>ENA-UOUJ01001327-UOUJ01001327.1-activated-sludge-metagenome-genome-assembly--contig:-NODE-1327-length-13252-cov-9.306964_pt1 | contig 13252 bp, 13 predicted proteins | sample MGYA00249839_ERZ747224 | MGnify/ENA primary metagenome ERZ747224 (study PRJEB28782, sample SAMN03220277) | activated sludge metagenome | biome: wastewater; feature: sewage sludge; material... | reverse complement strand
CCGGCAAGTCGTTGATTTTACTGGGGCGAATTTGCCGTATTGACATTGTATAGACGCTGTCACCGATGCGCGGCCTTGGCCGGCCATCGGGACGCATTTCCGGTCGGCATCATCCTGCGGGAGACGACACTCGACGAGGCCGTCAGCGGCGGCGACGTGCAGCTGACCGGCGACCAGGCGAAGCTGACCGAGGTTGTTTCCTACCTCGACACCTTCCCGTTCTGGTTCAACATCGTGACGCCGTAACCGCGGGCCGGCCATCGGGGCATCCGCGGGGTCATGCCGCCCGGAAAGGCGGCGTGACCCCCTTCGGCATCCGCGGAGCGGCGGCGGCGTGCTGACGCCGGCGCGAAACGGGGGTCTGGATCCGCGGGCGCGGCGTGCCAGATTGCGTCGAGGCGCATCCGACGGGAGATGGACCCATGCCGACGGCCCCGATCGCTCCCTACGACGAGAGCGTGCGGCACCAGCTGCGCGTGCTAATCAAGGCGGTGAACCGGACGCCGGGCCGGGCGCGGCTCTATCTGCTGGCCGGCGCGCTGCTGCTCGTCATCATCGCCACCGCGGTGATGCAGGTGCAGCTCAACGCCTGGAACCGGCCCTTCTACGACGCGATCGAGCGGCGGGACCTCGACGAGTTCCTGCGCCAGCTCGGGGTCTTCTTCATGATCGCCGGGGTGCTGCTGGTGCTCAACGTGGCGCAGACCGGCTTCAACCAGCTGATCCGGGTGCGGCTGCGCGAGCTGGCCACGACGGACCTGATCGGCAACTGGATGACGCGCAAGCGGGCGGCGCGGATCGGGCGGGCGGGCGAGATCGGGGTGAACCCCGACCAGCGCATCCAGGCCGACACGCAGACGCTGACCGAGCTCACCACCGATCTCGGGGTCGGGCTGGTGCAGGCCTCGGTGCTGCTCGCGAGCTTCATCGGCGTGCTCTGGCTGCTGTCCGAGGGCGTGGTGCTGCCGGTCGCCGGGCGCGACCTGGTGATCCCGGGCTACATGGTCTGGGCGGCGCTGCTCTATGCCGGGACCGGCTCGCTGGTCTCCTGGCGGGTCGGGCGGCCGCTGGTCCGGCTCAACACCGACCGCTACGCGCGCGAGGCGGAGTTCCGCTTCGCGCTGGTGCAGGGGTCCGAACGCGCCGAGGGGATCGCGCTCAGCAACAGCGAGGGCGACATCGTGCGCGGGCTGGAGGCGAGCCTCGCCACGCTGGTCGGCCTGCTGCGGCAGATCGCCTCCGCCCGGGCGCGGCTGACCTGGGTGACGGCGGGCTACGGCTGGGTGGCGCTGGTCTTTCCGATCATCGTGGCGGCGCCGGGCTATTTCGCCGGGCGGCTCTCGTTCGGCGAGCTGATGATGGTGGTCGGCGCCTTCAACCAGGTGCAGCAGTCGCTGCGCTGGTTCGTCGACAATACCGCCTCGCTCGCCGACTGGCGGGCGGCGCTGCTCCGGGTGATGAACTTCCGCCAGGCGCTGCTCCAGCTCGACGAGGTGGAGGCGCAGGCGGGCCTCATCGAGCGGCGCGAGGATCCGGCGGGCCGCTTCCGGCTGGAGGCGGTGCGGGTCGAGACGCGGCACGGCTGCACCAGCCTCGTGCCGCGCGATCTCGAGGTGGCGCCGGGCGAGCGGGCGCTGATCCTCGGCAATCCCGGCTCGGGGCGGACGAGCTTCTTCCTCGCCATCGCCGGGCTCTGGAGCGCCGGGTCGGGGCGGATCAGCGTGCCGCCGGACGCCGATGTCGCCTATCTGACGCAGCGTCCGTTCCTGCCCGCGGATTCGCTGCGCGGGGTGCTGACGGCGGAGGGCGCCACCGACGGTGACCCGGCACTCGTCGCCGCGCTGCGGCGGGTCGGCCTCGACAGCCTCACGGGGGCGCTCGACCATGTGGCGCGCTGGGACCGCGACCTCGGGCTGGGCGAGCAGGAGCGGCTCTCCTATGCGCAGCTGCTCCTCGCCCGGCCGAAGTGGCTGATCTGCGACGAGGGGCTCGATCCGGTGGAGGAGGCCAACCGCGAGATGCTGCTCGCGATCCTGCGCGACGAGCTCGCCGGGACGGCGGTGGTCAACATCTCGCAGCGCCGGGAGCCGGCCGGCTTCTACGGCAAGGTGGTGAAGCTCGTGGCGACGCCGCTGGAGAAGGCGGAGCCGCCCGCGGAGGCGGCCGAGCGGAAGGTGGCCGGTGGCTGAGCCGGGGGGTTCGGGCCGCTCGGCTCAGCCGCGCTCGGCGGTCTCGGCGAGGGCGTTCATCTCCTCGACGATGCGGGAGAGGAGATAGGCCGCGGCGTCGTTCTCCTCGCGCAGCGCGGCGACCTCGGCGGGGGAGGTCTTGTGCGAGGCCTCGGTCTCGAGCTTGAGGGCGTTGGCGGCGAGCATGGCGGACTTCGCCTCGGCGATGCGGGCGCGTTCCTCGGCGTGGCGGATGCGCTCCTCGGCGGCGCGGAGCTGGTTCTGCAGCTCGGTCATGCTGTCGGCGAGCATGAGGCCGGCGAGGAGCAGCATGCGCTTCTCGGTCTGCAGGCCCACCTCGCCGATGCGGGCGGCCTCGGCGTCGAGCAGGGCGCCGGCGCGCTCGAGCGAGGCCTCCTGGCCGGTCTCGCAGGCGACCTCGTAGACGCGGCCGCCGATCTCGAGGATGAGCTCGGGCATGGTCAGACCTCCTCGATGAGCGGCTTGAGCTGGGCGATCAGGTCGTCGAGCGCGGCGACGTCCTTGTCGCGCTTGACGCGCAGCCGCTCGAGCTCGTCGGCGAGCTCGGCCTTCTCGCCCTCGAGCGCGGCGATGCGCTCCCTGAGCGCCTGTTCGCCCGGTTGCGGCCGCGCGGCCGCGGCCTTGGCGGCGAGAGCGTTCCGGAGCCGGTCGAAGGCCTCCGCGAGCTTGGCTTCGAGGTCTGTGATCTGACTCATCTCTGCGCTTTCAGGTCGTGGTTGCCCGTTTTAGGCAGCCGCTCGGCACAATGCAATTGCCAGCGAGGGCGCCTTCGACGGGAGTCCCCGGATCCGCTTGACCACCCTGCGCTGGCTGGTAACAGTTCGCCACCCCCGGTGCCTGCGGCTCAGGCAGGTCCCGCAGCCAGGAAAGGCCGTTCCGGTGAATATCTCCGAGCTCCGCCAGGCCCACCCCGACCACTGGATGAAGGCGGCGGCGATCCGGATGCTGTCGATGGACGCGGTGCAGCGGGCGAACTCCGGGCATCCGGGGATGCCGATGGGGATGGCGGACGTCGCCACCGTGCTCTTCGAGCGGCACCTGAAGTTCGACGCCAAGGCGCCGCACTGGCCGGACCGCGACCGTTTCGTGCTTTCGGCCGGGCACGGGTCGATGCTGCTCTATTCGCTGCTCTACCTGACCGGCTACGAGCAGATGACGCTCGAGGAGCTGAAGAACTTCCGCCAGCTCGGCTCGCGCACGGCCGGGCATCCCGAGTACGGCCATGCCGAGGGGATCGAGACGACGACCGGGCCGCTCGGGCAGGGGCTGGCGACGGCGGTGGGGATGGCGATCGCCGAGCAGTCGCTGGCGGCGCGCTTCGGGCGGAAGGTGGTGAACCACCATACCTGGGTCATCGCCGGCGACGGCTGCCTGATGGAGGGGATCAGCCACGAGGCGATCGGGCTCGCCGGCAAGCAGAAGCTCGACAGGCTCATCGTCTTCTGGGACGACAACGGCATCTCGATCGACGGCAAGGTGATCCTCAGCGACGTGACCGACCAGAAGGAGCGGTTCAAGGCTGCCGGCTGGTCGGTGCATGAGTGCGACGGGCACGATCCGGACGACATCGAGCGGGCGATCGTGGAGGCGAAGGCGTCGGAATGGCCGGCGCTGATCGACTGCCACACGCACATCGGCTTCGGGGCGCCGACCAAGCAGGACAGCAAGGCCGCGCACGGCTCGCCGCTCGGCGACGAGGAGATCGCGAAGATCCGCGAGATCTACGGCTGGCCCTGGCCGCCGTTCGAGGTGCCCGAGGAGGTGCTGCGGGCCTGGCGGAAGATCGGCGCGCGCGGGGCCGAGGCGCGGGCGGCCTGGAAGGAGGCCTTCGGCAAGCTCTCGGGCGCGAAGCAGGCCGAGTTCGAACGGGTCTTCGCCGGCGAGCTGCCGAGGAAGCTCGGGCCCGCGCTTGCGGCCTTCCGCAAGGCGACGAGCGAGGCGGCGCCGAAGGTGGCGACGCGGAAGTCGTCGGAGATGGTGCTCGAGGTGGTGAACGCGGCGATGCCGGAGACGCTCGGCGGCTCGGCGGACCTGACCGGCTCGAACAACACGCTGACCAAGGGGCTCGGGGTGTTCGACCCGGAGAACCGGGCCGGGCGCTACATCCACTACGGCATCCGCGAGCACGGGATGGCGGCGGCGATGAACGGGATCGCGCTGCACGGCGGATCGGTGCCCTACGGGGGGACCTTCCTCTGCTTCGCCGACTATGCGCGCGGGGCGGTGCGGCTGTCGGCGCTGATGGGGGTGCGGGTCGTCTACGTCTTCACGCACGATTCGATCGGGCTCGGCGAGGACGGGCCGACGCACCAGCCGGTCGAGCATCTGGCGATGCTGCGCGCGACGCCGAACCTCAACGTCTTCCGCCCGGCCGACACGATCGAGACGGCGGAGGCCTGGGAGCTGGCGCTCGGGAGCCTGCGGACGCCCTCGGTGCTGGCGCTGACGCGGCAGAACCTGCGGACGCTCCGGACGAAGCACACGCGGCAGAACCTGACGGCGCGGGGCGCCTACGTGCTGGCGGAGGCCGAGGGGCGGCGGCGGGCGATCCTGATCGCGACCGGGTCCGAGGTCGAGATCGCGATGGATGCGCGCGAGATCCTGCAGCGGAAGGGGATCGGGACGCGGGTGGTGTCGATGCCCTGCGAGGAGCTCTTCGCGGCGCAGGACGAGAAGTACCGCCGCAGCGTGCTGCCGGCCGGGCCGGTGCGCGTGGGCGTCGAGGCGGCGGTGCGCTTCGGCTGGGACCGCTGGCTGATCGGCGAGCGCGGGGCGGAGAGGAAGGCCGGGTTCGTCGGGATGGAGGGCTTCGGCGCCTCGGGGAAGATCGAGGATCTCTATCCGCACTTCGGGATCACCGCGCAGGCGGTGGCGGAGAAGGCCGAGGGGCTGCTCTGAGGCCCGGCTGACGATTGGGAGGGCGGCGCGTGGGCTGGAAGACGCTCGACGACATGGATCTCGCGGGCAAGGTCGTGCTGACCCGCGTGGACATCAACGTGCCGGTGGAGGACGGCAAGGTCTCCGACGCGACGCGGATCGAGCGCATCGTGACGACGGTGAAGGACATCCTCGCCAAGGGCGGCAAGCCGGTGCTGCTGGCGCATTTCGCCCGGCCGAAGGGCAAGGTGGTGCCGGAGATGAGCCTGAAGGTGGTGCTGCCGGCGCTCGAGGCGGCGCTCGGCCAGCCGGTGGCCTTCGCCCCGGATTGCGTGGGGCCAGTGGCGGCCGCCGCGGTCAGCGCGCTGCCGGCGGGGGGCGTGCTGCTGCTCGAGAACACGCGCTTCCACAAGGGCGAGGAGGCGAACGACCCGGAGTTCGCGCAAGGTCTGGCGGCGCTCGGGGACGTCTACTGCAACGACGCCTTCTCGGCGGCGCACCGGGCGCACGCCTCGACCGAGGGGATCGCGCGGCTGCTGCCCTCCTGCGCCGGGCGGCTGATGCAGGCGGAGCTGGGCGCGCTCGAGAAGGCGCTGGGGCGGCCGGAGCGGCCGGTGGTGGCGGTGGTGGGCGGGGCGAAGGTCTCGACCAAGCTCGAGCTGCTCGGGAACCTCGTCGGCCGGGTCGACACGCTGGTGATCGGCGGGGGGATGGCGAACACCTTCCTCGCCGCGCAGGGGATCGACGTCGGCAAGTCGCTCTGCGAGCACGACCTTCTCGGGACGGCGCGGGAGATCATGGAGAAGGCCGAGGCGGCGGGATGCACGATCCTCCTGCCGACCGACGTGGTGGTGGCGCGCGAGTTCAGGGCCGGGGCGGCGAGCGAGGTGGTGCCGGCGAATGCCTGCCCGCCCGACGCGATGATCCTCGACGCCGGGCCGGCGGCGATCGCCGCGATCGCGGCGGCCTTCGCCGATGCGCGGACGCTGGTCTGGAACGGGCCGCTCGGCGCCTTCGAGATCCCGCCGTTCAACGCGGCGACCGACGCGGCGGCGCGCCAGGCGGCGAGCCTGACGCGGGCGGGCAAGCTGCTCTCGGTCGCCGGCGGCGGCGACACGGTGGCCGCGCTCAACGCCAGCGGCTCGGCGGAGGCCTTCAGCTACGTCTCGACCGCGGGCGGCGCCTTCCTCGAATGGCTCGAGGGAAAGACGCTGCCCGGCGTCGCCGCCCTGGAAGACTCCTGAGAAACAGTCAGTTAACGAGGAACACGATGAAAGCCAGCCGTACCGTCCAGAAGATCCTGAGCAATTACGAGTCGGACAATCCCGGCGTGAAGGGCAACCTCTGCCGGATGCTGATGGAGGGCCGGCTCGGCGGCACGGGGAAGATGGTCATCCTGCCGGTGGACCAGGGCTTCGAGCACGGGCCGGCGCGGAGCTTCGCGCCGAACCCGCCGGCCTACGACCCGCACTATCACTATCAGCTGGCGATCGACGCCGGGCTGAACGCCTATGCCGCACCGCTCGGGATGCTGGAGGCGGGCGCAGATACCTTCGCCGGGCAGATCCCGACGATCCTGAAGCTCAACTCGTCGAACTCGCTGGTGCCGAAGGTGGCGGGCTACGACCAGGCGATCACCGGCTCGGTGGACGACGCGCTGCGCCTCGGCTGCGCCGCGGTCGGCTTCACTGTCTATCCCGGCTCGCAGCACGGGCTCGACATGTTCGAGGAGATCTCGGAGCTGCGCGAGGAGGCGGCGGCCAAGGGGCTGCCGACGGTCATCTGGTCCTATCCGCGCGGCGAGGATCTGTCGAAGGAGGGGGAGACGGCGATCGACATCGGCGCCTATGCGGCGCAGATCGCGGCGCTGCTCGGGGCGCATATCATCAAGATCAAGCTCTCCTCCGACCATCTCGAGCAGGGCGAGGCGAAGAAGGTCTACGAGAAGCAGAAGGTCGACGTGGCGACTCAGGCGGCGCGGGTGCGGCACTGCATGCAGGCGGCCTTCAACGGGCGGCGGATCGTGGTCTTCTCCGGCGGCGCGGCCAAGGGCCAGGATGCGGTCTACGACGACGCGCGCGCGATCCGCGACGGCGGCGGCAACGGCTCGATCATCGGGCGGAACACCTTCCAGCGCTCGCGCGAGGACGCGCTGGCGATGCTCGGCAAGCTCGTCGAGATCTACAAGGGCCGCGACTGACCGGCTGCCCGCCCCCCTCGCCGGCAGGGCGGCGGGCGGCTCGACCGCGGCGATCAGTTTCCCGCAAGGGTCGGGCGATCGGGCATTCCCTTCGGCCCGGTGATCTGGCATGCTCGCGCCGAGGCAGGAAACGAGCATAACAGGCTCAGATGTATCACGATCCCGAGCCGCGGCGCGGCATGTTCGGCGCGGTCTTCGTCATCGTCGTCGTGGCGCTGATGGGGTATCTCAGCTTCGCGGCGCTGCAGGGCGAGCATGGCCTGCTCAGCCTCTTCCGCATCGAGGCGCAGGAGACGCGGCTCGCGGGGGAGCTGGCGGCGCTCCAGGCGGAGCGGGCCAGGATTTCCAACAAGGCCGAGCGGCTCTCGACGGAGCGGCTCGACCTCGACCTGCTCGACGAGCAGGCGCGGAAGGTCCTCGGCCTCGGCCGGCCGGACGAGATCATCATTCCCTGAGTCAGCCGCGCGTGCGCTCCGCGAACGATTTCGGGGCTTTCGCCCGCCGCAAACCCGGCTATAATGAGATGGTTCAAGGCTAAACCAACTTATTTCTGTCTCGGGGGAACGTCGATGGTCGCAACGCGCCGATCCGCGAAGGCGAACGCATCCAATGCAGCGTCCAAGGACGATCTGCTGCACTTCTATCGCGAGATGCTTCTCATCCGCCGCTTCGAGGAGAAGGCGGGCCAGCTCTACGGCATGGGGCTGATCGGGGGCTTCTGCCATCTCTACATCGGCCAGGAGGCGGTGGTGGTCGGGCTGGAATCGACCACCAAGGACGGCGACCAGCGGGTCACCACCTATCGCGACCACGGCCACATGCTCGCCTGCGGGATGGACCCCAAGGGGGTGATGGCCGAGCTGACCGGCCGCTCGGGAGGCTACTCCAAGGGCAAGGGCGGCTCGATGCACATGTTCTCGAAGGAGAAGGAGTTCTACGGCGGCCACGGCATCGTCGGCGCCAACGTGCCGATCGGCGCGGGGCTCGCCTTCGCCAACCAGTACCGCGGCAACGACAACGTCGCCTTCACCTATTTCGGCGACGGGGCGGCGAACCAGGGCCAGGTCTACGAGACCTTCAACATGGCGAGCCTCTGGAAGCTGCCGGTGATCTTCGTGATCGAGAACAACCAGTATGCGATGGGCACCTCGCTGAAGCGCGCCTCATCGACCCCGGCGCTCTACACCCGCGGCGCCGCCTTCGGCATCCCCGGCGAGGCGGTGGACGGGATGGACGTGATGGCGGTCCGCGCCGCCGGCCTCAAGGCCACCGAGCACTGCCGCACCGGCAAGGGGCCGTACATCCTGGAGATGAACACCTATCGCTACCGCGGGCACTCGATGTCCGACCCGGCGAAGTACCGGACGCGCGAGGAGGTGCAGAAGATGCGCGAGGAGCGTGATCCGATCGACCATGTCCGCGATCTGCTGGTGCAGGACAAGCTCGCCACCGAGGACGATCTCAAGGCGATCGACAAGGAGATCAAGGCGATCATCAACGAGGCGGCGCAGTACGCGCAGGACAGCCCCGAGCCGGACGCCGCCGAGCTCTGGACCGACGTATACGCCTGAGGGGGGACGAGACCATGGCAACGCAGATCCTGATGCCCGCCCTCTCGCCCACGATGGAGGAGGGAACGCTCGCCAAGTGGCTGGTGAAGGAGGGCGACAGCGTCACCTCCGGCCAGATCATCGCCGAGATAGAGACCGACAAGGCCACGATGGAGTTCGAGGCCGTCGACGAGGGGACGGTCGGCAAGATCCTGATCGACGAGGGGACCGAGGGCGTGAAGGTGAACACGCCGATCGCCGTCCTGCTCGAGGAGGGCGAGGACGCCTCGGCCGCGGCTGCCGCCCCGGCGGCGCCGGCGGCGGAGAAGCCGGCCGCGGAGGCGAAGGCGGCGCCGGCGCCGACCGCGCCGGCCGAGGCGGCGGCGCCGAAAGCCGCGCCGGAGGTCCCGGAGGGGACCAAGTTCCGCAGCCAGACGGTCCGCGAGGCGCTGCGGGACGCGATGGCCGAGGAGATGCGCCGCGACGGCGACGTCTTCCTGATGGGCGAGGAGGTCGCCGAATATCAGGGCGCCTACAAGATCAGCCAGGGCCTCTTGGAGGAGTTCGGCGCGCGGCGGGTGATCGACACGCCGATAACCGAGCACGGCTTCGCCGGGCTGGCGGTGGGCGCGGCCTTCGCCGGGCTGAAACCGATCGTCGAGTTCATGACCTTCAACTTCGCGCTGCAGGCCATCGACCACATCATCAACTCGGCGGCCAAGACGCTCTACATGTCCGGCGGGCAGATGGGCAGCCCGATGGTCTTCCGCGGCCCGAACGGCGCCGCCGCGCGCGTCGCCGCCCAGCACAGCCACGACTTCGCGGCGACCTATGCGCAGGTGCCGGGGCTGAAAGTGGTGCAGCCCTATACCGCGGCCGACGCCAAGGGGCTGCTCAAGTCGGCGATCCGCGACCGCAACCCGGTGATCGTGCTGGAGAACGAGATCCTCTACGGGCGCAGCTTCGATGTGCCTGAGCTCGACGACTTCACCGTGCCGATCGGCAAGGCGCGCATCGCCCGAGAGGGCAGCGACCTCACCATCGTGAGCTTCGGGATCGGCATGACCTACGCGCTGCAGGCGGCCGACGAGCTGGCGAAGGAAGGAATCTCGGCAGAGGTGATCGACCTCCGGTCGCTTCGCCCGATGGACACCGAGACGGTGATCGCGTCGGTCAGGAAGACCAACCGCTGCGTCACGGTCGAGGAGGGTTTCCCGGTGTGCTCGATCGGCAGCTATCTGAGCTCGGTGCTGATGGAGAAGGCTTTCGACTATCTCGATGCACCGGTGCTCAACTGCACGGGCAAGGACGTGCCGATGCCCTATGCCGCGAACCTGGAGAAGCTGGCGCTGGTGACCACCGCCGAAGTGATCGCGGCCTGCAAGGCCGTCACCTACCGCTGAGGGAGCGCGCAAATGCCCATCAACATCCTGATGCCCGCGCTTTCCCCCACCATGGAGGAGGGCACGCTGGCCCGGTGGCTGGTCAAGGAGGGTGACACGGTCTCGTCGGGGACGGTGATCGCCGAAATCGAGACCGACAAGGCGACCATGGAGTTCGAGGCGGTCGACGAGGGCGTGGTCGGGAAGATCGTCGTCCCCGAAGGCACCGAGGGCGTGAAGGTCAACGACCTGATCGCCGTCCTTCTCGAGGAAGGCGAGAGCGCCGACGCGATCGACAGCGCCCCCGCAGCGGCAGCGAGCGCCTCGAAGCCGGAGGCATCTGCCACCCCGGCGCCGACGGCACCCGCCGGTGCGGCGCCGGCGGCTCCGGCACCCGCGCCGGCCGCGCCGGCCGCCGCAGGGGGCGGCCGGGTCTTCGCGTCACCGCTCGCGCGCCGCATCGCCGCCGAGAAGGGGATCGATCTCGCGTCGATCGCCGGCACCGGCCCGAACGGCCGCATCGTGAAGGCAGACGTCGAGTCCGCCCGGCCTGGTGCGGCACCGGCTCAGCCGGCCGCGGCCAAGGCGGCGGCTCCGCAGGCGGCAGCGCCCGCCGCGGCCGCGCCGGACGCGGAGGCGGTGAAGAAGCTCTATGCCGACCGGGTCTTCGAGGAGGTCAAGCTCGACGGCATGCGCAAGACGATCGCCGCCCGCCTCTCCGAGGCGAAGCAGACGATCCCGCATTTCTACCTGCGGCGCGACATCCGGCTCGATGCGCTGATGGCCTTCCGGTCGCAGCTCAACAAGGAGCTCGAAGCGCGCGGCGTGAAGCTCTCGGTCAACGACTTCATCATCAAGGCCTGCGCGCTCGCGCTGCAGCAGGTGCCGGACTGCAATGCGGTCTGGGCCGGCGACCGCGTCCTGAAGATGAAGGCCTCCGACGTCGCCGTGGCCGTAGCCATCGAGGGCGGTCTCTTCACGCCGGTGCTGCGCGATGCGGACCAGAAGTCCCTGTCGGCCTTGTCCGCCGAGATGAAGGATCTCGCGGCACGGGCGCGCAACCGCAAGCTGGCGCCCCACGAGTATCAGGGGGGCAGCTTCGCGATCTCCAACCTGGGGATGATGGGGGTGGAGAACTTCGACGCCGTCATCAATCCGCCGCACGCCTCCATCCTCGCGGTGGGCGCCGGCGTGACCCGGCCGATCGTCGGCCCGGCGGGCGAGATCGAGGTGGCGACAATGATGTCGGTCACGCTCTCGGTCGACCACCGGGTCATCGACGGCGCCCTCGGCGCCAGCTTCCTGGCTGCGGTCAAGGAGAACCTCGAGCACCCGCTGGGAATGCTCGCCTGATACGGAAAAACGCGGGGCGCATGCCCCGCGCTTTCTAGCGCTCAGCTGACGACGTCCGTCTCGGCGATGCGATGGTCCATCGTCTTCGAGGGCTCGGCGCAGCCGGCCTCTCCGACCACCCGGGCCGGCACGCCGGCAACCGTCTTGCAGGGCGGCACGTCCTGCAGGACGACCGACCCGGCGGCTATGCGACTGCACCCGCCGACGCGGATATTCCCCAGCACGGCCGCTCCCGCCCCGATCAGCACGCCGTCGCCGATCTTCGGATGCCGGTCGCCGTCCTCCTTGCCGGTGCCGCCCAGGGTGACCGAGTGCAGCATCGACACGTTGTTGCCGACCACCGCCGTCTCGCCGATCACGATCGAATGGGCATGATCGATCATGATCCCGTTGCCGACCCGGGCACCGGGGTGGATGTCGACGCCGAATACCTCCGAGGTCCGCATCTGGATGAAGTAGGCCATGTCCTTGCGCCCCTGCGTCCACAGCCAGTGGCCGATGCGGTAGCATTGCAGCGCCTGAAAGCCCTTGAAGAACAGAAGCGGCTGAATGTAGCGATGGCAGGCCGGATCGCGCTCGAAGACGGCCAGGATGTCGACGCGCGCCGAGACACCGAGCTGCCGGTCGCCCTGATAGGCCTCGTCGGCGAGCTCGCGCAGAATGAGCTCGCTCATTTCCGGCGATGCCAGCTTCTGGGCGATGCGGTAGCTGAGGGCGCGCTCGAGGCTGCTGTGGTGAAGAATGCCGGCATGCACCAGGCTGGCCATCAGCGGCTCGTCCAGCACGACCTGTTCGGCCTCCGAGCGAATCGTCGTCCAGACCGGATCGACCGCGGCGACGCTTGCTTGAGTCCGTGCCATCCGGCTTCCTTCGCTTGCCCGAGTCTTCACGGCGGAAACTCGTGCGTAACCCGGAAAAAATCAAGGGCGCGACGCTTAGACCGGGCGCGGCGGCTCGAGCTGAAGCACGTGCAGGGCAAGCCGGATTGTGCCAGCATCGAAGCTCCCGCCCTCCGCCGTCAGGAGCAGCGGCGTCGCCGCGTAGTAGGTGACGGGCGTTCCACTCAGCCCGACAAGGTAGGAATTGAGTCCGATTCCCAACCCGGCCCCGTACCGATCGGCCGCACCCGCCACCCCGATCTTCCAGCCGGTCAGGCCTGGCCCGGCGAGTGCTGTCACCACCCGCCCGGTCACGCCTGTCAGCTGCGCATGGCTCGGTATCACGACCGAGGTCGTGTTGCTGGGCCCCGGCGTCACTGCATGATCGAACTCGATGACCCGCCACCGCAGCGCCGAACCCTGCGGCGCGACAGCGACGGCGTCGCTGACCCAGCCGGCTCCGTCGAAGACCCGCGGCCCCGACAGGCCTTCGTCCCAGGCCCGCCACCCGATCTTGGGTACGAGATAGCTCCAGCCACCGTTGCTCCGGACCGCAATCCGGCCTGCAAGCCCGGCCCACTCTCCCGTCGCGCCCGCCGGCACCAGGTAGCTCTGTCCGTCGACGGCATTCGCCGGCGGCACCGGCAGGACCGACGAAACCACCCGAAGCTGAGCCGCGGCGTCCAGTCGAGCCAGCGCCTCGTTGACCGTCACATGCTTCTGCGCCTGTGCCGGAGCGACAAGCGGAAGACCCAGCTGGGCTGTCCTAGCCATCGAATTCAACCCTCTCAAACGGCCCCGG
>ENA-UOUJ01001326-UOUJ01001326.1-activated-sludge-metagenome-genome-assembly--contig:-NODE-1326-length-13258-cov-4.394153_pt1 | contig 13258 bp, 12 predicted proteins | sample MGYA00249839_ERZ747224 | MGnify/ENA primary metagenome ERZ747224 (study PRJEB28782, sample SAMN03220277) | activated sludge metagenome | biome: wastewater; feature: sewage sludge; material... | reverse complement strand
CCAGTCACCGGGGCTTGGTTGATGGCCCCGTTCCCCTTGGTCACCTTGCCGTCCAGCGGGACCCGTTCACCCGGCTTGATGCGCACAGTTGCGCCGATAGCAACCGAGGCGACTGGCGTCGCGGACCATGCGCCATTGGGGCCCAGCACCAAAGCCTCTTCCGGAGCCAGTTCCAGCAAACCCTTGATCGCATTGCGTGCCCGGTCCACGGCCTTGGCCTCAATCAGCTCAGCAATGGCGTACAGGGCCATCACCATGGCAGCCTCGGGCCACTGGCCGATGAGGAAAGCGCCCGTGACGGCCACCGACATCAGGGCATTGATGTTGAGCTTGCCGCGTAATAGCGCTGCGATGCCCTTCTTGTAGGTGTCGATTCCAGCCAGCCAGATGGCCAGCGCTGCGATGGCCATGCCTGCCACCTTCCAGGCCATCTGGTCGGGTGCAAAGAAGGAGAGCACCTCCGCGCCCGTGGCGAATACAAGAGCAGCCACCAGACGAGAAATGCCGCCCGTGAACCCGTGTTCGTGGTCGTCGCCTTCTGCATGCCCGGCCGCCTGTCCCTCTTGGAAGTGCGTAGCTGCGGCCACGGGCTGCGGGTCGAAGCCCGCCTTGCGGATAGCTTCCAGGGCCAAGGGGTACGCGCTATCGACTGCATCGATTTTCAGCGTACGCGCGCCGAGCTGGAAACCAAGAGAGTAGATTCCGTCCAAAGGCTCCAGCGCCCGGCGGATCTCAGCCTCTTCGGCGCTGCAGTCCATGGTCGCGATCCGAAACAATCGGCCCTGGCCAGGGTTGCTGGGTTTCGCGTTGCCCGGGGCGGCAGGGCTGGAGCATCCCGCTGAGCAGCAGGTGTCAACGTCTGAAGAGGTGCTGGTTTCTAGTTTCATGGCCTAATTGGAAACCCTGTAGTGACCTTAAAGTCAAGTGGCAGCGCGAAATGCCCCCTCGGCGCCGTCCTGCACTACCCCATTTGCAAAGGATGCGTCATGAAGATCGGCGAATTGGCCAAGGCCACCGGCACCCAGACAGAAACCATCCGCTACTATGAGCGGGAGCGTCTGCTGCCGGCGGCGATACGTACGGAAAGCAATTACCGAATCTACGATAGCAGCCACATCGAGCGCCTTGCCTTCATCCGGCATTGCCGCTGCCTGGACATGACGCTCGATGAGATCCGCGTGCTGCTGCATTTCAAGGACGCACCTGGTGAGAACTGCGGCGCGGTGGACGCGCTTCTTGAGGAGCACATCGATCATGTCGTTTCGCGAATCCAGGAACTCCAGGCGCTGGAATTTGAATTGCGCAGTCTGCAGCAGCAGTGTTCGCCAGGTCACTTGGCTGGGGACTGCGGGATCTTAGGTGGCCTGGCAACAGCGGCACGCCAGCACAATCACATGCCTGCAGCCAACCTCAATGAAGCGCATCCACCTGGCGTGCATCGCGAAATCGGAGCTGCTGCAAAGCAGCTACGCATCAACCGTAAAGGCTGACTGCCAAAGGTCATTGGGCTCGGATTTCCATTCCAACGCTCGTCACCCCGGTCTCCGACCAGGCGACTGGTTTGCCCTGATGCATGCGAGCGATTGCACCAACGATAGCCAGGCCTAGGCCGTGGTTGCTTTGTCCCTGACTACGAGCGGGATCGGCACGGAAAAATCGATCGAACAAGTGAGGAAGTATTTCGGGATCGATGCTGTCTCCGCAGTTGGTGACACTGATCAGCACGCGGTCCTCATCAACGGTCCTGAAGTTGACTTGGACGATCGAGCCATTTTTCGCGTATCGGGTGGCATTCCCCAGCAGGTTTGACAAGGCCCGGCGCAACAGAGGCACGTCGAAGGCACCATGTGCGTCGCCAACCACTTTGGCGGTGAGCCCGGCCTCAGCCAGTGCCGCCTCGTGATAGTCCAGTACGTCTACAGCCACTGATACAAGACTCGACACGGGAACGCGACGCGCTCCTACGCCCCGATCCGCTTGCGACAGGAACAGCATATCGTTGACGATCCCAGTCAGGCGGTGCAGTTCTTCAAGGTTGGAAGCGAGGACCTCCCGCATGTCCGCCTGCTCAGGACGCCTTAGCGCCAGTTCATTGTTGGCAATGAGCGTGGCCAATGGCGTGCACAGCTCGTGCGCCACATCCGCATTGAAGCCCTCCATCTGTGAGTAGGCCTTCTCGATGCGTGCCAGGAGGGCATTGAACTGGTCGATCAGCGGCACGAGTTCAAGAGGTTGCTCGCCCCCATCGAGCCTGTGGTGCAGATTGTCCGTCGACAGTGCGCGCGTCTGGCTGGCCAGCCTTCGCACAGGCGCAAGACCAAGTTTGACCAGGGAGAAGCCGCCCAGTGAAACCACGATGGCGCCCCCGATGGCAACCACCAGCAGGGTGAGTGCGAGCCGGTGTAGCAACTGGTTGTCGGTTTGAATATCCAGCGACAGCTGGACGTATAAAACCGGCGAGGAAGGGTCCGCAATCTGCGCCACCTCGAATTTCCGTTGGTGCCATACCGTTTTCGAATTCTGGTTGAGTGTGCGCGCGTAGAGCACGGTCCCATTAGCCTGTGACACTTCAAGCGACAGATCGCCATGCCCCACCAGGAAGTCGTCGAGCTTGTGAGCAAAGTCTTCCGACTCCCGATGCTTCTCGCTATCCGCCAGCAGATGCCTAATGACAGTTTCCTTTTGCGCCAGAGTGTCCTCTTGCCGATCACGGAAGTTGAACTCGGTCACTATGTACACTGCCAAGCACACCAGCCCAAGCCCGACAAAGCTTTGCAGTGCCAGCCACCACGACAGCCGCTGGCGTAGTGAGCGATGTTGGATCAATGCTTTCATCCGTTCCGCTCTTCCATGATGTAGCCCATGCCCCGGATGGTGTGAAGCAGCGCAGTGTCAAAGGGCTTGTCGATCTTGCTGCGCAAGCGACGAATAGCGACCTCCACTACGTTGGTTTCGCTGTCGAAGTTCATGTCCCACACCTGCTCGGCAATCTCGGTGCGAGACAGCACCTCGCCTTTCCTTCGCAGGAAGAGCGTGAGAAGCAGGAACTCCTTTGCAGTCAGATCCAGCCGCTGACCGCCGCGGGACGCTTTGCGCCGCACTAGATCCAGTTCGAGATCGGCAAGGCGCAATTGCGTGGGCTCTGCCGCATCGCGCGCGCCATGGGTGCGCCTCAGCAGCACCTGGATGCGTGCGTTCAATTCGGAAAACGCGAAGGGCTTGACCAGGTAATCGTCAGCACCTGTCTGCAGACCCAGCACCCGGTCCTCGACGCTGATCCGCGCTGTCAGCATCAAGACAGGTGTCTGCCTGGATTTGCGAAAAGCGGTGAGGAGACTGAAGCCGTCGATCCCAGGGAGCATCGCGTCCAGTACCAGTAGGTCGTGCTCGCCTTCAAGCGCCATGTGCAGGCCATCTACCCCGTTGTGGGTCACGTCCACCACATAGCCGGCCTCTCCGAGGCCCTTACGCAGGTATTCGGCAAGCTTGACTTCGTCTTCAATGAGCAAGATTTTCATGGTGCCATTCTCGAAGAATGCGGCCCGTTCGTAGATTACGAATTTGTCATCTGGCTATTGGTGTCTTGTCGCGGTTCGCTTTCTAAAGTTCACCCCGTGTCGCAAGGCATAGCCCTGGTAAGTCGCCAAGGGTTCACCTAAATCCAGAGACAAAACCATGATCGTTCGCAAACCCCTCACGCTTTCCCTGATCGCCCTAGCCATCGCGGCTCCAGGCCTGGTATCTGCATCTTCGCTGTATCACCCCGCCGGTGGCGAAGAGGGATTTACCACCCATCCCGACCACTTCCAGAGCGCGATGTCCCGTGGGGACGTGCTTGAGTCGGTGGCTGTCGCCCGTAAGGACGGCACGCTGGCGATTCTCGCGCGCGGCGGTGCTTTGCCTGTCAAGGCAACGGGCCCCTCCAAGACTCGCGAGCAAGTGCAACAGGAATACCTGAACATGTCTGCCGCTGAAAAACAGCGTATTCAGGAACTGTACGGCACGGGCGGCTGATTCTTCAACGCATACCTCTATCCAGAGTCCATCCGTGCCCCACACGAAGACTCCATAGTCGCGTGCTAGACTCAAAAAATGCGCCGTTTGATAGCTGTTTTTATACTTGCATTGCTACCGTTCCAGTTCAGCTGGTCTGCGGTAGCTGCCTATTGCATGCATGAAAGTACGACGTCTCAGGCGCAGCATGTGGGGCATCATGAACACAAGCATGAGTCCAGCAGCGTGGTCGGCCAAGCCGACAAGAACGGGCAGAGCGCTGACCAGCTTGATGTTGATTGCTGGGTTTGCCATGGCGCCGGCATCGGCGCGCTCCATTTTGCGTTTGCTAAGCAAGGCGCTTCCCATGACGGTAGCGTGGGAGCCCAGCCCAACGAACGGCTGGCTGTTGTAACGCCTTCCCCCCCTGACCGCCCTCAGTGGCCTGTCCTCGCCTAAATCGGCGGGGCACATCTCTTTCCCTCAGTCATTCTTGTCCACCTCGCTGGCGGACGCAGTCGCGCGTATCGCTGCTATTTGAGTGATGAGTTGCCAGGCAACTGTACGGTTGCCACCCCGCCGATTCCTACGTGTTTTGAAATCACAGGAGAATCGAATGTTCAAAGGTATTCACCTTCAAGGTAGGCCGGACGCATGGCGCGGTCGTAAGAGAATCAGGCTCGCAACCGGCACGGCGGCCATATTGCTGGCCGCCTCCAGCGGTGCCTTTTCGCAGGGCGTGTTACAACCGCCCGTCGGTGGCGACGCAACGCAGCAGACTGTCGTAACAGTACCCGCTACGCCGCTTTCGCTGGCCAGGGCAATCGAATTGGCCTTGGAGGGAAATCCAGAAGTGGCTGCGGCGACCCGGCAGCTAGAGGCAACCGAGGGGCAAGTTCTGCAAGGGCGCGCGCGCCCCAACCCTGCGCTGGCCTACTCGCTGGAAGATGTGCGCTCCAAAACGCGCACCCAAAGCTGGCAGCTCAGCCTTCCCGTGGAATTGGGAGGAAAGCTCGCCGCACGCACCAAAGCCGCTGAAAAATCCCGCGAGCAGGCGCAAGCCCAACTCACCGAATTGAAGGCTACTGTGCAGGCCAATGTGGCTGCTGCCTACTTTGATGTGCTGACGGCGCAAGAGCGCTTGGTGCTCGCCCGGGACAGCGTAGCGCTGGCCAAGTCTTCCACCGATATCGTCGCCAAGCGGGTGGCCGCCGGCAAGGTGTCGCCCGTCGAAGAGTCCAAGGCCCGGGTTGCGGAGGCCGGTGTTCGTGTTGAGCTCGCCCAGGCTGCGAGTGAAGAACGCAACGCCCTGTCCCGTCTATTTGCGCTATTGGGAAAGATCGACGTCCCTTTCACGGTCCTGGAGGGAAAGGCTGGAAACCTCCCCCCTGTACCGAACCTCGCCGATCTTCAGCCTCTCATTTCTTCTTCGCCAGCCGTTGTCCTGGCGAGAATCGAGGTGGATCGGCGCAAGGCATTGACCGACCTGGAACAAAGCAAGCGGGTGCCTGATGTCACCGTCAGTGTTGGCATGCAGCGCAGCAACGAGACCCAGCGCAACGCCCTCCTTTTCGGTGTGTCTGTGCCTCTCCCAGTGTTTGATCGAAACCAAGGCAATCTGCTGGAGGCACTGAGGCTGGAAGACAAGGCCCGTGACGAGCTGCAGGGCGTTACGGTGCGGCTGCACAGTGAAATGGCGCAGGCCCGTGAGCGACTCGCCACCATTGCAGTGGAGATCCAAGCCCTGCAGCAGGACGTCCTTCCGGGGGCGAAGTCGGCTTATGACGCGGCCACGATTGGGTTTGAGAACGGCAAGTTCAATTTCCTGGAGGTGCTTGATGCCCAGCGTACCTACTTCACAGCCAAATCCCAATACCTCAAAGCACTTGGCGAGGCGCATCGCGCAGCGGCCGATGTTGATCGCCTGCTCGGCGGCCCCCACGATCCCCGCCTGACCGCACCGCAGAACTGAGAATGACTATGAACACCAGCAAATCCACCATCAGCAAAAAGCACCTGATCGCCATGGCCGTCGTCCTCGCATTGGGGGTCGGGGCGGGAACCTTCATCTTGCAGGGCGGCGGCAAGCCCAAAGCCGCAGCCGCCGAGGGTGATGGTCATGGCCACGGCGGCCACACCGAGGCCAAGGGGCACGGTGATGGTGAGCACCATGGCAAGGGCGGGGAAAAGGGCCACGACGATGACAAGGGCCATGCGGACGGCGAGCACCACGAAAAGAGCGAAACCAAGGGCGCCCACGGTGGCACCGTCTTCAAAGAAGGGGATTTCAGCTTGGAGGCACTGCTTTCAGAGGACGGCGGCGAGCCTCGGCTGCGCATCTGGCTGTTCGACAAAGACAAAGCTCTGCCCTTGAATGCGGCAACGGTCACAGCAACGGTGACCCGCCCGACTGACGAAAAGCAGAAGCTGACTTTCGCCCAGGAGAAAGACGGCTTGGTCAGCCGCGAAATCGTTGCCGAACCCCATGCTTTCGAGATCGAGATCATTGCGCATACTGCCACCGAACCCTTCATGTTCGTGATGAGCAAAGAAGAAGGGAAGATTGAACTGACCGACGCCCAGATCAAGGCCGCATCGATCAGCGTGGACACCGCGTCCGCCGCGAACATCAAGACGGCACTGCTGTTGCCCGGCGAGATCCGGCTGAACGAAGACCGCACCTCGCACGTGATCCCCCGTCTTGCAGGAGTCGTGGAAAGTGTCAGCGCCAACCTTGGCCAGGTCGTCAAGAAAGGGCAGGTGCTGGCCGCCATTGCAAGTCCGACCGCCTCTGAGCAACGCAGCGAACTGCAGACCGCTCAGAAGCGCCTGGCACTGGCCAAGACCACCTACGAGCGTGAGAAGAAGCTGTGGGAGCAAAAGGTATCGGCTGAACAAGACTACCTGCAAGCCAAGCAGGCCTTGAGCGAAGCGGAGGTGGCAGTGGCTAACGCCAACCAGAAACTGAGTGCGCTGGGCCTGTCCACCTCGTCAGTGTCCGGGTTGAATCGCATCGAACTGCGTGCACCCTTTGACGGCATCGTCATCGAAAAGCACCTGAGTCTCGGCGAAGCCGTGAAGGAAGACGCCGCCGTGTTCACCATCTCGGACCTCACCCAGGTGTGGGCGGAGATCAACGTCCCGGCAAAGGATCTGCCGTCGGTGCGGGTGGGCGAAAAAGTCACCATCAAGGCCACGGCGTTTGACGCCTCCGCCACTGGCACCGTCGCATTTGTGGGGGCGCTGATAGGCGAGCAAACCCGCACAGCAAAAGCCCGCGTGGTTCTTGAAAATCCCAAGGGCGCCTGGCGTCCCGGCCTATTCGTGAACGTCGAAGTTGTGTCCGAAGAAACGGCGGCGCCCGTGACGATCTCGGCTGACGCCGTGCAGAACGTTGGAGACAAGCCCGTTGTCTTCCTCAAGGTCAACGGTGGATTCATTGCCCAGCCAGTAAAGCTGGGCCGAAGCGATGGCAAGCGGATCGAGGTTCTTCAGGGTCTCAAGCCCGGCATGCCCTATGCCGCATCGGGCAGCTTCGTCGTGAAATCCGAGCTCGGCAAGGGATCTGCCGAACACACGCACTAATCTCGGAGCCCACACATGTTTGAAAAACTGATTCGATTTTCAATCGAACAACGATGGTTAGTGCTACTTGCGGCCCTCGCCATGGCTGCGCTAGGCGTTTTCAGCTATCAGAAGCTGCCGATTGATGCGGTCCCTGATATTACGAACGTCCAGGTTCAGATCAACACTCAGGCTCCTGGCTACTCGCCCTTGGAGACTGAGCAGCGGGTCACGTACCCCATCGAGACGGTCATGGCCGGTCTGCCGAACTTGGATCAGACCCGGTCGCTTTCTCGCTACGGGCTGTCCCAGGTGACCGTCATTTTCAAGGACGGCACCGACATCTATTTCGCACGCCAGCTTGTCAACGAGCGTATTCAAGAGGCTCGGGACAAGCTGCCTGCTGGCATCACACCTGCCCTGGGCCCAATCTCGACCGGACTGGGGGAAATCTATCTTTGGACCGTTGAAACCAAGGACGGAGCGAAGAAGCCCGATGGCTCACCCTACACCCCTACTGACTTGCGCGAGATCCAGGACTGGATCATCAAGCCGCAACTGCGAAATGTGCCGGGCGTGACGGAAATCAACTCCATTGGTGGCTTCGCCAAGGAGTACCAGATCGCACCGATCCCCGAGCGCCTGGCGTCCCTGGGCGTGACGCTGCAGGATGTGGTGACAGCTCTGGATCGCAACAACGGCAACGTGGGCGCCGGCTACATCGAAAAGAGCGGAGAGCAATACCTCATTCGCGCACCTGGACAGGTGAAGTCGCTGGAGGACATCGGCAACGTGATCCTCAGCAGTGTCAATGGCGTGCCCGTGCGCGTCCGAGACGTGGCAGAAGTGGGTATTGGCCGAGAACTGCGAACGGGCGCCGCAACGGACAACGGGCGAGAAGTGGTTCTCGGCACGGTGTTCATGCTGATCGGTGAAAACAGCCGAACCGTATCACAAGCAGTGGACAAGAAAATGGTGGAGGTCAACAAGAGCCTTCCCGAAGGCGTGCACGCGGTGACGGTTTATGACCGTACCGTTCTCGTCGACAAGGCCATCAACACAGTGAAGAAGAACCTGCTCGAAGGCGCGGTTCTCGTGATCGTGATCCTGTTTCTGTTCCTGGGGAACATCCGCGCAGCGATCATCACGGCAATGGTCATTCCCTTGTCGATGCTCTTCACATTCACGGGCATGGTCCAGTACAAGGTAAGTGCCAACCTGATGAGCCTGGGAGCCCTGGACTTCGGCATCATCATTGATGGAGCGGTCGTGATCGTGGAGAACTGCGTACGGCGTCTTGCCCATGCACAGGCGAACCATGGCCGACCACTGACCCGGACAGAGCGCTTCCATGAAGTATTTCTGGCATCCCAGGAGTCACGTCGCCCCTTGCTGTTCGGACAGTTGATCATCATGGTGGTGTACCTGCCCATCTTCGCGCTGACGGGCGTTGAAGGAAAGATGTTCCATCCGATGGCATTCACCGTGGTCGCCGCATTGGTGGGCGCAATGATTTTGTCGGTGACGTTCATCCCGGCAGCGGTTGCCCTTTTCATCGGCAATCGGGTCAGCGAGAAGGAGAATTTTCTCCTTGGCTATGCCAAGCGCATCTACGCCCCGCTGCTTGATCGCGTGATGTCTGCCAAAGCGCTTGTTCTCACCATTGCAGCAGTCGCTGTGGTCCTGTGCGGATTGATTGCTACCCGCATGGGTAGCGAATTCATTCCCAACCTCAATGAAGGTGACCTTGCCATCCAGGCACTGCGCATTCCGGGCACCAGCCTGTCCCAGTCGGTTGCGATGCAGCAGCAGATTGAACGCACCTTGAAGGCGAAGTTTCCCGAGATCGAGCGCATTTTCGCCAGAACCGGTACGGCAGAAATTGCCTCAGACCCGATGCCGCCGAACATCTCGGACGGATACATCATGCTCAAGCCGATGGGCGAATGGCCTGAGCCGCGCAAGACCCGGGACGAACTGCTTGTTGCGATCCAGGAGGTCTTGGGAAAAATTCCCGGCAACAACTATGAGTTCTCTCAACCCATTCAGCTGCGCTTCAACGAGCTGATCTCGGGTGTGCGAAGTGACGTGGCAGTAAAAATCTTCGGAGACGACATGGAGGTGTTGAACAAGTCCGCTGAAGAAGTTTCTGCAATGCTGCAGAAGATCCAGGGCTCATCCGAGGTGAAGGTCGAGCAAACGACCGGCCTTCCGATGCTGACGGTGAACATCGACCGCCAGAAGACAGCGCGCTATGGACTGAACGTTGCTGACATCCAGGACACCGTGGCCACGGCAATCGGCGGGCGTGAGGCCGGCACGATGTTCGAGGGAGATCGCCGATTCGACATCCTTGTTCGCCTCCCCGAGGCACTGCGCAACGACCTGGAAGGGATGAAGCGGTTGCCCATCCCGCTGCCGCGATCTGGGGCAGGTACGGACGCCAAGACCAACTTCATTCCGTTGAGTGAAGTCGCCACGTTCGAGCTTGCGCCCGGTCCCAACCAGGTCAGCCGCGAGAACGGCAAGCGTCGTATCGTGGTCAGCACTAACGTGCGCGGACGTGATGTAGGCTCTTTCGTCGCGGAGGCTGAGCAAGGCTTGGCTCAGATCAAGATTCCTACGGGCTACTGGACGAGCTGGGGCGGCACCTTCGAAAACCTGCAGTCGGCCACGAAGCGTCTGCAGATCGTTGTTCCCGTCTCCCTGCTGCTGGTCTTCGTGCTGCTGTTCGCGATGTTTGGCAACGCCAAGGATGGTCTGCTGGTCTTCACTGGCATCCCATTCGCTTTGACGGGGGGCATCTTGGCGCTTTGGCTTCGCGACATTCCGATGTCCATTTCGGCTGCGGTTGGCTTCATCGCGCTTTCCGGCGTGGCGGTGCTCAACGGACTGGTGATGATTTCCTATATCCGTACCTTGAGGGAAGAAGGCATGGGGCTGGATGCCGCGATCCGCGAGGGCGCCTTGACCCGCTTGCGGCCGGTACTCATGACGGCACTTGTTGCCTCGCTGGGCTTCATTCCCATGGCCATCGCTACCGGCACCGGGGCCGAAGTCCAGCGTCCTTTGGCAACGGTGGTGATTGGCGGAATTCTCTCTTCCACACTGCTCACGCTGCTCGTGTTGCCAATTCTCTACCGTCTGGCCCACAGGCCCGATGAGAAAGATGAGGACGTTTCGGCCGAGCCCTCGCACCCGCCGGACGTGACCGCTCCCGTGTAGTTGTGAAAGATCCCGCTGATCGCGGGACCTTTCATTTCCTTAAACCTTGCTCCGAAGGAACTCTGATGAAAATCTCTCAACTCATTCTCGCCCTGGCGGTGTCAATCTCAGGCACGGCCATCGCGGCTGACAACCATGGTCACGATGCAAAGCCCATGCATGGAGGCGCTATTGCCGAAGCAAAGGATGTCGAATACGAATTTGTCGCCACAGCGGACAAGTTGCAGCTCTACATGCGCGACCACGGCAAGCCCGTTGCCGTCGCAGGGATGACCGCAAAGGTCACGCTTTTGGCTGGCAGCGATAAGCAGGACGTCCAACTCCAGGCTGGTGACGGCAAGCTGGAAGTCTCAGGCAGCTTTAGAGTCCCAGCGGGTACCAAAGCTGTTGTCGCAGTCTCAAAGGCGGGTAAGTCCGTTGCGTCTGTCCGCTTCACCCTGAAGTAGCGCAAAGGAGGCATGGACTCGCCTCTGGGTTTTCCCCACGGCGATTCCATACCCGGCAGGCGCAAGTTCCTCGCGTCGTGTGACGACTTCCTTGCGCAGGGTTCCTGACAAAAATATAGCCGTCTGCTCATCACTCAGTCAGGAATGACTGAAAAATGAATGCGCAATTCATGTAATCGATTTTCACAGAGGCATCGCCCCATGGAATTGCGTCATCTCCGCTGCTTTTTGGCGGTCGCGGAAGAACTTCATTTTGCACGCGCGGCCGAGAAACTTCATATAGAACAGTCACCTCTTTCGCGTACCGTCAAGGAACTGGAGGAAGAGTTGGGTGTGCAGTTGTTTATCCGCACCAGTCGCAGTACGCGGCTGACCCTTGCGGGTAGGCTATTCCTGAAACATGTACCGCGTGTTTTTACCGCGCTGGAGCAAGCCCGCGAAAGCGTGAAATCGGCCGCCAATGGCTTCCATGGGCAGTTGCGCATTGCCTTATCCGATGGCATTACGCCGTCGCGCCTGCCTGCTCTGCTGGCGCGCTGCCGCGAGGAAGACCCTGAAATGGAAATACGGCTGTTCGAGGTTTCGTTGGCCCAACAACTCAAAGGCTTGCATGATGACCTGTATGACGCGGGTTTCTCGATGGCCGACGAAGTGGGCGACGGCATCATCGTCGAACCGGCCTGGGAAGAAGAGTTGATGGTGGCCGTGCCAGCACGTCATCCGGCTCTGGCATATAAGCGAATCCCACTGGAGGAAGTGCTACGTTACCCTCTTGTGCTGGGCGATCCCGCTGTCTGCGAAGGCCATGCCCGCCAGATCGACAGAATCCTGCGCAAGCAGGAAAAGGAGCCATTGGTGGTTCAGCACGTCGCTACATTTGATGTGATGATGGCGCTTGTGTCGGCCGGTTTGGCGTTAGGGCTTGCGGGCGCAGCACATATTACTGCCAGCCGTGAACACGGCGTAGTAGGCCGCTCGCTCGCAGGGCACTCCCCCATGCTGACCACCTATCTGCTGCGCCGGGATGCCGAACCGTCGCAGCCATTGGCTCGCTTTATTGAGCGGCTGGCAGTCCAGGGATCGGATGACGCCTAGCGTCCAAACCAACCTCTCAAGTGCCACACCTTCGAGGAATCATGTCATGAGCCCCTTCAACATATTCGCCTCATTGTCGTTAGCCACGCTATTAGCTTCTTGCGGCCAGTCTTCTGCTCCAGGCGAGACGGTGGAATCCTTAGCAGCAGATCCCGAGCGGCTGAAAGAATTGCGCCAGCAGTGCAAGCTAGACCGTGCCAAGTTGGGCGACGAACTGTGCAATCGCGTGGCTGAAGCGACGAATCGCCGCTTCTTCGGCGATGGCAAGGTGCCTTATACACCGCCCAAGGAACCGCCGAAATTCTAACTGTGGCAGGATAGGCCACGCATCGCTCGTTTTTTGCTTGCCACGCCGCAACGCGCCTTTGTTTCCGGCGTTTTTACTGTCTTCGTCCTTGCCTGAATCGATGCTTTTTGCATCATCTTCGTTCTGATAACGGTCTTTGACCGGCACTGACCCGGCACCGATCCTGACGCCTGCGGCACGTCCTTGTGCCGCTTCTTCCATGAGGAATCAGCGCAGGAAAAATCGGAGGTCAGGTCATGCAAGGGACGAACGTGCTGTTCGGTCAGATCGCCGTGGTGTTCGGCATCGTGACCGCCGGAGTGTGGGGCGCCACACAATGGACAGCAGCCGCCCTTGGCTATCAGCTACGCCTTGGCTCGCCCTGGTTCGATCTTCTCGGCACACCGATCTACCACCCCTGGAAGCTGTTCGAGTGGTGGTTCTTCTTCGACGCCTATGCGCCCCGCATCTTTGACACGGGCGGCGCCATCGCAGGCGGCAGCGGCCTCGTGGCCGTGCTGGTCGCCATCGGCATGTCGATCTGGCGCTCGCGTCAATCGCGCCTGGTCACGACCTACGGCTCGGCACGCTGGGCGAATGCGCAGGATATTCGCAAGGCCGGCCTCACGCAGCCGGCCGGCGTGTTCCT
>ENA-UOUJ01001324-UOUJ01001324.1-activated-sludge-metagenome-genome-assembly--contig:-NODE-1324-length-13284-cov-4.818278_pt1 | contig 13284 bp, 13 predicted proteins | sample MGYA00249839_ERZ747224 | MGnify/ENA primary metagenome ERZ747224 (study PRJEB28782, sample SAMN03220277) | activated sludge metagenome | biome: wastewater; feature: sewage sludge; material... | reverse complement strand
ATTACTTCCACAAAACGTTTAGCTGCATAAGCCACACTGTCTTTTACTTCTTCCTGAGTGTAAAAGCCTCCGGTTCTGATGCCGTCATTTCCGGTGCCAGGGTAAGGTCCGATGATGGTGCCATTGCGCCAGCCGCCAACAGATGTGAGCTTCGGATACTTTTTGATTTCAATTCTCCACCCCTGGTCTTCGGTCAGATGCCAGTGGAAATAGTTCATTTTATGCAGCGCTATCAGGTCAATATATTTTTTGATAAAACTGATAGGCATGAAATGACGACCTACATCAAGGTGTAAACCTCTGTAAGTGCGGTCAGGCGCATCATTTACCGTAACCGCAGGAATATTTAATACTTTAGATTTTTGTACGGGTAACAGTTGAATTAGTGTTTGCACCCCGTAGAAGGTTCCGGTATTTGTTTCCCCATTGATAACGACAGCATTTTTATTGCTGGTCAGAGAATAGCCGTCTTTATTGGCCGCTTTTGAATCTGTATTGAGAATAATGCCGGATTTGCCGGATTTTTTGATTTTTAGGTTTAGTCCGTAATAAGTATTCAGATAGTCTTTCAGAAATTCGGCAGAAGCCATATTTGCACCATCTTTTACAATAATCGGCGTTTTTTTGTTTATTACAAACGAACCGGAATTTACCTGCAGTGATTTTGGCTTAGGGATAATATTGATATCCTGAGACTGAACCGAGCTAAATATGAACATCGTTAATAAAAGAAGTAAGTTACGCATGACATTAAATTGTTAGTGAATTTTTAAAGGTAGCAAGTTAATCATTTCTGCTCATTAAATAAGGCTTATTTTCGTGCAAACGATTGAATTTTTTGAAAATAAAAATGTTCTGTTCAGATAACCTAATTTTGTCTCTATGCTGAGCAATAAGAACCTGGTTGAGACATTTTTTCAGAGCATGGGAAGAGGTGATTTTCGCACTTTAAATGCTTGTTATTCGCATGATATTATTTATAGCGACCCTATTTTCGGGTTATTAAAGGGTGATGATGTAAGAATGATGTGGCAAATGTTGCTGGAGGGCGCTAAGGATATATCGGTAAAAATTCTGGAGATTGAAGATGTTGATGAGGAATACATAACCTGCCGCTACAGCATCAGTTATTTTTTTGAACCAACAGGTAGAACCATCAGTAACCTGCCCAAGGCGTTTATGAGAATTAAGGATGAAAAAATTATTGAACACAGCGATGGCTACAGGCTCAGTACTTTTATTGCCAATGCCTATGGACTAAAAGGACAAGTTCTGGGCTGGTCCGGATTTATGAAAAAAAGTGTACAAAGAAGATACAGGAATCTGCTGACTCAGTTTATTAATATGTTCTAACAGTTCTTAGCTATTTTTTCCGCCAGCCATAAAAATTCCGCAACAAAATTGTGAATATTATTATAGAAATTTTCATCTATCAGGTTGCCATGAATGTCAAATTTCTGATCAGCCTTTGGAACCAGCAACAACTGTGGCGATGCTATGCAAAACATAGCTGCTGATAAAAGAATCATTTGCTGCGCACATCTCATGCCTCCCAGCGCTCCTGTGGATACTGCCACTAAGCCAACGGGCTTATGCAATTGTTTGGGAAAATGGTCAATTAAGTTTTTCATGGCGGGTGAGTAGCTGCCGTTAAACTCCGGCGAAACCCAAATAAAAGCGTTAGCGCCAAACATTCTTTCTGCAAGAGGCTTAAACTCATCCGGCGTCATTTCTACCGATTTGAAAACAGTCTGTAATGGCGGAAGCTGAAATTCTCTGCAATCAATCAGTCCCACCTCATGTTTGGTTGTTTCTTGCAACCATTTTTGTAATGCCAGGGCCGCCCTTACCGATATACTTTCTTTTCTGGGGCTTCCCGAAATTATTTCAATTCTCATTCAGTTCGATAATTTTATTCTGTAGCAAACATAATAATATTTTGTTCTGAGACATTATTTTTTAACTAACATTTTTTCATCATTTATTGAGTTTGCTTATGATTTAAATATTAATTTCGTTATAAATCCTTTTTATGCTAAATAGAAAACGTTTTTTGCAGATAGCTTCTTTGACCGGTGTGTCTTCTGTATTTTTCAATTCGCTGAACGGTCAAAAGATTAAACCCATGCTCAATAATCCTGTAGTAATATCTACCTGGGATCAGGGTATTGCTGCCAACAAAGGCGCTTGGGAAGTATTGAAAAATGGCGGGTCTGCATTAGATGCTGTTGAAAAAGGAGTGATGGTTACAGAATCTGAACCAAATTGTTGCGTGGGATTGCAGGCCAATCCGGACAGGGATGGCTTTGTAACGCTCGATGCCAGCATTATGGATCACCAATATAATTGCGGCAGTGTGGGTTTTTTGGAAAGAATAAAACATCCGATATCCGTTGCGCGGCGTGTGATGGAAAAAACGCCGCATGTAATGTTAGTGGGGCAGGGAGCGCAGCAGTTTGCAGTAGCCGAGGGTTTCCCATTGGAACCTGAGGTATTGTCTGAGGAAGCCCGGAAAGCTTATGACGATTGGTTAAAAAACTCTCATTATGAACCGCAGATAAACCGGGAAAATATCCAGAATAAAGGACACGGCCCTTTTGCTCCCGCTAAATATGACGATGGTAGCTGGAATCACGATACAATCGGGATGCTGGCTATGGATGTCAAAGGAAACCTGAGTGGTAGTTGTACCACCAGTGGTATGGGTTTCAAAATACGTGGAAGGTTGGGCGATTCACCCATTATTGGCGCAGGCCTGTATGTGGACAATGAAGTGGGCGCTTGCGTAGCCACCGGTCAGGGTGAAGATATTATCAGAGTGGCAGGCTCTCATAGCGTGGTGGAGATGATGCGTCAGGGACACAATCCTGAAACAGCCTGTAGAAAAATTATAGAAAGGATTGTAAAGATAAAAGGAGCAGATGCCAAAAAAATTCAGGTAGCCTTTATAGCCATTAATAAACAAGGAGTAATCGGCACTTTTGCCATCCATAAAGGCTTTAGCTATGCACTGAAAAATAAGGCTACCGAAAAATTGGTAAATGCGAAAAGCATTTTCAGGTAATAGGCTGTAGGCTATAAGCAGAAGGCTTTTACATCAATGAAATTTTGAAAAATAATTGTAAGTACTTTAATAGAAATCATCAATCATGTTAATCGAAATAGCTACTACCGATTTTGAATCTACCCGGCAGGCTGTGGCCGGCGGCGCCGACAGGATAGAGCTTTGCGCCAATCTGGGCGAAGGCGGTACCACCCAATCCTACGGAGTAATAAAAAACTGCCGCGAAAATTTTGATGTAAAAATATATCCCATTATCAGGGTACGTGGCGGAGATTTTCTTTATACCGATGAGGAATATCAATGTATGTATGATGATGCCATGATGTGCAAAGAGGTGGGTTGCGATGGTGTGGTAATTGGTTTTTTGAAAAAGGACGGAACGATTGATGTGGAGCGTACTGCAAAAATTGTAAAAGATGTGTATCCCTTGGGCATAACCTTTCATCGCGCTTTCGACAGATGTAAGGATCCGTTTGAAGCGTTGGAACAGCTGATTGAAGTCGGCTGCGAAAGAATACTCACCAGTGGCCAAATGCGTACTGCACCGGAAGGAGTGTCGTTAATCACCCAATTGCAACAACAAGCCAATAACAAAATTATCATTATGCCCGGCAGCGGCGTAAGAAGCAATAATATCCGCCAACTGGCAGATGCTACGGGCTGCACCGAGTTTCACACATCATTGCGTGAACTGGTTTATAGCGAAATGGATTTTATTACGCCTGCCTTTAAAGATGACCCCGAAAACAATCATTACAGCGTAAATGCTGAAAAGGTAAGAGCGTTGAGGCGTTCTTTGGAAAATGGCTGATTAACTTACTGATTCAGTTTCTTGCAGATTTTACTCACAATGGCAGGGCCTTCATAAATAAAACCCGTCCAAACCTGAACCAAAGAGGCACCGGCTTTTAATTTCTCTCTGGCATCTCTGGCATTAAAAATACCCCCCGATGCGATTATGGGAACCTGACCTTTTGTTTTTTCGAAAATGTATTTTACAATAGCCGTACTTTTTTCAGTAACCGGCTTCCCGCTCAACCCTCCTGCACCTATTTTTTCTACTTCTTCTGCCGGAGTGATTAATCCTTCTCTGGAAATAGTGGTATTGCTGATGATGATGCCATCCAATTTTATTTCGAGCGCCAGATCAATAACATCATCTAATTGTGCCGGAGTAAGGTCGGGAGCTATCTTGAGCAAAACGGGTTTGGCCACTGCCTTTCCATTATTCATCATGGCAAGGTTGAGCAATATTTTTTTCAATGAGTCTTTTTCTTGCAACTCCCGTAAGCCGGGCGTATTGGGGCTGCTCACATTTACGGCAAAATAATCTACATAAGGATGCAGCTTATTGAAGCAGATGGCATAATCGTTCCAGGCTTCTTCGTTGGTGGTAACTTTATTTTTACCAATATTTCCGCCAATAATCATAGGAAGCTTTTTGTTTTGCCGTCCTTCCTTTTCGCGCCAGTTTTTCAACCTTTCGGCAATTACATCAGCGCCATCATTGTTAAATCCCATTCGGTTAACCAGCGCTTTGTCCTTTGGCAGTCTGAAAAGACGGGGTTTTTCATTGCCTGCCTGTGCCAAAGGCGTAACGGTGCCAATTTCTACAAATCCAAAGCCCAATGCCTCTAATTCATTCAGATAAGCAGCATTTTTATCAAAACCGGCTCCAAGTCCCACAGGATTTCTGAAATTCATGTTCAAAAATCTCACCTTCAGATTCTTGCCTTTGGGCGTTAAGAAAAAGGTCAAAATATTTTTCCCAAAAGGAATTTTGGCAAGAATTCGTAAATAATTCATTGCAAAATGATGGACTGCCTCGGGGTCGAAGAGAAAAAATATTTTTCGAAATAACTGATACATATCTGCAAAGATAAAAGAAGTTGAAAACCATTTTGGAAGAAATAAAAGGCTTTATTATATTTGGAGATAAAAGTTGTTTATGCAACTTAAAAAACTTTAAAAAATTAATGATGCAGGAAGCCTATATTGTAGCAGGATACAGAACAGCAGTTGCCAAAGCCAAAAGAGGCGGTTTCAGGTTTTATCGCCCTGATGATTTGGCAATAGAAGTAATTAAGGGTTTAATGGCCTCGGTACCCGAACTGGAGCCAAGCCGTATTGACGACGTACTGGTGGGCAATGCCGTACCCGAAGCGGAACAGGGCTTGCAGGTGGGCAGAATTATTGCTGCAAGGGCTTTAGGCATCCAAACTCCCGGAGCCACCATCAATCGTTATTGTGCTTCGGGCTTAGAAACTATTGCTATCGCCACTGCTAAAATCAGGGCGGGGCATGCAGAATGTATCATCGCCGGTGGCACCGAGAGCATGAGCTTAGTACCTTCCTCTGGCTGGAAAACGGTTCCTGCATATTCCATTGCAACCGATGAGCCGGATTATTATCTCAACATGGGGCTTACTGCCGAAGCCGTTTCAAAAGAGTATAATGTGAGCCGTGAGCAGCAGGATGAATATAGCTATCACTCTCACCAAAAAGCGATTCATGCCATCCAAAACGGCTATTTCAAGGAGGGAATTTTACCTATCAATGTAGAAGAAGTTTATTTGGATGCAAAGAATAAACGACAGATAAAACAATATGTGATAGACACAGACGAAGGACCTCGGTCAGACACTTCGTTGGAGGCGTTGGCAAAGCTTAAACCTGCATTTGCAGCCAATGGCACTGTCACTGCCGGAAATTCTTCTCAGATGAGTGATGGCGCTGCCTTTGTGATTGTGATGGGCGAAAAAATGATGAAAGAACTTGAGTTGAAACCCTTGGGAAGATTAGTTGCCTGCGCTTCGGCAGGAGTGCATCCGCGCATCATGGGCATTGGCCCAGTGGCTGCTATTCCAAAAGCATTGAGGCAGGCAGATATGAGCCTTAATGAAATAGACCTGATAGAACTGAATGAAGCATTTGCGGCGCAAACAATAGCGGTAATCCGCGAAGCAAAATTAAATCCTGATATTGTTAATATTAATGGTGGCGCTATTGCTTTAGGACATCCGCTGGGTTGTACGGGAGCTAAGTTAACCATTCAGGTTCTTCATGATTTGAACCGATTGAATAAGTGTTACGGATTGGTAACTGCCTGCGTGGGCGGCGGCCAGGGTATTGCAGGCATTATAGAGAAATGTTTTTAAGTAGGAATAATACATTATTCTTAATAATTACTTAATCATGATAGCGCAAGCCCATTCATTTGTTCACATGCTTTTTATAAGCATCATCGCCTTGTTTCCTGTGGTCAATCCTTTTGGCTCTGCATTGATTGTAAGCCCTTACCTTTCACAACTTTCAGAACCTGATAAAAAAGCATCGGTAAAAAAAATAACAATATATGCTTTTTTTATTTGCATTGTCTTTTTACTGGGCGGTCATTGGATTCTTGAGCTTTTTGGCATATCGGTTCCGGTGATTCAACTGGCTGGTGGTATCATGATTTGCAAAATGGGCTGGGACTCTCTTTCGGCAGGAACAGACAATCTTACCGAAAAAGATGATGTAAAAGATTATTCAAAAACTAATAGTGGAGAAAATATAAAAGACAGGCTTTTTTATCCGCTTACATTTCCTATAACTACAGGAGCGGGTACCATATCGGTGCTTTTTACTTTAAGCGCCCATAGCTCCAGCGCTGACTGGATCAGCTACTCGGTAAATACAATGGCTGTACTAACGGCAATAGTAGTGATGTGTATTTTGGTATATATTTTTTATGGGAACACCAAAATCATTATTAACAAACTGGGTAGTAACGGACAGGTTATTGCCAACAGGATTATTGCATTTTTAATATTTTGCGTGGGCTTACAAATTGCTGTTACCGGAATAAAAAGCCTTTTCCCAATTGCAACCACACTAAAAGGCATCGTCAATTAAATTACACGGCTAATTTTGCTATCAGGCAGCTATAAAAAATCATCCGGTTTTTTAAAATTTCCTTAAAGATTATCCATTTTGACTAAACTATTAATAATCATTAGTAGCTTTATATCCAATTTTAATCCTAAAAACTGATAAATGAAAACGAAAATTTTCACCACTCCCCGTGTGCTCGCATTGGGTGTTATTAGCCTTGTAATTGTAGGTTTTAGCTCCTGCGCCCCGGTTTATTATCCTTATGATGACTATTATGGATATTACCCAAATTATTATTACTCCCCCGGCTATTATGGGTATAGCTACTATTACCCTCGTGTTCGCCACAGCGTTTTTGTAAACAGGCGATACGAACCCCGAAGGTATGATGCAAGGCGCAGCAATACCAGTCCAAGGGTTTTTAGAAATGATACCCGAAGTAATATAAGAACTCCACAGCGTAGTGCACCATCAATAAGAAATGTGGCACCGTCAAGAGGCAGTGGCAGCATTGGCCGTTCAGGTAGAAGCAGTAGCCCTGCAAGAGGAAGATAACAATTATTGCCAAACGGGCTAATCTTCCTTTGATCAATAATATTGGAAGCCTGTCGAATCTGTAAGATGCATAGATGCGGCAGGCTTTTTTTGCATTGCTGAAGAATGTATTGGAAATTTAGTAACCATCCTTGCCAATAGTAATTTTGTAGCCCCCAAAAAAGACAAATACTAGTCCTGCCCAAAACAAAACAGAAGCAATTACGATATTAGTTCAAGTTGAAATCTATTTTACAAAAGAGAAAAAAAGTCTTTTTATGATTTAGACTAATTCACATTATACTTAATTATATATATTGTTTTTTACAAAATATATCAATAATTATAGCATTTGTTGAAATATTTTACAATATTTTTAAAATTTTTTGTAAATAATTTGGTGATTATTTTTCAAAAACCATATTTTTACATAAAATTAATAAAATGTCATTAAGATTTAAAGCGCTTTCCAATCTTCAAACATCTCTGGAAGATCTCGGAAAAATAACACCGCAAACCACCACTTATTTTGGTTCTCATGTATTCAACCTGAAAACCGCACGGCAGTTTTTGAATGATGAGGCTTATAAAAGTCTGATCGCTTCCGGCAAAACAGGCCACAAAATTGAACGAAGCATGGCTAACCAAATAGCGAATGGCATGCGTGCCTGGGCCGAGCAGAAAGGAGCTACCCACTTCTCACACTGGTTTCAACCACTTAGCGGAGCCACAGCCGAAAAGCATGACTCGTTTTTTACGCTCAAAGGCGACGGAACAGCCATCGAGCAATTTGATGGTGAAGCGCTGATGCAACAGGAGCCGGATGCATACTCTTTTCCCAACGGGGGATTAAGGGCTACTTTTGAAGCCCGAGGCTACACTGCCTGGGATCCATCTTCGCCTCCATTTATTATAGAAATGAATAGGGGGCGCACGCTTTGTATCCCTACAATTTTTATTGCTTACACCGGGGAGTCGCTCGACTATAAGGCGCCTTTACTCAAGTCAATTGAAGCACTGGACAGGGCAGCAGTGGACGTTTGTTATTATTTTGACAGAAATATAGAGAAAGTAACCCCTACATTAGGCTGGGAGCAGGAATATTTTGTGGTGGATGAAGGCTTGTATTTGGCACGCCCCGACCTTCTGATGTGTGGCAGAACACTTTTTGGACACAACTCTGCCAAAAACCAGCAATTAGACGACCACTATTTTGCCGCTATTCCCGAGCGTGTGTATGCATTTATGCGCGATTTTGAAAATGAATGTTATAAATTAGGTATTCCACTTCGCACCCGTCACAATGAAGTAGCGCCCGGTCAGTTTGAGTGCGCTCCTATTTACGAAGAAGCCAACATTGCAGTGGACCACAATACACTGCTGATGGATACCATGTCGCGAACTGCATTAAAGCATAACCTGAGGGTTTTGCTGCACGAAAAACCTTTTGCAGGCGTAAACGGAAGCGGAAAACACAACAACTGGAGTCTTGCTACCAATACAGGCATCAATTTGCTGGCACCGGGAAGAACGCCTAAAACCAATCTGATGTTTCTTGCATTTTTTGTAAACGCCATCAAAGCGGTACATGATTATGCCGATATTTTAAGGGCGTCCATAGCTTCTGCACAAAATGACCACCGCCTTGGCGCCAATGAAGCGCCACCTGCTATCATGTCGGTATTTATTGGCGAGTATCTCTTTAAGGTATTGAACGATGTTAAGGAACGGGTTAATGAGGGTATGGATGAGCAGGATGAAAGTATGCTGAAATTAGACATACATAAGCGAATACCGGAAGTGCTTTTAGACAATACAGACCGAAACAGAACCTCACCCTTTGCGTTTACAGGCAACAAATTTGAGTCCAGGGCAGTGGGTTCTTCGGCCAATTGTGCCAACCCAATGACGGTACTCAATACAATCATGGCAGAAACACTAATCAACTTTAAAAAGGAGGTGGATGACCTTATAGAAAAAGGTGAAAAGAAAGAGATTGCCATCATGCACGTAATCAGAGAATATATAGTTGCCAGCGAAAAAGTACTGTTTGAAGGAGATGGCTACAGTAAAGCCTGGGAAGAAGAAGCCGAAAAAAGAGGACTACCCAACCAAAAAACGACACCTCGGGCATTAGATGCCATGCTTGCAGATAAAAATATTGACTTGTTTGTAAACAATAATATTTATACAAAAGCAGAAATTGAGGCAAGGCACGATATTGAGTTAGAGAAGTATATTAAAAAAGTGCAAATTGAGAGCCGCCTGATGGCAGAAATTGCTACCAGTATGATTTTGCCACCTGCCATTCGTTATCAAAACCTTTTGGCTAAAAATATAGCCGGTTTGAAAGGTGCAGGATTGAGCGAAAGCGCCTATGCCAATCAAAAGCAGATTCTGGACAAAATATCCGAACACATCAACAATGCCAGCGACTTGGTAGAACAGATGATAGAAGCCAGAAAATCGGCAAACAAAATAGAAGGCAACAGAGAAAAAGCCATCGCTTATGAAGAAACAATTAAAGAAGCATTTTTCGAAAAAATTCGCCGCCATGCAGATAAGCTGGAACTGTTGGTGGATGATAGAGAATGGTACCTCCCCAAGTATCGCGAACTATTGTTTTTGAGATAATTTTTTTTTAAGGGAAAAAATTTGTAATTTTAAAGTTTGTATTTTATTATGCTGTAATAAAATTTTATTCAAAAATAATCACAGCGTGAAAGGTTTGAGAAGCCTAAAAAAACTCACAAAAATCAATATGGCAATTGTAAAAGTTATTGAAGTAATCGCTTCATCTGAAAAAAGCATTGAAGATGCTATTGAATCTGCTGTAGCTGAAGTATCAAAAACCGTTCGTAATATTGACTCTGTGTATGTAAAAGACATAAAGGCTCATGTTAAAGATGGCAAAGTGTCCACCTACGGATGTATCTGCAAGATTTCATTCAGAGTAGATGCAGTTTAAAACAATACTTCATCACCATTAAAAGAGCATTTTCTAATTAGCGTTTCTTTTTGTAAGAAGAAAAATTATCAGAAAATTTATTTTTGATTTAATCTCAATTCAAAAAAGGCAGCTTCGTGAAGAAACTGCCTTTTTTAAATTGAGCAATATATACTCGATAGCATATAATCCTTGTAAAGCAGGTAGCGTATCTCATTTAGCAGTTTTCATTATTTCTTATTGACTAATAAGTCCTGCTGCTTTTTGAGAACATTTTTGACAACCAACCTTATAACGATTTTCGTGGTATCGGGAACCACACAGTGGTATGCACGTGTCAATTGTTTTCGACACAAACCTTTACTCTTTGGGTTTTAGCGGATTGCAGAGATACTATGAGCAGACAAATCTTAAAACATATCTTCATTTCTCAAACTGATTGAATATATGAAATGAACAAAAAAGTGTTGCCATACGATCTAATAGCTAATTTTATTCCTTATAATATTAGCGATAAAGACAATTTCATTTTTTTACCGGAGAATTTTATCAATTTTATATTTTTACACAAATACAAATTAATTTTTATTGAAAAAAGTATTTCGGATGAACAACCTGGATTTAGACATTTCACAACAACTGATTGAGAAAGTTGCTAATGGCGACCGGAATGCCTTTTCCTCATTATATACAAATATGTACCCCAAACTGTACAGATACATTATGACTGTTACCAAATCAGAGGTTTTAACAGAAGATATTTTACAGGATATTTTTACAAAACTATGGATTAAAAGACTGTCGCTGGTTGGAGTCAAATCAATTCCTGACTATATATTTCGTATGGCTAAAAATCATTGGTTTGATATTCAGAAATTAAACAAGCATACTGAATCTGCATCTGATGTGAATACTCAAAATTTTTCATCTGATACCGATATTGCCAAAGAGCTCATTTATAAAGAATATTACTCTATTGCTCAAAAAGCAATTGCCTCAATGCCTGACAGACGAAGAGAGATTTTTTTATTAAACGCCCAAGAAGAGCTAACTGCTCGCGAAATAGCAGAAAAATTAGGCTTAAGCCTTCCGGTTGTAAAAAAACAATTGTACAAAGCAAATCACTATATCAAATCATTCATTAACCAAAATGGAGGTGAACAAATTATAATAGCCGTTTTTTTATTTAGTATAATAAACTAAATTGAGGCAATAAGTTCACTCAATTTTTATATTTAATCTTACCCAAAATATTTTTGTCTGAGGGGGTATCTTTTTTTTCATTTTACAGTCTTTACTTTATAGAAAATGGATAAATCCAAAATCATAGCATTGCTGGAGCTGCATCTGAATAACAATATTAGTCAACAAGATGCTGATGCTCTATTTTCATGGCTACAGGAAACCAGCCTGGCCGAGTTTGAAAGAATTTTAGCCCAATGTGATAATATTCCTGACCATTATAAGAAACCGGGTGTTATCAGCAATCAATTTATCGAAAAACTCGAAAAACATATTGATATTATAGAGTCAGAAAATAATAACAATTTAGGGAACAAAGCCAGAGTTATTTCCTTTTTACAAAATAGTGTAAAGTATGCAGCGGCTGTGGCTGTAATTGTAGTGGGTGTTTGGGCATGGCTGCATTTTAATTACAAACATAAAGAAACCGAAAAAGCAGTGGCATTATCACCGGCGAATATCCAGCCCGGAAAAGATGGCGCCATTCTCACATTAGAAAATGGCAGCCAGGTACTTTTGGATACAGTTCAAAACGGGGTAGTAGCTTTACAAGGGGGCGCCACTGCCATCGTAAAAAACGGCACATTGGTGTATGAAAAAAATAATGAAACCGAAGCTGTTTATAACACCATGAGTACGCCCAAAGGCAGGCAGTATAAAATGCAGTTAGCAGATGGAACAATGGTTTGGCTTAACAGTGCCAGCTCTATCAAGTATCCGGTAATATTTAATAAGGAAGAGCGATATGTAGAAGTGAGCGGAGAAGTGTATTTTGAAGTGGCAAAAAACAAAAAACAGCCATTCAAGGTAAACGTAAGCAACCGTATGAATGTAGAAGTTTTAGGCACACATTTTAATATTAACGCTTATGATAATGAGCCAGACATTAATGCTACTCTTTTGGAAGGAAGTGTGAAAGTTGCCGATAAAAATAATAACGTAATATTAAAGCCCGGGCAGCAAGCCCTGCTAAACAACCGGCCAGAAATAATAGTGCGCAAGGCAGTAGATTTGGATCAAATTATGGCATGGAAAAACGGATTGTTCAATTTTGAAGGATTGTCATTCGAGGAAGCAATGAATCAATTGGAACGATGGTACAATATTCAGGTAGTGTATGAAAAAAATGTGCCGGATATAAGATTTGGCGGAAAACTGCAGCGTAGTTTAAGCCTGAATGATTTGCTCGATATTTTAGAAAAAACCGGCGTGAAGTTTAAATTAGAAGAAGGAAGAAAATTACTGGTAAAATAATTATTATTTACACTGTTCATTTTAAAAAAATAAGCCGAATAAAGGTTTAAAAAAATACTGAAAATTTAAAAATTGTTTGTCTTATGATAAAACTGACTTTTATTTTACTGTTTACCGCTTTGCTACCTACTCAAAGCCCTGCAGCACAAAGCATAACACTTTCTGGCAATAATCTTACCTATAAGGAGATTTTTAGCGCAATAGAACAACAAACCGGTTATGTAGCCTTTTACAACAAGAATGTACTTCAGGAAACAAGAAGGATTTTTATAAATGCTAAAAACCAGCCATTAGGCGCTTTTTTAAATAACTTATCACTGCGATCCGAACTTTTTCAAAAAAGGATGATTTGACCCAACGAAAGTAT
>ENA-UOUJ01001322-UOUJ01001322.1-activated-sludge-metagenome-genome-assembly--contig:-NODE-1322-length-13295-cov-4.798792_pt1 | contig 13295 bp, 13 predicted proteins | sample MGYA00249839_ERZ747224 | MGnify/ENA primary metagenome ERZ747224 (study PRJEB28782, sample SAMN03220277) | activated sludge metagenome | biome: wastewater; feature: sewage sludge; material... | reverse complement strand
TTTTACAAGACGGCTTTCGGTTTTCAATCCTTAGCATATGCCGGCCCTGAAACCGGTGTAATGGACCGCGCAAGTTATGTGATTCGTCAGGATCGTATCACCTTCGTATTAACCACGCCTTTACGTCCCGGGAATGAAATAGCCGACCATATTACCAAACATGGCGACGGGGTAAAAGTGCTGGCGCTGATGGTAGATGATGCCCGTGATGCCTGGACGCAAACCACCCAAAGAGGTGGAAAGAGTTATCTGGAACCTAAAGTGTTGAAAGACGACAACGGTGAAGTAGTGATGAGCGGTATACATACTTATGGTGATACTGTTCATTTGTTTATAGAACGAAAAAACTACCATGGTGTATTTATGCCCGGTTTCAGGAAATGGGACAGTCTGTATCAACCCAAACCCACCGGATTAAAATATGTAGACCACTGCGTTGGAAACGTAGGTTGGAACCAGATGAACCCCTGGGTGAAATTTTATGAAGATGTGATGGGATTCCGTAACATATTATCTTTCGATGATAAAGATATTTCTACCGAATATTCAGCCCTGATGAGTAAAGTGATGAGTAACGGTAACGGATATGTGAAATTCCCAATCAATGAACCGGCAGAAGGAAAGAAAAAAAGCCAGGTAGAAGAGTATCTCGAATTTTACAATGGTGAAGGCGTACAACATGTTGCCATTGCTACAGACAATATCATAGAAACGGTAACCGATTTACAGCAACGCGGGGTTGAATTTTTGAAAGTGCCCGCTTCGTATTATGCAGATGTATTGGACCGCGTAGGGAAAATTGACGAAGACTTAAAACCCCTCAGCGAATTAGGTATACTGATTGACAGGGATGATGAAGGGTATTTGTTGCAGATATTCTCTAAGCCGCTTCAAGACAGGCCTACTTTATTTTTTGAAATCATTCAACGTAAAGGCGCAAAAAGTTTTGGTAAAGGAAACTTTAAGGCGTTGTTTGAAGCACTTGAACGCGAGCAGGCACTGCGCGGGAATTTATAATTGAAAACACCAGGCCGGGGCTACATGCTCCGGCATTTTTTATATATGCAAGTCAGGAAATGGATTGTACTTTTTGCTTTTCTTACATTGCTTCAGCAGGCTGTGGCACAACCCGGCTTTATTGAACAGCAAAAGTCTTTTACGCGTGTAGCCACAGCATTCAATAAAATGGAAGACACGTTAAAAGCGCAATTTCAGCGGCAAAAATTATCCTGGCCACCACAGGAAATGTACATTCGTTCCTTTAAATATGATAAGCAACTGGAAGTATGGATAAAAGAAGAGGTGGGTGCTCCGTTTAAACACTTTAAAACCTACAAAGTGTGTATTCAAAGTGGTGGGCTCGGGCCTAAAAGAATGGAAGGCGATTATCAGGTGCCGGAAGGGTTTTACTACATCAATGAATTTAACCCCAACAGCATGTATCATTTGTCGTTGGGTTTAAACTATCCGAATGCCTCCGATAAAATCCTTAGTAATCCTGACCGTCCGGGGAGTTTGATTTTTATTCACGGACAATGCGTATCCACCGGATGTATTCCTATAATGGATGTGCCCATGGAAGAATTATATGTACTGGCTTCCCAGGTACGCGCTGCAGGCCATCAGGAATTCATCCCCGTACATGTGTTTCCGGTACGATACAGTGAAAAACAATCTGCAGCCTATTTACTTACAGCGATTGAAAATAATGAATACCTGAAAAGATTCAACGAATCGCTCCAAATTGCGTATCGTTATTTCAATGAAAACAAACTGTTACCGATAATATTGGTGAATCAGTCAGGTGATTATATTGTTAACGATTGATTTCTGCCAACACACATTGTACTGTATCGGTGGTTCTCTGTTCAACAATTATTTTGTAACCCTCCGTCAGTTGTTGCAACAACTCTTGATTATAATGCCGTATGGTCAGCAGTTTGAGCGGACGTTGTACGGTAACATCAAAGGTGGTTGCAGCCATACTTGCCAGTGCATCTATTTTTTGCGGGTGATCATCGAAACAACAAAGCAAAGAGATGGCTGTATGCTGAGCAAGGTTTGATTTTACTTTTTGGAGTTCAAAATATTCTCTCAGCAAATGTGCCGGGGCACCTTCTACAAAAGAAAAATCCCTCGATTGAAAATGCACCAGTGCCTGATGGTTTTTATGGATAATGACCGGAGGCAATTTTCCCGGATGCGTTGCATCAATGCGAGTACCCGGTAACGTTGGGTTCAGAAAACATTTTACCAGTAACGGGATATTTTTGTTTTGTAATGGCTTAATGGTTTTGGGGTGAATGACCTGTGCGCCATAGTACGCCATTTCAATTACTTCAAGATAGTTCAGGTGAGGAATGGCAACACTATCAGGATACAAACGAGGATCGGCACTCATAACTGCTTCTACATCTTTCCAGATGGTAACAGAAGTGGCCTGCATGAGGTGTGCAAAAACAGCTGCCGTATAATCACTGCCTTCCCTTCCGAGCGTGGTGCTCTCATTTTCATCCGTGGCTCCAATAAAACCCTGGGTGATGATAATACCGGTACCGGATTGAAAACGGCTCATCACCGCTTGCTGAATGCGGGTATTCGTGTATTGCCAGTCAACCACTGCATCACGAAAGGTATTATCTGTACGGATGATATCCCGTACATCCAACCAAACGGTAGATGCATTTAGTTCCAGGGCATAATGATACATCAGGGTAGTGCTCAGCAGTTCACCGCAACATACAATCTGGTCGTAATAATAATCATACGAGCGCACCGGAGTATCGTGCAACAACCATTCAACTTCTGTAAAAAAAGGATGGAGGGCATCCACTGCTTTCTGAGGAGATTGAAGCAACGCTACGGCAAGTTGAATATGCGATTGTTTTATGAGATTAAAACGTTCTAAAGCCAAATCCTTATCTCCATTGAAAAAAGCCTCAACCACTTTTTCCAGGGCATTGGTTGTTTTATCCATGGCAGAAATGACCACTAATAATGGTTCCTTTACCTGTACCATGATTTGGGCAGCATTTTTAAATCGTTCCGCATTTTGAATACTCGCCCCGCCAAACTTATACACTAACATATACTAACCTGGATTTAACTGTTGATTGAACCATGAAACTTGGTACATTTGGGGCAAAACTAATTGTAAATCATAAATCAGGGCAATTTTTATGGTGATTAACAGAAAGATCCAGACACTGGATGAATTTACCATTCAACAATTAAGAAATTTTCCAAAAGCCACAGGTGAACTGTCCAATTTGTTACGGGATATCGGATTGGCCGCCAAGCGCGTAAACGTGGAGGTGAACAAAGCCGGCTTGGTAGACATACTCGGAGATTACGGCTCAACCAATGTGCAGGGCGAAGAAGTTAAAAAACTGGATGTCTTTGCCAATGATCAGTTCATGGGTGTGTTGAGGCATGGAATCAGTTGCGCCGGTATTGGCAGCGAGGAATTGGAAGATGTGGTCATCTTTGATGATGAAATCAGTAATCAGTCGAAGTATGTTTGCCTGTTTGACCCGTTAGACGGTAGCAGCAATATTGATGTAAACGTTTCCATTGGAACCATCTTCAGTATTTACAGAAGGGTGAGTGAAGTGGGGAAACCTGCCACTAAAGAAGATTTTCTGCAACCCGGAAACAAACAGGTTGCAGCCGGTTACGTGATTTATGGTTCTTCTACCATGTTGGTTTACGCTACCAAGCGAGGTGTAAACGGTTTTACACTTGATCCGTCGATTGGTGAGTTCACCCTGAGCAATCCGGATATGAAATGTCCGGACCTGGGTAAAATCTACTCCGTCAACCACGGTAATTTCTTCCAATACGATAAAAGAGTTCAGGATTACATCGATGTATGCCAACGCAAAAACAAAACCAACGGTGGCCCATACACGCAGCGCTACATCGGAAGTATGGTATCAGATGTACACCGAAACCTGGTGAAAGGCGGAATATTTATGTATCCCGGAACCACCGATAAACCCAATGGCAAACTGCGCCTGATGTACGAATGCAATCCCTTTGCTTTTATTGTTGAGAAAGCAGGAGGAGTGGCAACGGATGGCAAACAGCGTATTTTGGATATTCAACCCAATGCCATTCACCAGCGTACACCATTTTTCATTGGCAGTAAAGGCATGATGGATGAACTCGAAAGCATTTTAAAATCTTAAGTGTTGATGCAGGAACCAATCATTGTTGTAAAAGATTTGCATAAAGATTACGGCAACCTCCACGCGGTGAAGGGGATTTCATTTGAGGTGCATCCGGGTGAAATATTTGGTTTGCTGGGCCCGAATGGAGCTGGTAAATCTACAACGCTCGAGATTCTGGAAACGCTTAGGACCAAAACAAGCGGGTATGTAATGATCGGCGGTTATAACCTGGATACCAATCCTGCCTCTATAAAGAAAATGATTGGCGTTCAGTTGCAAACCTCAGGCTATTATCCCGGACTGAACCTCATTGAACTGATACAACTTTTTGCAGGTTTGTACAATGCCAAGGTGAACGCAAAAGAATTGCTTCAACTGGTTAATCTGGAAGATAAGGCGAAGGTTATGTATAAGTCGCTCAGTGGTGGACAAAAACAGCGGTTTTCGATTGCAACCACACTGATACATCAACCAAGACTAGTTTTTCTGGATGAACCAACTACCGGGCTCGATCCGCAGGCCAGAAGAAACCTATGGGATTTAATCAGAAGTATTCGAAATAAAGGAGCCACCGTTATACTCACCACACATTACATGGATGAGGCTGAACAATTGTGCGACCGGATAGCCATTATGCATGAAGGAAGTATCATTAAACTGGCGTCGCCCGATGCTATGATAGATGAACTCATTCAGGATGGTTTTGAAAGACCTAAACAGGTTAAAGCGGCAAATCTGGAAGATGTTTTTATACATTTAACAGGCACAACCATACGGGATGCATAATGGTGTCTAACTTCGCATCGCTATAATAATATACAAATATGAAAACAATTATTCTAAGCATTTGTACCTGCATGGCTTTGAACGCATCAGCCCAGAAAGTCGGACAGGTTGAAATGAAAAATTCAGTAGACAGTTTCAGTTACGCTTTAGGGATGAATGTGGCACAAAGCATCAAAGATCAGGGCGTACACGAAGTCAATCTTTCCTTACTAACGCGTGCCTTTGAAGATGTGTTGAAAGGGCATGATGGAGCCATGACTTCCGAGCAGGCTATTCAGGTTTTACAAACTGAAATGCAGCGACAAACCCTTGCACGTAAGTTAGCCGAAAAAGCAAAAGGACATAAATTTCTGGAAGAAAATAAAAAGAAAAAAGGGGTGGTGGTTTTGCCCAATGGTTTGCAATATGAAGTAATTGAAGCAGGGAACAACAGCGGACCGAAGCCAACAGCTACCGATGTGGTAAAAGTAGATTATGTGGGCACATTTATTGATGGCAAGGAATTTGACGGCTCAATTCAACGTGGTCAACCTGCTGAGTTCCCGGTAAATGGTGTAATCAGTGGGTGGACGCAAATCTTGCAAATGATGCCTGTAGGTGCTACATGGAAAGTGTACATTCCCTCGGACCTGGCGTATGGCGATCGAGGCGCAGGGAATTCCATACCACCCGGTGCTACGTTAATCTTTACCATTACCTTGCACGAAATAAAACCCAAAGCTGAGTAAATAACGTATTTCATTTACGAAAAGCTTCCGGCAGTACCGGAAGTTTTTTGTGCAATAATATCAGATATGAAAGCAACCGTATTATCATCAGAATACATCAGCAGGCATCCTTATTTCACCGCCCGGAAAGACCGCTATCAGATGCCATCGGGAAAAATTGTAGACCCTTATTTTGTGGTGGAGTTACCGCCATCCATTGTAGTGATGGGTTTAACTACAAAAAAAGAAGTGATTCTGGTAAAACAATACAGGCACCCTTTGGGAGAAGTAATGCTGGAATTGCCGGGTGGGTTTATAGATGCAGGAGAATCACCCGATCAGGCGGCTACCCGGGAATTGCTGGAAGAAACAGGGTATAGGTTCAATCATTTTCACCCTCTGGGTGTTTCCTGTCCTAACCCCGGCGTGTTAACCAACGTGTGCCATTTTTACCTGGCCACAGAAGGTGTTCAGGTGGCTGATCAGCAGTTAGACCCGAATGAAGAAATTGAATTGGTTTTCATGCCTATTCCCGAAGTATGGAACATTTTGATGCAAAGTGGGTTCAGGCAAAGTTTACACGCACTTTGTTTATTCTATGGCTTTCATTTTATGGATGGGCAAACTCCGGAAAATTCAATTCAGCGATAATAAAAAAGCTGCCGGTTATCATAATCACATCCCGTGGATGGGCTTGCTGGATGGCTGCTTCCAATGCCTCATTTACATTCGGGTAGGCGTTACCGTTTAAGTTATATTTGGATGCCTGCTCTTGTAACATTTCCGCCGGGAGTGCTCTGGGAATTTGAGCCTGTGTAAAATAGTAATTAGCCTGGGTGGGTAGTTCATTTAGAACCGGATGAATTTGTTTGTCACGAACAAAACCTAAGATAAAATGACAAGTTCTATCCGGGTATTGTAATTTCAATTGCTTCATTACTTCCTGAATGCCATCGATGTTGTGTGCCACATCTGCAATAATCAATGGATCATGACGGAGGATCTCCCATCGGCCCCGAATGCCGGTGCGTTGAGATACATTTTCCAATCCGTTTTTCATATCCTCCTCGTCAATGGCCAATCCAAGTTTACGGAGAGTGCGAATACAGCAATACACCGTTCGAGCATTCTTGGCCTGGTACAATCCTTTTAAATCTGTTTTCAGGTAAAAATGAGTACCGGTTGCGTTGATGCGGTAATCACATACCTGATGATCTCCTTGCACATACACTCCAACAATTGTAGCAAATTGTTCCGCCTGTAAAACTTCTGATTGCATGCGGTTACATGTCGTTGCAAAAATCGACATGGTTTCATGTTTCAACTCACCCAGTACCAGGGGAGTTTTAAATTTTATGATGCCGGCTTTTTCTTCGGCTATTTCTTCGAGGGTTTCGCCCAATATATCCTGATGGTCTAACCCTACAGAAGTAATTACCGACATCACCGGTTGAATAATATTGGTGCTGTCTAACCGGCCACCCATGCCTGTTTCAATTACTGCAATATCCACCCGGTTCATAGCGAAATACTCAAATGCCATTGCCACCGTAATCTCAAAAAAGGAAGGTTGAATCTTTACAGCAATCTGTTGAATGCGCTCCACAAACTGTATTACAAATTCCCTGGTAACCGGAGCACCATTGATGCGTATGCGCTCAGAAAAGTCGAATAGGTGCGGGGAAGTGTACAATCCGGTTTTCAGGCCCGAGGTTTGAAGTATGGCTGCAAGCATGTGCGAGGTGCTGCCCTTTCCATTCGTGCCTGCAATGTGGATAGTTTTGAACTTTTCCTGAGGATTGCCGAGCGACGCACATAATGAAATGATGTTATTCAAATCAGCTTTATAAGCCACCGCACCATCGCGGCTGTACATGGGAAGTTGGGTGTATAAAAACTGGACAGCCTCTTCGTAAGTCATGCTATTAGTGTTGCTTACTTATTCATTTATAATAATTTATACAATCTAATTGATATTAAAATTAAATTGTACAATTACATCTGATTCGGATGCGGCTTTATCAAACTGAATATTGGTCAGGTAGTTTCTGATGGCCTGTGCATAATCTTCGCTTCTACTGGTGGAACCTTTTTCAAAGCTGATAAACCTCCCCGTTCCAACAGGTGATACCCTAATCTTTGCATAGATAGTAGCTTTGGCCAATTCTCCGGTAAAGGAGTAATATTTCACAATTTTTCGGTTACCGCTAAGCACCCGCGGACCACCTTTGGCGCCACCCGGGGTATTACCGTAAGAATCTTTATCGCCATCGGGGCTACCCATATCTCCCTGTCCTCCCTGATTAACGCCCTGGTATCGGTAGCCATTATCTTCTGTTTCATTGTTCCCGGTTCCTTTGCCAGGCCCCTGGTATGTAACCTTCGCCTTCTTAGGGGTGGTAACCGTTTCTTTGGTTACATTACTTTCCACTTTGCTGTTCACCGGTTTTTTGGAAGGTACATTAACGGGTGCTGCATCATCGGCGGCATGTTCATCCGGCGTTACCCTGTCTTCCGAGCGGCTGGCAGCAATCACATTCGACTGACCCGGGTCTACGTCCTGCGAAGGTCCCCGTTCGCCTTTTACAAGTGGCTGTTCCTCGCCCCAGCCATCGGCATCATTTCCCAGATTAATTTCAATTAAGTCTAATGGATTGGGTTCAGGTGGAGGGGCACTTTTCCAACTGATTAATATACTCAACAGTAACAGCACCGCACAGATGATTACGGTATAAATAAAAGCTTTTCTGTTTTTTTCGGTTTCAAAGGTGGTTCGCATGGCATTACATTATGCAGTAAAGTTATTTTAATCTATATAATTTTTAACTGAATTAAAGGGGTATACTGCTAATGTAGGTAAATATTAACAGTTTTTAAGCCAGACGGGCACCAAAGAGTAAGCTTCCGATCCGTACCATATTAGAACCGCATTGTATGGCCAGTGGATAATCGCCCGACATCCCCATGCTCAGGTATTTAAAACCCGGGAATTTCTGTTTGAGTGTATCAAATGTTTGTTTCAGCAAATGAAATTCGTTTTGAAGCACCTGTACGTCGTCTGTGAACGTGGCCATGCCCATGATACCGCATAGCTCAAGGTTCGGGTAATCTGCGGCATGTATCCCTTGCAGTGAGTGTGGGTCAAATCCGTGTTTGGTTTCTTCTTTTGCCACATGCACCTGCAACAAACAATGAAGGGTACGTTGAATTTTACCGGCTTCCTTATTGATGGCAGCTAAAAGTTTCAGGCTGTCTACTCCATGTATTAAATGCACAAATGGTGCGATATACTTTATCTTATTGGATTGCAGGTGCCCAATAAAATGCCAACGGATATCATCCGGTAATTGCCCTGCTTTTTCAATCAACTCCTGCACATAGTTCTCACCAAAATCTTTTTGTCCGGCGGTGTAAGCATTCCGGATAACCTGCACCGGTTGTAATTTGGAAACAGCAATCAATGTAACTCCAGTTCCAATTTCCTTCAGAATGCGCTGGTATGTTTCAGGTTGAAAGGGCATATTGGTTATATGGATGTTTCATTCACAATACAATGCTTATTGGTTATTTCGTATAGGCGTTGCAGTGAGATATGGGTCTTTTTTCAATCAAACAGGTGGCTGATCTACAAAAAAACCTCTGTGCCGGTATGAGAGTGGTACAGAGGTTCGTCATTTTCAAAGATTATTTCAGAATGCTTCTGCTGATAACGATACGTTGTACCTCACTTGTACCTTCATAAATCTGCGTAATTTTCGCATCGCGCATCAGGCGTTCCACATGATACTCTTTTACAAACCCGTATCCGCCGTGAATTTGTACGGCCTCGGTGGCTGTCCACATAGCCGTTTCACTAGCAAATACTTTAGCCATTGAACTGCTCAGGGTATAATCAAGGTGCTGATCTTTTTCCCAGGCTGATTTCAGGCAAAGCAAACGGGCTGCTTCAATTTTTGTAGCCATATCGGCGAGTTTAAACTGAATAATCTGATGGTTCATAATTTCAGTGCCAAAAGCTTTACGTTGTTTGCTATAGGCCTTGGCCAGTTCATACGCCCCACTGGCAATACCCAGGGCCTGGGAAGCAATTCCGATACGGCCTCCGGCGAGGGTTTTCATGGCAAATTTAAATCCGAAGCCATCTTCACCGATTCGGTTTTCTTTAGGCACTTTTACATCATTAAACAAAATAGTATGTGTGTCGCTTCCGCGAATGCCCAATTTGTTTTCTTTGGCACCTACTACCACACCCGGCCAGTTTTTTTCTACAATGAAAGCGTTGATTCCTTTACTCCCTTTTGAAGGATCCGTTTGAGCAATCACGAGATACACACTGGCACTGTTGCCATTGGTAATCCAGTTCTTGGTTCCGTTGAGTAAATAGTAATCACCCTTATCTTCTGCGGTGGTGCGCTGAGACGTAGCATCGCTTCCGGCTTCGGGTTCGCTGAGTAAAAACGCACCGATATACAATTCATTATTTTTTTTTCCCTGTGCCAGCGGGGTCAGGTATTGCTGTTTTTGTGCTTCTGATCCATATTTCTGTAAACCGTAACACACCAGGCTGTTGTTTACGCTCATACTCACACTCACACTGGCATCAACTTTACTGATTTCTTCCATTGCCAGCACATAGCTGATGGTATCTAATCCGCTGCCGCCGTATTCCGGTTTAACCATCATACCCATAAAACCAAGCTCGGCAAGCTTTATAATTTGCTCGCGGGGAAAAGTTTGATTTTCATCTCTTTCAATTACACCCGGCAAACATTCGTTTTGAGCAAAATCACGGGCAGCTTGTTGAATCATCAAATGTTCTTCAGTTAATTGTAAATGCATACAGTGGTTTTAAGGGCACAAAAATAAGGCGAAAGGGGGTAACTTTGGAAAAATATTGCTTTGAACACTTCCGCACAAAGCCTTAAAGTTCAGAAAATTGTAGCCGCTGTTTCGGTCGTGTTGTTCCTTATCAAATTTGCAGCCTGGTATATCACCCATTCGGTGGCCATCTTAACAGATGCGCTGGAGAGTATTGTGAATGTGGTGGCCGGTATCATGGGCGTGTACAGCCTTACGGTGTCTGCACGCCCGAAAGATGCAGATCATCCTTACGGCCATGGTAAAGTGGAATTTATTTCAGCTGCAGTAGAGGGCACCCTGATTCTGACAGCCGCTTTGTATATAATGTATGAATCCGTAAAGGGCCTGAATGCACCGTCTACTATTCATCAATTAGATTACGGACTCATCCTCATAGCTGCCACCGCACTCATCAATTGGGTTGCGGGCACCATTTGTTTGAACACCGGTAAACGGAATCATTCCCTGGCGTTGATTGCCAGTGGAAAACACCTGCGTTCTGACACCTACACTACGTTGGGAATATTAATCGGGTTGATTTTATTGTACATCACCGGATATGCATGGATTGATAAAGTGGTCGCGATTATTTTTGCCGCAGTAATCGGCATCACGGGGTATAAAATATTACGTTCCTCTGTTGCAGGCATCATGGATGAAACCGATCAGCAGTTGATGGATTCCATGATCCGCATGCTGCAGGAGAACAGAAATGAAAACTGGATTGATTTGCACAACCTGCGCATCATAAAATACGGGCCCACGTTGCATGTAGATTGTCATCTGACAGTACCCTGGTACTTTAATGTGCATGAAGCCCATAAAGAAGTAGACAAACTCGGGGCGTTGGTAAAAGATAATTTCGGTGAATCGGTAGAATTGTTTGTGCACTCCGATGGGTGCCTCGATTTTTCATGCGCCATCTGCAAAAAAGCCGATTGTCCGGTACGCAAACATCCATTCCAAAAAACAATTGAATGGAATTTCATCAACATTTCAGACAACAACAAACACCATGTGGGAACATCCTCAACCTGAACCGCTGAATGAGCAATACTGGAACGAAAGATACAGGAACGGATATACCGGATGGGATATTGGTGAAGCCTCGCGCCCTCTTAAGGAGTACATTGATCAACTCACGGATAAGCACATACGCATTTTGATACCCGGCTGTGGGAATGGATATGAAGCAGCTTATCTATATGAGAGAGGCTTCAAAAACATCACCGTTGTAGATATTTCACTTGAAGCTGTTACCCGGTTACGTAAACGGCTACCCGAAGCTGTTCAAATCATTCACCAGGATTTTTTCAAACTGCATCAAACCTTCGATTTAATACTGGAACAGACCTTCTTCTGTGCCATTCAGCCAACATTGCGCAAGGCGTATGTTGAAAAGATGTATGCTTTGCTGGCTCCGGGAGGAACTTTAGCGGGCGTTTGGTTCAACCGTACATTTGAAGGAGGCCCGCCATTTAGTGGCAATCTCGATGAATACCTGAATCTGTTCTCAGGAACATTTGAAATTAAAACGGCTGCAGTATGTCATAATTCAATTCCTCCACGCGCCGGGACAGAAGTATTTATGATATTGAAGAAACCGGTGTGATGAAAATGCGAGAAGTACAACAGAATTTGTTAATATCAACTGCGAATCCAATGAATCACCATGTATATGCCTCCGGCTGCGAGAATTGTGAGAATTGTAGTACTGATGCTTCCAAACCAGGGCGCTACATCTGTGAGTGAACACTTCATGTATTGCATCACCCATACCACAGGGGTAGTGACAGAAGCAGAAATGATACAAGCGGTTTGAACAGATTCGAAAAACAAAAATGGAAAGGCAACTATACATCCGCCTACAATAAATGTCAGCGCAATACGAATGCCGGAAAACCGGGCTTCTTGAAGCGTGGGGGGCGACCAGTGCATGGCGGCATCCGCTGAAGTTTCTTCCCGAATTTCATCTACAGTAGCAGCTACTATGTCTTCCTGAATTTGAAGTGCAGATAAATATTGTTGCTTCTGACGAATAGCCTGTTGCATAGAAGCCTCGTCCGTCTGTAAGCGAATACTCTTTTGATAAGATGTCCATAGCGATTTCATAGTTGAATACGCAATGAAGCCGGAGATCATCGCCCAGCTGCCCACGGCAGTCATCACAATGAACGCAATAGGTACGCTTTGAATGCCCGCAGCCGACAACCCGGCGGCAAACACCAAACCGAGGGAGGCTCCGTCGGATATACCGATGGAAACATCCCTCCAAAATGGTTTGTAATCAGTAAACCGATCGTTTACATGCATATCAGTTGTTTAACACCTGCAAACTTTTATTAATAATTTCAATGGCCTCATCCATCTGTTTTTCGTTGATGATGAGCGGTGGTGCAAAACGAATTTTATCCCCATGGGTTGGTTTCGCCAGCAATCCGTTTTTCATCATTTCCATACAGAGTTTCCAGGCGGCGTTTGCATCTGAATGTTTAATAACGATTGCATTCAATAAACCTTTACCGCGTACGGTTTCAATGAATGGGGATTGCAATGCGTTTAAACCTTTTCGAAAGTGTTCGCCCAAACGTGCGGCATTATCCGCCATTTTCTCCTGTTCCAAAACATGCAGTGCAGCCATTGCCACTTTACAGGCTAGCGGATTTCCACCATAGGTGCTGCCATGTTCGCCGGGTTGAATGGTCAGCATAATTTCATCGTTGGCTAACACTGCCGATACGGGCATCATGCCGCCACTGAGGGCTTTACC
>ENA-UOUJ01001321-UOUJ01001321.1-activated-sludge-metagenome-genome-assembly--contig:-NODE-1321-length-13297-cov-3.386649_pt1 | contig 13297 bp, 11 predicted proteins | sample MGYA00249839_ERZ747224 | MGnify/ENA primary metagenome ERZ747224 (study PRJEB28782, sample SAMN03220277) | activated sludge metagenome | biome: wastewater; feature: sewage sludge; material... | reverse complement strand
CCTCAGGCCTCTACGCGGGGCTCTGCCTCACCCACACGAAGTCCAAGAGAGCCATCACGATCTGCCGTACGTCGCCGATGCTTCGATTCTCGATCGCAAACGGCAGTGAGGTGGGCCACGCCCCGTTCTTCTCGGCTTCGGCCCAGATGAGCTGTAACACCCGAAGGTGATTGCTCGCCGGGTAGCGTCCAACGGTCACACGCTCCGGTCCTTCCGCCGCCCGAAAAACGTCGTCGAGCGTTTCCACGTGCTCGTGCCTCAACGAATCGAGGGAGGGTCGCAGGTAGACATCTGCTGCGTCAGGTCCCGTTGAGCCCCCGTACTGCAAGGGCGACGCAGCGCATTCCTTGAGCAGTCGCAGCACGAGTAACGAGTCCTGGGAGCATGGCCAAAGACTGGCGATATCGGAAAGCGTGATGCGAAGGGCTGGATCTTCCTGCTCGCCCGCCCACGCGTGATGTTGGATGTACCGCTGTGCAGCAAGTCGCATGAGCGCAGGCAACGGCGCGAGCAATCGCTGAACTTCGTCGACGGAAGCGAGCGCTTGAAGCGTTGCATAAACCCGCTCGACCGATCCGCTTCTGATTCGGAGCAGTCCGCGAGAGGACTGAAGTACGTCGTCGTACGAAGCGCCTTTGGCTCGAAGGGCGAGCATGATCGGCATCTTCAGTGGCCACTCATTGTGCTGCTTGATGTGGGCCCAAACGTCAGCCAGCACGCCTTCGGCGAAGCCATCGACCTCTTCTGGAGTCATGCTCACGGGACGGAGATATCAGCAGAGACTGACGCGTTGAGACGACCGCTTGGTCCCTGTGTCAAAGAGGTCGAAGCGATGCCGTCGCCGTGGATGCGCGCGAAAGCCGAGTCGACACGATTGTGATGTGTTGGAGCAGTTCGACCCAGGGAGCACGGAATGGCAAACGAACAACAGGCAGGCGCCCCAAAACAGCCACCTACCGACGCAGAGAATCGCTGGAACGCTAATGAGGGCAACTGGAAAAACGGCACGCTGCCCGCGCGCGAGCGCGTCGCTGCTTGGCTTGAGAACAGAGGGACACCTCTCGAGTTCCAGACGGCGGTCGCGTTCAACAACGCGGGGTTCGTCGTTGAACAAGGGCTGCACGAAAAAACAACCAGACGGGAAACCGTTGGAGGTCGACGTGCTGGCGGTGAAGCGTCAGCACATCGCCGACCGACAGTCAGTTCTGGGCCACGAAATCGTGATTGAGTGCAAGTACGCGCCGCATCCGTGGGTTGCGTTCTCGCCACTCAGCCGGGAAACAAGCGACAGGGCTTCATACGCAGGAGCTCGTCCGCTCGAAACGACGACGCTCGATGTCGCACGGTATCTGCATCAGCTCTACGGTCAGAAGGTGCGCTGGAGTTCGCACGACCGCCTGCCCGCCGTGTGGCCCGCCGCTCGTCTTGCCTTTGGACTGACAAACCTCCGCCCTCAAGACAAAGGGCAAGCTCAGGACAGAGAGCAGGACCGGAGCGACAAAGGATTCGATGCGTTGGTCGGCGTCGTTGCTCGAGCCCGACTGCGACGTGACAGTTGCAATGCAACGACCTGCCACACGACGCAGATGCCAGTGATCGTGATTGGCGGGGAACTGTGCATGGCGGAGTGGAACGAGAAGGCCGCGCAGATGACGGTCAAAGAGATCGACTCGTGCATCGTCGAGTTTCGTGGCGACCGTGTTCTGCCAGCCGTGCAGGTCCAAGTTGTGACGATGAAACACCTCCCGACATGGCTTGTAGATTTCGCCAAGCACGTCGACGCAAGGCAGGCGGCCTTGGCGAACGTGACGGAGGACGTTGAAAATGCTCTGCGAGAGGAGAATCTGAAGCAGTTGCGCATCGACGCTTCGGACGTCGACGGTCAACGCGCTCATGACTTGCTCGCGAGAGTCTTGGCCCAACGCACTCAGATGAAGCGAATGAACCGGGGACTCGCTGACGACTAAGGGCGCTGCGTGGGTTCTCGACGACGAAGCTTTCGACGGCGTTCGCCGGCACGTCTCACGTCTCGCAGCCCTATCCGGCCAAGCCATTCACCTCTGTGGGTCAACGCGAGTATCGAAGCAGTCGTTCGAGGTCTACGTCCGACGGGGCCGGTAGACGATCGCGCCAGTACCGTTGTGAAGTGACGTTTAAGTTGTGCGACCACAGAGGATGGAAGTCGGGAGTCGTGGCTTTGACTCCGTCGTTGGTTCGAACCACGTGTCGCATTCCGGGAAAAGCGCGCACGTCGAGCGGATGCGTCGCGTTCGGATTGTGCAGAACAGTCATGCCTTCGCACCAGCTCTCAACGCTCGAATCCTCACCGACGTACTGAACGAACGGCTGCGGAACCAAAGCGCTCTCGCGGTGATCAACGCACGCACCGTGACGAATCATGTGGGCGATTCCAGGGTACCGAGCGCGGTCCCATCGGTACGCGAATCGACTGAACTTCGAGAGCGTCCCCGTGTTGCAGAAGATCACCGCGCTCAACTGTTGTGATTCCGCACGTCCGAAGAAGTTGGACTCGACCGAGTGACCATTGCGCACGTGGCTCGCGACCGGAACCTCGACAGCCTGAAGCGTCCCGCCGTCAGCTCTGGCGAGCGCCCAAGTGACGCCATACAGAAGGTGCATGAGTGCGGCGTCGGTGTGCGCGAGCGAGAAACGCTCGCTGAAGTTCTGAATCGCAATCACGAATGGTCTGCCGCTGACCTGAGGAAGATCCCAGTAGTGCTTGGCCATCTTCTTCGCGAGCGAGTCGTGAATCTGTACGGGCAAGAGATTCACGCGTTGCTCAATGTCTGCTTCGGGCGTTCCGAAGTCGACGGTCGCGAGATTCGCAGGAGCGATGGCCACCATTCCCGTCGGGTTCAGCGTCACCGCCTCGACTGAGAACTCAAGCCCACGCCCGCTCAACACGAAGTCCGGGCTTGAGAATCGTGTGTCGCGTGTGAGGCCTTCGAACCGAAACACGCAGTCGAGGAACAACTCGAATAGGCGCGTATCGAAGTTCTGCGACTGGAACTCACGGATGAATGTGCCGTCGACGTCGACGAAGTCACGAAAGAGATCTTCGAGTGCATCGCGAGCCGGCGCACACGTTGGAGCAGCGAGCAGATGGCGGAAGTTCGCGTAGAGCGCGGCCTCCGGCACAACAACATCCAAGAGCTTTCTCAATTGTCCCCCGTCGGCTGATCTCCGAGTTCAGCACGCGCACGACCGCTCGATCAAAACGGCAGACACCGAGTCAGGCGCTGTTCCTTGAATCGTCGGACGAGAACACTCGAAAGGAGCCAACAATGGCCAAGAACAACGTCCACATCGTGAAGCATGCGGAAGGCTGGGCGGCGAAGCGGGAGGGCGCAGATCGCGCAAGCAAGGTCACCCAGACGCAGCAGGAAGCCATCGACGCCGGCCGTCGCATCACTCAGCGCGAGCGCGGCGAACTCGTCATCCACGGCCGCGACGGCAAGATCCGCGAGAAGGATAGCCACGGCAGCGACAAGTACCCGCCCAAGGGTTGAACGCAGAACCGGCGCGCGCGACAACCTCCGGCCATGTCAGCCACGAACGAGCCGTGCCCCTGCGGCAGCGGGAGAAAGTTCAAGCGGTGTTGCGCCGGCTTTCGCGAACCGCCGGTCGGTCATCCCATGCATGGACGCGTCGCGCAGTTTCAACCCTCGGCGCTTCCTGGCGTGCCGGGACTTGCGGAGCACCTCACAGCAGTCCCTCAATTCCGAGGCGTAGGCCTTCCCGACAATCCCGCCGGGGCAATCGGTCAGTATGAGGTGAGATTCGCGTTCTCCCGAACCGAAGACGTGAGCGCGGACCGAGAGATCAGCTTTGACGCCTCGGGTGGGGATTCGAACCTCCAATGGGCCGCATCGCCGGACAGCGACTACGAGCTACTCATGCGACTCGAGACCGAGTCCGACGGCGGCAAGCTCGTCTTCGACATACGCATGAATACGCACCATCGACTGTCACGAGTCGACACGCACTCCTTCCTTGCTAACGGCTTCCAAGACGCCGAGGACAAGGCATACCGAGCGCTGGCGCCCCAACTAAGTCAATGGAGCGCGGAGACGGATGTTCCTCTGCGCATTGGTCGCGTTGTCTCAAAGGAACTCACGACCGGAACGCAGCGGGTGAGCTTTCACGCGCCGTTCAGGACCGTCGCGTTCAACCCCGGCGGGTTCGGCAGAATCTCGGAGGACCTTCGATTCTATCTGTCGCTGTATCGAGAGGGACTCGCAAGCAACAGCGCCGCGTATCAGTTCCTGTGCTTCTACAAGATCCAAGAAGGCATCCGGCGTCGGCGTGCTCGCCTCGCTCAACAGTCCCGTGCGAATGGAGGCATCTCATCGCGCGAGCCTGAGCGAATTCCTGAGACACGGGACGCGATCGCCACGTGGCTCAACAGTCTCTTCCTCACGAAACGAGAATGGGACGATCTCACGCTCGCGTGGACGGTTCCCGACGAGGCGAGAGGAAAGAAGGTCGGGCAGATCTTCGACATGGTGACCGCAGTGCGAAACAAGATCGCGCACGCACTGCTGAATGAGGACGAGCCAGGTCACACAGCAGACGAGCAGCTCAATTCGCCGGAGATCAACAGGTGGCTGCCGCTGCTCCGTTGCATCGCGCGGTGGTTGATCAAGAACGACTTCCCCGAGTTCTTGAAAGGCGCCTAACAGCCGCCGCCTTCAACGCAGTCTCGCAAGTCGCCGGAATCAGGGCGCCTCAGATCACTTGTCAGACTCGGCGAGTAAATCCGACCGACATGACCGCGATGGAATTCGAGAGCAACCACGACCTGGAGTTCATTCTCAGTGAGCTTGCCGCGACGTTGCAGCTCACGCCCACCCAACACGCAGCTGCTGTGGGCCACTACCAGGCGCTGTCGACCTGGTTGAGCGCCGACGAGAGTCCTCTCGCCGCCTACGACATCAACGTCTACGCACAGGGCTCGATGGCGCTCGGCACCACCGTGAAGCCGCTGAGTGATGCGGAGTTCGATCTCGACTTCGTCTGCCAGGTGCAGGCTGCAGATCTCGATTCGCTCGACCTGTACGAAATGTTCGTCTCCCGTCTGGAGGCGAACGAGACCTATCGAACGATGCTCACCAAGAAGAAGCGCTGCGTCTGCCTGACGTACGCGGACTCCTTCCACGCAGACGTCATTCCAGCAGTGCCAGATCCGGCGCACGGAGTCTCGGACCACACCAACCTCCTCATCCCCGACCGAGACTTGAAGGGCTGGACGTTCAGCAATCCGCGCGGGTTCGCCGGTTGGTTCAAGGAGCGTTCGCGAGTTCTCGTGCGAAGAGGCCTGCGCGCGGACGCGAACGTGGAGCCACTGCCCAAGCTCGCGACCGTCGACGAAAAGACGCCCCTGTCGATCGCGATTCAGCTCATCAAGCGGCTGAGAGACCGTAGCTTCGCGGACGACGTCAACGCGCCCCGCTCGATCGTCCTCACCACCCTCGCGGCGCTCGAGTATCGCGGTGACGAATCAGTGCTCTTCGCGATGATGACCGCCGCGCAAGCCTTTGAACGGTTCGCATCTGTGTCCAACCCGTCCCTCTTCAACCCGGCGAACGCGAAGGAGAACTTCGCCGACAAGTTGAACGCCTCGCAGACGGCGAACCTCATGCTGTTGTCGTCGAAGATCAAAACGGCGGTCAGTGCGATCATCAGCACGCGCGGCCTCGATTCACTGAGGGAAGTTCTGGCTGCCCTCTTCGGCGACCGCCCGGTTGTGGCCGCGCTGAAGCGCTTCAGCGACCGACACAACGAACACCGCGCAGCTCGGACGCTCACGTATGGTGCGCGAGGGCTGGGCATCGTGGCTTCGACTGGCGGCTCGATTGCCCCGCGCAACAACTACTTCGGGCCAAAGAAGTGAGTTCCTCTGCACTGACGATGACCGAGCAAATGATTCGGTTTCGTCGAACGTGGCCAGGGTTTCACGTCACCGATGTGAGGAGCGTTCTCGTAGCGCGCGGCTTAATTGAGCCATCACCTCTGATGCGCGTGTACGCCGTTCGTATCGAGTATCGGTCAGAGACTTCCCCTTCTGTTTTCGTGGAGTCGCCGAAGCTCACGAGACGGCCGGCCGCACCGGACGTGCCCATCCCGCACACGTACAAAGAGCACGACATCGGGCACGAGCACCCATGTGTTTTTCACCCCGAGATCGACTGGAGCCCCACGATGAGTCTCAGCGACACCGTCGTGCCGTGGCTGATGTCCTGGCTCGTCGACTACGAGACCTGGCTGACTCACGGTGTCTGGCGCGGCGGGGGAATCGAACACGGGAAGCCACGACGCATGCCGAGTTGAACTCGACGACACTCCGCAAGGTCGCAACGCGAAAGGACGAGAGACGTGACTTCAGAAGTCGAGCCGACGGAGCCGAAGAAGAAGGCGTCGCGCAACTACAAGCCCGCCACGCTGAAGAAGCTGTGGGGGCGAGCTGCCGCGAGGTGCGCTCAGCCCGACTGTCGCATCGATCTGCTCGTCGAACCCGAGCACGACCATGACCCCATCGCCGTGATCGGCGAGATGTGTCACATCGAAGGCGTCGAGGAACTTGCGGCTCGACACAACGCGAATCTGACCGCCGAGCAACGAGACGACTACGAGAACCTGATCCTCCTCTGCCGGAACTGTCACTCGAAGCTGGACTCGCAGCGAAACATCAACACCGTCGAGAAGATCCGCGAACTCCGCAACGCGCATGAAGAATGGGTTCGTGCGAACTTGCCCGAACGCGGTCGCAGCAGGACGGGATGGCGAGTTGTAGTTCTCCAAGGGACTCACCCCGTCGAAGTTTCAGACGCCCTCCTTGCCCTCAGCCCGGACTTCGAGGCCGGCGGCCCGCGTGTCGTCACCGTTGCAGCCCCTGTTGATTGGGCTCAGGCGCGAACGAAGCTCACGGAAACGGTCAACGAACTTTTGGGGGTCGAAGACAAGTTCACGACCCGCATCGCGGTCTTTCCGCTCGCCCCCGTCTCGACGTGTGTTGCGCTCGGGTACCTGCTGACTAATCGGCCCATCACGAAGGCGTTTCAGTTCCAGCGCGACGACCGACGCTGGACATGGGACGCGCCAACACAGAACCCAGTGCTAGCCGAGGTGACGCACTGGCCAGACGCCGTTCCGAAGACCGTCGAGAACGTTGCGATCTGCTTCGACCTCACCGGCCGAGTGCCGGAGAAATCGCTGACGTCGGAGGAGCGAGCTATCGGCGCCGTGGTCCGAATCAGTGTGCCGATTCCTTCCTCAGACTGGTTGAAGCAGGAACAACAGCTGAGGCACCTCGGTGCGATCGCACGTCGCACGTTCGAGCGTATGACTGCCGACTTCCCAGTTGCGACGCGCTGGCACCTCTTCTACGCAGGCCCGGCACCCGGGGCGGTAGTCATCGGTCAGCAGTTGAATCCGACGCTGACACCGCAGGTTCAGCTGTACGAGTACCAGCGCGGCGCCGAGCCAGAACATCAGCCCAGTCTGGTGTTGGAAGCCGGCGCGATTCGTTGAGGGATTCACGGCGCCCTTCGCCGCTTCCTCCTTCGCTGGAACGCGGGCGTCGGAAACAGGTGGCGGACTGGCTGAGTGTTGATTTCGCGCGACCGCTTCTCGGTCGGGTCCCAGAAGTTCCAGATGTTGAACTTCCATTCTTCAGGCCGCGTGTCTCCGCGAAGCTCGCTCCACCCCAGATGCTTCGCGACGAGCGTTCGCATGCGCGTTTTGGCGGCGCCGGAAGTCTCCTTGTTCCACGCTGTCACCACCGCGCCGAGCAGCAGGTCAGCGAGTTGGATGCCTGGAGTCTCTCGAGAGTCCTTCGTAGCAATGCGACGAAGAGGAGACGCGCCCAGAGATCGCTCGAGCGAATGTCCAACGATCTTCTCCGCAGCCTCGTCGGCTTTCGAGTACCGCGAGGGCAGCCGATCGACCCAAACGAGGTAGGCCTTTTTCGAATCGTCACCGGCGAAGAACTCGATCTTCTTCTGAATCAACATGGCGAAGTGCTTTCGCCGAGCAAGGTCGTGAGGGTCGTCGCCGTGAAGGGCCGTGTTCACGTAGGCCTTACGGACGATCAAACAGTGAAACATCAGCCAACGAGTCCTGAAGAACGCCGTAACCATCGCCGCGAAGAACGACTCGTTCTTGTCGCGGATGCGATTCCACTTCATCTCGTCGCGGTATCGATGCTGCTTCTGGATATCGCTAAGCATTGCCGCGAAGTCGCCGCGTCGCTCCCACGGCATCCAGAGGGAGCCGAACCCGTAGTACTGGGTTCCGTGCATCCCTGACTCGTCACAGCACACGAGGTAATTTCGGTAGCCGGGCACTACCTCGTCATCCTCAGTCGCCATTCCGCCCCCGCGAGGAACTCCAATCGCGCGCGCATTCTCATCGGCGTAGCCAGGGCCGGGCAACCATCGCCCTGTCTGTCAGCGGTTGGCAGGACTAGGTGACAGCGTGCTCACGAGAAACGCGGCGACGGTAGCGGCCGCGTCGACCGCCAAGCGCGCGTGTCGCGCATCGAGTTCAGCAGACGAAGCTTCACGTCCGTGACCGGTTCCTGCCTTGTTTCTGAGTTCCGCGAGTCGAGTCACCGACTGAACAAGAGCCCCGGTTAGGCTCTTGATGGTCGAATCGACGTCATCGGCGCCTTGCCATCCCACAGGCACTACGATGACCGCGTCGAACGCAAGCTTCGCCAACTTCGGTGCTTCGTCGGCAGCGCCGAACGGCACCCCGTGATGTCTGAGAACCGTCTTGCTGACGGATTCGATCAGCTCTTTGGCAGTCCCGATCGCGAGCGATGGCGCGGTGTGCATGGACTGCCGCATTCTCTCGATCTGTGTTCGCACGTAAGAGCCTAGAGCTTCGACTTCGGACACATCGGCGACAACGCTCGGAATGCCGGTATCGACGCGACGAACTCCGTAGACCGGACGCCGGTCTTCGAAGCCGCTCTGCACAATCTCGAACCCGTCCACACGGAGATGACGGTTAAACAGGTCGAGCAGAAACGCCACCTGGTCGGCACGACGACGCACTACCGGATGAACCATCCGACAGAGAAAGGCGAAGAGGTTCTCGTCCGAGCCGCCGAGTAGATTCAGCCGTTCGTCGTTCCACACCCAATGTGGTCCGTAGTCCTCCGGCCATGAAATGCGGTGCTGTTGAATGTCGTCCCGCAGGTTCTTGTAGGCGGAGCGACCGTCAGTTGACGGCAACGCGTCCAAGTCGAACAGCTTCGCGAGAAACTCGATCTCGCTGATGTCGCCGTTGTACTCGGCGCCTGATCCACGAATGTCGTCTATGAGCAGTCGGCGCGTCGTCGAGGAGATTTCCACGTGACGATCGAAGCTTCCTGCGACAGGAGGTCAAGTGGCGACTGCACAAGCATTCGCACTGTCGATGCAACCAACCCGTGCAGCCATCGCCGACGATTCGGCGAGCGCGGCCTCGTTCGCCTAGTTTCGATGCCTACTCGTCATCGACCTTGGCTCGCCTCGCCTGCGAACTCGACAGATCGAGTGTCTGCTCGAAAGCGCGGTTCTTCGCCCTTACCTTCGAGGAGTCGCGACGTCTTCGTGACGGGGTGACGCGCTTCGTGAGCGTGTTCCACGTCGCACGAGGACGAACCGCGAGTACCCCGGCGACCCATTCGAAGTGGATGTCCGTGAGGTAGTAGTAGTCGGCAACGTCGCCATCGTCGTGCCAGTCCCGCAGGTCGCAGATCAGTGCTTCCGCTGTTCGGAGCAACTTGGGAGCGCTATTGTCGACCTCGCTTCGGAACTTCGGCAGGCGGGCGCCACTGAAGAACCGCTTCTTCACGACAATGCCGCCGACGTCGCAGCCGACGCCTAGTGACTTGTCGATCACATCGCCGATGACCTCCAGCTTCAGCTTTCTGGGAACGTTCACGTGGACGCTTGGCGAACGGTCTCGTCTGGTGAAGTAGCAGTCCGCGCTCTTGAGCCTTCGCCGGAGTTCTTCAAACTTCCCGGTATCGGCTGGAACGCCCGGCAACTCGAAGCGCACGCGCACACTGTCGATGGTCTCTTGGCCGCGCAGACGTCGCCGGCCCACGACGCTCACCGCCCCACAATTCGCGGTCGCGAGATAGGTGAACTCCTCCGAGTGGTGTTTCCAAGGAACACCGTCCGCCTCGTACCGCCGGTCCCCTTCCTTGAGCGCGACGAGAAGATTCCCAACTCCGAAACCCGTCCAGGTGCTCTCCGGGCCATAGATCGCGAACGCACCATCAAGCCCAGCTTGGTGCGTTCGCCGCATCAAGCGGAACACCTCGGCCAACGAGTCGAGATCGAACGCGCTCGCTCGCATCTCGCAAGAAGTCTCCCAAAGCGGATCTCCCCACTCACGGGCGAACAGAGCAGGGGCAACGGAGAAGCCATTCTTCGCGCGGATGTGGAGACGTCGAACATCCACTTCTCCGACGCGGAGTCGAATCAGGCGAGACGGCCCGAAGGCCTTCGCCCCGGCGACCGGTGTGATCGTCGGTACGAACCCGGAGCGTGCCGCTCTGCGACGCGAGTCCTGAAGCTTGTCTTGAAGGGCGTCATTCAGATTCGTCGGACTGCCCAAGACGTGAAGCAGCTCTCGGCCCTCGAACAGCAGGATGTGGTGTTCGTCACACCTCTGGACCGCGTCCAGGAACCCGCGCTGAAAGCCGCTTCGGCTGAACACGCACCCAATCGCTCCACGCGGCGCTTGAGATAGGCGTGCCCTCAAGCTGTCGAGGGCGCCAAGGTCGATGGGTCTTTGCTTCCACTTCGCCTCTACAAGGAACGTGTGATGGTCATTCGAAGCAACGAGGTCACATTCGCGGCCCCTCGCTGTCTTCGTGTCATTCGACTGCACGAGGAACCCAGCCGTCTCAAACGCCTCCGACAGAAGTTCCTCGAACTTCGCGCCACGTCGATCGGCGTTTCTTTCTTCTGCCAGTCTCCGCAGTCTCTCAACGACATCATCGGTCATCGCTGTGGTCTCCGCGCCGCCTAACGGGCCGCTGAGCCCGGGAGAGCAAGATACCTTGTCGACGCAGTCTCAGCGCATGGGACCACCGACAGAGTACGCCAAGCAGGAGCGAGCAAGACCGCAGCCCGTCGAGGGGCAGTGGTCGTAGCTGCAAACGAAACCAGGCTCGCGATCCAGAGGAGTGCCAGGAGCAATCAGACCGAGAGCCGACTGGCGCCGAACTGATGCGCGATGTCGGCGGAGGCGAAGCCGCGTTCGCATTCATCGCTTCTGGGTAGCGGCGCTGAGGAGTGGTGAGCCGCATCGACCAAGACACAGCGGGAGGAGCGCAGCCTTACCCGACCCGGGAGCGCGGCCTCGCGGTCAGGCGTCAAAGCGATCGCGGTCACGTGCCGTGCGGTGCACGAACTAGGAGGCGTTGCAGCGTCACGTCGCGCCTCTCACACGCGGGATGAAGCCTCGCCGACCCTGGTCGTTCCCGGTGAACAGCTCGACCCTCACGCCGTCGAGCGTTCCATCGACAGGCAGCTGGTGGCTGTTCTCGATAATGATGACCTGAGCGTCGGTGAATGACGTCTTCACGCTTTCCCAAAAGTGCTTCTTGATGTCCTGAGGGAATACAGCCTCGCCAGCGTCCGGTTCCTCGTAGACGAGGAGAGGCGAGTCGATCAGCACGAAGTTCGGGAAGGGACGCTCGTCCTCAATGCAGAGTCGAAGGAGTGCGAGGTTGAAGGCCGCCCTGGTGATGGCCCTGACGCCCTTGCCGTGGCTCTTGCGCGCGCGACCCGAAATGACGACGTCTTGATCGTTCTCGCTGAACGAGACGCGATCGAGGTCGGGGAAATGCCACGCCTTGAGTAGGGCTTCGACCTCTCGACTAAACTGGTCTGCCTGCGCGGTGCTCACGGCCGCGCTAGCGACGTCCGTCTTGTTCTTCCTCTTCGGCTTGCGCGCATCCTCAAGCAGCTCGTCCAGTTCCTGAATTCGCTCAAGATACTCGACTGCCTTGCGGCAGCTCTCCGCGCGCGCGCGGAGGTCATCTACCTTCTTCGAAGCGACGCCGACCAGTTGCTCCATGCGGACCTTCAACTCCGACGAGATCGAATCGAACTCGCTTTGGAGAACGTCGCGGGTGACGTGAAGTTCCACGCTTTCTCTAGCGGTTGCGGCGCGCGTGGTTTGCAGGCCCTGAAGCAGCTTTGAGATCTTCGCCGCCTCGGCCGTACACGCGAGTGACACGTCCGCAGGTGCTGGGTTCGCCCTCTGATGTTCGTGATGCTGGTGTTCTGCGAGCGCCCCGCACATTGGGCACCGCGACTCCTTGAGCTGCTCGAGCCGAACCCCGGCCTCACCTATCGACTCCAAGCGTCGCAGGTCGGACTCGTACTGTTGCTTCAGTAAGTCGAATCTCGTTCCTAGCTCCGCCACCACCGCGAGCTTTGATTCGACCCCCCTGAGAGCCGTCCATGCCGCGCTCCGCTTCGTTTGCAGGGGAGCGAGGCTGCCCTGAGCAGCGTCGCGTTCGACGACTGCCGCCTGAATCGAGGCCTCGATGCGAGTCAGGCGGTCCCGCTCCTCGGCGAGCGAACCCACATCACCAAGCTCAGCGACGCGCTCCCGCGTCGCTTTCAGCAAGCCTTCGAGCAGTTCGACCTTTCCAGCCTGACGCCCCTTCGCGACCTTCGGGTCTTCCTTCGCGATGATCGAGGAATCGTCGGTGCCGGTGAGCAGAAGGCGGAACACGCCGCTCTCGACAGTCTTGTGAATGACCTGACCGCTAAGAACCGGCGAGGCCTCCTCAATGACTACGATTTCATCGACAACGACGAACTTGGCGATGTCGCGAAAGCTGAGCGGGCGCGTCTTGCCCTGCTCGTTGGTGCGTACCTTTTTTGTGCCCAGGCCCGACAGGTCGAGCAAGAACTGGGAGACCGTGTCTTCCTTCCCGCCTTGGTGCTTCGCCGCCAGAACGCGGTCGGGTTCGCCATCGGTCTTGCAGAGGACCTCGCCGCCGCGAAGGCTCCGCTCCAACGAGTACACGCGATCGTCGCCGTTGGCCTCAATCTCGATGACAACTGTGCTGTAGCCCTCCGCTTCCGGGATCTCCTTGGGCGGGGAGCCACCGCCCAGCGCGTAGTCGAGACACTGCGCGATGAAGCTCTTGCCGGTGTCGGACGGTCCAGCGATGACGTTCAGCCCACGAGTGAACGTGACTTCAGCGGGCTGTTTCCCTGCGCCGATGAGAGCGAGTCGTCGAAGAGCAAAGCCG
>ENA-UOUJ01001320-UOUJ01001320.1-activated-sludge-metagenome-genome-assembly--contig:-NODE-1320-length-13300-cov-3.191846_pt1 | contig 13300 bp, 13 predicted proteins | sample MGYA00249839_ERZ747224 | MGnify/ENA primary metagenome ERZ747224 (study PRJEB28782, sample SAMN03220277) | activated sludge metagenome | biome: wastewater; feature: sewage sludge; material... | reverse complement strand
AGCCTGCGGCAGGTCGTGCCCGCGCTGGAGGCCGCGCTGGGCAAGCCGGTCAAATTCGCGGCCGAGGCCATCGGCGGCGATGCCAAGCGCGCCGTCGCCGCGCTGGAAAAGGGCGATGTGCTGCTGCTGGAGAACACCCGCTTCTATCCGGGCGAGGAATCGAACGACGCGACCTTTGCCGCCTCGCTGGCGGCGCTGGGGCAGGCCTATGTCAACGACGCCTTTTCCGCCGCCCACCGCGCCCATGCCTCGACCGAGGCCCTGGCGCGGCTGATGCCCGCGGGTGCGGGCAAGCTGATGGAGGCGGAGCTGAACGCGCTGGACGCGGCCCTTGGCAATCCCGACCGGCCGGTGGTCGCGGTCGTGGGCGGGGCCAAGGTTTCGACCAAGCTGGACCTGCTGGGCAACCTGATCCGCAAGGTCGATCATCTGGTGATCGGCGGCGGCATGGCTAACACCTTCCTGGTCGCCAAGGGGATCGAGGTCGGCAATTCGCTGGCCGAACGCGACATGGCCGACACCGCGCGCGAGATCATGGACAAGGCGGGCGCCGCGGGCTGCACCATCCATCTGCCGGTCGATGTGGTCGTGGCGCGCGAATTCAGGGCCGGGGCGGAATCGCAGGTCGTGGACGTGACCGCCTGTCCGCCCGACGCAATGATCCTGGACGCAGGCCCGAGGACGGTCGAGGCGATCCGGGGCGTCTTTTCACAGTGCCGCACGCTGATCTGGAACGGCCCCTTGGGCGCGTTCGAGATCGAACCTTTCGACCGGGCAACGAATGCCGCCGCAAAGGCCGCCGCCGAACTGACCGCGGCAGGCAAGCTGGTGTCGGTGGCAGGCGGCGGCGATACGGTCGCGGCGCTGAACAAGGCGGGCGTGGCCGGGGACTTCACCTTCATCTCGACGGCCGGGGGCGCTTTCCTCGAATGGATGGAGGGCAAGGACCTTCCCGGCGTGGCAGCACTGGTCGCGGCGAAACGCTGACCTTCGGCAGAAAAGCAAAGAAAAGCGGCCTTCGGGCCGCTTTTTTCATTGGCATCCGCAGGTTCACCACCTTGCGCCGACCGCCGCAAACGCCATTGGGACGGGCAACTCTGAAAACAGTTCCTGTCCTTCAGTTCGCCGCCATCATTCGGATGCAGCTGTCCCCGCAGGCGCCGTGCCGGTGGCAGTCTCGGACGGGGCGGGCACCGGGTCGGGCGCGTCGGTTCCGGGGGCCAGGATCTCGACCTCGGCATCGTCGTCGCCACTCCCCAGCGGCGCAAAGATCAGCATCGCGATCACCGCCAGCAGAAGCGCAACGACAAGACCGATGATCGCAGGCCGATGCCAGCGACGCGAGCGGTTGAGACCGGGTTCGGGATTGGACATGGGCACGCCTCCGTTTTGCCGCTTCCAACGCGCGGGTTGCCCGGCCCGTTCCGCGCCTCCTGCCGTTAGCGCAACCGCCGTTGCCCTCGGCCCCCGGTCTGCTATGGACCCTCCATCCTTTCCAGTTGCGGAGCCCCTCCATGCAGATGACCGATACCGTCAAGAAGATCCTCGCCAATTACGAAGGCGAGAACCCGGGCGTGAAGGGCAATCTGGCCCGCATGCTGATGACCGGCAAGCTGGCCGGCACCGGCAAGATGATCATCCTGCCGGTGGACCAAGGCTTCGAACACGGCCCCGCCCGCAGCTTTGCCAAGAACCCGCTGGGCTATGACCCCCACTATCATTACCAGCTGGCCGTCGACGCGGGCCTGAACGCCTATGCAGCGCCCCTGGGCATGATCGAGGCGGGCGCCGACACCTTTGCCGGCCAGATCCCGACGATCCTGAAATGCAACTCGGCCAACTCGCTGATGAGCGACACCGCCGGCAAGAACCAGGCCGTGACCTCGACCGTGCAGGACGCGCTGCGCCTTGGCTGCGCGGCCATCGGCTTCACCATCTATCCGGGTTCGGACATGGCGCTGGACATGTTCGAGGAGATCTCGGAAATGCGCGCCGAGGCCGCGTCCGTGGGCATCCCGACGGTGATCTGGTCCTATCCCCGCGGCGAGGCGATCAGCAAGGACGGCGAGACCGCCATCGACATCGCCGCCTATGCCGCCCAGATCGCGGCGCTGCTGGGCGCGCATGTCATCAAGATCAAGCTCTCGACCGACCATCTGGAAAACAAGGACGCGAAGAAGGTCTATCAGGAGCAGGGCATCGACATCTCGACCCAGGCCAAGCGCGTCGAACACTGCATGCAGGCGGCCTTCGGCGGGCGGCGCGTCGTGGTGTTCTCGGGCGGTGCGGCCAAGGGGTCGGATGCCGTGTATGAGGATGCGATCGCCATCCGCGACGGCGGCGGCAACGGGTCCATCATCGGGCGCAACAGCTTCCAGCGCTCGCGCGAGGATGCGCTGGCGATGCTGGGCAAGCTGGTCGACATCTATCTGGGCAAGGCCTGACCGGAACGGGCGCGGCGGGGTTTGCCCTGCCGCCGCCATCAGGGCATGAAGGGGGCGGCGCATCGTGCCGCCCCCTTTCTCATGAGCGTTCGCATGATTCCCCTTGCCCCCGTCCGCATCGGCCCCGCCGTCCCGATCGCCCCCGGCGTCCTCAGCGCCATCGGCAAGCATCCGGTGGACCGGCCCCTGCGGCTGGGACCGGAGGGGTTCGAGGGCGACCAACAGGCCGACCGCCGCCGCCACGGCGGGCCGGAAAAGGCGGTCCATCACTATGACGCGGGCCACTACCCGGCGTGGCGCGACGAACTGGGCGACCTGCCGCGGCTCGCGCCCGGCGGCTTCGGCGAGAACCTGTCGAGCGGGGGCCTGACCGAATCCGGCGTGGCGGTGGGCGACCGCTTCCGCCTGGGCGCAGCACTGGTCGAGGTGTCGCAGGCCCGCCAGCCCTGCTGGAAGCTGAACATTCATTTCGCCGTCCCCGACATGGCGCGCCGCGTGCAGGACAGCGGCCGCACCGGCTGGTATTACCGGGTGATAGAACCGGGACTGGTCGCGCCGGGCGACGGGCTGGCGCTGGTGGCGAGGGGCGCACCCGGCTGGACGCTGGACCGGCTGTGGCGCATCCTCTACCGCGACCGGCTGAACCGGGCGGAACTGGCCGAAATGGCCGCGCTGGAGGTGCTGTCCGAAAGCTGGCGCAGCCTCGCGCAGCGGCGGCTGGACAATGCCGCGGTCGAGGACTGGACGCCGCGGTTGCAGGGATCGGTGGTGAACCCGTGAATGGGTTTTCCCGTGTGGGACGGGCGGTTCCCATGCACAACAAGTGACCTCGCCGCGATGGTGCGTGCAGAGCACGCACCCTACGGAAGGTTGCGCAGCAGCGGCTGGGGGTTGCGCTTGATGGGCTGATGGGAATGTCGTGGAAAGTCTCCTCCACCGTCACGCAGGGTGTGTGCCTCGCACGCACCACGAGGAACCGCACCGCGATGCTGCGTGAAACCACGCACCCACAAGGGCCTGCCGCGCATCGGCAGCCGGTCCGCCGCCCTTCCCCTTTGCGCCCCGAACCCCTAGGTTCGCCCAAAGCGAAAGGTGGCCCGCATGTCGTTCTTTTCCAAGCTGCGCGAGCGGCTGACGAAATCCTCTTCCAAGATCGGCGCGGGCCTCGACAGCATCGTGTCCGAAGGCGCGGACGATACCGTTTCCCCGGCGCAGGCCCCCGTGGCACAGGCTGCGGCTTCCGTGCCGGCGGCTGCCCCGCCCCCTGCGGCAGAACAGGCCCCCACCCCCGCCGCGCCTGTCCCCGCCGCAGCCGCACCCCAGCCCGCCCCGGAAAGCCGCCCCGGCCTGATGGGCCGCATCTTCGGCCGCACCGAGTCCACCCCCGCCGAGCCGCGGCGCGAACTGGACGACGCCATGCTGGAGGAACTGGAGGAGATGCTGATCGCGGCCGACATGGGCGTGGACACCGCGCTGCGCGTGACCGCCAACATCGCCGAAGGGCGCATGGGCCGCCGCATCGGCGCGACCGAGCTGAAACAGGCGCTGGCCGGGGAAATCACCCGCATCATGACGCCGGTCGCCCAGCCCCTGCCGCTGTATCCCCGCAAGCCGCAGGTGGTGCTGGTGGTGGGCGTCAATGGCTCGGGCAAGACCACGACCATCGGCAAGCTGGCCAGCCAGTTCCGCGCCGCGGGGAAAAAGGTGGTGATCGCCGCGGGCGACACCTTCCGCGCCGCCGCGGTCGAACAGCTGCAGGTCTGGGGACAGCGCGCGGGCGTGCCGGTCATGGTCGCCCCGCAGGGGTCGGACCCCGCCAGCCTTGCCTGGGACGCCATGGCGCGGGCCGAGGCCGAAGGCGCGGACCTGCTGATGATCGACACCGCCGGGCGCCTGCAGAACCGCGCCGACCTGATGGAGGAGCTGGCCAAGATCGTCCGCGTCATCCGCAAGAAGGACCCTTCGGCCCCCCATAACACCCTGCTGGTGCTGGACGCGACCACCGGCCAGAACGCGCTGAGCCAGGTCGAGACCTTCCGCAAGCTGGCCGACGTGTCGGGGCTGGTGATGACGAAACTGGACGGCACCGCGCGCGGCGGCGTGCTGGTCGCGCTGGCCGACAAGTTCGGCCTGCCCATCCATGCGATCGGGGTGGGCGAACAGATCGACGACCTTGACGCCTTCGACGCGGACGATTTCGCGCGGGCGCTGGTGGGGCTGTAGGACGCTGCGTGCAATACACGCAACCTGCGGCCCACTGCCTGGAGCAGGGCGTATATTCAGTCAGTGAAGTGCGGCAGGCAGCCCCAGCCGCGCGGCAAAGGCGCGGGCGTCCGGCGCATCCACCGTGGCGCGGGCGGCGAACAGTGTCGCCTGGCTCGCGTGGATCAGCGCGTCGGGCAGCACTTTCAGGTGGTTCGCCCGCAGCGTCTCGCCGGAACTGGTGATGTCGGCAATGGCCTCGGCGGTCAGGTTCGCTACCGTGCCTTCGGTCGCGCCCTGGCTGTCAACCAGCTGATAATCAGCGATCTCGTGGGCCGACAGGAACGCCCGCACCAGCCGGTGATACTTGGTGGCGATCCGCAGGCGGAAGCCATGCGCCGCGCGGAAATCGCGGGTAATGCTGGCGAAGTCGTCCAGGGATTCGCAGTCGCGCCAGCAGGCCGGGACCGCCAGCACCAGATCGGCATGGCCGAAGCCCATGGGCGCCAGTTCCACCACGTCCGACCGCCAGCCCGCCAGCTTTTCGCGCACCAGATCCGACCCGGTCACGCCCAGTTGGATGCGCCCCGCCGCCAGTTCGCGCGGGATTTCCCCCGCCGACAGCAGGACAAGCTGCACGCCCTCGGCCCCGTCCACGGTGCCCGCATATTCGCGGTCGGACCCGCTGCGGGCCAGCCGCACGCCGCGGTGCGCGAACCACTCGAACGTCTGTTCCATCAGCCGCCCCTTGGACGGCACCCCCAGCTTCAGCATGATTTCAGTTCCGCAATCAGGCCGGGGCGGATGATGCCCCCCACCGCGGGGATTGCCGCCCCCTGCCCCAGCACCTTCGTCAGCGCGTCATAGCGCCCGCCCGAAGCGACCGGCGGCCAGTCCGGGCGTGTCCCGGCGGTGAAGCTGAACGTCATGCCGTCGTAATATTCCATCGTGTGCCGCCCGTGGCTGGCATCGAACCGGATGCCGTGCGGGTCGATCCCCCGCGCGGCGATGGCGTCCAGCCGCCCGGCCAGCCGTTCCACCGCCTCGGCGATGGCGGGCATGTGGTCGGCAAGGACGCGCAATTCATCCAGCGCGGCGGGCGCGGGACCGGCGACGGCGAACAGCCGGTGCAGCCTTTCGCGCCATTCGGGCGGCAGCAGGGGATCAGTGCGGCTGGCGTCCATCCGGGCGATCCGGCTGTGCATTTCCTCGCGGTCGCGCAGGCCCGTCCAGGGGGCGCTGTTGCCTGCCAGCACCCGCGGGCGCAGGGGATGCGAGAAATTGTCCAGCAGGCGTTCGAACCGGCGCGGGCGCCAGACGTGATGGGCCAGCAACTCGCGCCGCGCCTGTCCCAGCGGCAGACCTGCGACGGCATCCAGCAGCAGGTCCATGTCGCCCATCGTGGCGGCAAGGTCATGGGGGGCGAGGATGCCGTGGAACAGCGCGAACAACTCGGCGTCGGCGTCGGGATCGCGCGAGAACATCTCGAACCCCGCCTGCAGATATTCGTTGTCGCGGGGATGGTCGGGGCGGGTGTCGCCGTGGTCCTGCTTGCGGAAGACCTCGCCCAGATAGCAATAGCGCGCGGGTTCCGCGCCCCCCGTCATGTGCATCCGCACCACCGGCACGGTGAAATCAGGACGCAGCATCATCTCGCCGCGCACCGGGTCGGCGGTGACATAGGCCCGCGCCCGGATGTCCTCGCCATAGAGGTCCAGCAGCGTGTCGGCGGGCAGCAGGATGTCGGGCGCGACCTCGATGGCCCCCGCGGCGCGGAAGGCGTCGAGAATACGCCGGCCTGCAGTTTGCTTGGCGGTCTTGGGGGTCATCGCGACAGGATTTCGCTGACCGCCCGGACCAGATCGCCGCGCGGCACCTCGACCTGAGCGGGCTGGGCCTTCCATTCCTCGACCGAGGCTTGGGCCGCGATCTTTGCGCCCAGCACCAGATCCTTGACCTGCACCACGCCGCGCGCCGCCTCGTCCGCGCCCTGGATCACGGCGACGGGGGCGCCGCGCTTGTCGGCGTATTTCAACTGGTTCCCGAAGTTCTTCGGATTGCCCAGATAGACCTCGGCCCGGATTCCAGCCGCGCGCAGTTCGGCAGCCATCGACTGGTAATCGGCCATGCGGTCGCGGTCCATGACGGTGACAACGACCGGTCCCGCCATATCCGCCCCGGCCAGCCCCTTTTCCCTCAGCGCGGCCAGCAGGCGATCCACGCCGATGGAAACCCCGGTCGCGGGCACCTTCTGCCCGGTAAAGCGTTCGACCAGATCGTCATAGCGCCCGCCCCCCGCCACCGAGCCGAACTGCCGCTTGCGGCCCTTGTCGTCGAGGATCTCGAAGGTCAGTTCCGCCTCGAACACCGGGCCGGTGTAATAGCCAAGGCCGCGCACGACCGAAGGGTCGATCACCACCCGGTCCGCGCCCATGCCCATCGCGTCGAGCGTCGCAGCGATCTGCGCCAGTTCGTCCGCGCCCTCGGCCCCCATGGCCGAAGCGCCCACGGCGATGCGCAGGTTGGACAGCGTCTCGTCGTTGGTCTCGCCGCGCGAGGTCAGGAAGGCGATCACGGGATCGGCCTGCGCGGGCTGCAACCCCACGCCTTCGATCTCGGCCCCCGAGGCATCGGTGCGTCCTGTGGTCAGCAGCTCGCGCACGCCCGCCTCGCCCACCTTGTCGAACTTGTCGATGGTGCGCAGCACGGCCGCCGCCTGATGCGCGTCGGTCACGCCCATCGCTTCCAGCACCCCGTTCAGCACCTTGCGGTTGTTCACTCGCACCAGATAGTCGCCGCGGGCGATCCCCGCTGCCTCCAGCGCGTCGGCCAGCATGGCGATGATCTCGGCATCCGCGGCGACACTTGCCGCCCCCACCGTGTCGGCGTCGCACTGATAGAACTGCCGGAACCGGCCCGGCCCCGGCTTCTCGTTGCGCCAGACCGGACCCATCGCATAGCGGCGATAGGGCGAAGGCAAATCGTTGCGATACTGCGCCGCCACCCGCGCCAAGGGCGCCGTCAGGTCATAGCGCAGCGCCAGCCAGTCGCCGTGGCCGCCGCCCGGAACCGCCTCCTCCTGCCAGGCGAACACCCCTGCGTTCGGTCGGTCCACGTCGGGCAGGAACTTGCCCAGCGCCTCGACCGTCTCGACCCCCGAGGTTTCCAGCGCGTCGAAGCCGTGAAGGCGATAGACCTCGGCGATCTTCTCCAACATCCGGTTGCGTTCGGTGACTTCGGCGCCGAAATAGTCGCGAAAGCCCTTGGGCGTCTCGGCGCGCGGGCGGCGGGGTTTGGTGTCCTTGGCCATGCGGGCGGTCTTTCTGCTGTGGCCCGGACCGATTAGCGGAAGGGGACGGCATGGACAAGTTGCAGGCGGTCGAGGAACGGGTGGCGCATCTGCAGCGCATGGTGGATGACCTGTCGGATGTCGTGACCCGTCAGGACGCCGACATCCGCCGCCTGTCGCGGCATGTCGGCCTGTTGATGGAACGCGAGGCCGAACGCGAGGCGGCCGAGGGCGCGCCGCCCGCCGACCAGCGCCCGCCGCACTGGTAAGCGTTCAGCGCTTCGCCGGACCGAGGCGCGGAGTGCCGCTGGTCTGCATCGGTTCGGAAAAGATGCCGCCCGGCTTCGACGCCGCCAGCGGCGGGCGGCGGGCGAAGGGCGGCGCGTCCTGCATCTCCTCCCCCGGCTCGTCCTCCGGCAGGGGCGGCTCGTCGAAGTTGGCGTCGCGCGAACCGGCGGCCTGCGGTGCAGTGTCCTCGGGTCCGGCATCCTCGGGCTGGCCGTCGGGCCAATAGGCGGGCGGCTCATGCGCCGGGGCCGCCTGCACGGCCGGTGCCAGGGCGGCGACGGGGGCGGCGGCAAGCGTCGCCACCGGATGCGCCGCGTCCGTGCGGGCCAGCGCGCGGCGGAAGACCAGCACATTGTGATAGACGGTGGTGCGGCTGGTCAGGCCGCTGCGTTCCTCGCAGGGCAGGGTTTCGGCGCGGACATATTCCCAGCCCGCCGCTGCCATGCGGTTGATTTCGCCGGTCAGGGCATAGGCAAATCGTTCAACCCCCGTCCGTGCGCCGCGTGCCTTTTCGCCGCGGCTGGGGGCGGGGACGACGGTGTATTCATGGGTCTGCATGGCGCGCTCCTTGCCCGGACGTGATCCTTGCTTAGCGCAGGACGGGGCATGTCGCCAGATGCGCCGCCAAGGGCCTGCGTCCGACCTGCAAACCCAGCTTCTACAGACCCAGCTTCCTTGCCACCAGTTCATTGACCGCCGCCGGGTTGGCCTTGCCCCCGGTGGCCTTCAGCACCTGTCCGGTGAACCACCCGGCCAGTTTCGGATTGGCGCGCGCCTTTTCCACCTGCGCCGGGTTGGCGGCGATGATTTCGTCAACGGCTGCCTCGATGGCACCCAGGTCCGTGACCTGCTTCATGCCGCGCGCCGCCGCAATCTCGGCCGGGTCGCCCCCCTCGGTCCACAGGATCTCGAACAGGTCCTTGGCCATCTTGCCCGAAATCTCGCCACTGGCGATCAGGTCCAGAACGCCGCCAAGCTGCGCCGCCGACACCGGGCTGTCGGCAATCGTCAGCCCTTCCTTGTTCAGCCGCCCGAACAACTCGTTGATGACCCAGTTCGCGGCCTGCTTGCCGTCGCGGCCCTCGGCCACGGCCTCGAAGTAATCGGCGTTCTCGACCTCGGCGGTCAGCACGCCCGCATCATATTCCGACAGGCCCAGATCGGTGACGAAGCGCGCCTTCTTGGCATCCGGCAATTCCGGCATCCGGGCCGTGATGTCGTCCACCCATGCCTGTTCGATTTCCAGCGGCAGCAGGTCGGGGTCGGGGAAGTAACGGTAGTCGTGCGCCTCCTCCTTGGACCGCATGGACCGCGTCTCGCCCTTGTCCGGGTCATAAAGACGCGTTTCCTGCACGATCTTGCCGCCATCCTCGATGATGGCGATCTGGCGGCGCGCCTCGTATTCGATCGCCTGCTGGATAAAGCGCAGCGAGTTCATGTTCTTGATCTCGCAGCGGGTGCCCAGGACGGAAAAATCGCCCGTCTCGCGGAAGCGTTCGTAATCGCCGGGCTTGCACACCGACACGTTCACGTCGGCGCGCAGGTTGCCGTTCTGCATGTTGCCGTCGCAGGTGCCGAGGTAGCGCATGATCTGGCGCAGCTTGGCGACATAGGCCGCCGCTTCTTCCGGGCCGCGGATGTCGGGGCGGCTCACGATCTCCATCAGCGCGACGCCGGTGCGGTTCAGGTCCACGAAGGACAGCGCGGGGTCCATGTCGTGGATCGACTTGCCCGCGTCCTGTTCCAGATGGATGCGCTCGATCCGCACACGCCGGGCGACGCCGGGGGCCATGTCCACGATGATCTCGCCCTCGCCCACGATGGGATGATAAAGCTGGCTGATCTGATAGCCCTGCGGCAGGTCGGGATAGAAATAGTTCTTCCGGTCGAAGGCGCTGAACAGGTTGATCGCGGCCTTCAGGCCCAGCCCGGTGCGCACCGCCTGTTCCACGCAGAATTCGTTGATGACCGGCAGCATCCCAGGCATCGCGGCATCGACAAAGCTGACATTGCTGTTGGGTTCCGCCCCGAACGCCGTCGAGGCGCCGGAAAACAGCTTGGCGTTGGATGCCACCTGCGCGTGGACCTCAAGCCCGATCACCAGCTCCCAGTCGCCCTTGGCCCCGGCGATCACCCTGGCTTCGGGCGCGGTATAGGTCAGGTGGTCCAGCATCTTCGGCCTCCGGGCAAGCATCGGTGGGGTTTCTAGGGCCGGGCGGGCTGCGGGGCAAGGGCCGGGCGGGGACGAGGGGCCAGCCGCGCCTCGCGCCAGGTGATCCAGGTGATCGCGGCGATCATCACGCCGCCGCCCATGATGACCCAGATGTCCAGCGGCTCGCCGAAGATCGTGACGCCCAGCAGGCTGGCCCAGATCAGTTGCAGGAAGGTGACGGGCTGCGTCACGGTCAGGGGGGCTGCGGCAAAGGCGCGGGTCATGCAGTAATGCGCCACCGTCCCGGCCAGCGCCGCCCCCGACAGCAGCGCAAGCTGTCCCATGGTCGGCGGCACCCAGACGGCCGCCGCCAGCGGCGCGAGGCCGATGCCCACGGTCAGCGACAGCATCGCCACCACCGCGGTCGCCGGGACCAGTCCCGACAGCCGCTTGGCCACGATATAGGACAGCCCGAAGAAGACCGAGGCGCCCACCTGCGCCATATGCCCCGGCTCCAGCACCCGCAGGCCGGGGCGCAGCACGATCAGCGCCCCCGCCAGCGCAAGCGCGATCGCCAGCATCCGCCGCCAGCCCAGCCGTTCGCCCAGAAACAGCGCAGCACCCGCGGTCACGACGATGGGGTTCAGAAAGCCGATGGCCGTCACCTCGGCCACGGTGATGCGCGCCATGGCAAAGAACCACAGCACCACGGCGCAGACATGCAGGCCCCCGCGCAGCAGGAACAGCCGCCAGACCTGCGCCGGGAACCCGGCCCGCAACTGGCCGGCCAGCGCCGGCGCGAGGAAGACAAGCCCGATGCCGAAACGCAGGAAGGCCCCTTCCGCCGCGGGCAGCGCCGGACCCAAGCCGCGCACGAAACCGTTCGTCGCGACAAAGCAGAGGCCGGTCAGGATCATCCAGCCGACGCCGGTCAGGTGGTTGCGCTGCATCCCGCGTCACTGCGCCGGCGGCGCCGCGGCCGCAAGGGTCAGCCGTGCAGGATCAGACCAAGGGCGATGGCCCACATCACGACGCCGACGCCCACGTCCAGCACCCGCCACGCGACCGGACGGGCAAAGACCGGCGCCAGCAGCCGCGCGCCATAGCCAAGGGCAAAGAAGAACAGGACCGACCCGCTCATCGCGCCCAGGGCAAAGGCCAGCCGGTCGGCCTGCGCGGACGACACCGCCCCCAGCAGCACCACCGTATCCAGCCAGACATGCGGGTTCAGCCAGGTCAGCGCCGCGATGGTCGCCAGCGTGGCGGCCAGCGTGGGCGCCACCGTCCCCGTGGCGCGCAATGCCTCGCCCCCGCGCAGGGCGGCGCGGAACGAGCGGAACCCGTAGAGGATCAGGAACGCCGCCCCGCCCCAGCGCATCGCGGCCAGAAACCACGGCGCGCGTTCCGCAAGGGCCCCTGCCCCCGCCACCCCGGCCGCGATCAGGACCGCATCCGACAATGCGCAGAACAGGCAGACCGCGAACACATGCTGGCGCAGCAGCCCCTGTTTCAGCACAAAGGCGTTCTGCGCGCCGATCGCCACGATCAGCGACAGGCCGGTGCCCAGACCCGCGACATATGCGCAGAACGACAGGCCGGGGGCGAAAAACTGCATGGGTTCCACACTTTGCTTGACCGCCGTCTCTGTGCCATCCTGCGGCCTGTCATGAAACCCAAGATCCTGACGACGCTGCGCGGTTATCGCCGTGCCGATTTTACCGCCGACGCGGTCGCGGGCGTCACCGTCGCGATGGTGGCGATCCCGCTGAGCCTTGCCATCGCCATCGCCTCGGGCGTGCCGCCGGGGGCGGGGCTGGTCACGGCCATCGTGGCGGGGTTCCTGATTTCCGCCCTCGGCGGCAGCCGGGTGCAGATCGGCGGCCCGACCGGAGCCTTCATCGTCGTGGTGGCGGGCGTCGCCGCCGCGCATGGACAGGACGGGCTGGTGCTGGCGACGCTGCTGGCCGGCATGATCCTGGTCGCCGCCGGGCTGATGCGGGCGGGGGGCCTGGTCGAATATGTCCCCGAACCCGTCATCAACGGCTTCACCATCGGCATTGCCATCATCATCGCCGCCAGTCAGCTGCAGGACCTGTTCGGGATGCAGGTCGAGGCCCCTGCCGAGTTCATCCCCAAGATCGCCGCGCTGTGGCAGGCGCGAGCGACGATCAATCCCGCAAGCCTGGGCATCGGCGTCCTCACGATGGTTCTGATCGTGGGCTTGCGGCGGGCATGGCCGCGGTTTCCGGGGCTGGTGGTGGCGGTCGGCGCGACCTCGGCGCTGGCGCTGGGGCTGGACCTGCCGGTGGACACGATCCAGTCGCGATTCGGCGCCCTTCCCGACCGGCTGCCGATGCCGGCGCTGCCCGACATTTCCTATGAGAAGATACGCGAGGTGCTGCCGTCCGCCTTCGTCATCGCCTTTCTGGCCGGGGTCGAATCGCTGCTGTCGGCGCTGGTCGCGGACCGCATGATCGGCGGCCAGCACCGCCCCAATGCCGAGGTGCTGGCCCAGGGCTGGGCCAACATCGGATCGGCGCTGTTCGGGGGCCTGCCCGCGACCGGGGCCATCGCGCGCACCGCGACCAATGTGCGGGCGGGCGGGCGCACGCCGGTCGCAGGCATCGTCCATGCGCTGACGGTGCTGGCCGTGATGATGGCCGCGGCCCCGCTGGCCGGGCAGCTGGCGATGCCGGCGCTGGCGGGCCTGCTGATGCTGACCGCCTGGAACATGAGCGAGCCGCACAAATGGCGCGGCTACATGTCCGCGCGGCTGTCCGACCGGGTGCTGCTGGTGATGACGCTGCTGCTGACGGTGCTGGCGGACCTGACCATCGCCATCGGGGTCGGGGTCTTCGCGGGCCTCGCGCTGCGTCTGGCGCGGCGGGACGTGCCCAGCGACTGGGACGCGCCCGAACGGTGAAC
>ENA-UOUJ01001319-UOUJ01001319.1-activated-sludge-metagenome-genome-assembly--contig:-NODE-1319-length-13308-cov-4.029654_pt1 | contig 13308 bp, 9 predicted proteins | sample MGYA00249839_ERZ747224 | MGnify/ENA primary metagenome ERZ747224 (study PRJEB28782, sample SAMN03220277) | activated sludge metagenome | biome: wastewater; feature: sewage sludge; material... | reverse complement strand
AGGACCAGACCACATCAGGTGGCGCGACCTGTTTCGCCAGATACTCGCTGACCGACGTGCAGAGATAGGCGATTTCCTCGTCCGAGGCCTTCACCCCGGCGGGATCCCCCTCATAGTCGCGATCCGTAGTACCTATCAGGGTGAAATCATCCTGATAGGGAATGACGAACACGATCCGGCCGTCGCTGTTCTGGAAGATGTAGGCGCGATCGTGATCGTAGAGTTTTCCGACCACGATATGCGACCCCTGCACCAGCCGCACCCGCGCACGGCTGTTGACGCCGGCTCCCAGCCGCAGCACCTGCTCAACCCATGGCCCGCCCGCGTTGACCAGCGCCCGCGCGGCGATTGCGCCGCGTTCGCCGCTGAGCGTATCCTCCACCGTGACGTGCCAGAGTCCGTCGGACAAGCGGGTCTCGACCACGCGCGCCCGGGTCCGGATATCGGCTCCGCGATCGGCCGCATCCCGCGCGGTCAGAATGACGAGACGGGCATCGTCGACCACGCAGTCGGAATATTCGAAACCCTTACGGTAGCGGCCGGGACTCAGCGGCTTTCCGACTTTATCGCGCGCAAGGTCAACCGAGCACGTCGGCGGCAACAGCTTGCGGCCGCCGATATGATCGTAAAGGAAGAGACCGAGCCGCAGCAGCCATGCCGGCCTCAGGCCGGCGTGATGGCGCAGCACGAAGCGCGCCGGATGAATGATGTGAGGCGCGATCCGCCAGAGAATCTCGCGCTCGATCAGGGCCTCGCGAACCAGGCGGAACTCGTAATATTCCAGATAACGCAGTCCGCCATGCACCAGCTTGGTCGATCCCGACGAGGTGCCGCTGGCAAGGTCGTTCATTTCACACAGGACGACCGAGTTGCCCCGTCCGGCCGCGTCGCGCGCGATCCCGCAGCCGTTGATGCCGCCGCCGATGATAGCGAGGTCGTAAACCTGACCCACGGGCGCGCCCTCCTCCATCATCCTAGAGCGGCGGCCGGTCAAATGAAATCAGTGCCGCCGCTCCAGTTAATTGATTGAGCATCGGATTTATCCCGAAACCGGTACCTACTTTCGGGTCCGATGCTCTAGCGACATGCGAGCGTCATCGAACCGGTGCCCGGCCGACGACGATCGCTTCGATTGCGAGGATGGCGACAATCGTCAGGGCGACAGCCGAGGGCGCGCGGGACATCCCCACGCCGGACACGCCATGGTGATGATGTTTGACGAAGCGGTCAACGCAGTTTCTGCGCCGGCCTATGCTCCCATCAGAAAGGAAGCTTCGGCAGAGCGCGCCGCAGCGATTTCACGAACTCGGGACAGGCGGGTTTCTTGGACAACGCGCGATCCTTCGCCGCGCGCTCCGCGTCACGGGCGCTTCGAAACAACCTGCCGTCGAGGGAGCTGAACCGCTGCGAGGCCGAAAAGAAGCGAAACCCGGCGCGATCGCGCACCACGATGCCCGCGGACTCTGAACCGACTTCGATGATGTAGCTTTTCGACATGTCCCACTCGCATTTTTTCGGCCTCAAGGCCGCGCCGATAACGGGCAACTGGGTGAAACGTTCCCTGTCGTTCAGGCTGTGATATGAGCATGATTCTGGCGAATACAACCTGGAATATGTCTAGAGTCCGCACCCGCTCCACGGAACCGTTGACAGGCACCATGTTTTTGATTTTTCGTGCATTCTTCAGGCGAACCGGTTCTTTATCCCGGAGCCGGGCGTGAGAGAATATTTCGTTCAAAACGCGGCAGGCTGATGGCAGGTTGTACTTCGTGGCGGCAAGCCATGGCCAGGCCGACCTAGAGCGGCGGCCGATCAAATGGAATCAGCGCCGCCGCTCCAGCTAATTGATTGAGCATCGGATTTACCCCAAAATCGGTTCCCACTTTCGGGTCCGATGCTCTAGAATGAACGAATCGAAAACGCCGGTTCGACTACGCCGGATTCGGCAGGCCGGTCTGGTGGATTTCCCGTGGCCGGCCGTTATCGTCGATCGCGACGTAAGTGAATTTGCCGTCGGTGACGAGGATAGACTGCTTCTCCTTGCGGCGCATCACCCAGGCTTCCAGATGCACCGCGATCGAGGTTCTGCCGACACGGATCAGCGTGGCATGAACGGAGACCAGATCCCCGACATAGACCGGCTTGCGGAAATTCATGGCTTCAATGGCCACGGTCACGGTACGGGACTTCGCAAGCTTGGAGGCGAACACGCCGCCGCCGATGTCCATCTGGCTCAACAGCCAGCCGCCGAAAATGTCGCCGTTCTGATTGGTGTCGGCGGGCATCGCCAGCGTGCGGATGCAGAGCTCGCCGAGCGGCGCGGCATCAGCGATCGGCCGCGCGTGAACGGCTGTCGGGTCGGTCATGGCTGGGTCTGTCATCCGTTGATCTGAAAGTTGATCTGAAACAAGCTCACGCGGCGTCTCACTAGAGCGGGAAGAGAAGTGAGGTGAAGTGCGGTTTTCCGCCCGCATCCCGCGTCTCAAAATACTGGAATCGATCACGTTGACGGTTTTGGATCGAATCGATCCAAAACCATCGTGATCCGGTCGTCTTACTTGAATGACTCCCAGCCGGGGTCCGGCGCAAAGCGAGCGCCGAACTTCTCCGCGAGCCCGCGCAAATTGGCGGCGACATTCTCAGCACCCCTGGTCCGCGCATATTTCAGCGGACCGCCGCGGAACGGAGCGTAGCCGGTGCCGAAGATCATCGCGCCGTCGACCAGGTCGGGATCATCGACGATGCCTTCGCGCAGGCACGCGACGCAAACGTTCGATATCGGCAGCATCAGGCGGTCGATGATTTCGGGCTGAACCTGCACATCCCCGGCTTCGCCCTTTTCGGCCTTGCCGTTGCGCCAGTCATAAAAGCCCTTGCCGGTCTTGCGGCCAAGCTCCCCCTTCGCAACCTTCTCACGCAGCCAGTCCGGCGGTTGCGGAAGGGCGTCGCCGAACTTCGAACGCAATTCGTCGCCGACGGCGAGGCAGATATCCAGCCCCACCTGGTCGGCAAGCTCGATCGGTCCCATCGGCATGCCGAATTTCTCCGCCGCCGCATCGATCGCGGTCTTGTCGATCTTCTCGTCCAGCATGACCATGGCTTCGAGCATGTACGGCGTCAGCGCGCGGTTGACGAGGAAGCCCGACGCGCTCTGCACCGGCAGCGGCAGCCGGTCTATCGCCCCGACGAACGCCATGGCCTGTTCCAGCACCTGCGGGTCGGCGGCATCATGGCTGACCACCTCGACCAGTTGCAGCCGCGAGACCGGATTGAAGAAGTGCAGGCCCACCAGACGCTCAGGGCGTTGCAACGTCGCGCGCAGCTCCTGGAGCGGAATGCTCGAAGTGTTGGTGGCGAGAATCGCGCCCGGCTTCATCCTTGGCTCGATCGCGGCATAGACCTTCTGCTTCAGTTCGAGCTTTTCGGACACCGCCTCGATGATCAGATCCGCCTGGCGCACGCCGTCGCCGCTCAGGTCGGGCATCAACCGGTCAAGCCTGTCGCGGATAGCGGTCCGCTTGCGGACGATCTTGCCGTAAAGACCGGCCGCGCGCTTGATCGCGCCGGCGATCGGTTCCGGCTTCATGTCCGCGAGGGTGACCCGGATATCCTGATGCGCGCACCACGCGGCGATGTCGCCGCCCATGGCGCCGGCGCCGATGACGTGCAGATGCTTCACCGTGTTGCCGCTGCCCGCGAGCTTCTTCATCTGCTCGCGGAGGAAGAACACCCGGATCAGGTTCTGCGCCGTCGACGTCACCATCAACTCGGCAAAGGATCGCTTCTCGGCCGCCAGCATCGCGGCCTTGCTGCCGCCGTGCTTTTCCCAGAGATCGATCAGCGCGTAGGGAGCCGGGTAATGCTCCTGCGGGGCCGCCTTCGCGGCCTCACGGCGCATTCGCGTGCCGAGAAAGCCGCGAACGGGACCTAGATTCAGCAGACCGTTGAGCACGCTCGGCCGGCCACGCTTCAGCCGGCCGGCCACCGCATCCTTCACCGCGTTGCGAACGTGGCGCTCCTGCGTCACGGCATCGACGAGCCCGAGCGATTTCGCTTTCCGCGCGTCGATGGTCTTGCCGGTCAGCATCAGCGTCATCGCCTGCATCGGGTTGACCAGCCGGGTAAAGCGCACCGTGCCGCCGAGGCCGGGATGCAGACCGAGCATCACTTCGGGGAAACCGAACCGCGCATTGTCGATGGCGATCCGGGTCCGGCACGCCAGCGCTACCTCGAGCCCACCGCCGAGGCAGAAGCCGTGGATCACGGCGATGGTCGGAATCTTCAGCGCCTCCAGCCGGCTGATAATACCGTCAGCGCGGCCAAGCGTGGTCTCGACTTCACTTGGATCGGTGGCGCCGCGAAATTCGTTCACATCGGCGCCTGCGATGAAGCCGGACGTCTTGGCCGATCGGAGCACGACGCCGGCGGGCGGCTGGTTTTCCAGCGCGGTGACGATTGCGCCAAACTCCTCCATCACCTCCGACGCCAGCGTGTTGGCGCTGGAATCCTTGCGATCAAACAGAACCCAGGCCACGCCATCGCTGTCACGGGTCAGCTTGAAATGGCGATAGGGGCCGCTTGCATCGGGTTTCGGCCCGAGTTCCAGCACGCGATCCTGAAGAACGTCCAATACTTTTGAATTCATGACGCCCTCATACCATCTCGACCAGCATGGCGCCGCCCAGCCCGCCGCCGATGCACTCGGTGGCAATCCCGCGCCTGGTGCCGAGCCGCTTCATGGCATTGACAAGGTGCAGCACGATGCGGTTGCCCGACGTGCCGACGGGGTGACCGAGGCTGACCGCGCCGCCATCGACATTGAGTCTGGCGCGATCGATCGCGCCGGCGGCCCCGTCTCGGCCTGTGGATACATGAGGAAGGAAACCGGCGGCCCCTTCGAGCCCGAGTACCTCGCGGCAGAATTTTTCATCCTCCCACGCGGCGAGGCAGCCGAGCACCTGCGTCGCGAATGCTTCATTGAGCTCCCAGGTCTCGATATCCTGCAGCGACAGCTTGTTGCGCTTCAACAGTTCGGTCGCCGACAGCACCGGCCCCAGCCCCATGACAGAGGGATCGAGCCCCGACCACTGACTGTCGATGATCATCGCCTTCGGCTCAAGGCCGTGTTTGATGACGGCGTCTTCTGATGCGAGAATCGTCCAGCAGGCGCCGTCGGTGATCTGCGACGAATTGCCGGCGGTGACCTGGCCCCACGGCCGCTCGAACACCGGCTTCAGCTTCGCCAGCGATTCCATCGAGGAATCAGGTCGTACGCCGTCGTCGTGATCGTAGAATCTGCCATCGCGAGCGAAAGCGGTTTCCAACTCACCTTTCAACCAGCCTTCGGCCTGCGCCTTCGCCAGACGCTTGTGGCTCTCGACGGCGTAGGCGTCGGACTGCTGCCGCGTGATGCCGAAAAGATGGCCGACCACTTCGGCGGTCTGGCCCATGTTGAGTTCGGTGATCGGGTCGGTCAGTCCGCGCTCAAGTCCGATGACCGGCTTGAAGTAGGGCGGCCGCGCCCTGGCGATCGCCTTTACTTTCTCGACTATGCCCTTGGCGGCTGCGACGCCGGCGAACCAGCGCACGCCCTGCTGCGGCCACACCAGCGGCGCATGGCTCAGCGCCTCCGCGCCGCCGGTCAGAATCAGGTTGGCGTCGCCGTCGCGGATGTATCGGTAGCCGGTGTCCATCGACTGCATGCCAGAGCCGCAGTTGATCTGCACCGTGAACGCCACCATCGCCTCGCCCATGCCCAGCCGCAATGCGGCGACGCGGGCCGGATTCATCTCATCGGCGATGACGTTGACGCAACCGAGGATGACCTGATCGAACGCATCGGGCGCGAACGGCTGGCGCGCCAACAACGGCCGCCCGCATTGCACCGCCAGATCGACCGGCGTGAACGGTCCCGGCCCGCCGCGCGCCTTCAGGAACGGGGTCCGGCTGCCGTCGATGATATAGACCGGGCGCGCCATCAGCCTGCCGCCCTTGTCTCTGCCGGCTCCAGCACCTCGGCCTGCTCCTGCACGACCTGCACGCCGACGGGCTTTTTCTGGGGTGACAGCGCTTCCGGCGCGAAGTCGTCGACCTCGATGACCCGGGCCACCGCCTCTTGCGCCGCCTTGTACTGCTCGGCTTCGGCCGGGGTGATGACGCGTTGCCTGACGGCGGCATCCGCATCGCGCAGGCGCGCTCCGCGCATCCGCTTGAACACGCCCTCGGCGGCGGTCACCAGCAGGAACGCCTTTTCCAGCCGGGCCGGCCCGCCGTCATCATCGACATTCGACAGCCCCTGCGTCAGCCGATCGCGCGCGACGGAGGGCTCCAGCACCAGTTGGGCGCAGGCATGGATGACCTTGTCGCTCGGACCACGCGCCTGCGCGCCGAGCGGCTGGATCATGAATTTGAGCAGGATGGCGACAACGCGGTTCGGCAGGTTCGCCAGGATGTCGGCGAACCGCTGCTCGATGGTGCGGAAACCGGTCACCATGCACCATTCGACCAAAGCGAGATCGGCCTCCTGACGACCCTCCTCGTGCCAGCGCTTGAGCACCGCCGACAGGAGATACAGTTCGGAAAGAATGTCGCCGAAACGTGCGGACAGCATTTCCTTGCGCTTCAACTTGCCGCCGAGCGTCAGCAGCGCCATGTCGGCGCACAGGGCGAAAGCCGCCGAATAGCGCGAGAGCTGACGATAGAATCCGGTCACCGCGCCGGCATCATCCGGCGCGGGCGCGAAGGCCCCGCCGCTCCAGCTTCGTCCCCAGGCGCGGGACAGCGTCCTGAAGCTGTGGACGATGTGCTCCCAGAAGGTCTTGTCAAAGGTATCGAGACCCCGGGCCTTGTCCGTGTCGCCGCGCGCAATCATCTCATGCAGCAAATAGGGATGCGCCCGGATCGCACCCTGCCCGAAGATGATGAGATTGCGCGTCAGGATGTTGGCGCCTTCCACGGTGATCGAGACCGGCACCCCCCGATAGAGGTTGCCAAGATAATTCTGGGGCCCGTCGATCACCGCCTTGCCGCCATGGATATCCATCGCATCGTCGATCACGGTGCGCAGCCGCTCGGTGGCGTGCAGCTTCATGATGCCCGAGATGACCGCGGGATGGTGGCCCTCATTGAGCGCGGCGCAGGTCAGCCGCCGCGCCGCATCGATCAGATAGGCTGTGGCGGCGATCCGGGCGAGCGGCTCCTCGACGCCCTCGAACTTCCCGATCGGAATGCCGAACTGTTCGCGGATGCGCGCATAAGCGCCGGTGGTGCGCGCGGCAAACGCCGCGCCCGCGGCCGACAACGAGGGCAGCGAGATGCCGCGTCCGGCGGCCAGCGCCGTCATCAGCATCTTCCAGCCCTGCCCCAGGCGCTCCTTGCCGCCGATGACATAGTCGAGCGGGATGAAAACGTCTTTTCCCCAGTTCGGACCGTTCTGGAAGACCTGCATCGCCGGCAGATGGCGACGGCCGATCGACACCCCCGGCAGATCGGTCGGGATCAACGCCACGCTGATGCCGAGGTCCTCCTGCGTGCCGATCAGATGATCCGGATCAAAGGCCTTGAAAGCGAGGCCGAGCAGCGTCGCCACCGGCCCCAGCGTGATGTAACGCTTGTGCCAGTTGAGCCTGAGCCCGAGCACCTCGCGGCCCTCGTACATACCTTTGCAGATGATGCCGGTATCGGTCATCGCCGCCGCGTCGGAGCCGGCTTCCGGGCTGGTGAGACCGAAGCACGGCACGTCGCGTCCGTCGGCCAGGCGCGGCAGCCATTTGTTCTGTTGATCCCTGGTGCCGAAACGCATCAGCAGTTCGCCGGGGCCGAGGGAGTTCGGCACCATCACCGTGACCGCGGCGACCAGCGAACGCGATGAAATCTTCCGCACGACTTCCGAATGCGCATAAGGCGAAAATCCGAGGCCGCCATGCTCGGTCGGAATGATCATGCCGAAGAATTTTTTCTGCTTGATGAAATCCCAGACTTCCGGCGGCAGATCGCGGCATTCCCAGTTGATTTTCCATTCGTCGAGCATGGCGCACAGTTCGTCCACGGGCCCGTCGAGAAATGCCTGCTCGTCCGCCGTCAACGTCGCCGGCGGGGTATCGAGGAGCTTCGACCAGTCCGGATTGCCGGTGAACAGATCGGCATCCCACCAGACGTCCCCCGCTTCCAGCGCCTCGCGCTCGGTATCGGACATCGAGGGCAACACACGGCGCGCCCAGGAGAAGATCAGCTTGGAGATCACGTCACGGCGAAAACTCATCGCAATGTCCTCTTGTTCGGGTAATCGACGCCGTCGAGCGGTTCGGGATTGCTACAGGCAATGATCCTACACCCATAAGGGGAATATCTTTAGAATAGGGAAAGGCCGGCTTCATTTCATGTTTCATCTAAAATTGAACGAAAAATGCCCCGCGGAGCCCGGGGGTCCGAGCGCAAGGCCTGGTTGCGAGACGACGGCTGCTCGCCTTTATTGGTAAAATTTTAATCCTGTCCTCCGAAGATACCGCAGATTCGAACGATTCATATGTTCGCGCCCGCGAGGCCTTCTCGCCACCCCGCCGCGCATCAAAGCACGGCGTCCTGACTCATCTTAACGAGAGACCAAATCAATGACTGGCTCTCGATCAACAGAGAACGGTTGATCGGCAGTTTTACCTGCATCGGAAGGATCCGAATAATGAAGGCGAAGATAAGCGTTATATTGCCCGCGATCGTCTCCGCACTTGTCATGATAGGCGCCCTTTCCGCCGGAATCATGGCCTATCAAGCATACGAACAGCGCCAGCAATCCGAAGCATTTCTCGAAGTGAACCACATCTCGCAATTGCTGCTGCGAAGCGCGGGACAATGGGCGGTGGAGCGCGGATTGACCAACGCGCCGCTCATGTCGCCCGATGCCATGCCCGCTGAACGTCGCCCTCAGATTCTTGAAGCACGGCAAACCGCCGATCGCGCATTTTCCGAGGCTGCCCGGCTTCTGCGCGAGCATCCGGCGATGAAATCCGCGGAATCCCGGATCTCTGAGGCCGAGAGTGCTTTTCAGGCGTTCGTCGGGTTTCGCACGCGCCTCGACGAGAATCTCGCCAGGCGGGGATCGGAACGGAGCCCGGAGGTCGTGGAGAGCTTCGCGCCGACCATCACGAAGTTGATCGAGGTTTCCGGCAACACGCTGCGGCTCACGCTGGAAACGCTGACGCGTCCGCCCACCGCGACTTTGACGCAACTGGTCAGCTTGCGTCATCTGACCGCGCAGATGGCGGAGAACGCCGGAAGGGAGCGCGCGCTCTTCGGAGGAATTGTCAGCTCCCGCGCCGGGATTTCCACAAGCAGCTTGCGGACCATCGCGCGTTTCCGCGGAAACGTGGAACTGGCATGGGAAACCATCTCGCCGATCCGGATGCGCGCCGACCTGCCGGCAAAAGTCGCGGATGCAATCTCTGGCGTCGAAAAGGATTATTTCCAGCGCTACGGCCAGACTCGCGACGCCGTGTTCGCCGCATCCGAGACAGGTGAATACAAAATCAGCGGCAGCGACTATGTCGCGCAGGCGACGACCGCGATCAATTCGATACTCCGGCTGGCCGATGCAGTGGGGGAAGCGGCCGACCAGGACGCGGCCAGGGTAGCCGCGGACAGCCGGTCCCAACTGCTCAGCGCCGCACTGATATTGCTGGGCTGTATCGTTCTCGCCCTTATCAGCTTCTGGATCGCGTTCTCGCGCATCCTGCGGCCGATGGCGGCGCTGACGGCCGCCATGGGTGAACTCGCAAAAGGCAACTTCGCCGTCGTCCTGCCCGGACTGGAGCGCAAGGATGAAATGGGCGACATGGCGCGCGCGGTCGAAACCTTCAAGATCAAGGCCGAGCAGAAGGCGCGCGATGAAGCGGAAGCGAAAATGAAGCAGGATCAGTTGGCCGCGCAGCAGCGCAAGGCGGACATGCACCGGCTGGCCGACGGTTTCGAAGCGGCGGTCGGCGCGGTGATCCAGACCGTATCCTCGGCGGCGACCCAGCTCGAAGATTCGGCGACCTCCCTGACCCAGACGGCCGAGCAAACCCACCAGCTGTCGTCCGCCGTGGCGGCGGCTTCCGAGGAAGCCACGGTCAACGTTCAGTCCGTGGCTTCAGCAAGCGAGGAAATGGCGGCTTCCGTGAACGAAATCAGCCGGCAAGTGCAGGAAGCATCGAGGATCGCAAGCGACGCGGCGCAGAAGGCCCATCGCGCCGACCTGCGCATCAATTCGCTGTCGCAGGCATCGGCGAAGATCGGAGACGTCGTCGAACTGATCAATACCATCGCGAGCCAGACCAATCTCCTGGCCCTCAATGCAACCATCGAGGCCGCTCGCGCAGGTGAAGCCGGCCGCGGCTTTGCGGTCGTCGCGTCCGAGGTGAAGGCGCTGGCCGAGCAGACCGCGAAAGCCACCGCTGAAATCGGCCAGCAGATTACAAGCATCCAGTCGGCGACCGACGATTCCGTCGATAACGTGAAGGAGATCGGCATCGTCATCGGCAGGATCGCGGAGATCTCCGCCACGATCGCTTCGGCCGTCGAGGAGCAGGCGTCCGCCACTCAGGAAATATCCCGCAACGTCCAGCAGGCCGCGGCAGGGACCTCGGAAGTGTCCTCCAACATTATCGAGGTCAGCAACGGAGCTTCCGTGACAGGCAGCGCCTCCACGCAGGCGCTCGCCGCGGCGAAGTCCCTGGCCGGAGACACCGACCGCCTCAAGCAGGAAGTCGAGAAATTTCTCGCAACGGTCAGAGCCGCCTGACATCCGGCGGCGCAGGGCCTTCGCGGTCCGTGGCATCTTGATGCTAACGTGAATCATGAGCGGGTTGGCCGATCCGCTCATGAACGTTCTCTTCGCAATCTTTCCCGGATTGAATACGGAACGCCACCAGCATTTTGCGCGCGGGAACCCTTCAACGCGCCGCACGTTAGGTCAATGCAGACTGACGTTAAGGAGAAAGACTGATGGGTTCCACGACCGACAAGATCAAGGGCACCGCCAACGAAGCAATCGGCAAGGCCAAACAGGTTATCGGCGAAGCCACCGGTTCGGAGAAGCTTCAGGGCGAAGGCGCGATTCAGGAACTGAAAGGCAAGGGCCAGAACGCGCTCGGCGACGCCAAGCAGGCGACCAAGGACGCCGCCGACAAAGCGGCCGCCACCATCAACAAGAATCTCTGATTGCCAAACAAAACATGTAATCACGTTCGGATGTGAATGGGCCGGCTCCTTGTGGGCCGGCTCTGCCGTGCGGCGAAGATAAAGACAACACATCCGGTCCCTATTAAACTGAACGGGTTTCGCGACGCGACGCGGGCTGCTAAGACGCTTCATGCTCAAGGTCGCCGCTTTGCATCAGTTCACGCCGCTGCCGGATTTTCGTGCGTTGCGCGAGCCGCTGCGCGGGCTGTGCGCGGCACACGCCATCAAGGGCTCGATCCTGCTCGCCGCCGAGGGCATCAACGGCACCGTCGCCGGAACGCCCGCCGCGATCGATGCGCTGATATCGGAACTACAGAACGGCGCGCTGTTCTCCGGCCGGCTGAATAATCTCGAGCTGAAATTTTCTCCCGCCTCGACGATGCCGTTTGCCCGGCTCAAGGTCCGGCTGAAGAAGGAGATCGTGACGCTGGGTGATCCCGCGACCGATCCGACCCGCGCGGTCGGCATCTATGTCGACCCTCAGGACTGGAATGAACTGATCGCCGCGCCCGGCACGCTTCTCCTCGATGTCCGCAACGACTTCGAGGTTGCCATGGGCAGCTTCGAAGGCGCGATCGATCCGCAACTCGCCTGTTTCGGGCAATTCAAGGATTTCGCCGCGCAAGAACTCGATCATCGAAAGCACCGCCGGATCGCGATGTATTGCACGGGCGGGATTCGTTGCGAGAAGGCAAGCTCCTATCTGCTGTCGCGCGGATTCAAGGACGTCTACCATCTCAAGGGCGGCATTCTGAAGTATCTTGAAAAGATTCCTGAAAGTGAGAGTCGCTGGCGAGGCGAATGTTTTGTATTCGACGACAGAATCGCTCTCAGTCACGGATTGAAGCAATCCCGGCCGGCGGGCCGGATGATGGACGGAGCGCCGCGCGATGACTGACGAGACTTTCGCGGACCGCATCGAGGCGCTCGAGATGCGCGCGACGTATCAGGAAGAAGCTATCGAGACGCTGAACCAGGTCGTCACCACGCAGTGGAAGCAGATCGACACGCTGATACGACAGATCGCCGAACTGGGCGAGCGCCTGCGGGAGGCTGAAGCCGCGCGACCTGCCCCTTCCAATGAGCCGCCACCGCATTATTGAAGCGGACGCAACCGTTTTCTCCCGTATCGCCGTTGATCGGCAGCCGTTCTGGGCTTATCAGAGGGCGCAACTACCACGCATCGCCGCCGCGGTCGTTGCTTACGCCGCCGTCAACAGTCAAAGCGACGCACGCAGGACAAGGATCGCATGAGCGCGGAAGTCTCGATTGGGGACGCAGAGGCCGCCCGGCTTGCTCCGCATCCGCTCCGCAACGCGATCCTGGGCGAACTCCATGCGCGGCCTTTCACGGCGCTGACCGTCCCAGCCCGGATCCTGCATTTCGCGTTCGATACCGCCGGCGAGCGCGGGCACGCCGACCGCGTCAACCTCGCGAAGTTCTGCGAGGCGCGCGGCCTTCCCGTGCCGACCTTCTCCGAACGGCACTATCGCGTCGCCTTCGGCACCACCGCGCTGCGGTGGGAGCAGCATTCCGAGTTCACGACCTATACCTGGGAGCTGCCGTCTCCCGCGGGCGGCATTCCGTTTCACCCGCCAGCCGCCGCGCTCGCAACCCCCATGCAGCTCGTGCCGCAGCCCGGACCGCTGCTCGTCGCCATCGACATGCATGTGCTGGCCGACGGGCCCGCCGTCCAGCCGCCGGAGCGGCTGTTCGAGCGAACCAGCCTGGCGCTCGCCGAAAACAATGACGGCGCCGCGATCTACGCCACGGACTTCCAGCCCGATCCGTCCGGCTTCGTGCGAATCCTGGTCGTCGACCGCAAGCTCAATCCTGACCGCGCCGGCGCGCTGACGCAGCGCGTGATCGAGATCGAGACCTATCGCACGCTCGCCTTGCTCGGGCTGCCCGAAGCGCAGCGGCTCTCGCCTTCGATCAGCGCGGTCGAGCAGCGCCTCGCCGAAGTGACCGACAAGATGCGTTCTAACCGCAATCTCGCGGACAATCGCCACCTGCTCGATGAACTCACGGCGCTGGCCGCCGAGGTCGAGGCCGGCGCCGCGGCCAGCGTCTTCCGCTTCGGCGCCAGCCGCG
>ENA-UOUJ01001318-UOUJ01001318.1-activated-sludge-metagenome-genome-assembly--contig:-NODE-1318-length-13316-cov-3.269060_pt1 | contig 13316 bp, 14 predicted proteins | sample MGYA00249839_ERZ747224 | MGnify/ENA primary metagenome ERZ747224 (study PRJEB28782, sample SAMN03220277) | activated sludge metagenome | biome: wastewater; feature: sewage sludge; material... | reverse complement strand
TTGTGCAATTTTGGATAGTTGTTCGTATCTTCTCGATTTATGATTTGTGATTTGTGATTTTTATCTATCACTGCTGTAAGATAACTATAATATGCCGGATCGGCTTTGTGAGCAACGGGATAGTCAAATGGTGAATAGTCAATGGTGAATAGTGAATAGCGCTTCTCACTTCTCACTTCTCACTTCTCACTTCTCACTTCTCACTTCTCACCTCTCACCATTGACTATTCACAATTCACTTTCCTCCCGGCCCCAGGTCAGGATTCCCTGGTCCAAAGTGTTTTAATATTACAATAGGATCAGTTGCCGAAGAGTTTACAATGGTAACGCCTTCCTGCGCCGCCTGCTCGCTCACAAAAAACTCGTCATCGGTCAATTGCCCGTAACGGATCAGCGCCGGGGTTTCTATATCCCAAACCCCAAACTTTCCATGACCCTGCATGGCAATAATGCCATAGGCGCCGCTATCTTTTATCGTTACCGTTGCACCCGGAAGAACCGTCAGTTCTTTTGCACTGAAGGCATCCGATTTGTAGCAGATCCAGTTCTCTATATAACCCTGTGCTTCCATCTCATTCAATGGTTTCACGGGTTTGGGTGCCATAAACCTGTTCTGGTATTGATCGGGGTCTACGTTCAGTTCCCAGTCAATTACTTCTATCAATGCATCATAATCGCCTATGCGGTCTGCAGGCGTATCTTTCCAAAGCAGTTCTTCAGGAACGATGGCCTCATTCACCAGGCTTTGGTACATAGCGAACACATCAGAGGCTTTTTGTGGTTCGTAAGTGCACAAGCTGCCGGGTGCATGCAATAATCCCGGAGGCACATCCCAGCCGGTGCCCGGTTGCAGGCGGTAAGCTTGTGAAAAGTTCGTGATCTTATTATCACCTTTGCTGAAGTTCATCAAACATTCTTTGATCTGCTCTTTGGAGGTGCCCGGCGCAATACCCATAAAAGTATATGGAAAATCGCCTCCATGATTATTTAGCTGCGGCGGGAAATAATAAGCTTCCGGTTTCCCTGCCTGTCCTACCAGTGCTGCCTTTTCATCATTGTGATGGATATGGTGGGGGAGTGGTCCCATATTGTCGAAAAACTTTGAATACATGGGCCAGGATCCATATTCCTTCCACAGTCTTTCACCGATGAGAGCGCCTTTGAGCTCGCTCACGGCATCTCTCAGTAATATTTGCACCGTTTTTGATCCGTCGTTAAATACAACAGGACTTAATCCTTCATTTTCGCCGGTGAGGGGCCCGTTTTTTGCCGGTGTGGTGGAGGAGAACCAGCGTTCGTCTATACCTCCGCGTTGCCCACCCAGTACATAGTAATCATCGGGATGTAATTTGATCCTTCTTCCCGGCACGCAAAACGACCTGGGCACCCAGGTTGGCGCCAAACGCAGAATTCCTTTTCCCTGGTCCAAAGCTTTTTGTGCTACACTTAATTTTTCCATTGTGTGAAATTGAAATTGGTTTTTAATCAGCTATCATATGTTTTTAAAAAATTGCCAATGTGTTCCTGCCGGTGCAAGACTTCTAAGCGCAGGTCGTATTGCCGCGTTTCACCGGGGGCAAGATAAATGAGTGTACCCTGCTTTCTTGCCTGTGCCTGCCCGATGGGCGGATGTGTTCCCGGTTCAAGCCCAGTAACATATTCACCCTTTCCCCAATGCTGCCAGTTGGTTAACCAGGGCAGTTGCGTCTTTGAAAAACGGATGCTAACGGCGATGCCTAACTGCGCATTGTATAAGCCGCATACAGCCTGTCCGTTGCTATCTGATGCAATATCAATAAAAGCGGCTTCTTCCCCGCCGCCGCTATGTTCATCCAAAGGTGCCATGCAGGCGCAGAAATCATTTCCTTTCGTAAATATTTTGGGATTGGCATCGCGGGCCTGCCATTGCCCGTTCCATATCAATCTTGAACCCTCATCTGCCAGCGGCCAACCCAGGTTGCAATGATACAGCAGCATGTGCGGGGCAGCAGTGTTGCCCCTGTTGCTTACCTCATTTCCTGAAATTGTTCGCCGCAGCTCAAGCCGGGTACCCAATGCCTGGCTTTCTTTTATTATGCCGGTTATGCTCATTTCCATTTTGCCTCCAACAGGATCGGGTTGTATTACAGATTCGATAGCTGCGGGGATATTGCTTATTGCCCCGTGTAATCCGCGTTCACCATATTCATCCGATTCGGGCCCGCCTGCATGGGTTAACCCGCAGGTGGTAACCAATCCGCCACCAAATGTTTTAAGCCAGTTTGCTCCTTTATTTGAAAAAGGCTGTGGAGCGCTAACGCCCGAATGGCTGAGCCATGCCAGGCTGTGCTGGTTATAGAACGCATCTGCAATATCCATTGCACGGTCAATAACCACTTTATAGCGCAAACCGGTACCGGTATTGATCCATGCAATACGGGTGTCCCGTGATAAGCCATTATCCAGTACCGCCGTTTCAATACCGCCCAACTGTGTGTATGTGGAAATTTTATCCGTCCAGGTGTGATTTGCCAAGCCGTTATTTTTAAGCAATCATTAATTTTAATTGAGGTTCTAATGTAGGAAAATCCCCCGACAAAAAAAGTAGATATAGAGAGTTAATGTTAACTTTTCCTCCTTCTCTTTTGCAATAAAAGCAGGGCAGAAAACAGGTATGGATTTTTACTCGTCTGCAATCAAGTCTCACAAGCTGTTTAACTCATGTACAATGCGGGTTTGAAGCATGACCACGTGCTGTTGCAGCATTCAGTTTTGGGGCGTTGCCACCGGTTATTTTTGCGGCGTCCTGTCCTGTGCCGTCCTGTGCCGGATACGCTGCAAACGGCAGTTATACATGCGGGTATTCACTACGGAAAAAGTATATAAGCAATTGTTTTGTGCTGTCCTGATTTTTTTCTTAGCTTGTTGCGGTATACAAATTTTACCTTTAAAAAAACAAAAATGGCAAGAAAAATTAACTACTGCTTTGGGATAATGATTGCAGGTCTTATAATGAGTAGTTGTAACCCGGGTGCAACTCCGGATAATGAACAAACAGAAGCCGATACTGCAGTTGCTGCAACGGATGATGGATTTAAACAAATATTTGACGGCAAAACACTTGATGGATGGGAAGGTGACACCGCTTACTGGAGGGCGGAAGATGGGAGCCTGGTAGGCGAGGTAACGCCCGACAGGCTTTTAAAAAGCAATACATTTATTATTTACCAGGGAGGCACTCCAAAAGATTTTGAATTGAAGCTGGAATTTAAGATAACCGAAGCCGGCAACAGCGGCATCAATTACAGAAGCGAGGTATTTCCGGGTGTGCCTCATGCATTAAAAGGGTACCAGGCAGACATTGACGGAAAAAACAATTATACGGGACAGAATTATGAAGAACGCGGGCGTACCACACTCGCCTACCGCGGCCAAAAAGTAACGATCCCCAATACAGAAGGCAAATCTGAAAAAAATGCGTGGACTGCTGCTGTGGTTGACGGATCGCTGGGCAGTTCCGATTCATTAAAAGCGCTGATCAAATCGAATGACTGGAATACATGTCATTTGATCGTAAAAGGCAATCATTTGCAACATTATATCAATGACGTTTTGATGAGTGATGTAACGGATGATGATACCACTCACCGCAAGATGGAAGGATTACTGGGTATACAGGTGCATGTGGGTCCGCCTATGCAGGTGCAATACCGCAATATCATGTTAAAGAATTTATAGACGATACTATGTAAATCTTTTTCAGGCAGGTCATTTCAGCTAAATGAGATGACCTGCTTTTTTTCTTCTCCTCCCTGGTCAGTCGTATCCTTTTACAATCCTGAAAAGGAATACAACAATGCCTGCCGCCATGCTGACATATATAATGGCGGGCGGAAGGCCCAATAAAAGATAGCCCAGGTAAGAAACAGTAAACAGGACGATTACCAGCAGGTACGTTAAATGAGAATTGGACGACATGCTTGCCGAGTTTGATAAAGCTCAATAATATTATGCTGCCACCGTGCCGACGCACTCTTCCGCACAATAGCGACAGGCTGCCGCGCATTTTTTGCAATGATCCATGGTGTGCTTTTCACATTCTTCCGCACATGCATTACATATGTCGGCGCACAACCTGCAGGTTTCATGAGCAAATTTGCTGTCCATGCTCATCAGCGTTGCTGCTGCTTTGCAGATGGCCGCGCATTCAAGATCGGTGCGGATGCAGGCCGCCATTGCCTTAACGTCTTTTTCCTGCAGGCATGATGAAGCACAATGTTCGCAGGCCGCGATACAATCCATGCAGGCTTCAATACAACTTTGATAGTTATTCATAATTTTTTTAGAAAATACCACAAACATTAAACCATTTATTGATCATCCCGGGCTGTAAAAAAACCGGGAACTTTTTTAATTCCCGGCTGATTGATTGCCTTATATAAGTTAGCAGCAATGGTTTACGTGAAGTTCAGATAAGGTTGTAATGGTCTTATATCATTTGCCGCACCCCTGTTCTTCTCTGATCCCGGTTATATATCCAATAATGCTGCCAAACACTCCGGTGAAATGATTATTCAATACAATTCTGTTATACCGCCTGCTGCTGCACAGCAACCGGCCTCCAATTCAATGAAAAAGACAAAGGATTTATGCCCAGCAGCCATTGATAAACCTGGGTTATAAAACCTTTTATGCCCTTTCGGGGCAACGGCTGCTTCCATTCGTAATAGCGTATATTTTCCATTTTTAATTTTATGATAATAATATTTTCTTTTTTCAAAGCATCTATGCTTTCCTGCCAGTGCATTAACTGATTCAACAGCCCGTTATCGTTCAGCAAAGTGGCGCAGCCCTGCACTTCCATGAAAAATGGTTTTCCTTTTTTATAAAATTTCAACAGTGCGGGAAAATGCATTTCATCTTCAGTAAGACTGTATTCGGGGCGCTGGATCAGCGTGTATAAATTGCCCGCCTCATCTATTTTAAGCACATTGATGATGGTTGCCGGAATGCGGGCTATTGTTGTATTCATGCAATAAAACAATGCGCTGCCTATCTCGTAGATCCTTTGATTAAGAAAGAGCATGTTATGGTGCGACATACTACGGTTTTAAAGTAACTGTTCAAAAGTGATGCCCCAACAGCAATTGCACTGTTGCGGGTATACCTTCCTTCAAAACATTCAGAGTTGACTTTACATGGGTGGGCGGTGCAGGCAACTGTTGATTTGAAAACAGACCAACGGATATTTAAAAGTTACCCGGTTTTACAGGGGTGCGGATCAAAAGGAAAATTATGGGTAATATTTTCTACAAAGGCATGTGGAGTAATTTTCTCCTCTTCTGCCCTGCGTATCTTTTTCAGTAGGTTATAGAAAGTGTATCGGGTGCGCTCATACGGGCAGCGTATAAAAGGGTTTTAGCGAAGGCCAAAACCCTTTCTCCCTTTGCAGATTCTGTTTAGCTGTCATTATCTCTATCAAACACTACAGGTAGATCCGTGTTGGATCACCGGTAAGGGAAGTGAAGTAAGTATTTCAAAAATGATGCCCTGTTGCTCCGGAAAACCTCACCGACACTTTTGATGGCATAATATTTCATATACATAGAGAAAAACCGATATGAAGGCAATCTGGACAGGGGCCATAGGATTTGGTCTCGTAAATATCCCTGTTAAATTATACAGCGCCGTTCAGCAAAGCGAGCTCGACCTCGACATGCTTGATAAAAAAGATCATGCGAACATTAAGTTCAAAAGAGTAAATGCCAATACCGGCAGGGAAGTAGCCTGGGAAAATATTATCAGGGGTTATAAAATGGATGACCGCTATGTAATACTGGACCCCGAAGATTTTGAAAAAGCCAGTCCCGAAAAAACAAAAACGATTTCTATTGATGCTTTTGTAAATGAAAAAGAAATTGAAGGGATCTATTATGAAATGCCGTATTACCTGCAGCCCGAAAAAGCCGGTGTAAGAGCGTACGCTTTGCTGCGCGATGCATTAAAAAAAACGGGGAAAGCCGGGTTGGGCACCTTTGTATTGCGAAACAGGGAAAGCCTTGTACTGGTTAAGCCTGCCGGCGATATTTTATTATTGAATAAAATCCGTTTCGCACAGGAGATCAGGGATACGGGTGAAATTAAAGTACCAGGTACTCAAAGCAAACCTGCAGAGCTGAAAATGGCCGTTCAGCTTATTCAGCAGTTGACAACGGATTTTGATATAAAAAAATACAAAGACACTTATACTGAAAAACTGATGAAGCTGATCAAAGCAAAAGCCAAAGGCAAAAAGGTGACTGCCCCTGCTTTGCGCGTAGCACACTCCCGCAGCCGCGACCTGATGTCGCAGTTAAAAGCCAGCCTGGGAACTACTGCCAAACGAAAAGCTTCATAAGCAATGGACAGGTGACATAGGCGAACATGAAAAACGAAAGTAAAACCCGGAGCATGAAAAAGCAGCAACTTCATTTAACAAGTCTGGATAAGGTTTACTGGCCGGAGGAAGGGATCACAAAAGGCGATCTGATCGCATATTATAAAACAATGGCTCCATTTATTCTGCCGTACCTGAAAAACCGGCCGCTTTCGTTGAAACGAAATCCGAACGGAATAATTGATGAAGGGTTTTACCAGAAAGACGCGGGCGAACTTGCACCGGACTGGATAAAGACCGAGGCGGTATATGCTGAATCTTCCGATAAGATGGTTCACTACCTGGTATGTAATAATGCAAAAAGCCTGTTGTTTATTGCTAACCTGGGTTGCATTGAAATGAATCCCTGGAATTCGGTTATTGCGAGAGCGGATCATCCCGATTACCTGGTAATTGATATTGATCCTTCTGAAAAGAATACATTTGAAGAAGTAATTGATGTGGCGCTCGTTATCAAAACAATACTGGACAAAGCCAATGTTGAGGGATGCTGCAAAACTTCGGGAGCAAGCGGCATGCATGTGTATATTCCCTGTAATAAAAAATACCGCTATGAGGAGGTGAGAGCCTTTGCTAAAACTATAGCCACCCTGGTACATGAGCAACTGCCGCGTATTACTACCGTTGAGCGTTCATTGGCTAAACGCGAAAAAAGCGAAATATATATTGATTACCTGCAGAACAGCATCGGGCAAACGCTGGCCTGTGCTTACAGTGTGCGGCCGAAGTCCCTGGCAACCGTATCTGCACCATTGGAGTGGAAAGAGGTGAAGTATGGATTAAGACCCGAACAGTTTACACTTAAAAACATGGATGAAAGGGTTAAGCGGAAAGGCGACCTTTTTACGCCTGTTCTGGGAAAGGGAATGAATATGAAAGCAGCGCTGAAGCTGCTGAACACATAAGCATACGGAAATGGATTGTCGCCTGGTTAACGGATCAATGGGTCATTACTGCCTGTCCGTCTCACCCGAAACATCTTTTTTTGAAATATCTTCCACCTCTTTCATAAACTTATTTACTTTAAGATCTGCATAGGGGCCATAGGCATCTACGAGGGTGCCTTTAACACCATCGGAAGTTTCAATGGCATACAGTATCGAATTATCTGCCGGGTCGCTGGCGCCTTCAAAACGATAAAAATTTACCACATGGATCTGGTGAGGTGTATAGGTTTTTTCACTTTGCATAGAAAGCAGCCCTTTTTCTGCAGCCCTGAAGTCCTCGGTATAGCCATCGGACAAAAGTTTATTCAAACATAATGTCAGCGTCTTCATATCTTCTGTTGTTGCATTCTTTATCATGGTTATTTATTTTAATGGCTGTATATGCGGTTATTTAGCGTGATCACAAACATTAAATGATTAAAAATCATACCAATTCACGATTCGTTGAGCCTGATGGAAAAGACCTGGGGCCAAAAGCAGGAACTGAGCAAATTATTCTACAGCTCAAGGCGCTATAATGCGTGGCGCATTTTTGTTTTGCAAAAAAGCCGGCACGAATAGAAAAAATTAATTTACTTTGTATCTCAAAGTGCTTTTTGATCATGGAATATTTTACAGAGCGGGATTCTATTGTAAGGAAGATATGGGGCAGGGCAGATACCGTATTGTTCATTTTTGCCGGGGCTGCTGCTGAATTTGCATTGAACAAATCGGTGGACTGGTTGTATTTTACGGGAAAGCTTCCTGCAGATCCGATAGGCCGCTTGTTTTCTACCGTAGGTTATGCGCGGCAGATCATTTTTTCCGGGAAGGAGAAGGCTTATGCAGCCATTGATAAAATGTCGAAAATCCATTCGGCAGTGGAATCATCGCGCGGAATGACTATACCGGATCATGCTTACCGCGATGTATTGTTCATGCTGATCCATTATTCTATAGCTGCCTTTGAAATGCTGGAAAGAAAATTAACCCTGCCCGAAAAGGAAGAAATAGTGGAAGTTTTTTGTGTTGTGGGTGAACGGATGAAAATACCGGGACTTCCGGCCGGATATAATGAATGGGAAGCAATACACGGCAGGCATCTTGAGCATGACCTGCGCAAAAGCGATTACACTACCGACTTGTATAAGCAGTACAGGCGAAGTCTTGGAAAGATGCGTTACCTGGTTTTGCTGGAAGTGCAGAAACACCTTGTTCCGCTTCGGGTGAAGACATTGTTGCAACTGAACGGGCCATCCTTATTATCGCCTGCCCTTTTTCTTTACAAAATATGCCGGGCACTTGGAATGGAATGGCTGCTGAAATCGCTTTTATTGCCCCCGGCGTATATAAAGCAGGTTAAAGCGCTTGAATACAAAACTTGATAGTGAAAGCCATATCTTTATCGTTTATGATCAAACCGGGAGCATACAATTTACTGAAAGTGATCCGGGCAGTTGCCATCGGCGTATACCTTGATGATGGGAAGGAGGGTATTTTGCTGCCCAAAAGATATGTGCCCGAAGGAACAAAGGTGGGCGATATGCTGACTGTGTTTATCTACCACGATTCTGAAAGCCGTGTTATAGCCACCACACAGCAGCCTGCAGGCATAGTAGGTGATATTGTAATGCTGCCGGTAGTGTCTGTTACACCACAGGGTGCCTTCATGGATTGGGGATTGCAGAAAGATCTTTTTGTTCCAAAATCAAAACAGCGTGTGCGCATGCACGTAGGTGAAAAATACCTTGTAAAAATATATCTTGATGAACAAACGGGAAGAGTAGCGGCTACGGAAAAAATTGATGCATTTCTGGACAATGAAATGCTTACAGTGAAAGAAATGGAAATGGTTGATCTGGTGGTTTACCGCCGCACGGATATCGGCTATCTTGTGATCATCAACAACAGGCATACGGGTGTGCTGCATTACAATGAAGTGTTCAGGGATATGGAACCCGGTGACAAATTAAAGGGGTTCATTAAAAACATAAACGAAGAGCATAAAATAGATGTTGTAGCCGGCAAACCGGGTTATGAAAAAGTGACGGATGAGGCCGGTAAGATCATGCGTTTGCTTGAAGAGAACAACGGCTACCTGCCGTACAATGATAAATCGAACCCCGATGATATTTACAGCTTCTTCGGCATGAGTAAAAAAACGTTTAAAATGACAACCGGTAGTTTGTATAAGCAGCAAAAGATCGTGTTTACCCAAACAGGGATCAGGCTGACGGATCCAGCATCCTAAACTAAAAACCATAAACTATAAATTGTGTTCCTTCCGTAACTTCATCCTGCTCAAAAAGCCAAAGCTTTGTACGAAGCAGGTGAAATAGGAAAGCTGAATTGTATAGAAGCTTCTTACGACCGGCACAGTGCAATAGGCGCATGGCAGTATACGATGCCAACCGATGGTTCTCCCGAAACAGTAGACTGGGATCGTTATATTGCCGGTATGCCCGCGCAACCTTATGATGCAAAGCAATTTTTCTGGTGGAGGAATTACAGGGCATTTGGAACAGGCGTAGCGGGCGACCTGTTCGTGCACCTGCTAACGGGCATACATATGATCACAGGAGCAAAAGGCCCGGCGAGGATTTTTGCTTCGGGTGAAACAAGTTACTGGAAAGACGGGCGGGATGTGCCGGATGTGATGACTGCCATAATGGATTATCCTAAAACGAAAGAACACCCTGCATTTCAGCTCACATTGCGGGTTAATTTTTCAAGCGGGATGGGTGATCGTTCTGTGATACGCCTGATTGGTGATGAAGGTGCAATGGAATTGGGTAATGCATTGACCATAACGCATGATCTTTTGCCCAAGGCCCCGGGAATCGGGGGATGGGATGCGCTGGCAACTTATCCCAAACAAATGCAGGAAAAGTTATTGCAGGCATACAATGAGAAGTATTCAAAAAAAGACAGGGAAAAGCCCGGAAAGCCTGCCATAAGGTATACCGTGCCTGAGGGGCATGATGCACATGTGGCTCATTTTACCAATTTCTTTGAGGCCATACGCACAGGCAGAAGCGTAATAGAAGATCCTGTATTTGGATTCCGGGCCGCCGCGCCATGCCTGGCCTGCAACGACAGCTATTTTGGAAAAAAGATAGTGGAATGGGATCCTGTAAAGATGGAGTTGAAATAGGTACTTACCGGGTAAGGAATATATTTGTTGGTTGTTGTAAACGCTTGGAAGCGACTATAAGTGTTTACAAGCGTTTAGAAGTGTTTAAAAATAAACTAAGGTGCACAGATCGAAATGTTACCAGCAATATTAAAACGACACACTACAATAAATAAACAGAGTAAATGAGAAAAACGCTTTTTATCCTTTTCGCAAGTTTGACACTTCAGGCAAATGCACAAAACTTATTCCCGATAAAACTCGAAAATTGTAAGACTGAAAAGTTTTGCCTTGATTGTGGAGACATAAAAGCAGGTTATGAAGAAAATGAGTTTACGATACTGCAAGACAAACTGAACAAGGAATTGAACTTACAAGGAATAAAAGGTGCTGTAAAATTTCAAGTTCTTGTTGATGCAAAAGGTCGAGCTTGTGTGTTAAGTCATACAGACCAATCAAACAATCCTATTTCATTGAAAATTATTGAAGAACTTAACAAGTTCAAGAAATGGACACCTGCCATTACAAGTGGGAAGAAAGAAGAAAAATCTTCCATTAATTTGATTTTCGTAATAAACGACAACAAAATTTCAGGACAGATTGAACGAGTTGATATGAACGCTTTTAAAAAATCGTTTGACGCCCCAAAAAATCCTGAGATTTTCAATACAACTTATGACTATAAAAACGAAAATTTTAAGAATTATAAAATAACTGTTTGGAACGATAAAAATTCAAATCTTCCAAACAATATGAACGACAATATCACAATAGACAAAAACGGACTTATTTGGCTTACTGTAGATGAAGGCTTAGTAACGTTTGACGGAAAAGAATTTAAGAATGCCGAACAAAACATAACAGACAAAGGAAAGTTCTTTGCCTATTACGCATTGTCAACAGACAATAATAATGTTAAGTGGGTTTATGGGAAAAATAATATTTACAGTTTTGACAATGCAAAATGGACAAAGTATGACTCAACCGATATTGGAATTGACGGAGCATATGAAATTGTTAATAATACACAGACAGGAGAAGTGTTTTTCTGTTCTGACGAAGGCTTGACAATTTACAAAGACGGAAAATGGACAAATCTAAATAAAAGCAAACTCAAAGACTTACCATCAAACAGAGTAACATTTGCAAAGAGAGATTCAAAAAACAGAATTTGGATTGGTACTTTTAGCGGAACAGCAATGATTGGCGAAAATAATCAAATAACAAATTTTGAAAACACAAATACCATTTTGAAAGGAAAGTGTATTACATCAATGGACGAAGATGAAAATAGTAATCTTTTTTTTACACTTTATGAGTTTGACAGAAAAGAGAAAGGAAAGGTAAACAATGACGAAGGAATTGCAGTTCGTTACGCAGATGGTACTTTTAAACAGTTCACAACCGAAAATTCAGGAATGCCATTTAACCATACGAATTGTGTTCTTTACGACAAAAATGAAAAAGTTCTTTGGATTTCGACTGACAGAGCCGGCTTAGTAAGATATGACTTAAAAGATGGTTGGGAAAATTATGACAATCAGAACTCTGACATTCCAACTTCATATATTTCAACAATGACTTTTGACAATAATGGAAACTTATATTTAGCGACACGACAAGGATTAGTAAAAATTGAAAGAAAACAATAAATACTGCTGGTAATAAGGTATTGCAAAAAGGGAGCTGAACGGCTTTGATTAGACATTTGTACAAGGTTCAGCTTTCGTTCTCCGATTGAATTCTTGCGCTAAGGATCCCCGCATTCGGCAATACCTAAAACGTTGGCAGTCATTGTAGCGGGCAACTGAACTGACGCGAAACGGCTTATAAAAAGACAATAGAAAATGGGCATGTTGAAAATTATAAGAGACCCCAAAGTGAACCAGGTGTTTGCCACGTATCCTGATAATGTTCGGGATAAAATGCTTTTTTTGAGAGAGTTGGTTATAGAAACAGCAGAAGAAACCGAAGGACTAAAAGAGCTTGAGGAAACTTTAAAATGGGGCGGGCCAAGTTTTGTGACGAAGAACGGCAGCACCTTGCGAATGGACTGGAAAACAAAATCACCTGACCAATACGCTATGTATTTTCAATGCACAAGCCGGCTTGTAGAAACATTCAGGCTTGTTTTTGACGACAAGTTCCAATTTGAAGGGAATAGGGCAATTGTTTTTCAACTTAATCAGAAAATCCCGGTTAATGAACTAAAAGAATGCATCAAAGCCTCACTGTCTTACCATAGCGTAAAACACTTATTGACATTGGGAATTTGAACGACAGGAACGACACAACAAAAATAGATATGGCATATCCTGTAAAAAATATCAGTATTTCAATAGATAAATCAGCAGACAAAGTTTATCAGTTTGCTTCAAGTCCCGAAAACTTTCCGCTTTGGGTAGAATTTATCAAGTCTATGACCAAAGAGACGGAAAACCTTTGGTTAGCAGAAACGGATTTGGGTAATATCAAAATTCAATTCGTTCCTAAAAATGAATTTGGAATTATAGACCATTTGGTAATTCTTCCTGACACTTCAACAGTAAACAACTCAATGAGGGTTATTGACAACGGAACAGGAAGTGAATTAGTTTTCACTTTGTTTTGGATGCCAAACAGGACAGAAGAAGAATTTAATCAAGACGCAAAATTGGTTGAAAAAGACCTGACGAAAATTAAAACGATACTTGAAACAAAATAACAACGACCTGTCATCGTATTGGCAATAGGCGGGCACCAACGTTAGCGGTCATTCCCCATTTTTCCCAAACGAAAATAATTTCTCGTGCTAACGGGTGACCCAAATACTTCAACCAGACTTCATATATTAGTAGTGGCT
>ENA-UOUJ01001317-UOUJ01001317.1-activated-sludge-metagenome-genome-assembly--contig:-NODE-1317-length-13335-cov-3.916190_pt1 | contig 13335 bp, 8 predicted proteins | sample MGYA00249839_ERZ747224 | MGnify/ENA primary metagenome ERZ747224 (study PRJEB28782, sample SAMN03220277) | activated sludge metagenome | biome: wastewater; feature: sewage sludge; material... | reverse complement strand
GCGTGTTCCGCAAGCTCAGCGTGGAGGACAACATCCGCGCGATCCTGGAGATGACCGGGAAGAGCAAGGCCGAACAGGCGCGCAAGCTGGAGGAGCTGCTGGACGAGTTCAGCCTGCAGCATGTGCGCAAGAACATGGGCGATGTGCTCAGCGGAGGCGAACGCCGCAGGACCGAGATCGCCCGGGCGCTGGCCAATGAGCCGCGCTTCATCCTGCTCGATGAGCCCTTCGCAGGGGTGGACCCCATTGCCGTGGAGGACATCCAGGGCATCGTGGCCAAGCTGAAGGAGAAGAACATCGGCATCCTGATCACCGACCACAACGTGCAGGAGACCCTGAGCATCACGGACAGGGCCTACCTGCTGTTCGAGGGGAAGATCCTGAAGCAGGGCACCGCCGAGGAGCTGGCCGCCGATGAAACGGTGCGGCGCGTGTACCTCGGGAAGAACTTCGAGCTGCGGCGGAAATCACCGGCGTAGGGCACCCCGCACCTGATCGCTGGAAGGCACCTGTGTGGTCGACCCATCGGGTCGACAAATGTGGACCTGTTTTGAAGAGGTCGACCCAATGGGTCGACCCTACGGGTGCAATGGCTGACGTTGAGCGGGGTGTTCCTATGCCACCTCTTCCACGGAGAAGCTGTACTTCTCCATGATCTGGTTGGCCAGCAGCTTCTTGCAGGCCTCGTCCACCTTGGCCTCGGCGGTCTTCTTGTCGGCGGCCTCCACATGCAGGGTGATGTGCTTGCCGATGCGCACGCCGGTGATCTCCGGCAGCCCCAGGTTGCCCATGGCGCCGGTCACGGCCTTGCCCTGGGGGTCCAGCAGGTTGTCGTGGGGCATCACATCGATGGAGGCGCGGAAGGTCTTCATGGGGCAAAGATGGGGACAGGATCGCTACAGCGTTCGAACCACCTTCACGCCGCCTTGGGGAACACTCGTCCCCACACTGGGCTCAGGATATACAGCCCCATGATCAACGGCACGGCCAGGATGCCATACAGCACCACCAGCACCGCCCCGATGCCCCCCAGCAGGTAGATGACCTGGTTGCCGGGCCAGCGGAAGTGTTTGAATTTCAGGGAGGGGAGGGGGAGCTCGGAGAGCATGAGGGTGGAAAGCACGAGGGCAAGGGCCAATACGGCGAACGGGGTGCTCAGCAGCGCGACGGCTCCCCCGATGAGCGCATCATGGCCAGGACCGGGATGCACCGCCACCCCAGTGGACCCCAAGGTGAGCGAAACCCAGAACAAACCGTTCGCCGGTGTAGGGAGGCCGAGGAATCCACTGGACTGACGGGTATCCAGATTGAACTTGGCAAGTCGCCAGCAGGAGGCGATGACGAGAAGCAATGAGGTGGCCATTGTTGGCCAGAAAGGGTTCCGGTTACTGGGATAAGGCAGATGTTGCACGGCCTCTGGGATCAACATGTTGACCGCGAGCAGCGTGCCTTGTTCGAAGATCAGGAATGCCGGCGCCACTCCGAAGCTCACCAGGTCTGCCAAGCTGTCCAACTGAGCCCCAAGCGGAGAGCCCCCACCCATGGCCCGGGCCGCCAGTCCATCGAACACATCGAACAGGGCCGCGGCGAACACCAGCCAACATGCCACTGTTAGCTGTCCTTGGGAGGCCAACAGGATGGAACCCACGCCACAGCATAGGTTCGCGGTCGTCAGCAGGTCCGGAAGGCGCGGCAGGCGGGGCATCGGTGGGCACCGGGTCTCTCCCGGCGGTGTTCTCGGGCCGAAGTTGGGATAATTTCGGGGCAATAAGGGAGGCCACCCGGAGTTAGAAGCTGCGTCAATAGCATGAACGAATGAAGACCGTGAGCGAGAACCGTATGCGCAGCGCATGGGCCCTGGTGCTGTCCGCCCTGTTCACCCTGCCCGCGCTGGCCCAGACCGATGCCCCCAAGTACAGCAACGAGTTCCTCGCGATCGGCGTGGGAGCCCGGGCCTTGGGCATGGGTAGCGCCTACACGGCCGTGGTGAACGACGTGACCAGCGGCTATTGGAACCCCGCCGGCCTGCTCGGCGTGAAGGGTGACCTGCAGGTGGGCGCCATGCACAGCGAGTATTTCGCCGGTATCGCCAAGTACGACTACATCGGTGTGGCCAAGCCCATCGATTCGCTCAGCTCCATCGGCTTCACCTTCCTGCGCTTCGGCATCGACAACATCCCCAACACGATCGACCTGATCGATCCCTCGGGGAACATCGACTACGACCGCATCACCTCCTTCAGTAGCGCGGACCACGCCTTCATCATCAGCTATGCCCGCAAGCTGTCCATCCCCGGCCTGCGCCTGGGCGGCAATGCCAAGGTGATCTACCGCCGGGTGGGCGGCTTTGCCAAGGCCTGGGGCTTCGGCCTGGATGCGGGTGCCCACTATGAGCGCGACCGCTGGCGCTTCTCGGCCGTGGCCCGCGACATCACCGGCACCTTCAACGCGTGGAGCTACACACTGGACGAGCGCACCATCGATGTGTTCGAGCAGACCGGCAACGAGATCCCGGTGAACAGCGTGGAGGTGACCCTGCCGCGTCTGTTGCTCGGCTCGGCCCGTCAGTTCCGGATCGGGCAGAAGTTCGACCTGATCACGGCGCTGGACCTGGAGTGCACTTTCGATGGTCGACGGAACACCCTGGTGCAGACCAATTTCGCCAGTATCGACCCCCGGTTGGGCCTGGAGCTCGGCTATGCCGGGATCGTGTATGTGCGCACGGGCCTGATGAACATGCAGTACATCACGGACATCAGTGACAAGCGCACCTTCACCGTGCAGCCCAACATCGGTCTCGGTCTGAAGATCAAGAGCGTGTCCATCGACTATGCCCTCACCGACATCGGTGACAACAGTGTGGCCCTGTACTCGAACATCTTCTCCCTGAAGTTCGACCTCTTCAAGAAGCCGTCCTCATGAGCCGAGCGGTACTCCTGGTCCTGGTCCTGTTGAACGCAGCCCTTGTTATTGGACAAGGTCCCTACGGCAACGAGTGGGTCGACCATGATCGGCAGTACTGGCGCTTCAACATTTATCGGGACGGGGTCTACCGCATTGACTCTGCAGGCCTGGCCGCATCGGGCTTTCCGGTGGCCATGGTGGACCCGCGCGACCTGATGCTCTTCGCCCGTGAGGAGCAGGTGCCCATCTACCTCTCAGGGGCCGAGGATGGCGTGTTCAATGCAGGCGATTTTGTGGAGTTCGTGGGCCGGAGGAACGACGGGTGGATCGATTCGAAGATGTACCCGCTGCCTTCCCAGAATCCCAATCCCTACTACAGTATCCACAACGACACGATCCGCTACTTCCTCACCTGGGACCCCGTGGCACCCAAGGCGCGCGTAACGGCCTATGAGGACCCGGACATCGCCTCCCATCCCATTCAACCCTGGGTGTGGGGCAGGGGGCTTCAGGTGTTCACGAACAACTATTGGCAGGGTATGCTGGACCACCAGTACTGGACCCAGCTCAATGTGATCGCCGGCAGCGGCATGATGGTGAACGGGGAGGGGTGGGGAGGCCCCTTCGTGCTGTCCGATGGACCCGATGGGCAGATGGACGCCAATATCTACGTGAGCTACCCCTATGCCGGGCCCGATGCGCCGAGTGCCCGCGTGCGTTCTTCCAGTTCCGCACAGAACAGCGTGGGATTCGGCATCTATGATGATCACCACCTGCAGGTGTACTACGGACCGGGTTTCGCCACGCAGGCCCTTGATACCATCTTCCGGGGATCGCAGGTGATCAACGGGGAGTTCCTGGTGCCGCATGCCACCGTGACCAGCGCCAGCCAGTTCGCCCTGCGTTTCCGGGTGCCGCATGATCTGGATGGGCCCGGCCAGGTCGGCTCCATCAATCCGAACTACCGGGAGTTCCAGGTGGTCCACAACGCCTCCGTGCACTATGCCATGGCACCCAACCTGATCGGTGGGGCGCTCGACCTGTGGACACCTTCCTCACTTTCCGGTTCGCCCGTGCGCATGACGACCACGGCCGCGGGCCTCACCCCGTTCGCCTATGTGTTCGGCGATGCCGTGAAGCGGGTGCCGGGTGCCCTCGTGGATGGACAATGGAACCTGTTGTTGCCGGCCAGCACCCAGGTGGACAGCGCCCACGTTTTCCTCACTTCGGAGCAGTTCCTGCTGACCACGGGTCCCTTCCAACCGGTGAACGGCACGGGCTTCTTCACGGACCTTTCCGAGCAGGCCGCCGATTCGGCCATGCTGATCGTGAGCCACAGCACCTTGATGACCGGTGCGGACGCCTACAGGGACTATCGGCAGAGCAACCCCTACAACCGCTACAACACGGTGCTGGTCGATGTGGACGAGCTCTACGACCAGTTCGGTGGCGGCGTGCCGAAGCATCCCTTCGCCATCCGTCGGTTCGCCAAGTTCACGTTGGACACCTATCCCTCCGATCCCCGCGGTCTGTTCCTGATCGGGAAATCGGTGAACACCTCCCCACGTTTCGGTGACCCCGATGGCACGCGCCCCGATGTGAACGGTGGGTATGCGCGTTGTCTGGTGCCCACCTACGGCGCTCCCAACTGTGACCAGTGCTTCACCATCGGCTTGCGCAACGACCCGCGCCGCATGGAGATCCCGGTGGGTCGCCTCAGTGCGAGCACCCCGCAGGATGTATTGGACTACCTGGCCAAGGTTCAGGCGACGGAGGCGCAGCCGGTGGGTGCATGGATGAAGAACATCCTGCATTTTGGAGGTGGGTTCATCAGCAATGAGCAGGACTTGTTGGCCGCCTATTTGCGGTCCTACGAGATCACCGCGGAGGATACCTCCTTCGGCGGGAACGTGCACACCTTTCTCCGCAATTCCTCGCAGGTGCTGGAGCAGGCCCCGGCCGATTCGGTCCGCAGCCTGATCGAGCAGGGGGTCACCATGATGACCTTCTTCGCACACGCCTATTCGTCCAACTTCGACATCACCATTGACGAACCGGCCAACTACGAGTGGAACGGCCGTCATCCGCTCGTGATCGCCAACTCCTGCTACATCGGCAACATCCACCAGAACGGGGCGCTCAGCGCCAGTGAGCAGTGGGTGGACCTTCCCGGTGCGGGTCCGATCGCCTTCCTGGCCTCGGTGAAACAGGGGGTGCCCAACATGCTGCACGATTACACCAGCCGGTTCTACCGCAGCTTCAGCCAGGCGAACTATGGCGGCACCATCGGCGACCACATGCGCTACGCGGGCTTCAACATGCTGGCGAACACCAGCAATCTGCCCGCCACGTTCCATGTCCACACCTTCACCCTGCAGGGCGATCCGCTGCTGATCCTCAACTCGCCGAAGGAGCCCGATCTGGTTGTGCGCGATCAGGACATCCTGTTCGAGCCGGAGTTCATCAATGCCGATGTCGATACCTTCCAGGTGAAGGTGGCCGTCACCAACATCGGACGCGCGACCAATGCCACGATGACGGTGGCCCTGGACCGCGTGAACCCTAACATGTCGCCCGGCACGCAGGGTTACCTCACCACGCTGGGCAATATGCACTTCCGCGACACGGTCACCTTCGATGTGCCCACCAAGGCCTTCGCGGGAGGCACCGGCACCAACGCGTTCCAGGCCCGGGTGGACCTCGATCCGAACGTGATCCCCGAGCTGCAGGAGTCGGCGAACAACGTGGCCAACACGGCCATCTTCATCAGCAGTGGCGACATCATCCCGGTGCATCCCTTCAACTACGCCATCCTGCCGGACCCCGCGCCGCTGCTGAAGGCCAGCACAGGCGATCCGCTCGCTCCCCAGCGCGCCTACGTGTTCCAGATCGACACCACGGACCACTTCAACAGTCCAATGCTGGAGACCGCCACCATCACGGCCCCGGGCGGCGTGGTCAGCTGGCAGCCTTCCACCATCTATGCGCTGAACGCACAGCAGGACAGCACGGTGTTCTATTGGCGGTGCAGCATCGATAGTACGGGCAACCAGGGCTACAACTGGTATGAGCGGTCCTTCCAGTACATCCCGGGCCGCAATGGCTGGGGACAGGCGCATTTCCACCAGTTCAAGAACAACACGTACAGTGGTATCCGGTATGATGAGCCGGACCGCGAGTTCGAGTACTCGGGAGGCGTGCGGCAGCTACGCACCATCGTCACCGGTAACAATCCCTTTGGTGATACGGGGTATGACATCGACCTCACCGCCATCGATTACTCCGGCTGTGGACCTTGGCCGGGTTGGCATGTGGCCGTTATCGACCCCATCACCATGGAACCATGGGGCACGCATTTCATCGCGGGCAACGGCACCGAGTTCAATCCGGAGAACGAGTTCGGCAACGCGAACAATCTTTCGCAATGCAGGCCACGCGTGCAGAAGTACTTCACCTTCTTCACCAACCAGCCCGCGCAGCTGGCCGGCATGCAGGACATGCTGCTGAACCGCATCCCCGATGGCCACCACATCCTGCTCTACACCTGGCTTTATCTGGACAAGGACGGCATGACGGCCAATGCACCGGGGCTGATCCCCGCCATGGAGTCCCTTGGCCTGCCCGACTTTGACAACCTGCCGGACAGTGTGCCTTACATCTGCTATGTGCGCAAAGGCTTTCCGGAGACCTTCAGGGACACCGTGGCCGCGTCCATCAACGAGGTGCTGTTGTTCAGTGCGGACATGGCCCTGCTCACCGACCAGGGATTGATCACCACGGTGGATGCCGGACCATCCTCCGAATGGCAGGCGCTCTATTGGGACGAACAGCCGCGCAACGCGGAGGACAGCACACGGATCATTCTGCAGGGGCTGAGCCCGTTCAACCAGGTCACCGAGCTCTTCAACCTGCCGGCGGGCATTGATTCGGTCACCTATCTCACCAGTGTGGCGCCTGCGACGCAGTACCCGCGGCTGCGCATCCGCGGGCACTTCTTCGATGAGGATGTGGCCGTGCCGGACCCGTCCCAGTTACAGCGCTGGCAGCTGCTGGGCACGCCGGCCGCCGAGTGCGCCATCGACCCCGCATCAGGTTATGTGCAGGCGCTCGACGGTTGGTTCGCGGGACAGGAGGCCTCCGTGGCCGTGGCGGTGCGCAACATTGGCACCGTGGACATGGACAGTCTGCTGATGACCGCCTGGGTGGTGGACCGCGCCAATGTGCGCCATCGCATCCATTACAAGTTGAACGCCCCGTTGCCCGTGGGCGGTGTCCTCATCGATACCGTGCGCTTCAACACACTGCCCTTCGGAGGTCCGAACACCCTGGTGCTCGAGGCCAATCCCATCGACACCATCACGGGCCTGTACCACCAGCTGGAGCAATATCACTTCAACAACATTGCGCAATGGCGCTTCAACGTGACGGTGGACCAGGAGAACCCGCTGCTCGATGTCACCTTCGATGGCGTGCATATCCTGGACGGCGATATCGTGTCCGCACGTCCGGCGATCCAGATGAGCTTGAACGATGAGAACACGGTGCTGCTGATGGATTCCCCAGCGGACACGACGCAGTTCAAGGTCTTCCTCCGCACGCCGGCCAACCAGGTCCAGCGCATCTACTTCCGCGATGGTGCGGGCGTGGAGGTGATGCGCTTCGTTCCGGCCAACGGTCCGGCCAACGAGGCCCACATCCTGTACGATCCGGTGTTCCCGGTGGATGGCAAGTACCAGTTGATCGTGCAGGCCTCCGACGTCAGCGGCAACCGGTCGGGCGACCATGATCTCAAGGTGAACTTCGAGGTGGTGAACAAGCCCACGATCACCGAGGTGCTCAACTACCCCAACCCGTTCACCACCAGCACGCGCTTTGTCTTCACGGTCACCGGCAGTGAGCCGCCCACGAACATGAAGATCCAGATCATGACCGTGACCGGCAAGGTGGTGCGCGAGGTGCGCATGCACGAGCTCGGCCCGATCCGGGTGGGGCGCAACATGACCGATTTCGCTTGGGATGGCACGGATGAGTTCGGCGACCGATTGGCCCGTGGCGTGTACCTGTACCGCGTGATCGCACAGCTGAACGGACAGGACATCGAACTGCGCGAGACCAAGGCCTCCGAGTACTTCACGAAGGGCATCGGCAAGATGTACCTGCTGCGTTGAGGGGACGCCTACTTTCGTGGCGTTCACCCTGATGGTCCCGACACGAACGCGCATCGCGCTCTGGTCCATGCTCTCCGGAGCCCTGTGGGCGCTGGCCTGGCCTGGCATCGGCGGGTTGGCGCCGCTGGCGCTGGTGGCCTGGCTCCCGCTCTTCCATGCCGAGCGGCTCCACGATCGTCGCACCGCAGGCCGGCGTGTGGCCTTCGCCCCCTACGCACTGCTCGCGGTATTCACCTGGAACGCGGCCACGTCCTGGTGGTTCTTTCTCGTCAGCGAGCCCTTGACCACGCGGCTGGTGAGCGGCCTGGCCCCCATGTGCATCAACGCGCTGTTGATGACCGTTCCCTGGTGGCTGCGCCGCTGGACGCGCCGTTGGGCCGGTCCATCGCGGGCCACCTGGGCCTTCGTGGCGTATTGGCTCGCCTTTGAACGGCTGCACCACGGGTGGGACCTGCAATGGCCATGGTTCTCGTTGGGCAATGTGTTCGGTGAGATGCCCTGGATGGTGCAGTGGTATGCCATCACCGGGATGCTGGGTGGTTCGCTCTGGGTCCTGCTGATGAACATCCTGCTGGACCGCATCGTGGTGCGCTGGTCAACAACGGGGAGCAAACCTGATGGAAGGGACTGGTCGTGGCCCGTGGCGGTGCTGCTCATCCCGGTGGCCGCGAGCCTGGCGATATCGGGGCTGCGCGGACCCGATCGCGGGAAGGCCGTGCATGTGGTGGTGGTGCAACCCAACGTGGATCCCTACCGCGAGAAGTTCGGCGGTGTGGACCCGCTGGACCAGCTGGACCGTATGCTGGGCCAGGCGGAAGCGGCGATGACCGACAGCACGGTGCTGGTGGTGCTGCCCGAGACGGCCCTGCAGGAGAAATTCACGATGGACCTGAATGGCTGGGTGCCGGTGTTGCACGGCCTGTGGGAGAACGACCTGGAGGCTTCGCGCAGCCTGCAGCGGTTGCGGGCGTTCCAACGGCGGTATCCGCGGGCCGCATTGTTGGCGGGAATGTCCTCCGGTTACCTGTATCCCAAGGAGGCGACCTTGCCGATCACTGCACGGTTGGTGCAGGGCACGGACCTGTGGTATGAGTCCTACAACGCGGCGTTGTTCCTGCCCCCGGACACGGCGCTGCAGGTCTATCACAAGTCCAAGCTCGTGGCCGGTGTCGAGCTGATGCCCTTCGAGGAGGTGCTTGGTCCGTTGACCGACCTGGCGCTGGATCTCGGCGGAACGACCGGTTCACTGGGGCAGCAGGAGGAGCGGAGCGTGCTGAGCGCACCGGCTGCCGGGTTGCGCATCGTTCCGGCGATCTGCTATGAATCGGTCTTTGGCGAGCACGTGGCGGAGCATGTGCGCAATCGTGGCGACCTCATCGCCATCATGACCAACGACGGCTGGTGGGGCGATTCACCCGGGCCGGTGCAGCACCTGGCCTTCGCGAGCATCCGGGCCATCGAGACACGTCGGGCCATCGTACGGTCGGCGAACACCGGCATCTCCTGCACGGTGGACCAGCGCGGGACCGTTCATCATCGCACTGCCTGGTGGCAACCTGCCGCCTTCGGGGCCGTGGTGCACCTGAACACGGAGCGGACCATCTTCGTGGCGCTGGGCGATGTGGTCGGCAAGGTCGCTGTGATGCTCGCGCTGGCGGCCATCGGCTTCGTACTGTCCAAGTGGTGGCGTGGTCGTCGGGACTGAGGCCCTTCCTACCCGTTGCGGCAGGTAACTTGGCCCCGTGCGTCATCGTGTGGAGCTTGGATCGGGTGTTCCCTACGTCCCGGAGATCCTCCGGAAGGAGCCCTTTTTCCTGTTCCGCCGGGTGGCCGATCGCGATCGTGCCGTGCTCTGCATCGGCTCCGTGGCCGTCCGTGATACACCTCGCTTCCATGGCACCGGCAAGGCATCGGACTGGTGGTACGGCCATGTCACTTACGACCACAAGGAGCAGCTGCACGGACTTCGTTCGCCGCATGCACCGGAGACCGATCTGCCTTCCAGTGAATGGCATGTGCCGCGTTGGGTGATCGAATGGAGCGCAGGCCATGCCGTGCTGCATGTGCGACCGGATGAGGACCCGCACGCTGTCCGTGAGCTGCAGGAGCGGATCGCACAGCCGGTCCGTGGGCATTCCGGCAGCATGCCCGAGGCATGGACCAGTCGCACCAGCAGGCGGCAGTACCTGGACCAGGCGGCAGCGTTCATGCAGCACATCCAGCGCGGCGACATCTACGAGGTGAACTACTGCATCGAACGTCAGGCCCACTGGCCAGGGCTGGATCCCTTCGCGGCCTTTGCGCGTCTCCTGGAGCGGTCGGCGGCACCCTTCGCTGCGTTCCATCGCCGCGGTGCGCAGTTCACCCTTTGCGCCAGCCCGGAGCGCTTCCTAACCTTTCAGGATGAGCGTTGCTGGGGAGAACCGATGAAGGGAACGCGGCCGCGGGGACGCACGCCGGAGGAGGACCTGCAGTTGAAGGCGGAGCTGGCGGCGGATCCCAAGGAACGCAGCGAGAACATCATGGCTTTGGACGTGATGCGGAACGACCTTTCCCAAGTGGCGCTGCCTAGGAGCGTGAAGGTGGAGGAGCTCTGTGCCGTGCGCAGCTATCCGCGTGTGCACCAACTGGTGAGCACGGTGACCATGCAGCGCAGGCCGGACATCAGCCCGTTCGAAGTGGTGAACGCAGCCTTCCCCATGGCCAGCATGACCGGCGCGCCCAAGCACCGCGCCATGCAGCTCATCGATGCGCTCGAGGACCAACGCCGTGGGCTCTACAGCGGCACGCTCGGCTTCTTCGCGCCGGATGGCACGGGCGACCTCAACGTGGTGATCCGCGCCGTGCGCTACGACACGACCACGGGGCTGGCGCGATTGTCCACCGGAAGCGCGCTCACCGCCCAATGCGACCCTGTGAAGGAATGGGAGGAATGTGCGGTGAAGGCACGTTCCGTGATCGAAGCCCTGTCCGATGATCGATAAGGTGCGATCGACCCTGCTGCAGCACGACCTGGCCGCCGAGCGCGAGCCGCTGTGGGTGGCGGTGAGCGGCGGATGCGACAGCATGGTGTTGCTGCATGTGCTGCGTGAGCTCCGTCATCCGGTGCACGTGGTGCATGTGGACCATGGGTTGCGCGGTGCGAAGAGCGCTGCGGATGCCGCCTTCGTGGAGACCCACTGCCGTGAGCTCGGTGTTCCGTTCGTCGTGGAGCGTGTGGATGTGGAGGCCCTGGTGCGGTCAAGCGGACTATCCAAACAGATGGCCGCCCGGGAGCTGCGCTACGCGGTCTTCCACCAATGTGTGGAGAAGGGTCCGCAACGCCTGGCCATGGCCCATCATGCCGATGATGCCGTGGAGACCCTGTTCATCCACTTGTTGCAGGGCATGGGCACGCGGGGCTGGGGCGCCATCCCGCTCCAGAGCGGACCGTTCATCCGCCCCCTGTTGGAGGTCTCCCGATCCGCGATCCGCGCCTATGCGAGGGAGAAGGAGATCCCGTTCCGCGAGGATGCCAGCAATGCCGATCCCGCCTACCTGCGCAACCGCGTCAGGCACGAACTGATGCCCTTGATCGGTGAGCTGCGCGATGGGGCGGATGCGGTGCTGCGCCGCGACATGGTGCGGAACCGGGAGCTTGCCGCTGTGTTGGCCCAGTGGCTCGATACCACCGCTTCCCGTTGGCAGCCTGATGCACAAGGCACGTTGCGCATCCCTGCGGAAGCGGTGCTGAACAGTGCCGCTCCCTCATTGCTGCTGACGCATCTGCTCCGCGACCTGGACCTGCATCCCGACCGCATCGGGGAGGTCCTGAAGGCCTTGCGCGCGGACCATACCGGTGCGCAGTTCCCCGCAGGTGGGATGATGGTGCAGGTGGACCGCGGGCATCTCGTCATGGCGCGCGGTGACTCGAACCATGATCACTGGGTCATCCACACATGGGATGCGCTGCCAGCAGGCTTGCCGATCTCTGTGGAGGTCCTTCCCCCGGATGTGGATGCAGGCCCGCTCTCGCCCGATGTGCTGGTGGCCGAACGTGATACTTTGCCCTTGCCGCTGGTGCTGCGGCCGTGGCGCACAGGCGATCGGTTCCGTCCGGCAGGCATGGTCGGCACCAAGCTCGTGAGCGACCTGCTGATCGATGCAAAGGTGCCCCTTCACCAGAAAGCTGGGGTCCATGTGCTCGAGAGCCGGGGCACCATCCTTTGGGTCTGCGGCCAGCGCGTGGCCGATGGCCTGCCCATGGACCGATCAAGACCCCGCGTGCGCCTGGTGTGGAACGGATTTCATTGACTTTTCACGGGTTGGGGTTCCCATTTCGGCTCGGGAGCGCGTTATCTTCATAACGTCCAATCCTGCCGAACATGGAAACGCCCAGCGCTCTGATCATCCCCAAGGAGCAGATCTCCGGTCTCAGGTTCCCAGCGCAACCCGTCCACGCGAACGAGGAGCAGCGCCGCTCCATCCTCAACACACTTCAGCAGGCGACCCGATTGGGCAATGCCGAGCATGGCAAATGCCGCATCGTCTTCCAGGATGATGAAGGGCTGAAAGCCGTGGAGACCACGGTCTGGACCTACGACCTGCACAACATCGTGCTCAAGTACGGCATGACCATCCCCATTTCCAGGGTGGTCCGCGTTGACATTCCTTAACAACGACGCGGTTCCATAGGAACGCAAGGATCTGGGCAAGCACCCTGTTCCGTGGCCCGGAGCACACGTAGTTTTGCCCATATCCATGATGGCGTCGCTGCTCGTTCTACTTTGTTCCATGTTGGCTGCTCCCGGGGCACCGGTGAAGTGGTCGTTCCGCGCCGTTCCGCAGGCGAACGGTGAGGTGCTGGTACAGTGCACGGGCACGTTGGATGAAGGCTGGCATGTGTATGCCCTCACGCTCCCCAGCGATCAAGGCCCCATCGCCACCTCCATCCGCCTGAAGTCCTCGGATGCCTACGAGGCGGTGGGGGACTTGCAGGAGCCCACACCCGTGGAGAACTATGACCCCAACTTCGGCATGGTGGTGAGGTACCACGATGGCGCCCCGATCTTCACCCAGCATCCGGCCCCGGAAGGAGGGCCCCGTGGTGGTGGAAGGGGAGGTGGAGTACATGGTCTGCAACGACAAGACCTGCCTGCCGCCCGTGACCGTGCCGTTCTCCCTGACGATCTCCCCCGAAACGAAACCGTGATGATGGACCGTGTGCTCGCCCTCTGCCTGGGCCTGTTGTTGACCATGGTGGGCTTCGCCCAGCCCGGTGGTG
>ENA-UOUJ01001316-UOUJ01001316.1-activated-sludge-metagenome-genome-assembly--contig:-NODE-1316-length-13350-cov-5.764874_pt1 | contig 13350 bp, 13 predicted proteins | sample MGYA00249839_ERZ747224 | MGnify/ENA primary metagenome ERZ747224 (study PRJEB28782, sample SAMN03220277) | activated sludge metagenome | biome: wastewater; feature: sewage sludge; material... | reverse complement strand
TGATGTCTGCTTGCGCCACCAAGGTCCCCTCCCCGCATGTCCTCCGCCTTCGGCACCGAGACGGTGCTGGACGTCCGCCACTGGACCGACAGCTACTTCAGCTTCACCACCACCCGTGACGACGGTTTCCGCTTCGACAACGGCCAGTTCGTGATGATCGGGCTGCAGGGCGAGGGCAAGCCGCTGATGCGCGCGTACTCGATCGCGAGCGCGAACTGGGAGGAGCAGCTGGAGTTCTTCAGCATCAAGGTGCCCAACGGCCCGCTGACCTCTCGCCTGCAGCACATCCAGCCCGGCGACGAGGTGCTGATCGGCCGCAAGCCCACCGGCACCCTGCTGATCCACGACCTGCATCCGGGGCGCAACCTCTACCTGCTGGGCACCGGCACCGGGCTCGCGCCGTGGCTGTCGATCATCAAGGATCCGGAGACCTTCGAGCGCTTCGAGCGCGTGATCGTCGCCCACGGCGTACGCCGCGTCGCCGACCTCGCCTATCGCGACTACATCGTCAACGAGCTGCCGCGCCACGAGTTCCTCGGCGAGCAGATCGCACGGCAGCTGCTGTACTACCCGGCGGTCAGCCGCGAGCCCTTCGAATGGAACGGCCGCGACCATCGCGGGCGCGTGACCGACCTGCTCGACAGCGGGCGCATGGCCGCCGACCTCGGCCTCGATCCGCTCGATCCGGCCAGGGACCGCGCCATGATCTGCGGCAGCCCGCAGATGCTGGCCGATTTCCGCGCGATCCTCGATGGCCGCGGCTTCAGCGCCGCACCACGCATCGGCACGCCCGGCGACTACGTGTTCGAGCGCGCCTTCGTCGAGAAGTGACGTTTGGCGCATCACGCCATTCCCGCTGCGTCCATCGTAGAATCCCCGCATCAACCCGAGGACGTGACGACATGAAGATCCTGGTTCCGGTCGACGGCAGCGAAACCAGCCTGCGTGCCCTCAAGCATGCGCTGGAACTGGTCAAGGCCTTCAGCAAGCCGGGCAAGCTGACCGTGGTCGCGGTCGACGATGCCCTGTTCCCCGGCGCGGAGCGCAAGATCGGCGCCGACGCCGTGCGCGAACACCATGCCGAGAACTTCGCGCGGATGTTCGCGCCGGCGAAGAAGGCGCTGGCACGCAGCAAGGCCAACGTGGCCTTCACCGAGGTGGTCGACGACATCGCCAGCGGCATCCTCAAGGCCGCGCACAAGGAAAAGAGCGACCTGATCGTGATGGGCTCGCGCGGCGCCGGCGGGATCAAGGGCACCCTGCTCGGCTCGGTCTCGATGAAGGTGCTGGCCAGCAGCCCGGTGCCGGTGACGATCGTCCGCTGATTCATACCCATTCGCGATCAACAGGATAGATGTAGGAGCGGGCCATGCCCGCGACGCGTGGTGGCGGGGACATCGTCGCGACCCGGTCGCGCCCATGGGGCGCTCCTACGGCATTCCACCTTCCTGATCGCAAGCTGGTATCAGGCTGTTCCGCGGGGCGCGACCGTCAGCCCAGCGCAGCCTCGATGTCGCCGCGCAGCGACTCCGGCGCGTCGTTCGGCGCGTAGCGCTTGAGCACGCGCCCGTCGCGGCCGACCAGGAACTTGCTGAAATTCCACTTGATCGCGTCGATGCCGAGGAAGCCGCTCTTCTGCGTCTTCAGCCAGGTCCACAGCGGGTGTGCGCCGTCGCCGTTGACCTCGACCTTGGCGAACATCGGGAAGTCGACGTCGTAGGTCAGCGAGCAGAAGCTGCGGATCTCGTCCTCGTCGCCCGGTTCCTGGTGGCCGAACTGGTCGCAGGGGAAGCCGAGCACCACCAGGCCGCGGTCGCGGTAGTCCTGCCACAGCTGCTGCAGGCCGGCGTACTGCGGGGTGAAGCCGCACTTCGAGGCGACGTTGACCACCAGCAGCACCTTGCCGGCGTAGTCCGACAGCGCCACCGGCTGGCCGTCGATGCCGGTGGCGGTGAAATCGTGGGCCGTGTCCATGCTCGGTACTCCGCAGGCTGCGCCAGGCCAAGGGTGGGGGGAAACAGGAGGCTTGGGCTGCGCTTCATCGCGACCTCCGGGGCACGGCCGGCGCGGCGGGGACCGCGGCCGGCTCTGGCCGGCAGTGTATCCCTCCCGCGGCCCGGCATATGCCATTCGTCAGGGGCCGTACACGTGGCCTTGGGCTACCCTAGGAGTTTCGATCCATGAGGCAGACTCGATGAAGCACCCTCTCTCCGCAGCCCTCGCGCTCGCGCTGACCGCCGCCGTGGCCACCACGGCCAACGCCCAGACCACCACAGGGGAGCGCTCCGTGGACGCCAGCACGCCCGCCGCCGACGCCAATGCCGCCAACCCGCTGTTCACGGAAAGCCGGCTGCCGCTGCGCTACCCGCAGTTCGACCAGCTGAAGGACGAGCACTTCGCGCCGGCGTTCGACGCCGGCATGGCGCAGCAGCTGCAGGAGATCGCGGCGATCGTCAACCAGCGCTCGATGCCGACCTTCGAGAACACGATCCTGGCGCTGGAGAAGTCGGGCAAGCTGCTGACGAACGCGCGCCGCATCTTCGGCAACCTCAACGGCACCGACACCAACGACGCCCGCAAGCAGATCAACAACGATTACGCGCCGAAGTTCGCCGCGCACCGCGACGCGATCATGCTCGACCCGCGCCTGTTCCAGCGCGTCGAGGCGGTCTACAAGCAGCGCAACGACATCGGCCTCGACGCCGAGGGCGTGCGCCTGGTCGAGCAGTACCACAACGATTTCGTCCGCGCCGGCGCCAACCTGCCCGATGCCGACAAGGCGCGCCTGAAGGAGATCAACGCCCGTTCGGCCGCGCTCGGCACCGAGTTCTCGAACAACGTGCTCGACGAGGTCAACGACTCGGCGGTGATCGTCGACACCGTGGCGGAGCTCGACGGCATGAGCGAGGCGCAGATCGCCACCGCCGCCGCCGCGGCGAAGTCGCGTGGCCTCGACGGCAAGTACGCCATCACCCTGCTCAACACCACCGGCCAGCCGCCGCTGCCGCAGATCAACAACCGCGCCCTGCGCCAGCGCGTGCACGAGGCCTCGGTCGTCCGCGGCAGCCGCGGCAACCAGTGGGACAACACCAGCATCGTCGCCGAGGTGCTGGCGCTGCGCAGCGAGCGCGCCAGGATGCTCGGCCACGACACCCCGGCCTCCTACGTGCTGGCCGACGAGACCGCCGGCACCGTCGCCGCGGTCAACGACATGCTCGGCAAGCTCGCCCCGGCCGCGGTCGCCAACGCGCGCCGCGAAGGCGCGGCGCTGCAGGCGATGATCGACCGCGAACAGGCGGCGAAGGGCGAGCCGGGCTTCCAGCTCGAGCCCTGGGACTGGGCCTACTACACCGAGAAGGTGCGCAAGGCCGAGTACGACTTCGACGACAACCAGCTCAAGCCCTACTTCGAGATGAAGAACGTGCTGGAAAATGGCGTGTTCTTCGCCGCGACCAAGCTCTACGGCATCACCTTCAAGGAACGCAGCGACCTGCCGAAGTACCACGCCGACACCTGGACCTACGACGTCTTCGACCGCGACGGCAAGCAGCTGTCGATCTTCATCTTCGACCCCTACGCGCGCCCGTCCAAGCGCGGCGGCGCGTGGATGAACTCCTACGTCGGCGAGTCGGAACTCGAAGGCACCCTGCCGGTGGTGGCCAACCACCAGAACATCCCCAAGCCGCCGGCCGGCGAGCCGACCCTGCTGACCTGGGACGAGGTCACCACCATGTTCCACGAGTTCGGCCATGCCCTGCACGGCATGTTCTCGGACGTGAAGTACCCGTACTTCTTCATGAACGTGCCGCGCGACTTCGTCGAGTTCCCGTCCCAGGTCAACGAGATGTGGGCCGACTGGCCGGAGATCCTCGCCAACTACGCCAAGCACTACCAGACCGGCGCGCCGCTGCCGCAGGACCTGCTGGACAAGAAGATGGCCTCGGCCACCTTCAACGAAGGTTTCGCCACCACCGAGTACCTCGGCGCGGCGATGCTCGACCAGTACCTGCACCAGCTGCCGGCCGACAAGCTGCCCGCCGCGGACAAGGTCATGGCCACCGAAGCGGCCGCGCTCAAGGCCGCCGGCCTCGACTACGCGCCGGTGCCGCCGCGCTACCGCACGCCCTACTTCAGCCACATCATGGGCGGCTACGCCGCGGCCTACTACGCCTACATCTGGTCCGAGGTGCTGGACGCGAACACGGTCGAGTTCATCAAGGCCAACGGCGGCCTGAAGCGTGAGAACGGCGACCGCCTGCGCGACACCCTGCTGTCACGCGGCGGCGCGAAGGACGCCAAGCAGCTGTTCCTCGACTTCACCGGCCACGAGCCGCAGATCGAGCCGCTGCTGAAGAAGCGTGGGCTGGACAGCGCACCGACGAACTGATCCGTAGCCTGCACGACGCGAACGCCGCCGGCCCTCCGGCGGCGTTTTCGTTGGTGCTCGTCTGCCGTCCAGCGCCTGCCACCATTGTCATCCCGAGCGCAGCGAGGGATCTGCTCTTGCGATGACGAAAAAGCAGATCCCTCCCCCGGATCAAGTCCGGGGTCGGGATGACAGCCGGTCACGTGGTGCCCGGGATGGGATCTTGGCGCTAGCATCGGACACGTGACCATCCAATTCGCCCATCCCGCACCGGCCATCGCCGGCCCCTCCGCCGCCGACGCGCTCCGCGACTGGCTTGCCCGCCACCGCCGCCTGTTCGTCCTCACCGGCGCCGGCTGCAGCACCGCCTCCGGCATCCCCGACTATCGCGACCGCAACGGCGACTGGAAGCGCAGCCCGCCGATCACGCTGCAGGCGCTGACCGGCGACGATGCCGCCTACCGGCGCTACTGGGCGCGCAGCAGCATCGGCTGGCCGCGCTTCCTCGCTGCCGCTCCGAACGGTGCGCACCGGGCGCTGGCCGAACTCGAACGGCGCGACCAGGTCGAACTGCTGCTCACGCAGAACGTCGATGGCCTGCACCAGCGCGCCGGCAGCCGCCGCGTCATCGACCTGCATGGCCGGCTGGACGACGTGGTCTGCCTCGGCTGCGGCACGCGCACGCCGCGCGAATCGGTGCAGGATGCGATCGCGCGCGCCAACCCCGGCTGGAGCGCGGCGCTGGACGGCTTCGCGCCCGACGGCGATGCCGACATCGACGAAACCGCGATCGAAGGATTCGTCCCGCCGCACTGCCCGGGCTGCGGCGGCCTGCTCAAGCCCGACGTGGTGTTCTTCGGCGAGAACGTCCCGCGCGCGCGCTTCGAACAGGCGCGCGACGCCCTGTCCGCCGCCGATGCGATGCTGGTCGCCGGCTCCTCGCTGATGGTCTACTCCGGCTTCCGCTTTGCGCGCATGGCCGCCGACGCCGGCCTGCCGCTGGCGATCCTCAACCGCGGCCGCACGCGCGCGGATGCGCTCGCAGGCCTGCGCATCGACGGCGATGTCGGGAGCTTACTGGGGGCCGCGCTGCGGTGATCCGGCGGCGGGTCGCGGCCATGGCCCGATCCTGTATTTACTTTCCTGATTCGCCCTCGGTTTGGGCTGCCAGCCTTGCTCCTCCCCTTGCTCGCGCAGCGAGCTGGGGGGGTGAAGAGGGCCGCTTGCGAGCCATCGGCTCGCGGCTCGATGAACGCCCGAAAGCTGCGCCTGACGGCCGGACGGGCGGGAGGGGGTGCCTTGCGCACGATAGCCATCATGCGTCACGCGAAAAGCACCCCTCCCCGGCCCTCCCCTGCGCGTTGCGCAAGGGAGGGAGCAACGGCCCCCAGCCCGTGCTGCACGCGGGCATCAGCGCGGCGCGACGTAGCCGCCCGGCACGCCGTCCGGCGACAGCACCAGCTGCCACAGCTGGATCAGCCGCGCGCGGAAGCCCGCCATCGAGGCGGCGAGGTAGTAGCGCCACATGCGGCGGAAGCGTTCGTCGTAGCGCGCCGGCAGCGAGTCCCACGCCGCCTCGACGTTGTCGCGCCAGGCCTGCAGCGTGCGGTCGTAGTCGGCGCCGAAGTTGTGCCAGTCCTCGATCACGAAGCGACCTTCCACCGCGGCGGTGAGCTGCGCCGCCGATGGCAGCATCGAGTTGGGGAAGATGTACTTGGCGATCCAGGGATCGGTATGCGTGCGGCTGAGGTTGCCGCCGATGCTGTGCAGCAGGAACAGGCCGCCGTCGACAAGGCAGCGGCGCGCGACATCGAAGTAAGTGTCGTAGTTCTTCACCCCGACGTGCTCGAACATGCCGATCGAGACGATGCGGTCGAAGCGCTGGTCCAGCTCGCGGTAGTCCTGCACGCGGATCTCGACCGGCAGGCCCCGGCAGAGGTCGCGCGCGAACTCGGCCTGCTCGTGCGAGATCGTCACGCCCACGCCGGACACGCCATGGCGCTGCGCCGCGAACTTCAGCATCTCGCCCCAGCCACAGCCGATGTCGAGCAGGCTCATGCCCGGGCGCAGGCCGAGCTTGCGGCAGCACAGGTCGAGCTTGGCCTCCTGCGCCGCGTCGAGATCGCTGGCCTCGCGCCAGTAGCCGCAGCTGTAGACCAGGCGCTTCCCGAGCATCGCCGCGTACAGCTCGTTGCCGAGATCGTAGTGGCGCTCGCCGACGTCGTAGCTGCGGTGCCCACGCTGCAGGTTGATCAGCCGCGCCAGCACGGCCAGGCGCAGGTCGGCGAAGCCGTGCACGCGGCGGTCGACACCGGCCGACAGCAGGTGGTGCAGGAAGCCGTCGAGCGACCCGGCGCTCCAGGCGCCGTCCATGTAGCCCTCGCCCAGCGCCAGCGAACCACCGGACAGCACCCGCGCCGGGAAGGCGTTGTCGTGGATGCGCAGGTCCCACGGGCGCACGCCGTCGATGCGGATGTCGGCGTCCGCGAGCAGTTCCTGCAAACGGTAGCGAAAACGATCCTCGCCCATGGCCCCGCTTCTGCGCCGGCGACGCTCCCGCCGGACGCTGCGGGAAGAGTCTACCGGGTCGCGGCGGCGGCGGAAAACAGCGGCCGGTATTCCTGCGCGACGTGCGGCAGCAGCACGCGCGCCGGCACCTCGACCGTCTGCACGCCATCCGAGTAGGGCCCCACCTGGTAGGGCGGGAACACGAAGCGCAGCGCCACGACCAGGCCGTCGCTGCCGATCACCGGCTCGAATTCGGCGAAATGCTCCGCATCCGGCGCCGTACCCTCGTCGATCATCTTGCCCGCCGATCGGATCATGCGCTCGCGCTCGCCCGGCTCGAAGTCGTCGGCGTCGATGCGCTGCGACAGCGCCGCGTGCAGTTGCTCGCGCACATAGGCAGACACGTCGCGCCAGGCGCGCGGGTCGGGGACCAGGTCGGTGGCGAGCAGGCGCCGGTCCTGCTGCGGCAGCCAGACGAAACGCGCGATCAGCGGCGCACCGTGGGCACCTCCGGTATAGCTGCCGCCGTCGGCGGCGACCGCGAACACCTGCGCGGTATCGGCCACGATCCGGTATTCGAGCGAGAGGTCATAGAGGGTCGACCCGGCCTCCTCGTCCAGCCCCTGCACCGCCTCCATCAGCTCGGCACGCGCCGCGTCCGAGTAGGCCTTGAGCTCGCGGGCCAGCCCCGGATAGCGGTTGACGGCCGGCGGATAGGTGATGCCGATGATGTAGCGTGGGTCGGTCTCGACCACGTCCTTGAGCTCCACCACCTCCGGCGACGGCTCGACCAGGTCGACGCCGGCCTGCCCGTCCGCGGGCGAACCGGGCTGCGCCTGCGGCGCCTCGCGTCGACAGGCGGACAGCACCAGCAGGACGAGGATCGCCAGCAGTACCCGATTCATGATCCCCTTCCCTGTAAAGTGTGAAAACGTGATCTGCGCACCAGCATACGCTGGCGCTAACGTTTTTATAACAGTACTGATGTCGAGGCTCGGTCAAGACGCCCCGGCCCGGAGGCACCGCCGTCGAAGCGCCACAAAAAAGCCCCGGGTGTTGCCACCCGGGGCTTTCGGCATTGCTTGGAAGCGAGTCGCTTAGAGCGGCTGCACTTCGTCGGCCTGCAGGCCCTTCTGGCCCTGCACGACCTTGAAGGAGACCTTCTGGCCTTCCTGCAGGGACTTGAAGCCGGTGCCCTGGATCGAGCGGAAGTGGACGAAAAGGTCCTGGCCGCTTTCCGGGGTGATGAAACCAAAGCCCTTGGCGTCGTTGAACCACTTGACGGTACCGACCTGACGTTCGGACATGTTGTTACTCCTTGAAACTGACAGTTGGATGGATACCAGCCCCCCATTTGGGAAACTGGACTGTATCGAGCAAGGGGTAACGCGAACGATGGAGCGGATCGTCTGGAGCCACCGTCCGGGGGGACGGGTTGGAACTCTGGTGATCTACCGCATCGGAGCCACGATGTACCGTGATCCCGGCCTTGAACAGTGCGCGCACGATAGCGCACTTTCCGGAGGAAATGTGAATCCCCGACTGGAACCGGTTACAGGCCATCCCGGCCGGGGAGCAGGCCGGCCAGCTCGGCGTCGGTCAGGTTGCGCCACTGGCCGGGCTTGAGGTGGCCCAGCTTCACGTTGCCGATCCGCACCCGCTGCAGCTGCTTGACCCGGAAACCGAAGTGGGCCGCCATCAGCCGGATCTGCCGGTTCAGGCCCTGCACCAGCACGATCCGGAAGCCGAACCGGCCCAGCTTCCCGGTTCGGCACGGCAGCGTCGTCTGGCCGTGGACAGGCACCCCGCGCGACATCCCGCGCAGGAATTCGGGGGTGACCGGCTGGTTCACGACCACCAGGTACTCCTTCTCCAGCGAGTTCTCGGCACGGAGGATGGCGTTGACGATGTCACCGTTGCTGGTGAGCAGGATCAGGCCCTCGGAGTCCTTGTCCAGCCGCCCGATCGGGAAGATCCGCTGCTCGTGGCCGACCAGGTCGACGATGTTTCCCTTCACCGACGATTCGGTGGTGCAGGTGATGCCGACCGGCTTGTTCAGGGCGATGTAGACGTGGCGGCGCTTGCCGGGGGCGGCGCTGCGCGGCTTGACCGCTTGGCCGTCGACCAGCACCTCGTCGCCCTCGCCCACCTCGGCGCCGATCCTGGCGCGCATGCCGTTCACTGTGACGCGCCCCTCGCCGATCAGGCGATCGGCATCGCGCCGGGAGCAGTGGCCGGTGTCGGCGATGTAGCGGTTGAGGCGCATGGTGACGGGCGTGCGGAAAGGGCGCGCAGTCTGGCAGATCCGCTTCCACCGCGCCGACCTTCCGCCGCGGCGCCGTCAGCCGGCAGCCAGCAGGTCGGCGACCTCCGGGTGGCGTTCGGCCCAGGTCGCGGCATACGAGCACTGCGGGTCCACCGTCCAGCCCTCGGCGCGCGCGCGGTCGAACGCCGCCCGCACCAGCTGCCCGGCGATGCCGCGTCCACGCAGGGCGTCCGGCACCAGGGTGTGGGTGATCGCCATGCGCCCGCCGGACAGCGTGTAGTGGAGCTCGCTGCGGTGGCCGTCGATGTCGACGTGGAAGCCCCGTCCGGGCTCGTGCTCGATCGCCATCGTCTCCATGTTCCATTCCTCCCGGCTGCGTTGCCCGCATTGTCGGCGATTCCGGGGCCGGGAACCGTCAACAACCCGCGCGCAGCGCCCCCGGGGTGACGCCAGGCGTCAGGAAAATCTTGACGCTGGTCACAACAAAAACTGGCATGGATCCTGCTTTGAATCGATCAAGGCAACAGCCGCGAAGGCACAGGGGGGTCCCATGATCGACAGCGCAACGCAGCACCAGGCCATTTCCCGTCTCTTCGACCTCGTCCGCAACGGCGACGTCGACAACCTCGAGTTCAGCCAGCTCGATTCCCTGATCTACGGCGAACTGGAGCAGACCTACCCGGTCAGCGAAATCGACCAGGCGCAGCGCCACGCCCAGACCAGCGTGGTCTGACGCCGGCGCTCACCCGCCGAGGGACGGACTGAGCAATCTCGCAACGAAGGTGCTGCCCACGCGCGGCTCCATCATCACCGTGAACAGCATGCCGTAGGCCGCGCCCCACAGGTGGGCGCTGTGGTTGACGTTGTCGCCGCCGCGGTGGTCCATCCAGATCGAGTAGCCGATGTACAGCGCCGCGTAGATGATCGCCGGCACCGGGATGAAGAACACGAAGATCAGGCTCCACGGCGCGAACAGGATGAAGCTGAAGAGCACCGCGGAGACCGCGCCGGAGGCACCGAGGCTGCGGTAGTTCGCGTCCTTCTGGTGGCGGAAGTAGGTCGGCAGGATCGCGATGACAATGGCCGACAGGTAGAACGCGGCGAAGCCCAGGTGACCGATGCGGTCGACGAACACCGGCTCGATCGCGCGCCCGAAGAAGAACAGCGTGATCATGTTGAACAGCAGGTGCTGCATGTCGGCGTGGATGAAGCCGTGCGTGAGCAGGCGGTCGTACTGCTTGTAGCGGTCGATCGCCGGCGGCCACAGGATCAGCCGCTCCAGCAGCGCGCGGTTGTTGAACGCCTGCCACGAGACCAGCACGGTCACGCCGATCAGGATGTAGGTGACGATGGACTGCATGTGGTGGCCCCGTGGGCGTCAGGTGGCGATGCGGTAATTGTCCTGCATCGGGTAGCGTCGCGCGTACAGCGCGAACGCCAGCGCGGCGACGAAGGCGAACGCGGCGAAGAAGAACATCAGGAACGCCGGCTCGCTCAGCCCGGACTGGGTGATGATTGCCTTGAAGCCGTCGTTGCGCACGCCGGCATTGGTCAGCAGCACCCAGAGGCTGCCGAAGGTGCTGGTCAGGTACCAGAAGGCCATGATCACGCCCTTCATCGCGTGCGGCGCCTGGCTGTAGGCGAACTCCAGCGCCGTTGCCGACACCAGCACCTCACCGAAGGTCAGCAGCAGGTAGGGCAGCGACTGCCAGGCCAGCGAGACCTCGGCGCCACCGTCGATCCACAGCTGGATCACGCCGGCGGCGATCCACGCCACGCCCGAGAACGCGATTCCCCAGCCCATCCGGCGCAGGGCGGTGACGGTGAAGCCCATGCGCCGCAGCGCCGGGTACAGCACCAGGTTGTTGAACGGGATCAGCAGCATCACCAGCAGCGGGTTCAACGCCTGCATCTGCGCCGGCTCCTTGACCAGCCAGCTCGGCCACCACCACTGCTCGTGCGGGATCACCATGGCGTTGCCCTGGATGATCCAGGTCGAGGCCTTCTGGTCGAACAGCGACCAGAACGGCGTCACCAGCGCGAACACGATCAGGATCCGCAGCACCGCGCGCACGCCGTCGACCGCGGCATCCGGATGGTGCCCACGCGCACGGTCGAGCTGCAGCGACGCGCCCCAGCCGCCGAAGGCGATCAGCACGCCCAGCGCCAGGCAGGCGGTGATGACGAAGCCGAACGAATCCGGCCACCACGCCAGGTCCACGCCCACCGCCTTCAGCGCCCACAGCGCCAGCATCAGCACGGCCACGGTGATGCCGGTCCAGGCCACCATCGACCCGGCGTTGCCCTGCCCCGCGCGGCGCTCGCGCAGCGCGGTACGGATCACTTTGAGGAACGAATCCGGATCATTGCCCGACGGCGGCACGTTGACGTACTGCCTGCGGCCGGCCCAGAAGATCACCGTTGCGATGAACATCAGCACGCCCGGCACGCCGAACGCCACTGCCGGCCCGAAGTTGCGCAGCAACAGCGGTGCGAACAGCGAGGCGAAGAACGATCCGAAGTTGATGATCCAGTAGAACGCGTCGAACACGACCTTGGCCTTGTCCTTGTTCGACTGGTCGAACTGGTCGCCGCAGAACGAGACCACCAGCGGCTTGATCCCGCCCGAACCCAGCGCGATCAGGAACAGGCCGGTGTAGAAGCCGGTGCGGTTGTCCTCGAACAGCGCCAGGCAGGCGTGGCCGGCGCAGTAGATCAGCGAGAACCACAGGACGGTGTTGTACTTGCCGAAGTAGCGGTCGGACAGCCAGCCGCCGAGCAGCGGGAAGAAGTACACGCCGATCACGAAGGTGTGGAACACGTCCTTCGCCATCGCCTCGCGTTCGCTGCCCTCGGGCAGGTAGGCCAGCAGCACCGAACTGATCAGGAACGGCACCAGGATGTTGCGCATCCCGTAGAAGCTGAACCGCTCGCAGGCCTCGTTGCCGATGATGTACTTGATCTGGCCGGGCATCCGGCCCTGCGAGGCGGGCGTGGCGGTGGTCGTCATGCGGCGGTCGTTCCGGAAGCGGCGGCGGAGGCCGAAGGCTAACCGATCCGGCCGCCCGGCGCCCGTGCGCCGGCGGGACCATCGACACGGGGCACCGGGCCGCGGCGCTGGCATCATGCCGCCTTCGCTTCCCCCCGGGACTCCGATGAAACAAGCCGTCGCTGCCGCCACCCTCGCCGCCGCTACCCTGCTCGCTGCCCTTCCCGCCGCCGCGCAGGTGCCGCTGTCCACCGTCGCCGAGCGCAGCGGCTTCCTGAAGACCGGCCGCTACGACGAGACCATCGCCCTGTGCGCCGCGTTCGCGCAGCGGTACCCGGACGCGGTGCGCTGCATCGACTTCGGCACCACCCCCGAGGGCCGGCCGATGAAGGCGCTGGCGGTCTCGCGCAGCGGCGCGCTCACCCCCGAGGCCGCGCGCGAGAGCGGGATCCCGGTGGTGCTGATGCAGGGCGGCATCCACGCCGGCGAGATCGACGGCAAGGACGCCGGCTTCCTCGCCCTGCGCCAGGTGCTCGACGGCGAGGCCGCGCCCGGCGCATTGGAGCAGTTGGTCTGGCTGTTCGTGCCGGTGTTCAACGTCGACGGCCACGAGCGCTTCGGCGCCTGGAACCGCCCCAACCAGCGCGGCCCCGAGGAGATGGGCTGGCGCACCACCGCGCAGAACTACAACCTCAACCGCGACTACGCCAAGGCCGATGCGCCGGAGATGCAGGCGATGCTGGCCCTGGTCGAGGCCTGGGACCCGATCGCCTACATCGACCTGCACGCCACCAATGGCGCCCAGTTCGAGCACGACATCTCGATCCAGGTCGAGCCGCTGCACGCCGGCGACGAGGCCCTGCGCGCCGCGGGCCGCGCCTTGCGCGAGGGCACCATCGCCGACCTCGCCGCCCAGGGCTCGCTGCCGCTGCCGTTCTACCCCTCGTTCGAGGACTACCAGGACCCGGCGTCGGGCTTCGAGGACGGCGTCTCGCCACCGCGCTTTTCCACCGGCTACTTCCTGCTGCGCAACCGCCTGGCGATGCTGGTCGAGACGCACTCGTGGAAGGAGTACCCGGTGCGCGTGCGCATCACCCGCAATACCATCGTCTCGATCCTCGACCAGATCGCCGCGCACGGACGCGACTGGATGGCGCTGGCGAAGGCCGCCGACGCGCGCGACCTCGCCGGGCAGCCGGTGGCGCTGGACTACCGGGCGAC
>ENA-UOUJ01001315-UOUJ01001315.1-activated-sludge-metagenome-genome-assembly--contig:-NODE-1315-length-13361-cov-6.715467_pt1 | contig 13361 bp, 17 predicted proteins | sample MGYA00249839_ERZ747224 | MGnify/ENA primary metagenome ERZ747224 (study PRJEB28782, sample SAMN03220277) | activated sludge metagenome | biome: wastewater; feature: sewage sludge; material... | reverse complement strand
GCCTGCCACTCCGCCCGCGTCAGCCGCACCCGCTGGCCGGCGGCGAGGCCGATCGCCAGCGCGACCGCGCCCGAGAGCAGGAAGCGCAGCGAGAGCACGAGGAAGGGCGGCCAGTATTCGACGACGATGCGCGAGGAGGTGAAGGCCGAGCTCCAGATCGTCGCGAAGGCGACGCCGAGCAGCAGCCCCTGCCAGTCGAGCGCCCGCACCACCGCGGGCCGTTCCGCCTCCATCACCCGCGCCCGCCCGTCCATCGCCGCTCCGGGCGCGGCTCCTATCACCGCCGGGCCGTGCGGTCGAGCCTCGCTCGACAGCTGGGGAGGGCTCGCCCTTTCGGCTCCCGTTTCCCGATCCGATCCCCGGACCGCGCCGAGGTCGTCGGCGTTGCGCTTTCAGCAACAGTCTTTAGCCGATCACGCGGCTACCGCCGCGTGTGCTGCAATGCAATATTCACCGGGAAACGAGATTCACCCGTCCCGAAGGAACCCGTCCCATGAACAGCATCCTTGTCATCGACAGCGCCGCCAGCGGCGAGGCATCGGTCTCCCGCGGCCTGGTGCGCGCGGCGGTCGCCGCGCTCACCGCCGCCGCGCCGGCCCGCGTCGTCACCCGCGACCTCGGCACCGACCCGGTGCCGCACCTGACCGAGGCGAACCTCGCCGGCGTCCGCGGCACGCCGGCAACCGAGGCCGAGCAGGCCGCCCGCGCCCTCTCCGACCAGCTCATCGCCGAGCTCCGCGCCGCCGACACCATCGTCATCGGCGCGCCGATGTACAACTTCAGCATCCCGACCACGCTGCGCGCCTGGTTCGACCACGTGCTGCGCGCCGGCGAGACCTTCCGCTACACCGAGGCCGGCCCCGAGGGCCTGCTTGCCGGCAAGCGCGTCATCGTCATCGAGAGCCGCGGCGGCCTCTACAGCGAGGGCCCGGCGCAGGCGATCGACTTCCAGGAGCCCTACCTGCGCCACCTGCTCGGCTTCATGGGCCTGACCGACGTCACCTTCGTCCGCGCCGAGAAGATCGGCTACGGCCCGGAGGCGCGCGCCGCCGCCATCGCCGCGGCGACCGGCACGCTGCGCGGCCTCGCGGAGACGGCAGCCGTCGCCGCCTGACCCGCGCGCGTCAACCTTCATGAAGATCCGGTAAACGCCACCCGCAAGCCACTGACTCCACGCGAACTTCCGGGCGTCGTGCACGCACGACGCCCGCACGGCCGGGGCAAGACCCTCTCAGTGCGCCATCAGCACCGCGACCTCGGTCTCCTTCATCATGCTGGTCGTGGTGCCGCCGAAGATGCGCTGGCGCAGCCGCGAGTGCCCGAAGCCGCCCATCACGATCAGGTCGGCCCCGAGATCCCCCGCGGTCCGGCGCAGCATCTCGCCGGTCCCGCGCCCTTCGCGCGGCAGCCGGTGAACGGTCGTCTCGATGCCGTGCCGCCCGAGGTAGGTCGCGAGATCGGCCCCCGGCTCCGGCCCGTGCCCCTCGAACGAGGGCACCGGATCGATCAGCACCGCATGCACCTCCCCGGCCGCCTGCATCAGCCCGATCGAGGCCTGCACCGCCTTCGACGCCTCGACGCTCGCGTCCCAGGCGATCATCAGCTTGCCGACCTCGGGAAAGCGCGTCTGCCTCTTCGGCAGCAGCAGCACCGGCCGCCCCGACTCGAAGAGCGCCCCGTTCATCACCCAGGACTGCATCGATTCGTAGCCCGGCCGCTGCGGGGTGATCAGCGTGACGTCGGAATAGCGCGCGAAGCGCGCCGCCAGCGTCGCCACCGTGCCGCGGTCGATATACTGCCCCTCGACCGAGAAGGGCACCGGCCCGGCGCCCAGCCGCTCCTCCACCGCCGCGGCCCGCGCCTGCACCTCGTCCTGCCCCTCGCGGATCTCCCCCGCCCAGACGTCGTTCGAGACGACGCCGTAGGGCGAGGCCGGCGGCGGCGGCGCGATGCCGAGCACGAGGAGCGAGAGATGCGCCCCGAGCTTGCCGCAGATCGCCGCCGCGCGGTCGATCTCGCTGTCGTCGTCGGTCGATCCAACCGCCAGGAAAACGGTCTTGAAAGCCATGGGCGCCTCTCCGCATCCGAACTCAGATAGACCCATACCACATCGCGCGCCGCATGTTATCATCGCATGGCCGCAGGCGATGTCGCAGATGCATGGGGGAATCGATGGCGTTCGAACAGTTCAGGGTCCAGCTCGCGATGCTCCTCGACGAGATCGCCAGGAACCCCGCCGACGCCCACGAGATGCAGGAGACCCTGCGCGAGCGGCTGGCCGAAATGGAGGCGCTCGGCCTGCAGCCGCCGGACGACCTCGTCGGCCTCGAGCAGTACCTCGAGCGCGACCTCGACCGCGCCGCCCGCGGCCGCCGCCTCGCCGAGGAGCCCTCGGAAGAACCCGAGGCCTGAGCCCGAGCCCTGACGTGCCTCACCCGGGCCGGCGCACCGCCAGGTTGACCGCGACGAGCAGCACCACCGCCGCCACCACGATCGACGGCCCGGCCGGCGTGTCGAGCCGCCAGGAGCCGGCGAGCCCGGCCACCGCCGCGAGCGTGCCCAGCCCCGCCGCCCCCGCCGCCATCGCCTCGGGGGTGCGGGCGAAGCCGCGCGCCGCCGCCGCCGGCACGATCAGCATGGCGGTGACGAGAAGCACCCCCACCACCTTGAGCGCCACCGCCACCAGCAGCGCCAGCGCCAGCGTCAGGACCAGCCGCTCGCGCCTGGGATCGACCCCTGCCGCCGCCGCCAGATCCTCGTTCAGCGTCGCGAGCAGCAGCGGCCGCCACCGCCAGGCGAGCAGCACGACGATCAGCGCCCCGCCGCCGAAGATCACCGCGAGATCGGCCCGCGTCACCGCCAGGATGTCGCCGAACAGATAGCCCATCAGGTCGACCCGCACCCCGCGCATGAAGCTGAGCGCCACCAGCCCGGCGGCGAGCGCGCCGTGCGAGGCGACGCCGAGCAGCGTGTCGGCGGCATAGCTCCGCCCCGCCGCCAGCGACACGGTGAGCGCCATGGCGATCGCCATGACCGCCACCCCGGCCACCACCGGCAGCGAGGTGGCGAGCGCCAGCGTCACCCCGAGCAGCGCCGCATGCGCCGTCGCGTCGCCGAAATAGGCCATGCGCCGCCAGACCACGAAGCAGCCGAGCGGCCCGGCCGCCAGCGCCACCCCGATCCCGGCGAGCAGCGCCCGCAGGAGGAAGTCGTCGAGAAGGCTCACCCGCCCGCTCCATGAACATGACCGTGGGCATGGTCGTGGGCATGGTCGTGGGCATGGTCGTGGGCATGGTCGTGAGCGTCGTCCCGCGCCTCGTCGTGATCGGAGGCGCCATGGACGTGGTCGTGCGAATGCCCATGGTCGTGATCATGCCGGTAGAGCGCGAGCGCCCCCTGGGTGCCGAAGCCGAAGAGCGCGCGATATTCCGGCGCCGCCGAGACCACCGTCGGCGTTCCCTCGCAGCAGACGTGGCCGTTGAGGCAGATCACCCGGTCCGAGGCCGCCATCACCACGTGCAGGTCGTGGCTGACCATCAGCACCCCGCAGCCGAGCTCGCCGCGGATCTGCTCGATCAGCCGGTAGAAGCGCGCCTCCCCCGGCTGGTCGAGCCCCTGCGCCGCCTCGTCGAGCACGAGAAGCCCCGGCCGCCGCAAGAGCGCCTGGGCGAGGAGCGCCCGCTGGAACTGCCCGCCCGAAAGCGCCGCGAGCTGCCGCCCGCCGAGCCCGGGAATGCCGACCCGCTCGAGCGCCGCCGCCCTGAGCCCGGCATCGCGCTCGGCGAGCCCGAGGAAGCGGTCGACCGTCAGCGGCAGCGTCGCATCGACCGCCAGCCGCTGCGGCACGTAGCCGATGCGCAGCCCCGGCGCCCGCACGATCCGCCCCTCCCCCGGCCGCTCCGCCCCGATCAGCAGCCGCAGGAGCGTGCTCTTGCCCGAGCCGTTCGGCCCGACGACGGTCACGATCTCGCCGGCATGCAGCGCGAGATCGACCCCCTCGAGCACCCGCTGCCCGCCGAAGGAGATGCCGACCTGCCGCGCCTCGACCAGGACCGTCACGTCGCGGCCTCGCGGCAGCGGGCGCAGACCCCCTCGGCCTCGACTGCGGTGCGCTCGATGACGAAGCCGGCGACCTCCGCCGCCTCGACCAGCTCGGCCGCCGGCCGCGGCAGCGGCGTCTCCGCCACCCGCCGGCACGAGCGGCAGACAAGGAAGCCCGCGTTGTGCGCTGTCCCGGCGTGGCTGCAGGCGGTGAAGGCCGCCAGCCGCTCGATCCGGTGCGCGAAGCCGTTGGCGACGAGGAAGTCGAGCGCGCGATAGACCACCGGCGGCTGGTTGCCGAGTCCCGCCGCCGACAGGGCGTCGAGGATCTCGTAGGCCGTCATCGCCCGGTGCGACCCGAGCAGCGTCTCCAGCACGAAGGCGCGCGCCGGCGTCAGCCGCAGCCGCCGCTCGGCGCAGAGCGCGCGCGCCGCCGACAGCGCCCGCCCGCGGCAGGTGCGGTGATCGTGCGGGCGAAAAGCCTCGGGTCCGGGGGCGCTTGACGCTGACATCTGTTACTTTGTAACATTCCCGCAGGGAGTGGCGGCGATCCTAGTCGCGCCGCCCCTCCCCCACAAGCGACATTTCCGTCCCGAACCCCTGGGGAGCCTCCCGATGATCCGCACGACCCTGCCGACCGCGCTCGGCCTGGCCTTCCTCCTGGCAGTCGCGCCGGCGACGGCCGCCCCGCGGGTGGTGGCGGACATCGCTCCGGTGCAGTCGATCGCCGCCCGGGTGATGGCCGGCATCGGCGCGCCGGACGTCCTGCTGCCGCCCGGCGCCTCGCCGCACGGCTATTCGCTCCGCCCCTCGGAGGCGAGGATGCTCGAGGCTGCGGATCTCGTGGTCTGGGTCGGCCCCGACCTCACCCCCTGGCTCGCCGGCCCGATCGGCGCGCTGGCGCGCGACGCGACCGTCCTGACGCTCGAGGAGGCGCCCGGCGTCGTGGTCCTGCCGGCGCGCGCCGGCGACGGCTTCGAGGCCCATCCGCACGACGAGGACGACCTCGCGCACGAGCACGAGCACGCGGACGACCCCGCCGACGCGCACCACGGCCCGCGCGACGGCCACCTCTGGCTCGACCCGGAGAACGCCGTCGCCGCCGCCCGCGCCATCGCGGCCGCGCTCGGCACGCTCGACCCGGCCGGCGCCCCGGCCTACGCCGCCAACGCCGAGGCCTTCGCCGCCGAGACCGCCGATCTCGTCCGCGCGATCTCGGCCGAGCTCGCCCCGCTGCGCGGCCGCCCCTACCTCGTCTTCCACGACGCCTACCAGTATTTCGAGCACCGCTTCGACCTGCCCGCGGCCGGCAGCGTCGCGCTGCACGATGGCGTCTCGCCCGGCGCGGCGCGGGTGGCCGCGCTGCGCGACCGCGTGCGGGCCGAGGGGTTCGTCTGCGCCTTCGCCGAGCCGCAGTTCGAGCCGAAGCTCCTCGCCACCATCGTCGAGGGAAGCGACGTCCGCACCGCCACCCTCGACCCGCTCGGCGCGGCGCTGCCGGCCGGACCCGGCCTCTACCCGGCGCTCATCTTCGGCCTGGCCGATGGCCTCGCCGAATGCCTCGCAGACCCCGGCTCCGCGCGGTAACGAAGTTTTAACACGACGAATCCCTTTGAGATCATGGGGTTAGTTATAGTTTCGCGCGCGAAATCGACTCCAGCGCCGCGCCTCAGCCCCGGAGCCGCGCGGCGATCGCCGCCAGCGCGGCCCCCTCGCCCTCCGGCGCCGCCCAGATCTCGGGACCGACCGCGATGAAGTCGACGATCCCCGCCAGCTCCCCGGCGAGCGCGGGGGTGACGCCGCCCTCGGCCACCACCGGCACCTCGATCATCTCCGACCACCAGGAGAAGAGCTCGGGCGGCGCGACCGTCCCGTCCCCGAGCCCGCTCGCCCCCACCGGCCCGAAGCTCACATAGTCCGCCCCGAGCTCGCCCGCCGTCATCCCCTCGTGCCGCGAGGCGCGGGCATGGGCGCCGACGATCGCGTCCTTGCCGAGCGCCTGGCGCACCGCCCGGACCTGCCGAGATCCGTCGCCGAGATGCACCCCGTCGAGCCCCAGCCGCGGCACCAGCCGGTGGTGGTCGGCGACGACCAGCGGCACGTCGCGGGCATGGGCGACCGGCCGCAGCGCATCGGCCGCCCGGGCGATCTCTTCCTCCGAGGCCGTGGCCAGCGCCAGCCGCAGGCAGGCGATGTCGAAGCCGTCGAGCAGCGCCGCCACCCGGTCGGGCAGCTCCGGCCCGAAGACCGGCGGCGTGAGCAGGTAGAGCCGCGGAGCCTCGGCCACCGGTCCGCCTCAGCGGCGCAGGATCGACCGCCCGGCATAGACCGCCGTGCTGCCGAGGTCCTCCTCGATGCGGATGAGCTGGTTGTACTTGGCGAGCCGGTCCGAGCGCGAGAGCGAGCCGGTCTTGATCTGCCCGCAGTCGGTCGCCACCGCCAGGTCGGCGATCGTCGCGTCCTCGGTCTCGCCGGAGCGGTGCGACATCACCGCGGTATAGCCGGCCCGGTGCGCCATCTCGACGGCGGCCAGGGTCTCGGTCAGCGAGCCGATCTGGTTGACCTTCACCAGGATCGAGTTCGCTACCCCCTTCCCGATCCCCTCCGACAGCCGCGCCGTGTTGGTGACGAAGAGATCGTCGCCGACCAGCTGGCAGCGGTCGCCGAGCCGGTCAGTCAGGAGCTTCCAGCCCTCCCAGTCGTCCTCGGCCATGCCGTCCTCGATCGAGATGATCGGATAGGCATCGACCAGGCCGGCGAGATAGTCGGCGTTCTCGGCGCTGTCCCGCTTCCGGCCCTCGCCCTTCATGTCGTAGACGCCGGCGGCGAAATACTCGGTCGCGGCGCAGTCGAGCGCGAGATGGACGTCCCGGCCCGGGGCGTAGCCGGCCGCCTCGACGCTCTTCATGATGAAGTCGAGCGCCTCCTCGGCCGAGCGCAGGCCCGGGGCGAAGCCGCCCTCGTCGCCGACGCCGGTGTTCTGGCCGGCCCTGGAGAGCGCCTTCTTCAGCGCGTGGAAGATCTCCGCCCCGCAGCGGACCGCCTCGGAGAGCGACTCCGCGCCGACCGGCATCACCATGAACTCCTGGAAGTCGATCGGATTGTCGGCGTGCGCCCCGCCGTTGATGATGTTCATCATCGGCACCGGCAGGGTGCGGGCGGAGACGCCGCCGATGTAGCGGTAGAGCGGCGTCCCGAGGCTCTGCGCCGCCGCCTTGGCCACGGCGAGGCTGGCGCCGAGGATGGCGTTGGCGCCGAGCCGGCCCTTGTTGGCGGTGCCGTCGAGGTCGAGGAGCAGCCGGTCGACCTCGACCTGCCCGGTGGCCGGGACCCCCTTCAGCACGTCGCAGATCGGCCCGTTCACCGCCTCGACCGCCCGGCGCACCCCCTTGCCGCCGTAGCGGCCGGGGTCGCTGTCGCGGAGCTCGACCGCCTCGTGCGCGCCGGTCGAGGCCCCCGAGGGCACCGCGGCCCGCCCCATGGCGCCATCCTCGAGCAGCACGTCGACCTCGACCGTCGGATTGCCCCGGCTGTCGAGGATCTCGCGCCCCACAACGTCGATGATGACCGACATCGAAACTCCTCCGTCCCCGTCTCGTCGCTGTCCCGGGAGTGCTTAGTGCAAAGCCCCCGGACGGGGAACCGGAATCTGGCCGGGGGGCGGCCGGCGCGCCGGCCGCGGCCTCCGCGGGGCACGGGGTGGGCACGCGTGCCCACCAGGCACCTCCGTTGTTTTCGCTAGATAATCCCTCTCGCCGTCAACCGGATGGAAACCATCGTTAACGGCGATTCAGTCGCCGTCGATCACGCGGAAGCGGGAGAGACGGCCGCCGTCGCGCGGGCGGGCCGGGGCGTTCGGGTTGCCGTCGATCGAGCGGAGCTTCGGCCCCGGCGCCGCGGGCGGCGGCGGCGCGAAGGCCGCCTGCGCCTCGGCGAAGCCCGGCATCGGCGAGCGCGGCTCGGCGTCCTGCGTCGCCTCCACCGGCGTCACCGCCACGTCCTCGATGGCGAAGGAGAGCGGCGGCGCGAAGAGGTCGCTCTCGCCCGAGGTGCAGCCGATGACCCGGTTGATCTCGCCGAAGTCGCTGCGGAGCGGCATCATCAGCATGGTGGCGTGATAGGTGCCGGCGCGGTTGCGCGCCGCGAGCCGGAGCTCGACCACCGCCGGCTCGTTCATCACCACCATGAGCAGGCGGTCGAAGCGCTGCCGGTCGGCCTCCTCGATCATGAAGCCGGGCTGCATGCCGCGCACCTCCATGCCCATCATCTCGCAGATTCGCATCCCGGCGAGGCGGACGCGCATGTTGTCGGGCGCGAGCTTCTCGATGATGAACATGTTCTCCAGCGCCGATTCGAACTGGCGCGGGTCGATCTCGGCGCGATAGGGGGCCACCCGGCCGGCCCTGAGCCGATCCCAGTACGTCTTGAGGGATGAAAGCATGAGGTCGTTCATCTGGTAACTTGACCGTCCGGAGCCTGCCTGCTTACCTCGGCCCGCGCGTCGATGCCGGCCGTGGGGTAAATGAATTCTTCACACGATATACCACCCCTGCACCTGTGTCGCGCCCTTTGCACAGATTGTCTTAATTTGCAGCAATTTTGGCGAAACCCCCGGCGAAATTTCGCCTGTCGCGCGAGTGGCGTCCCATGGCACTGACCTCGATGACCGGCTTCGCGGATCTCGCCGGATCGGGCGGCGGCGCCTCCTGGACCTGGGAGGCGCGCAGCGTCAACGGCCGGGGCCTCGACGTCAGGGTGAAGCTGCCCGAGGGCTGCGAGACGCTCGACGCCGCGATCCGCGCGGCGGCGGCGCGCGTCCTCGCCCGCGGCTCGGTCACCGTGACGCTGCGCCGTGCCCGCGGCGGCTCCGCCGCGCTGCCGCGACTCAGCCCCGGGGCGCTCGAGGCCGCCGTCGCGGCCGCGCTCACCGCCTCCGAGGTGGCGGCGGGCCGCGGCCTCGCGCTCGCACCGATCACCGCGGCCGACCTCCTCGCGGTGCGCGGCGTGCTCGAGACAGACGCGGCGGCGCCGGGAGAGGAGGCCGAACGGCTGGCGGCGATGGCGGCCGGGATCGAGCCGCTTTTCGCCGGCCTCGCCGCCGCGCGCGCGGCCGAGGGGACGGCGCTCGTCGCGATCCTCGCCGGCCAGATCGACCGCATCGAGGCGCTGACGCGGGCCGCGCGCAGCTCCGCCGGGGCGCGCGAGGGACGCACGGCCGAGGCGCTGCGCGGCCGCATCGAGACGCTCCTCGCCACGCTGCCGGTGCCGGTCGACGAGGCGCGACTGGCGCAGGAGCTCGCGCTCCTCGCCGTGCGCGCCGACGTGACCGAGGAGCTCGACCGGCTGGAGGCGCATATTGCCGCCGCGCGCGCCCTCGTTGCGGGAGAGGGTCCGGTGGGCCGCAAGCTCGACTTCCTGATGCAGGAGTTCAACCGCGAGGCCAACACGCTCTGCTCCAAGGCGCAGGCGAGCGAGCTGACCGCCGTCGGCCTCGAGCTGAAGGTCGTCATCGACCAGATGCGCGAGCAGGTGCAGAATGTCGAGTAACCGGCGGGGCCTGCTCATCATTCTCTCCTCTCCGTCCGGCGCGGGGAAATCGACGCTGTCGCGGCGGCTGCTCGAGCTCGACCCCGAGGTGCGCTTCTCGGTCTCGGCGACCACCCGCCCGCCGCGTCCCGGCGAGCGCGAGGGCGACCATTACTACTTCAAGAGCCGGCGCGAGTTCCTCGCCATGGTCGAGGCGGGCGAGATGCTCGAAGAGGCCGAGGTCTTCGGCAACCTCTACGGCACCCCGCGCGCCCCGGTCGAGGCGGCGATCGCCGGCGGGCGGGACGTGCTCTTCGACGTCGACTGGCAGGGCGGGCAGCAGATCCGCAACTCCACCCTGCGCGACTCGGTCGTCTCGATCTTCATCCTGCCGCCCTCGATCGCCGAGCTCGAGGCGCGGCTGCGCGCCCGCGGGCAGGACGCCGAGGACGTGGTCGCCGGGCGGATGGAGAAGTCGCGCGACGAGATCAGCCACTGGGCCGAGTACGACTATGTCCTGGTCAACGCCAACCTGAAGCAGTGCGAGGAGGAGCTCCGCGCCATCATCGCCGCCGAACGGCTGCGCAGGGACCGGCGGCCGGAGCTGATGGACCTGGTGCGGCGACTTAACGCAGAATTCGAGGAGCGGCTGACATGAGCTTGTATTCGCTGGACGGCGTGTCCCCGGAGCTGCCGGAGGACGGCGACTGCTGGGTGGCGCCGGGGGCGCGTCTCTCGGGGCGGATCGTGCTGCGCAAGGGCGCCTCGGTCTGGTTCAACGCCGTGCTGCGCGGCGACAACGAGCCGATCGTGGTGGGCGAGGGCTCGAACGTGCAGGACAATTGCGTCTGCCATACCGACCACGGCTTTCCGCTGACCATCGGGGCGGGCTGCACCATCGGCCACATGGCGATCCTGCACGGCTGCACCATCGGCGAGGGCAGCCTCGTCGGCATGGGCGCGACCGTCCTCAACGGCGCGGTCATCGGCAAGGGCGTGCTGATCGGCGCGGGGGCGCTCGTCACCGAGGGCAAGCAGATCCCCGACGGCGTGCTGGTGGTCGGCCGGCCGGGCAAGGTGGCGCGCGATCTCACCCCGGCCGAGATCGAGGGCCTGAGGAAGTCGGCCGCCGGCTACCGCGCCAACATGGCCCGCTTCAGGGCCGGGCTTCGGCCAGTTCCGGGCTGAGCGCGATCGCCACCTCGGCCGAGCTCTCGTCGAAGCGCGCCGCGAGGCGGTGCCCGGCGGCGAGGAGCGCGAGGCGGAGGAGCGGGAACTGCACCGAGTCCGAGCGGAGCTCGCCGAGCGGGGTTCCGGTGGTCACATGCGCCCAGAGCTCGGCCGGCGGCTGGGTGCGGCGGCCGTCGACCCGGAGCGCGACGGCGTCGTCCGTGACCGCGACCCGCACCGCCCCGCCCATCGGCAGGCTCTTCTCGAGGCAGAGGATCGAGAGGTAGGCGAGGCGCACCAGCGGCCGGGCGAGATCGCGCCCCTGGCCGGTCCAGAAGACGGTGAAGCGGCCGTGGAACATGGCATCGGTGACCTGCGCCGCCTCCTCGACCGACTGGCGCGCGAGCGGATCGGCCGGCCCGAAGGCCACGCGGTAGAAGCGCAGCTTGGCGAGCGCGGTGGCGAGGCTCTCGTTGACGAGCGCGAGCTCGGGGCCCGCCGGGCCGCCGGCGAGCTGGACGAGTTCGAGCCCGTTGCCGATGGCGCCCATCGGGCTTATCAGGTCGTGGCAGAGCCGGGCGCTGACGAGCTCGGCCAGCGCGGCGTCGGCGCGGGGGGCGCTCATGGCCGCGGCTCCCGGGAGGATGGCATGGAAGAGGTGTTCCTCGAGCCCGGCATGCTGGTCCGGCACCCGGACCGGCCCGACTGGGGGCTCGGGCAGGTGCAGTCGGTGATCAACGGCAGGGTCACGGTGAACTTCGAACATGCCGGCAAGGTGGTCATCGACGGCTCCCGGATCCATCTCGCGCCGGTCGAGGGCGCGCCCCCCGATGGGTGAGGCAGATTAACCGTTCGCACATCTCCGTTAAAGGAAGGTGAACGTGTGCGGATGTTTGCCTATCCCCGCCCGAGCCGGTAAGCAGTCGCGCCAAGCCGCAGCCGGGACCCGGGATGCAGATCGACCTCAGCCGCTATCGGGTGAAGCTCGCCGAGACCGAGGCGGAGTATGCCGGGGCGCAGCGGCTGCGCTACCGGGTGTTCGTCGAGGAGATGGGCGCGCGCGCCTCGCCCGAGGAGGCGGCGGCGCGGCGGGAGTGGGACGATTTCGATCCCTGGTTCGACCATCTCATCCTGCTCAGCCTCGACCCGGCGATCGCCGATCCGCTCGACCGGGTGGTGGGCGTCTACCGGCTGATGCGGGGCGAGGTGGCGGCGGCGGGGCCGGGGTTCTACGGCGCGGGGGAGTACGACCTCGCGCCGATCGCGCGCTCGGGGCGGCCCTGCGTCGAGCTCGGGCGGTCCTGCGTGGCGCGCGAGCATCGCGGGGGGCCGGCGATGCATCTGCTCTGGAACGGGCTCGCGAGCTACGTGATCGAGCGGGAGATCGAGCTGATGTTCGGGGTGGCGAGCTTCCACGGGACCGACCCGGCGCCGCTGGCCGAGGCGCTCTCCTATCTGCACCACGAGCATCTCGCGCCGGCCGACCTGCGGGTCAGGGCGCGGGCGGAGCATTATCTCGACATGAACCTGATGCCGCGGGAGGCGGTGGACGGGGCGCGGGCGCTGCAGGCGATTCCGCCGCTGATCAAGGCCTATCTGCGGCTCGGGGGGTTCGTGGGGGACGGGGCCTATGTGGACCGGGACTTCAACACCATCGACGTCTGCGTGGTGATGGACACCGGGCGGATGACCGAGCGGTACCTGCAGTTCTACCGGCGCGGCCGGGGACGGCAGGCGTGAGGGCGGGGTGGAACGGGGCCGAGCCGCCGGAGCTGCCGCCGCTGACCCCGGGCGAGCGGGTGCGGCTCGTCGTGCGGGGGGTGTGGTCGGCGGTGGCGCTGGTGGTGCTCTTCGCGGTCTTCCTGCTGCTGCGGGAGGTCGATCTCGTCGCCGAGCGGATTGCGGGGCGGCCGGTCAGCGCGATGGGGCCGGCGGTGGTGCGGATCTGGGCGGCGCAGGCGCTGCCGGCGCTGGGGCTCGCCTATGTCGAGCGGGGCGAGCCGATGCGGCGGGGCGGGGCCTTCGTCGCCAACCATTCGAGCTGGATCGACATCGTGGCGCTGCAGCGGGCGGCGGCGCCGTTCCTCGTCTCCAAGGCCGAGGTGAGGAGCTGGCCGGGGGTCGGGCAGATCGGGCGGGCGATCGGGACCATGTTCATCGACCGCCGGCCGGCGGAGGCCAAGCGGCAGGAGGCGGAGCTCCTCGTCCGGCTCGCCCGCGGCGACCGGATGGCGATCTTCCCGGAGGGGACGAGCAGCGACGGGCAGCGGGTGCTGCCGTTCAAGTCGGCGCTCTTCGGGGTCTTCCTCGCTCCCGGGCTGCACGAGCGGGTCGCGCTCCAGCCGGTGACGATCGCCTACCGGCCGCGGCCGGGGCTGCCGGCCGCCTTCTACGGCTGGTGGGGGGAGATGGACTTTGCGAGCCACCTGCGCGACGTGATGGCCCGCTCGACCCGCGGCACCGTCGAGCTGACCTTTCACCCGCCGCTCGAGGTCGCCGGCTTCGCCGGCCGCAAGGCGCTCGCCCAGGCCGCCGAGGCCGCCGTGCGCGCCGGGTTCGAGGTCCGCGCGGGAGATCAAACGGGAGAAACACACGCCAACCGGTTGATATGACTTCCCTGTCCA
>ENA-UOUJ01001313-UOUJ01001313.1-activated-sludge-metagenome-genome-assembly--contig:-NODE-1313-length-13370-cov-6.627112_pt1 | contig 13370 bp, 16 predicted proteins | sample MGYA00249839_ERZ747224 | MGnify/ENA primary metagenome ERZ747224 (study PRJEB28782, sample SAMN03220277) | activated sludge metagenome | biome: wastewater; feature: sewage sludge; material... | reverse complement strand
GAGCGGACGGCGTCGCGGCTGCACGAGATGCGGAGCGCGGACTGGGGGCGGTAGCACGGGTGTCGCACGCGTGCGACAAATGCTATGCCGTTGTATTCGCGGGAAAATATTCCGGTCGTCAACCATTCCGCAACGAAGGTTAACGGCTGGCGCGCTTCAGCGCTTGCGGCGGCGGCCGGGCTTGGGGCGCAGGCGGACGTGCGGGCCGTCGCGGTTGATCTCGAAGCGGCCGGTGGCCTCGACGAGGTCGCTGAGCTTGCCGTGGCCGAAGGTGCGGGTGTCGAACTCGGGCGAGAGGTTCTGCATCCGCTGGCCGACCGTGCCGAGGGGGAACCAGCCCTCGGGGTCCTCCTCCATCTGCTCGAGCGCCTTGCCGATCAGCGTGACCGCCGCCGACATCGGGCGGAGCGCGGCCTTCGGCTGCTCGGAGCCGTCGGCCTCGCCGGCGAAGTTCTCGGTGAAGATGAAGCGGGTGCAGGCCTGGCGGAAGGCCTCCGGGGTCTTCTGCTGGCCGATGCCGTAGACGTCGACGCCCTGCTCGCGGATGCGGGCGGCGAGGCGGGTGAAGTCGCTGTCGGAGGAGACGAGGCAGAAGCCGTCGAAGCGGCCGGAGTGGAGCAGATCCATCGCGTCGATGACGAGGGTGATGTCGGTCGAGTTCTTGCCGGTGGTGTAGGCGAACTGCTGGAAGGGCAGGATGGCATGGCGGGCGAGGACCTTCTCCCAGCCGGCCTGCTGGCCCTTGGAGAAGTCGCCGTAGATGCGGCGGAGGCTGGCCTCGCCGATCTTGGCCACCTCGTCGAAGAGGCCGTCGGCGACCTTGGGCGAGGTATTGTCGGCGTCGATCAGGACGGCGAGGCGCGGGGGGCGGTCGGCCATGACGTGCGGGTCCTTGCTGGCGTGCGGCGAGCCTAGGGCCGGGGGCGGCGAAAGGGAAGCCGCCAGGTGCAGCGGGAGCGTCGCGGTGGCGACGCATGCCGGCCCGGAGGCGCGCGGGGCGGTGTGGCCGAATTGCCGCGCTCGGCGGTGCGGGCCCCGCGCCGGCCTTGTCCGCCGCGGCGGCAGCCCGCAGATTCCGCTGCGAGGCCTTCGGAGGAGGCGGCGGGATGATCGAACCGGTGCGGATCGCGGCGCTGGTGCTGGCGGCGGGCATGACGGCGACGCTGGCGGCGGCGCAGGAGCAGGAACGGTGCTACGGGGTGGCGCTCGCCGGCGAGAACGACGGGATCGGCGCGGAGAGCGCGCCCGGCACGAGCACCGTCGACTATCAGGGCGACGCCTGGATCCTGGTGCCGGCCGGCAGCTGCCTCACCATGGCGCTGCCGGTGCAGCCGGACGGCACGCCGCGGCGCGGCGCGCTCGAGCCGCTCGACCGCGACCGGCCCTGAGCGCGGCCCTGAGCGGCGGTCAGCTGCGCGCCACGATCTCGGCCGGCGGTGGGCAGGCGGCGAGGCCGCGCCCGGCGTAGCCTTGGCGGAACGCCTGCTGCCGGCTGTCCTGGCTGGCGCGGGCGAGGACGTCGAATTCGGGCGGCACGCGGATGCCGCGGGCGCCGAGGTCGTCGACGACGTTGCGCCAGGACCAGACGAGCTGGCTCCAGAAATCGGCCGGCACCGGGCCGAGGCGCCTGGCGGCGGCGGCGGCCCAGACGCCGGTGAGGCAGTCGCCCTGCAGCTCCAGCGCCTCGCCGATCGCCGCGCGCCGGCCGCGCCCGGCGCCGACGAGGCGCAGCGCCGCGGCGTCGAGCATGCCGAGCTCGCGCTGGAGGTGCTCGGCCGAGATCCGGGCGGCGACGAGCGCGAGGCCGAGCTCCTCGTTGCGTCCGAGCCGCTGGCCGAGGGTGGCGAGGAAGGCGAGGTCGAAGGCGGCCGTGCCGGTCTCGGCGCAATAGAAGGGCCCGGAGACCGCGCCGCCGCCGGCGCAGGGCGTCTCCGTCGCCCGGCTGAAGAAGACGAGCCGCGCCGGCGCGTAGCGCCGTCCCGAGCCGTCGGCGATCGCGCGTTCCCAGACCGCCTGGGCATCGGCGAAGGCGACCTCGGTGCGGCGGGCGGTCGCGTCGGTCCGGCCGGCGGCGGCCGGCGGCCCGGCCGCCTCCATCGCCCGCGGATGCAGCCGCCCCCAGGTCCAGGTGCCGAGGAGGGCGAGCCCCGATGCCGCGACGACCGCGAGCGCCAGGGGGGCGAGGCGGACCCGGCCGAACGCACCGCCTTCGCGTTTCACGTTCATCGATTCTCCTTGCGGCCCCGCGGATCTTGACGCGAGGGCGGTCCCGTGGTGCTTGGGCGGACCATGGCGCGAAGGTCTTAGCAAAGTGCTACGGCAGATTTACGAGTGGACCCTGTCGCTCGCCTCCTCGCGCCACGCCGTCTGGGCGCTCGCGGTCGTCAGCTTCGTCGAGAGCTCCTTCTTCCCGATCCCGCCCGACGCGCTGCTGGTGCCGATGATCATCGCCGACCCGCGGCGCGCCTGGTTCTATGCGCTGGTCGCGACCGTCTCCTCGGTGCTCGGGGGCTTTCTCGGCTATGCCATCGGCTACTACGCCTTCGACACCATCGGCGAGCCGCTGCTGCGCCTCTACGGCGTGACGGAGCAGTATCTGTCGCTGCAGCATCTCTACGACCAGTGGGGCGCCTGGCTCATCGTCATCAAGGGGGCGACGCCCATCCCCTACAAGCTGGTCACGATCGCGAGCGGGGCCTTCCATTTCGACCTCGCGACCTTCACCGTCGCCTCGGTGATCTCGCGCGGCATCCGCTTCTTCCTGATCGCGGCGCTGCTCTGGCGCTTCGGCGAGCCGATCCGCGATTTCATCGACAAGCGGCTGACGCTGGTCTTCACGGTGACGGTGGCGGCGCTGGTCGGCGGATTCCTGGCTGTGGGGATGGTGCGATGAACGAGCTTCAGCTGCGCGTGCTCGGGCCGATGGTCGGCTCGCTCACGCTCCTTCTCGGGGCGCTCGCCTTCCAGTATCTCGGCGGGCTCGCGCCCTGCCACCTCTGCATCCTGCAGCGCTGGCCGCACGGGATCGCGGTGGCGCTCGGGCTCATCGTCCTCGCCTGGCCGCGGCGGGGGCTCGCCTTCCTCGCCGGGTGCGTGATGCTCGTCGGGGCCGGGATCGGGCTCTATCACGTCGGGGTGGAGCGGGCCTGGTGGCAGGGGCCGACGACCTGCACCGCGCCCACGCCGGGGAACGTGGCGCCGGGCGAGCTGCTCGACCAGATCCTCGCCACGCCGGTCGTGCTCTGCGACCAGGTCGCCTGGAGCCTGTTCGGGATCTCGATGGCGGGGTGGAACGCGATCCTGTCGCTCGGGCTCGCCTGGCTCTGGTGGCGCGCCTACGCCTCGAGCTCGGCGTCCCAGTAGAGATAGTCCATCCAGCTGCCGTGCAGGTGGTTGGGCGGGAACTTGCGCCCGAGGTTCTGCAGCTGCTCCGGGCTCGGCCGCGCCGGGCGGTGGCGGAGGCTCATGCCGGCCTGCTTCAGCGTCTTCGACCCCTTGCGGAGGTTGCAGGGGCCGCAGGAGGCGACGACGTTCTCCCAGGTCGTCCGGCCGCCGCGCGAGCGGGGCACGACATGGTCGAAGGTCAGGTGCTCGCGGTTGCCGCAGTACTGGCAGGTGAACTCGTCGCGCAGGAAGAGGTTGAAGCGGGTGAAGGCGGCGTTTCGCGCCGGCTTCACGTAGTCCTTGAGCACGACGACCGAGGGGATGCGGAACTCGACCGACGGCGAGTGGACGACCTCGTCGTATTCGGCGACCACCAGCACGCGCTCGAGGACCGCTGCCTTGACGGCCTCCTGCCAGGGCCAGAGCGAGAGCGGGAGGTAGGAGAGGGGGCGGAAGTCGGCGTTCAGCACCAGGGCCGGATGATCGCGCAGGCTGCCGGAGTGCCTCACGAAGCTCGGCATGTGGGTGCTTTGCAGCATCGACCCTCCATCGCAAGGCTGCGCCGTGAGGTTCGCTTGAGATTCGATCGGGGTCCGATCGTTGGGGCGCCGCCAGCGCTAAACTACATGTCGCCCACAATGTCTGGCAAGCGTCTAGATAGAGACATTTCCGCCGGACTGCGCCGAGACCTGCCGACCGGGGACACTGTTTCGTGACGCGGGCGGCGGTCAGCGGGCGAGGCCGAGGTGCTGGCGGATGAAGCCGAGGGCGAGGCCGAGCCCGTCGGGGGCTATCCCGTGGCCGACGCCAGGGGAGACGTGGGTGCTGGTGGCGACGCCGGCGGCGATGAGCGCCGCCTCGGCTTCGGCGAGGCTGGCGACGGGGACCATCGGGTCCTGGTCGCCGTGGACGAGGAGGACCGGGGGGTGGGTGCCGGGCGGGACCTCGGGGTCGAGGAGGCGGCCGGAGAAGCCGACGATGCCGGCGAAGGGGGTCGGCCGGCGCAGGCCGACGTGCAGCGCCATCATCGTGCCCTGGCTGAAGCCGAAGAGGATGGTGCGGGCGGGCGGCATGGTCCGCGCCAGATCGTCGAGCCAGGCGTCGAGGAGGGCGAAGGAGCGGGCGGCGGCGGCGCGGGACTCGGCCTCGGAGCTGCCGTCGAGCCAGGGGATCGGGAACCACTGGAATCCGAAGGGGTTGTTGGCGCAGCGTTCCGGCGCGTTCGGGGCGAGGAAGCGGGTGTTCGGCAGGTGCGGGGCGAGCGGGTCGGCGAGGCCGAGGAGGTCGTTGCCGTCGGCGCCGTAGCCGTGCAGGAAGACGACCGCGCTGTCGGCGGTGCCGGAGGCGGCGGGGCGCTCGGGGCCCGTCAGTCTGGTCATCGCTTCCCCTCGCGCTCGGTCCGGTCGGCCAGCAATAGGCAATGCGGGGGAGGGGTGCAACCTCGATGCGGGGGCGGCTTTGATTCCAAGGGGTAATGCGGGTTTGTTGGGCGCCCGCTTCATGCACGGGGCGCGTGCCGGGAACGGCGGTTTCGCGGGACGCCTGCGTCAGCGGATGCCCTCTCGCCCGCGCACCGCACGGTAGTAGGCCCAGAGGAGGCGGGCGGCCACGGCGCGCCAGGGGGACCAGGCGAGGCTCATCTCGCGCAGCGCCCGCTCGCTGGGGCGGGATTCGAGGGCGAAGAGGCGGTGGGCGGCGTCCCGGAGCGCGAGGTCGCCGGGGGCGAAGACGTCGGCGCGGCCGAGGGAGAACATGGCGTAGACCTCGGCGGTCCAGATGCCGACGCCCTTGAGGCGGGTCAGGGCGGCGACGACGGCCTCGTCGGGAAGGGTGCGGAGGGCGGGGAAGTCGAGGCCGCTGGCCGCGAGGGCGCGGCCGTAGGCGATCTTCGGGCGGGAGAGGCCGGCGGCGCGCAGCGCCTCGTCGGAGGCGGCGAGGAGGCCGGCGGGGTCGGTGGCGCCGATGGCGGCGAGGCGGCTCCAGATGGCGGTGGCGGCGGCGGTCGAGACCTGCTGGCTGACGATGGCGGAGAAGAGCGGCCCGAAGCCGTCCGCCTGGCGGCGGAGCGGCAGGGGGCCGGTGAGGGCGAGGGCGGCGGCGAAGCGCGGCTCGCGGGCGGCGAGGTGCGCGGCGCCCTCGGCGACGTCGTCCGGGGTCTCGATGATGCGGCCGACCACGCTGCTGCCCATGCCGGCGGCTCTAGCACGCGGCGGCGGGCGACGGTAGAAGCGGGAGGCCATGAGTGCCGCCAGCCCCGAGATCGCGCCCGAGCGCGCCCGCCGCAACGTCTGGGTGCTGGTCGCGGCGCAGGTGGTGCTCGGCTCGCAGCTGCCGGTGACCTTCATCCTCGGCGGGCTGGCCGGGCAGATGCTGGCGCCCAACAAGTGCCTCGCGACGCTGCCGATCACGCTGCTCATCACCGGGAGCATGCTGTCGGCGCCGTTCCTGTCCGACCTCATGCAGCGGCGCGGGCGGTCGCTCGGGTTCGTGATCGGGGCGGCGGGGGGCGGGGTGGGGTCGCTCGTCTGCGCCTATGCGCTCGTCCGCGGGTCGTTCGGGCTCTTCCTGCTGGGGTCGCTCCTCATCGGGCTCTACATGTCGGCGCAGGGTTTCTACCGCTTCGCCGCCACCGACGGGGTGGAGGAGGGGTTCCGGCCGAAGGCGATCTCCTATGTCATGGGGGCGGGGCTCGCCTCGGCGGTGGTGGGGCCGCAGCTGGTGCGGCTGACGGCCGACGCGCTGGCGCCGGTGCCCTTCGCCGGGGCCTTCGTGGCGGCGGCGGCGCTGAACGTGGCCGGGGTCTGGCTCTTCGCGCTGCTCGACAGCCCGCGGCCGAGGCCGCCGGCGGCGGATGCGCCGGTGGCGCGCTCGCGCTGGGAGCTCGTGCGGACGCCGCGGATCGCGGTGGCGATGATCTGCGGCATGGTGAGCTATTCGCTGATGAACCTCGTGATGACCTCGACGCCGCTGGCCATGGTGGGCTGCGGCTTCGGCACGGCGCAGGCGGCGGACGTGGTGTCGGCGCATGTGCTGGCGATGTTCGCGCCGGCCTTCTTCACCGGGGCGCTGATCGGCCGCTTCGGGGCGGAGCGGGTGATCGCGGCGGGGCTCGTCGTCATGGCGGCGGCGGGGCTGGTCGGGCTCGACGGGGTGAGCTTCGGGCATTTCACCCTGGCGATGGTGCTGCTCGGGCTCGGGTGGAACTTCGGCTTCATCGGCGCGACGGCGATGCTGGCGGCGGCGCACGCCCCGGAGGAGCGCGGGCGGGTGCAGGGGATGAACGACTTCGCGGTCTTCGGGCTGGTCGCGCTGGCCTCGCTCGCCTCGGGCGGGCTGATGAACTGCTCGGGCGGGGACGCGGTGGCGGGCTGGGCGGCGGTGAACCTGGCGATGGCGCCGCTGCTCGCCGCCGCCGGCGGCGCGCTCATCTGGCTGGCCGTGCGCTCGCGTCGGCCGCTGGGCTCGCGCTGATTTCGCGCGCGAAACATAGATGAAGTGATTGATATAGAACGATAATTTTTTCGCTTTAACCTGGCGTTAGGAATCCGGCCGCTCGGCGCCGGTCGTAGTCGAGGAAGAATTCGTCGAGCTGGGGTGGCGGGACCGGGGTGCCGGCGAGCATGGCGTGGGCCTGGCCGCGGTGGTGGATCTGGTGCTGGAAGAGGTGGGCGAGGAGGGCCTCGATCCGCTCCGGGACCAGCCCCTCGTCGCCGCGGTCGGTGGGGACGCGGCGGTCGAGGTCGGCCGGGCGCAGGCGGTCGCAGAAGGCGGTGAGGCGGCGGTCGGCGGCGGCCTGGGCGGCGCGGAGCTCGGCCGGCAGGGCGAAGTCGGGCTCGGGGTCGAAGGCGGCGAGGCCGCGGCCGGTCTCCTCCAGGGCGTCGAGGTAGTAGAGGTCGACGGCGTGCAGGTGGTTGAGCGTCAGGCGCAGCGAGGGGAAGAAGCCGGTGCGCGGGGCGGCGAAGGCGGCGGCGTCGAGGCGCGCGCAGGCGGCGAGGAGGCGGTCGTTGGCCCAGGCGTTGTTGCGGGCCATGGCGGAGAAATGCGCGAGGAGGCGGTTGGTCATCCCCCCGCTCAGCCCTCCGGGGTCTGGTCGATGGCGCCGAAGAGGGTGGTGCCGGCCGGGTCGCGGAGCTCGATGCGCCGGGGGCCGTCGAGCTCGAGGAGGGGCGGGCCCATGACGAGGCAGCCGGCGACGAGCGGGCGGTCGCGGGCGGCGAGGGCGACGGCGGCGGCGAGGTCGGGCGGTGCCGTGATCTCGGCGGCGGTGGCGCCGGCGATCTCGAGGGCGAGGGGGCCGGGGCCGATCTCGTCGGGGGTGACGGCGGCGGGGGAGAGGGCAGTCGCCTCCGCGGTGCGGCTCGCCAGGAGGAGGAGGCGGATGGGGGCGCCGGCGGCGGCAGGTCGCCGGTCAGGGCGGCGAGGGCGACGGTGGCGGGGCCCGTGGCCGGCGCGCGCGGCGGGGCGAAGTGGCGGGCGCCGTGGCGGCCGTCAGGGTCGGCGCGCTGGTAGGCGCGGGGGAGGGGCGAGAGGGCGTCGCGCTCGTGGAAGCGGCCGACCGGCTGGCCGCCGGTCGCGACGCCGCGGGCGACGAGGGCGAGGGCGGGGGCGACCTCGTCCCACGCGTCGAGGGCGGCCTGCAGCGTCGGCGCGAGGTGGCGCACGTCGGAGCAGAGGGTGAGGTCGCGGGAGACCACGACGAGCCGGCCGTCGCGCGCGCGGTCGCGCAGGGTTGCGAGCTTCATCGGGCGGCACCTCCGGGTCGGGTGCATCTTGGCCGGGTGCGGGCAACAGTCAATGGGCCGAGAGGGTGGAGTGAGGGTGGAGCGCGGCGGTTGCGCGGGGGGCGGGAAGGCGGATAGTGGGGGACCTTTTCGGGAAGAGGCGCGGGCATGCGGGCGAAGCGGGCGTTGCCCTACTGGCTGGCGGCGGGGGTGGTCCTCGCCGCGGCGGGCGTGCTGCTCGCCATGGGGCGGGTGCCGATCTGCACCTGCGGCTATGTGAAGCTCTGGGAAGGGGAGGTGATGAGTCCGGGGAACTCGCAGCACCTCTCGGACTGGTACACCCCCTCGCACCTGATCCACGGCTTCGTCTTCTACTGGCTGGCCTGGCTCGTGGCGCCGAAGGCGCCGCTCGGGTGGCGGCTCCTGGCGGCGGTCGTGGTCGAGGTGGCCTGGGAGGTGCTGGAGAACAGCCCCGTCATCATCGACCGCTACCGGGCGGTGACGATCTCGCTCGACTATTACGGCGACAGCGTGCTGAACTCGGTCGCGGACATCCTGACCATGGTGATCGGGTTCCTGCTGGCGGCCTGGCTGCCGGTGTGGCTGACGGTCACGATCGCGGTGGGGTTCGAGGTGCTGACGACGGTCCTGATCCGCGACGGGCTGGTGCTGAACGTGCTGATGCTCGTCTGGCCGCTCGAGGCGGTGCGGGCCTGGCAGGGGGGCGGGTGAGCGATGACGACGGCTCTGATCACGCATTCGGACTGCCTCGGCCACGTCAACCCGCCCGGGCATCCCGAGCAGGTGGCGCGGCTGCAGGCGATCCTCGGCGCGCTGGAGGCGGAGCCTTTCGCCAACCTGGTGCGGGTGGAGGCGCCGCTGGCCGAGGATGCGGCGATCCTCAGGGCGCATCCGGCCAAGCATCTCGCGCGGCTCGAGGCGGTGGCGCCGGCGCGCGGCTTCGCGACGATCGACGGCGACACCTTCCTCTGCCCGGGCACGCTGACCGCGGCGCGGCGGGCGGCGGGGGCGGTGGTGCGGGCGGTCGACATGGTGATGGCGGGGGAGGTCAGGAACGCCTTCTGCGCAGTGCGCCCGCCCGGGCATCATGCCGAGACGGCGACGGCGATGGGCTTCTGCTTCTTCGGCAACGTGGTGATCGGGGCGCGGCATGCGCTCGAGGCGCACGGGCTCGAGCGGGTGGCGATCGTCGACTTCGACGTGCACCACGGCAACGGGACGCAGGACCTGGTCTGGGACGATGCGCGCATCTGCTTCGCCTCGACCCACCAGATGCCGCTCTATCCCGGGACGGGCGCGCGCGACGAGACCGGCGCCTTCGGGCAGATCGTCAACGTGCCGCTGCCGGCGGGGGCGGGCGGCGGGGCGTTCCGGGCGGGCCTGCTCGGCCGCGTGCTGCCGGCGATCGAGGCGCATGCGCCGGAGATGATCCTGATCTCGGCCGGGTTCGATGCGCATGCGCGCGACCCGCTGGCGAACCTGCAGCTCGTCGAGGCGGATTTCGCCTGGGTGACGGAGCGGCTCTGCGAGCTGGCGAACCGGATGTGCGGGGGCAGGATCGTCTCGACTCTCGAGGGAGGATATGATCTGAGCGCGCTCGCGGCGTCGGCGGCGGCGCATGTGAAGGTGCTGATGGAGCGGGCATATGGCTGAGGCGGGCGCGCCGCCGGTGGCGGAGATGAGCTTCGAGGCGGCGCTGGCCGAGCTCGAGGAGGTGGTGGCGCGGCTGGAAGGCGGGCAGGTGGCGCTCGAGGAGTCGATCGATCTCTACGCCCGCGGCGCCGCGCTGCGCGCGCATTGCGAGGAGCGGCTGAAGGCGGCGGAGGCGCGGGTGGCGGAGATCGCCCAGGCCCCCGACGGCAGCGTGAGGACGCGGCCGGTCGAGATCCCCTGAGCCGCATGGACGCCGGCCTTCTCCAGTTCCACGCCGTGCTGAGCCAGCACGCGACCCGCGTCGAGGCGGCGCTGGACGGCCTGCTGCCGCCCGGCGACACGACGCTCGGCGCGGCGATGCGCCATGCGGTGGCGGGGGGCAAGCGGCTCCGGGCCTTCCTGGCGGTCGAGGCGGCGGCGATGTTCCGCGTGCCGCCGGGGCAGGCGCTCCGGACCGCGGCGGCGGTCGAGTGCATCCACGCCTACAGCCTGGTGCACGACGACCTGCCCTGCATGGACGACGACGACCTGCGCCGCGGGCAGCCGACGGTGCACGTGAAGTGGGACGAGGCGACGGCGGTGCTGGTCGGGGACGCGCTGCAGGCGCTGGCCTTCGAGGTGCTGGCGGCGCCGCAGGGCGGGATCGAGCCGCGGCTGCAGGTGCGGCTGATGCTGCGGCTGGCGCAGGCGGCCGGCGCGCTCGGCATGGTGGGCGGGCAGGCGATCGACATCGCCGCCGAGACGGCGCCGGCGCCGCTCGATCTCGCCGCCGTCACCGAGCTGCAGGCGCTGAAGACCGGGGCGCTCTTCGTCTGGGCGGCGGAATCGGGGGCGATCCTCGGGCGGCAGGATCCCGAGCCGCTGCGGCATTATGCCCAGGCCTTCGGGCTGGCGTTCCAGATCGCCGACGACCTGCTCGACGTCGGGGGCGACGCGGAGGCGGCGGGCAAGCGGCTGAGGAAGGACGAGGGGCGCGGCAAGGCGACCTTCGTCGCGCTGATGGGCGCGGAGGCGGCGGAGCGGCGGGCGCGCGAGCTGGTCGAGGCGGCGGAGGAGAGCCTCGCCGCCTACGGCTCGGCGGCGGCGAACCTGCGCGCGGCGGCGCGCTTCGTGCTCGGGAGGGGACGATGAGCGACGGGCGACCGCGGACGCCGATGCTCGACCGCATCCATCTGCCGGCGGATCTGCGCGGCCTGTCGGTGGCGGACCTGCGGCAGGTGGCCGACGAGCTGCGCGCCGAGACGATCTCGGCGGTGAGCGTGACCGGCGGGCACCTCGGCGCCGGGCTCGGGGTGGTGGAGCTGACGGTGGCGATCCATGCCGTCTTCAACACCCCGACCGACAAGCTGATCTGGGACGTTGGCCACCAGTGCTATCCGCACAAGATCCTGACCGGGCGGCGCGAGCGCATCCGCACGCTGCGGGCGGGCGGGGGGCTGTCGGGGTTCACCCGGCGGGCGGAGAGCGTCTACGACCCGTTCGGGGCGGCGCATTCCTCGACCTCGATCTCGGCCGGGCTGGGGTTCGCGGTGGCGCGCGATCTGGGCGCGCCGGACGTCGGCGACGTCGTCGCGGTGATCGGCGACGGGGCGATGTCGGCGGGCATGGCCTACGAGGCGATGAACAATGCCGGGCATCTCGACAAGCGGCTGTTCGTGATCCTGAACGACAACGAGATGTCGATCGCGCCCCCCGTGGGGGCGATGTCGCGCTATCTGTCGCGGCTCTATGCCGGGGAGCCGTTCCAGGACCTGCGGGCGGCGGCGAAGGGGGCGGTGAGCCTGCTGCCGGGGCCGTTCCGCGAGGGCGCGCGGCGGGCGCACGAGCTGGTCAAGGGGCTGGCGATCGGCGGGACGCTGTTCGAGGAGCTGGGCTTCTCCTACGTCGGGCCGATCGACGGGCACGACATGAGCCAGCTGGTCGCGATCCTGCGCACGGTGAAGGCGCGGGCGGACGGGCCGGTGCTGATCCATGCGCTGACCCGGAAGGGCAAGGGGTATGCGCCGGCGGAGGCGTCGGAGGACAAGTACCACGGGGTCGCCCGGTTCGACGTGGTGACGGGGGCGCAGGAGAAGAAGCCTTCGAACGCGCCATCCTACACCAAGGTCTTCGCGCAATCCCTCATCCGCGAGGCGGAGCGGGACGAGCGGATCGTGGCGGTGACGGCGGCGATGCCGGACGGGACCGGGCTGAACCTCTTCGCCGAGCGGTTTCCGCGGCGCTGCTTCGACGTCGGGATCGCCGAGCAGCATGCGGTGACCTTCTGCGCCGGCATGGCGGCGGCGGGGATGAAGCCCTTCTGCGCCATCTACTCGACCTTCCTGCAGCGCGGCTACGACCAGGTGGTGCACGACGTGGCGATCCAGCGGCTGCCGGTGCGCTTCGCGATCGACCGGGCGGGGCTGGTCGGCGCGGACGGGCCGACGCATGCCGGGGCGTTCGACGTCGCCTTTCTCGCCTGCCTGCCGGACTTCGTGGTGATGGCCGCGGCCGACGAGGCGGAGCTCGTGCACATGGTGGCGACGGCGGCGGCGATCGACGACCGGCCGAGCGCCTTCCGCTTTCCGCGCGGCGAGGGCGTCGGCGTGGAGCTGCCCGAGCGGGGGGTGCCGCTCGAGATCGGGCGGGGGCGGATCGTCCGGGAAGGCCAGCGGGTTGCGATCCTTTCCTTCGGGGCGCGGCTCGCCGAGTGCCTGAAGGCGGCCGAGTCGCTCGGGGCGCGCGGCATCCGGCCGACGGTGGCGGACGCGCGCTTCGCCAAGCCGCTCGACCGCGCGCTGATCCTCGATCTCGCGGCGCGGCACGAGGCGCTCGTCACCATCGAGGAAGGGTCGGTCGGCGGGTTCGGCAGCCATGTGGCGCAGCTCCTCGCCGAGGAGGGGGTGTTCGACCGGGGCTTCCGCTTCCGCTCGATGGTGCTGCCGGACAGCTTCATCCAGCAGGATTCGCCCGAGAAGATGTATGCGGTCGCGGCGATGAACGCGGGCGACATCGAGGCGAAGGTGCTGGCGCTGCTCGATCTCGGGCAGATCGGGGCGCGGCGGGCCTGATCCGTCGCTCCAGAGAGTTGAGGGCGGCGCCCGACCCGGCGGGCGAGAAGCGCCCGCCTGGGGGCGGGGCGGGCGCTGCCCGGGGCCAGGGGCCCCGGGCGGGACGGTTGGGGAGGGGGATGCCTTTTCTTCGCCGGTTGCGCTTGCGCTCAGGGCTCGTCGGCGGGGATGTCGACGGCGAGGACCTCGAGCTCGACCGGCGCGCCGCGCAGGGTGAGGGTGACGGTCTGGCCGGTGGTCGCGCCGAGGAGGGCGCGGGCGACCGGGGCGGGCCAGGGGATGCGGCCGGCCGGCGGGTCGGCCTCGTCCTCGCCGGTGATGACGATGCTGCGCTCGGCGCCGTCCTCGCTGCGGTAGGTGACGCGGCTGCCGAACTGGACCGCCGGGTCGGCCGGGTCGGGCTGGGTCAGCCGGGCGGTGGCGCGGCGGAGGCTCCAGTAGCGCTGGTCGCGGCGGAGGCGGGCGGTCAGCGCCTCGTCCGGCTCGGCGGCGAGGGCGGCCTCGAGTTCTCGCACGCGTCGGGTGAGTTCGCCGACCTGGT
>ENA-UOUJ01001312-UOUJ01001312.1-activated-sludge-metagenome-genome-assembly--contig:-NODE-1312-length-13371-cov-3.748348_pt1 | contig 13371 bp, 13 predicted proteins | sample MGYA00249839_ERZ747224 | MGnify/ENA primary metagenome ERZ747224 (study PRJEB28782, sample SAMN03220277) | activated sludge metagenome | biome: wastewater; feature: sewage sludge; material... | reverse complement strand
GGTGTCGATCTGCGAGTGCAGCTTGAACGCCGAGCGCCAGGGGGCGACGTGATCCTTGACCGTGCCGACCGCAAAGACCGGCACGCGCAGGTCGTGCATCGAGATCAGCCTGCCGTCGACCTGGTAGCGGCCTTCGGCCAGATCGTTGTTCAGGAACAGGCGGCGCAGGTACTCGGAGTGCATTCGCGCGGGCATCCGGGTCGCGTCGGCGTTCCAGGCCATCAGGTCGTTCAGCGAGGCGCGGTCGCCCATCAGGTATTCGCTGACGATGCGCGACCACAGCAGGTCGTACGAGCGCAGCAACTGGAATGCGCCGGCCATCTGGGCGGCGGTCAGGTAGCCGGTCTCGGCCATTCGCGCATCGAGCAGGCTGACCTGGCTGTCGTCGATGAACAGCGCCAGTTCGCCGGGTTCGGTGAAATCGGTCTGCGCCGCGAACAGCGTGACCGTGGCCAGCCGGTCGTCGCCGTCGCGCGCCATCGCGGCGGCTCCGATCGACAGAAGCGTGCCGCCCAGGCAATAGCCGGTGGCATGGATCTTCTGCCCGGGCACGGTCGCCTCGACAGTGTCGATCGCAGCGCGCAGGCCGAGATCGATGTAGTCGTCCATGCCGAGGTCGCGATCCTCGCTGTTCGGGTTCTTCCACGAGACGCAGAAGACCGTGTGGCCTTGCGAGACCAGGTACCTGACCAGCGAGTTGTGCGGCGACAGGTCGAGGATGTAGTACTTCATGATCCACGCCGGCACGATCAGGATCGGCTCGGGATGCACGACTTCGGTGGTCGGCGAGTACTGGATCAGTTCGATCAGGCGGTTCTTCAGCACGACCTTGCCGGGCGTGATCCCGACGTCGCGGCCGACGATGGCGGCGCGCCGCTGATCAGCCGTTCGACATCGTCGAGCGCGTGCATCGCACCGCGCATCAGGTTGGCGCCGCCCTGTTCGAGCGTGCGCCGCAACACGACCGGGCTGGAAAACAGGTAGTTGCCCGGCGAGACGACGTCGAGCAACTGCCGAGCCGCGAACGAGACGAGGTCCTCGTGGTGCTTCGATACGCCGCGTACGCCGTGCGTGGCCGCGCCCCACCATTGCTGCGTGAGCAGGAAGGCCTGGTGCGTGAGATTGAACGGCCAGTACTGCCAGTCGTCGTGCGCGAAGCGCGGATCGTCGGTCGGCTTGACGATGCTGTGGCGCTCCTGCAGGTCCGGCGCGGCGAAGGCGCGGTCGCGTGCGTAGTTGCTCAGGCGCTGCGCATTCTCGAACCCCAGCCGCAGCAGGTCGAACTGCTTGCCCGGCGAAACCGCCAGATGGCAGGCCCAGTCGGTGAACGCGAGCAATCCGGCCGTCGGCGACAACGAAGAAGTGAGCCGGCCGATCGCCGCGTGGGTCTGCCGATCGAGACGCTCGCTGTCGTTCGCCGCGGAGGGAAGGGCTGCGGCGACGCCGGGACTCGGGGCCGGAATCAGCTTCGTACGCTGGAGCATGGCGGGTCCGTTCGGGTTGCAAACAAGGCAAAGATAACCCGGGAGCCCCGAACTGGCTTGCCCTGGCCACCGGCCTTCGTGGATTCCGCCATACTTTGGGATGAAGCGACCGGTTCGCCGGTTTTTTCCGCTCGAAAGGCGCAGGCGATGGAGTTCAAGGACTATTACGAGATCATGGCGCTGCCGCGCGATGCGTCGCAGGACGACATCAAGCGCGCTTACCGCAAGCTGGCGCGCAAGTACCACCCGGACGTCAGCAAGGAGCCCGACGCCGAAGCTCGCTTCAAGGAGCTGGGCGAAGCTTACGAAGTGCTGAAGGATCCGGAGAAGCGCGCGCTTTACGACCGGATGGGCAGCAACTGGAGGGCTGGCCAGGACTTCCAGCCGCCACCCAATTGGGACGAAGGCTTCGAGTTTCGCGGCGGCTTCGACTCGGGCGGCGCGCGCGCCGGCGACTTCAGCGAGTTCTTCGAGGAGTTGTTCGGACGGCGTGCGCGCGCCGGTACCGGCACCGGTCATTCGCAGGGCTTTCGCGCGCGTGGCGAGGACCATCATGCCCGCGTACAGGTCGATCTCGAAGATTCGTTCCGAGGCGGCAGGAGAACGATCACGCTGCGCATGCCGGTGCTCGATGCCGAGGGCCGTCTGTCGGCGCAGGAGCGCACGCTGGAGGTCGACATCCCGAAGGGCGTGCGCGAAGGCCAGCACCTGCGACTCGCCGGTCAGGGCTCGCCGGGGCTGGGAGGCGCGCCGGCCGGCGACCTTTATCTCGAGATCGGCTTTCGCTCGCATCCGGTGTACCGGGTCGACGGCCGCGACCTGTACCTCGACCTGCCGGTCACGCCGAGCGAGGCGGCGCTGGGGGCCACCGTTGCCGCGCCGACGCCCGAGGGCACGGTCCAGCTGACGATCCCGCCGGGATCCGGCGCCGGTCGCAAGCTGCGCCTGAAAGGCCGCGGGCTTCCTGGCGGCACGCCCGGCGATCTTTACGCGGTGCTGACGATCGCGCTGCCGCCGGCCGACACCGAGGCGGCCAGGAACGCGTACAAGGCACTGGCCGAGGCCGCTCCGGCGAATCCGCGCGCCCACCTGGGCGTTTGAGCCGGGGCGGGGAGCGGATCGATGGACGAGGGAACGGGGGGCACGATGGTGAACGTTCTGCGAGGCGCGGTGGTCGAGGAAGAGATCGAACTGACGCTGCTCGAGCTGTGCCAGGCCTGCGGCAGCGAACGCGAACAGGTCGTTCGCTGGGTCGGCGAGGGCGTGCTCGAGGTCAGCGGCGCGGTGCCGGACGAGTGGCGCTTTCGCGGGCCCGCGCTGAGGCGGGCGCGGCTGGCGGCCAGTTTCACGCGCGAACTGGAGGTCAACGTGCCGGGCATTGCGCTGGCACTGGACCTGCTCGACGAGATCGAGGACCTGCGCTCGCAGTTGCAGCGCATGCGCGGCTGGCGCTGACAGGCCGTCGGACCTTGCTTCTCCCCATGCCGCAGCGGTGAAAGCGCCGAGCGGTGAAACCTGGCAGGCGCCCGCTGATGGAATGGCTGATTGCCGTCATTGCGATCGTCGTCGGACTACCGGCGGCCGCCTGGTTCGCGCAGGACGGCCTGATCTTCCACCCGCGTCCGCTGGCGATCGAGCCGCGAATGCCGGCGGCCACCGTGCCGATCGAGATCGTTGCCGACGACGGCGTCAGGCTGCGTGGCTGGCTGCGTCCGGCCGCTTCGGTGCCGGCGCCGGCCGTGCTTTATTTCGGCGGCAATGCAGAGGAGGTCTCGGGCACGCTGGCCGACCCGCGCTGGCCCAGCGACCGGACGATCGTCGCCGTCAACTATCGAGGCTATGGCAGCAGCGAGGGCAAGCCGTCGGAGCGTGTCCTGGTCGCCGATGCGCTGCGCATCCACGCAGAAATGCGGCACCGGCCCGAGGTCGACGCGGGCTGCATGTTCGTCTTCGGGCGCAGCCTGGGCAGCGGCGTGGCCGTATCGCTGGCCGCTGCGCGACCGGTTTGCGGGGTCGTACTCGTGTCGCCGTTCGACAGCCTCGTCGAGCTCGGCCGCCATCATTTCCGCTGGCTGCCGGTATCGCTGCTGCTGCGCCACCGCTTCGAGCTGCTCGGTGATGCGAGCCGCCTGACGATGCCGCTGCTGTCGATCGTCGCGCAGCACGATACGATCATCCCTCACGCTCGTTCCGCCGCGCTGCACGAGGCCTGGGGCGGCCCGAAGACCTGGGTCGAGATTCCCGGCACCGACCACAACACGCTGGCCGTGCCCGATCTGTTCTGGCAGCGGATCGGCGAGTTCCTGAGCGACCCTGCGCTGCCACGTTGATCTGCTACCTTTGCGCCCTCGAATTCTCTGGGCGGCACCAGGCGGAAATGGCCTCACGAAAGGGCGCGAGCCCATCGCTCCTGTGGGCGAAGTCGATGCAGCGCGCCGCGCTGGCCGTCGCGCGCACGAACCTGCGCGCCGGCAACAAGGCGATCGACCAGGCCGTTGCCCGCACAGTGCGCACGCTTCGCAAAAGCGCGGAGCCGCCACCCGGCGCCGGCGACTGGCTGTCGGGCTTCACCGTCGGCCCGGCCGGCGGGCGTCGATACCGCCTGTTCCGGCCGGCGGGCGTGCTGCGTTCGGAACGCCTGCCGCTGATCGTCATGCTGCACGGCTGCGGCCAGGATGCCGGCGTATTCGCGCGCAGCACGCGGATGAACCGGATCGCGGCGCGCCAGCGCTTCCTGGTGCTGTACCCGGAGCAGGACCGTCGAGCCAACGTCCAGGGTTGCTGGAACTGGTACGACACCGATTCGCGCCGCGCGTATCAGGAGGCGGCGACGCTGAAGCTTGCGATCGACCAGGTCTGCCTGTTCCATCCGGCCGATCGCGAGCGCGTGGCACTGGCCGGCCTGTCGGCCGGCGCCAGCATGGGCGCGCTGATGGCCACGCTGTACCCGCGGGCCTTCCGTGCCGTCGTCCACTCGGGCATCCCGCCGGGCAGCGCGCACTCGCCGATCTCGGCGGTACGCGCGATGCGCGGGCGACGCTCGCCGGACATGCTGCCGCCCGGCGAAGTCTGGCCGCCCCTGCTGGTGATCCACGGCACGGCCGACCGTGTCGTAGCCGCGAGCAACGGCGAGGCGGCAGTGCAGCTTTGGGCCGAGGCGGCCGGTGCGCGCGCCGGCCGATCCAGCCTCGTGCAGCGCGGCAGCCGCCATCCGATGCGGGTCACGCGCTTCGCGCGCAGCCGGCGCACGGTCGCCACGCTATGCGAAATCGACGGACTCGGCCACGCATGGAGCGGCGGCGACGGGACGCAGGCTTTCGGTGACGGGCAGGGCCCCGATGCATCGCGGATGGTCTGGACCTTCTGCGAGCGGCAGTTCCGCACCGCGGCCTGAGCGATCGTAGCGCCCAGACCCGGACCCTGGCCGCTGAGCATGGACCTCGAACTTGCCCGGAATTTCCTGATCGCGCTGGCCATCGGCGCGCTGGTCGGCGCCGAGCGCGAAAAGAAGAAGAAGAACGACCCGATCCAGTCGTTCGGCGGCATCCGGACGCACATCCTGATCGCGCTGGTCGGCGCCGCTTCGGCCTGGTTGTCGCGCGAATTCGGGGCGCCGTGGATCTTCGTCGCGACGCTGGCGCTGGTCGGCGCGACGGTGCTGGCCAGCTACGTCTTCCAGAACCTGCGCGCCGACGATGAAGGGCTCGGGCTGACCAGCGAGATCGCCGCAATCGTCGTCTGTCTGCTCGGAGCAATGTCGATCACCGGCAATCCGGAACTCGCGGCAGCGCTCGGCGTCGGCACCTCGGCGGTGCTTGCGTTCAAGCAGCCTCTGCACGGGCTCGTGCACCGGATCGGACCCGACGACATGTTCGCCGGCATCAAGCTGCTGGTCGCCAGCTTCATCGTGCTGCCGCTGCTGCCCGATGCGCCGGTAGACCCCTGGGGCGCGATCAATCCGTACCGGGTCTGGATGCTGGTCATCCTGATCTCGGCGCTTTCACTGGTCGGATACGTCGCCGTGCGCTGGCTCGGCACGACCCACGGGACCGTCATCACCGGCATCGCCGGCGGCCTGGTTTCGTCGACGGCGGCCACGCTTAGCCTCGCGCGGACGAGCCGCGTGCAGCCCGAGCCCGGGCATGCGCATGCCTTGTCGGCGGCGATCCTGCTGGCCTGGTTCGTGATGGTCGTGCGCACGTTGATGTTGATTGCGGTCGTCAACGCGCCGCTGCTCGCCACCGCCTGGCCGCCGTTCCTGCTGCTGGGCGCGGTGACGCTGGCCTTCGCGGGTTGGCACTATCGCGGCAGCGTGTCCGGCGATGCGCGCCGGGGCGACGCAGACAATGGCGACGGCGACGGCGACGGCGAGGGCGACGGCGACGGCGACGGCGGCGATGGCTATGGCGATCGCAATGGCGCGATCCGCAACCCGTTCAGCCTTGCTTCGGCAATCCGCTTCGGAGCACTGTTCGCCGCCGTGCTGTTGGTCGTGGAGATCGCCCAGCAGCGCGCGCCCGGGGTGGGCGTCTATGTCGTGTCGGCGCTTGCCGGATCGGTCGACGTCGACGCGATCACGCTGTCATTGGCCGGCAATGCCGGCGAACCGGACCGCCACCCCGAGGCGGTCCGGGCCATCCTGATTGCCGCGCTGACGAACACCGTCGTCAAGTGCGCGATGGTCGTCGGCCTGGGCGGGGGGCGTACGCGGAGGAATATCGTCGTGGCGGCAGCCGCGATCGTGCTCGCCGGGCTCGTTGCGGTCAGCTTCGGCTGAGCCTGCCCGTCGCTGTCGACGGGGGCCGCAGTGCAAAGGCGTGCTACGCGAAGGACACGATCCGCGCGAGCTGCTGGAATCGCTGCGCCACGTCGCGATCGCGGGCCGCACCGCGGAGCAGCGATCCGATCGATTCCAGCAGGCGTTCTGCGCCGTCATCGTCGTCGGGCAGCAGCGCCGGAAGGCTCTCGATGGCGATCGTCCGATCGAGCCGCAGCACGGCTGCCTGCTCGTGGACCATCCGCGAAAGCCGCGCGGCGTCGAGGTCCGGCCGGCGGCCCTGCAGACGCCGCAGCGCACGCAGCGCCTGCTCGTCGCAGTCCGCCTCGAAGTCGAGCACGAAGATCAGGCTGCGCACAAGCGCTTCGTCGAAACCGCCGATTCGCATCATCGTCCAGATCTCGCCGCGGGCTGCGGCCAGCGTCGCGTGCTCGTCCGGCCGCCTGGAAGCCGGGAACTGCAGTGCTGCCAACATCGTCGTCCTACTCCTGTTGAAGCTGGGCATCGGGCCCGACATGCCGAAGCTAGACGCAGATGCTTAGGGTTTGCTTAAAAGAGGGTGTAACGATCTGCAAGTCCTGCAATGTTGTTTCGCGGCCGACCCGTACAGGGAAGTCGGCCCGACGGGCCGACCGCCGCGGTCAGCGCCGTCGGAGAGCCCCGCCTGCCGCTCTCCGCCCGCCTGAAGGTTCCGGCTTCAGCTGACGCCCTCGGACTCCGGATCCGCCTCGGCGTCCGCGTCGCGCGCGCCCCCGGCCAGGTCGACGCGCTCCATGTTGGCGAGCATCTTCAGCAGATAGTGCAACAGGTGGACGGTGTCGTTGATCGAGAAATCGGCAAGCACCTGCTCGTAGTAGGCATGGATCTTCGGCTGCGCCAGTTCGTTCCAGACCGTGCGCCCGTGCGGCGTCATCGTGATCAGCCGGGAGCGCCGGTCGCGCCCGTCGGGGGCGCTGGCGACGTGGCCGTCGCGCTCCATCCGGCCGATCAGGCCTGACAGGTTCTGCCGGCTGACCATCAGGTAGCGCGCCAGGTCGCCGACGCTCATCCCGGCTTGCGCACCCGGGCGCGAAAGCGCACCGAGCACCGCCCACTGCTGTGTCGTCAGTCCCTCGGCCTCAACGGCGCGAGTCCCCGTTTTATGCAACATATTGGCGCATTGATAGAGCCGGAAGAACAGGCGGTTGGCGAGCTCGATCTTTGCAATGCCTTCTTGACTGTCGACTGTCGTGAGTTCATCCATCATTGTTCCCGGCTCGGAAATCGCTTGCAATGGTCACTGCTTCTCGTCTAATATTGGTCATTATATTGACATATCGAGTGCTGAAGGGCTGGCGCCTGGCGCACACGGTACAACCCCGACAGGCAAGGAGGACCGGATGAACAGATTCGACGGCAAGACAGTAGTGGTGACCGGCGGCGGCGGTGGCATCGGCGGCGCAACCAGCCGGCGCTTCGCGCAAGAGGGCGCCAAGGTTGCAGTCTGCGACCTGAACCTCGACGCGGCCGAGAAGGTGGCTGCGGCGATCCGCGCCGATGGCGGCCAGGCCCAGGCTTTCCGCTGCGACATCACCGACCGTGCCAGCGTGGATGCCGCGGTGGCCGACGTCGAGGCGCAACTCGGGCCGATCGACGTGCTCGTCAACAACGCCGGCTGGGACGTCTTCAAGCCGTTCACCAAGACCGAGTCCTCCGACTGGGACAAGCTGATCGCGATCAACCTGGTCGGCGCGCTGAACATGCACCACGCGGTGCTGCCCGGCATGGCGGCGCGCAAGGCCGGCCGCATCGTCAATATCGCCTCCGACGCGGCGCGCGTCGGCTCCTCCGGCGAGGCCGTCTACGCGGCCTGCAAGGGCGGGCTGGTCGCATTCTCCAAGACGATTGCACGCGAGCACTCGCGCCACGGCATCACCGTCAACGTCGTCTGCCCGGGGCCGACCGATACCGCGCTGTTCGCCGACTACAAGGAAGGCGCCGGCAATCCCGAGAAGCTGCTCGAGGCCTTCAAGCGCTCGATCCCGCTGGGCCGCATCGGCCAGCCCGAGGATCTGCCCGGCGCGATTGCCTTCTTCGCCAGCGACGACGCCGGCTACGTGACCGGCCAGGTGCTCAGCGTGTCGGGCGGCCTCACGATGAACGGCTGAACGCCGCTTCGCTGCGATACCGATCGCCTCTCCAACGACATACACCGGACAACACACCATGCAGTATCAGGACATTCTCTTCGAAGTACGCAACGGCGCGGCCTGGATCACGATCAACCGCCCCGACAAGATGAACGCGTTTCGCGGCCAGACCTGCGACGAACTGATCCACGCGATCAACAAGGCCGGCTACGACCGCGAGATCGGCGTCATCGTACTGGCCGGCGCCGGCGACAAGGCCTTCTGCACCGGCGGCGACCAGTCGGCCCACGAGGGCAACTACGACGGCCGCGGCACGATCGGCCTGCCGATGGAGGAACTGCACGCGGCGATCCGCGACGTGCCGAAGCCGGTCATCGCGCGCGTGCAGGGCTACGCGATCGGTGGCGGCAACGTGCTGTGCACGATCTGCGACTTCACGATCGCCTCGGAGAAGGCGCAGTTCGGCCAGGCCGGCCCGCGTGTCGGTTCGGTCGACCCGGGCTACGGCACCGCGTTCCTGGCGCGCGTCGTCGGCGAGAAGAAGGCGCGCGAGATCTGGTACCTGTGCCGCCGCTACAAGGCGCAGGAAGCGCTGGAGATGGGCCTCGTCAACGCGGTCGTTCCGCATGAGCAGCTCGACGCCGAAGTCCAGAAGTGGTGCGACGAGATCATGGAGAAGAGCCCGACGGCGATCGCGATCGCCAAGCGTTCGTTCAACATGGACACCGCGCACCAGGCCGGCATCGCGGGCATGGGCATGTACGCGCTGAAGCTGTACTACGACACCGAAGAGTCGCGCGAAGGCGTCAAGGCCTTCAACGAAAAGCGCAAGCCCGAGTTCCGCAAGTACGCGAAGTAAGCGGCACCGTCCGCAGCAACCCGACCCGGTGGACCAGATGACGAACCCGTATCTCGACGAAGACCTTGTCACGCTCGGCGACCATGCGCGGCGCTTTGCCAGCGAGCGGATCGCTCCGGGATTTCTCGAACGCGATGCGACGCGCGTGCTCGACCCGCAGCTGATGCGCGAAATGGGCGAGATGGGCTTCATCGCACCCGAGCTGCCCGAAGAGTACGGCGGGCAGGGGCTCGGCTGCCTGGCCGCCGGCGTCATCCACGAGGAAGTGGCGCGCGCCGACCTGAGCATTTCCTACATCAACCTGCTCGCTTCGCTGAACGGCCAGATCCTGTCGCAGCACGGCCGTCCGGAAGTCGTGAAGCCCTGGCTCGAGAGGCTGGTGCAGGGCGAAGCCCTGTTCGCGATCGCGCTGACGGAACCGCGTGGCGGCTCGGATGCGGCGAACCTGCGCCTGCGCGTCGAGCGCGACGGCGACGACTACGTGCTCAACGGCGAGAAGACCTCGATCTCGGCGGCCGACCAGGCCCATGCGGCCGTCGTCTTCGGGCGCACCGGCACGCCGGAGTCGGCCGGCAAGGGCGTCACGGCGCTGCTGGTGCCGATGGACCTGCCCGGCGTCACGCGCAGCCGCTTCGACTGCCACGGCCAGCGCGCGATCGGCCGCGGCTCGATCTTCTTCGAGAACGTGCGTGTGCCGGTCGATCATCGGCTCGGCGACGAAAACAAGGGCTTCGTGCAGGTCATGCAGGGCTTCGACTTCTCGCGCGCGCTGATCGGCTTGCAGGTGCTTGCGGTGGCCCGCGTCGCGCTCGAAGAGACCTGGGAGTACGTCGCGCAGCGCGAGGCCTTCGGCCGCCCGCTGTCGGCGAACCAGGGCGTCTCGCACCCGCTGGCCGTCGCCGAAACGCAGGTCTCGGCCGCGCGGCTGCTGTGCCTGCAGGCCCTGTGGCTCAAGGACAAGGGGTTGCCGCACAGCGCCGAAGCGGCAATGTGCAAATGGTGGGCGCCGCAACTGGCCTACGAGACGATCCACCAGTGCCTGCTGATGTTCGGCCACGGCGGCTACGACCGCGGGCTGATGGAGCAGCGCCTGCGCGACGTGCTCGGTTTCCAGATCGGAGACGGCACCGCGCAGATCATGAAGACGATCATCGCGCGCACGCGCGCCGGGCGAGGAGCTGTCCCGGCCTGATCCAGATTCGAAGAGGGGTATTCAAGGATGGACTTCGATCCCGTATTGCTGGCCCCGCGCCGCGACCGGTATGTCGCAGCCGGCCTCTGGCAGGACCGCACGATCAACGACGAACTCGATGCCTGCGTGGCCGAAGTTCCCGACAAGCTCGCGCTGACCGCATTCCAGGTCGAGACCGGCGAGACGCGCCGCTTCACGTACCGCGAGATGGCGCAGATGGCCGACCGGATCGCGATCGGCCTGACGAAGCTCGGCGTCGGCCGCAACGACGTCGTTGCGATGCAGCTGCCGAACTGGTGGCAGTTCTCGCTGACCTACCTCGCGTGCTCGCGGATCGGTGCCGTGCTGAATCCGCTGATGCACATCTTCCGCGAGCGCGAACTGCGCTTCATGCTCGCGCACGCAAGCGCCAAGGTCGTCATCGTGCCGAAGAGCTTCCGCGGCTTCGACTTCGAGGCGATGGTCGATGGGCTGAAGGGCGAGCTGCCGCAGCTCGAACGCGTCGTCGTCGTCTGCGGCTCGGGCCCGGACAGCTACGAGGCGCTGTTGAGCGAGCCGGCCTGGGAAGACGATCCCGACGCCCGGAAGGTGCTGACCGCCCACCGGCCGGGCGCAGACGACGTCACGCAACTGATGTACACCTCGGGCACGACCGGCGAGCCCAAGGGCGTCATGCATACGGCCAACACCACGATGTCGAATATCGTCCCGTATGCCGAACGGCTGCGGCTCGACGACAGTGACGTGATCCTGATGGCCTCGCCGATGGCGCACCAGACCGGTTTCATGTACGGGCTGATGATGCCGATCGTGCTGCGCTCGAGCGCCGTGCTGCAGGACGTCTGGGACGCGAACAAGGCGATCGGGCTGATCAATGCCGAAAAGGTCACGTTCACGATGGCGTCCACGCCCTTCCTGAACGATCTCGCCCGCACCGTCACCGAGACGGCGACGCCGGTGCCGAGCCTGCGCATCTTCCTTTGCGCCGGCGCGCCGATTCCAGGCCCGCTGGTCGAACAGGCGCAAAGCGCGCTGGGCGTGAAGATCGTGTCGGCCTGGGGCATGACCGAGAACGGCGCCGTCACGTTGACGCTGCTCGAAGACGACGACACGATGGCCGCAACGACCGACGGCTGCCCGCTGCCAGGCGTCGAAGTCAAGATCGTCGACGACGACGGCACAGCGATGCCCAACGGCACGCCGGGTCGCCTGCTGCTGCGCGCCTGCTCGAACTTCGGTGGCTACCTCGCGCGACCGCAATGGAACAACACCGATGCCGATGACTGGTTCGACACCGGCGATCTGGCGTTTCTCGACGACCGGGGCTACATCCGGATCAGCGGGCGCAGCAAGGACGTGATCATCCGTGGCGGCGAGAACATTCCTGTCGTCGAGATCGAGTCGCTGCTGTATCGCCATCCGGCCGTCGCCCAGGTGGCGATCGTCGCGTATCCCGACGAGCGGCTCGGCGAGCGCGCCTGCGCGGTCGTCGTGCCGAAGGAAGGCCGGACGCTGGAATTCCAGGAGATGATCGACTTCCTGAAGTCGCAGAAGGTCTCCACGAACTACCTGCCCGAGCGCCTGATCGTGCGCGACGCGATGCCGGCGACGCCGTCGGGCAAGATCCAGAAGTTCAAGTTGCGCGATCTGCTGAAAGAGGAGCTGTCGAAGTGAGCCCGCAGGAATCGGTGGTTCTCGTCGAAACCCGGGGTCGCGTCGGCGTCGTCACGCTGAACCGTCCGAAGCAGCTCAACGCACTGAACGATGCGTTGATGGACGCGCTCGGCAAGGCCTTGCTCGCCTTCGACGCCGACGACGCGATCGGCGCCATCGTGATCACCGGCAACGACAAAGCCTTCGCTGCCGGCGCGGACATCGCCGCGATGGCAGACTGGTCCTACATGGACGTCTATCGCAGCGACTTCATCACGCGCAACTGGGAAACGATCCGGCGCGTGCGCAAGCCGGTCATCGCGGCCGTCGCCGGCTTTGCGATGGGTGGCGGCTGCGAGCTCGCGCTGGCTTGCGACATCGTCGTCGCGGCCGAGAGCGCGAAGTTCGCGCTGCCCGAGATCAAGCTCGCGATGCTGCCCGGTGCGGGCGGCACGCAGCGGCTGCCGCGCGCGATCGGCAAGGCGAAAGCGATGGACATGTGCCTGTCGGCGCGCGTGCTCGACGCGGCCGAGGCCGACCGCTACGGGCTCGTTTCCCGGGTCGTGCCCAACGACCGACTGCGCGACGAGAGCCTCGCGCTCGCGACCCGGATCGCCGGCTACTCGCTGCCGGCGCTGATGGCGATCAAGGAATCGGTCAACCGTTGCTGGGAATCGTCGCTGACCGAAGGCATCGGCTTCGAGCGCCGGCAACTGCATGCGCGCTTCGCCAGCGAAGACGCGCACGAAGGGATGCACGCGTTCCTCGACAAGCGCGAACCGGAGTTCAGGCATCGCTGAAGTGCAGTCAGCGCACGCGCAGCAGCAAACGCCGGCCGACGGCGACTGGCTGGCCGCCTTCGGTCTCGACGACCTGCTTCCCGACGCGCTGGCCGCGTGGCGGCCGCTCGTCACCGAGGCGCTGAGCTTTTTCCTCGAACAGTTGCCCGAGCAGCGCTCGAGCGAGATCGTGCTCGGGCAACTGGCGCTCGGCGAAACCGCGAGCGTCGCGCAGCGCGTGGTCGCGCTGCTTGCGCAATGCCCGACGCTGCACAAGCTCGGCCAGATGCTGGCGCGCAACCGCCATCTGCCAGCCGAGCTGCGCAGCCAGCTGCAGACGCTCGAGACGATGCCCTCGAGTCTGCCGATCGAGACGATCGTCGAGCGGATCCGAAGCGAGCTCGGACCGCAGCAGTTCGAGGGACCGATCGAGCTGGCCGAAGCGCCGCTGGCCGAAGCGAGCGTCGCCGTCGTGCTGCCATTCTGCTGGCGCGAGAA
>ENA-UOUJ01001311-UOUJ01001311.1-activated-sludge-metagenome-genome-assembly--contig:-NODE-1311-length-13403-cov-4.213290_pt1 | contig 13403 bp, 16 predicted proteins | sample MGYA00249839_ERZ747224 | MGnify/ENA primary metagenome ERZ747224 (study PRJEB28782, sample SAMN03220277) | activated sludge metagenome | biome: wastewater; feature: sewage sludge; material... | reverse complement strand
TCAATCCGGCCCGGTCACGCGATGTGGACAACTCGATCCTCTCGAAGGAATTCCCCGGCGGCATCCTGGTGCTGACCGGCGCGAACTCGGCCACCGCCCTGCGCTCGATGCCGGCGCGCTACGTATTCATGGACGAGGTCGGCACCTGTCCGGGTTCGGCCGACGCGGAAGGCGATCCGGACACGCTGGCCGAGGCACGGACCACCACCTTCTCGCACCGCCGCAAGGTGTTCATGATCTCGACGCCGACGATCCGCGACATCAGCCGGACCGAGCGGGAGTTCGGGGCCTCGGACCAGAGGCGGTATTTCGTGCCCTGCCCGCATTGCGGGGCGATGCAGTGGCTGCAGTTCGAACGGCTGCGGTGGGATAAAGGGCGGCCCGACACGGCGGCCTATCATTGCGAGGGCCGCGAAAAGCCCATCGCCGAGCATCACAAGACGCAGATGCTGGAACGCAGGGAGTGGCGCGCAACGGCCGTTTCCGCCGATCCACACTCGATCGGCTTCCACCTCTCAGCGCTTTATTCGCCGCTGGGCTGGAAAAGCTGGCAGCAGATCGCCCGCAAATGGCTGGCGGCCCAAGGCTCCGAGGAAATGCTGCGCGCTGCATGAAACACGTTGCTGGGCGAGACGTGGGTGGAATCGGGCGATGCGCCTGAGTGGCAGCGTCTTGCTGAACGGCGCGAAAGCTACGCGGGCGTGCAGACCCCCGTCGGTGGCTTGTTCCTGACGGCTGGCGTCGATGTGCAAAAGGATCGGATCGAGGTCGATGCCTGGGCCTGGGGTCGCGGCCTGGAAAGCTGGCTTGTCGATCACATCGTCATCGCCGGTGGCCCGGACGATCCATCCTGCTGGGACAAGCTGACGGCCCTCTTGGGCCGCACATGGGCCTGCGCCAATGGCGCGGTGATGCTGATCGGCAAGCTGGCCATCGACACGGGCTATGAAGCCCCGGCGGTTTACGCTTGGGCGCGCAAGCAGGGCTTCGACCAGGTCGCCCCGATCAAGGGTCTGGAAGGCTTCAACCGTGCCACGCCGGTGTCTCGGGCCCGACCTTCGTCGATGCCACCATCGGCGGCAAGCGGCTGCGCCGCGGGGCGCGGCTCTGATCGGTGGCCACAGCGACGTTCAAGACGGAAACCTACCGCTTCCTGCGGCTGGAGCGGCCTTCGGACGAAGACCGGGCGCTGGGCGCACTGGACGCCCTCGGCACCATGCACCTGCCCGACTGGATCGACACTGAATGGCTGAAGCAGCTGGTGGCCGAACAGCTGGTCACCGTGCGCAACAAGCGCGGCTTGCCCACCCCGGATGGCAGAAAATGCGGGAACGCAACGAGGCGCTCGACACACGGGTCTATGCCCGGGCGGCGGCGTGGATCATGGGCGCCGACCGCTGGGACGAGGCAACGTGGCGGCGGCTGGAAGCACAGGCTGGGATGGAAACTAAACCTGCCCCGCAACTGACTGAAACGCCAGAACCGGCCACGCCCGCCCCGCCCAAGGCCGGGACACCGACAACGCCCCGGCGCAAACGCCGGGCTTACACACCGAACTTCATGAGGGATTGAGATGGATCTGGAACGGATGCGCGCGCTGCTGGCAGCACTGCAGGAAGCCCGTTACGCGGGCGTTCGGTCAGTCAGTTACGATGGCAAATCGATCAACTATGGCTCGGACGCGGAACTGGCCAACGCCATTGCCGATCTGGAAACCCGGATTGCCACCGCCACCTCCGGCGCGCCACGCCGTCGGCGCTGGGGCACTGTGGCCTTGCCCGGTGCCGGGCTGATTCGTCAGGGCATCGAGTTCGACGGCATCGGCCGCCGCGTCGCCTATCACTTCCTGCGCCGCCACCCGGGTGATCTGACCGATCCGGGGCTATTTGGCGAAACCGTCCGCGTCCCGGCTGGCGACGTGATCCATGTGCTTGACCCGGTCGAGGCTGGCCAGCTGCGCGGCGTTTCGCGCTTTGCCGCCGCCATCGTGAAGCTGTTTACCCTCGACCTTTACGACGATGCCGAACTGGAACGGAAAAAGATCGCGGCGATGTTCGCGATGTTCATCACCTCGCCCGCGCCGGAAACCGCGCTGGAACCGGCCGAGGAGGATCTCGAGGTCGAGCCCGGCCAGGTGGTCCGCCTTGATCCCGGCGAGGATGTGTCGACCCCGGCCACCCCGGATTCCGGCTCGACCTACGAGCCGTTCCAGTACCGCACGCTATTGCAGATCGGCGCCGCGCTGGGCGTGCCCTATGGCTACCTGACCGGCGACACGGCGAAGGGGAACTTCTCGAACACGCGGATCGCGCTCGTCGACTTCCGCCGCCGCATCTCGGCGTTCCAGCATTCGGTGATGGTGTTCCAGCTCTGCCGGGCCGTCTGGTCGCGCTGGATGGATGTGGCGGTGCTGTCGGGCGCGCTCGATCTGCCCGGCTACGACAATCAGCGGCAGCGGTATCAGGCCTGCGCGTGGCTGCCCACGAAATGGGACTGGGTCGATCCGATGAAGGACGCCTCGGCCGAGATCCTGCAGATCGAGGCGGGTCTGAAATCCCGCACCCAGGCGCTGTCCGAACGTGGCTTTGATGCCGAGCAGGTTGACCGCGAGATCGCGGCCGAGCGCAAACGTGAGCTGGCGCTCGGCCTCGACTTCCGCCGCCCGGGATCCCCGGCACAGGCGCCCGGCGTGGCCACCGGCAATGACGATCAGCGGGACGACGACCAGGACAACGAGGCGGCGGAAGACGCTGACGGGGAGTCGGCTGCCAAGGATGACGCATGATGCATCACGTCCAGATCGCCCAGCGCGCCTTCAACACGCCGCTGATGGTGGAGCCGGCCAAGGCCCTGGCCTTTCTCTCGGGGCTGGGGCCGCGCATCACCGGGCAGGAGATCACCTTCCACGGGCTGGATGTCGCTGCTGCGGATCAGGCCGGCGCCGCACTGCCTGCCCGCGCGTCGCTGTTCGGCGATGACCTCGCCCAGCGCCACCAGCGCAATGGCAGCCAGCCCTATGCGCTGATCGACGGCATCGCCGTGATCGAGATCGCCGGGACGCTGGTGCATCGCGGCGCATGGATCGGGCAATCCTCGGGGCTGACCTCCTACGAAGGGATCGCCGCCCAGCTCGACGCCGCGCTGGCGGACCCCGGCGTGCGCGGCATCGCCCTCGATGTCGACAGCTTTGGCGGCGAGGTGGCGGGTGCCTTCGATCTGGCCGATCGCATCCGCGCCGCGCGGGCGCAAAAGCCGGTGCACGCCTTCGTCGCCGAACATGCGCTGTCGGCGAGCTATGCGCTCGCGAGCCAGGCCCACCGGATCATCCTGCCGCGCACCGGCGCGGTGGGCAGCATCGGCGTCGTCGCCCTGCATACCGAGATGAGCGGGGCACTCGATCAGAAGGGCATCACCGTCACGCTGGTCCATGCCGGCGCGCGCAAGGTCGATGCGAATCCCTGGCAGCCGCTGCCGGCGGCCGTGCGCGATCAGATGCAGGCGGAGCTCGAGAACCTCCGTGTGCTCTTCGCCCGGACCGTCGCAGAAGGCCGCGGCATGCGCCTCGACACGCAGCAGGCGCTGGGCACCGAAGCCGCCGTGTTCCGCGGCGAGGCGGCCGTCCTTGCCGGACTGGCCGACGAAGTGGCTGATCCCGTCACCGCCTTCCGCGCCTTCGCCGCCTCAGCGGGCGGCATTCGTTCCTCCAGCAGAAAGGGTCCGCAGATGACCGCCACGCCCGCCGACACCCCGAGCCCGAGCACGATTGCCGCCTCACCCACCACCGCCCCGCCCGCGCCCGAGCCGCCGACTTCGGCCTCAACAGCGCCGATATCCGACTCCCCCGGACTGACCGCTGAGGCAATCCGCGCCGAGGCCGCCGAAGTCGCGCAGGTCTGCGCCCAGGCCGCGCGGCTCGGCGTGCAGATCGACGCCGCCGATGCCGTCACGCGCGGGCTGAAACCGGAAGCCCTGCGCGCCCGGGTGCTGGCCGATCTCGCCGCCCGCAGCGATGCTGCGGGCATCATCGCCACCGCCCCGGCCGCCGTGGCGAAGGAAAGCCCCATCGTCGCGGCCGCGAAGAAGACCGCCGCCGCCTCGCGCTGATCCAGCGCCTTCCTGACTCTCATCATCCCGGAGACTGACAGATGCCCGTCCTGACGGAACCGCCCAGCATGGGCGACGTCCTCAAATACGAGGTTAACCCGAACTACACCCGCGAGACCGTGACGCTGCTGATGGGTATGCCTTATCCGGTCGGCTCCGTGCTCGGCAGGATCACGGTCAACGGCAAGTACAAGCTCTCGACCGCCGCTGGTTCGGATGGCGCACAGACCGCCACCGCCGTGCTGCTCTACGCCGTTGACGCGACGCTGGCCGATACCACCGGCATCGTATTGGTCCGCGGCCCCTCGATCGTGTCCCGTGCAGGCCTCGCCTACGACGGCAGCGTCGATGACGCGGCCAAGATCACCGCCAAACTCGGCCAGCTCGCGAGCGCGGGCATCATTGCCCGCGACGGCGTCTGATCCCTTTCCCTCGGAGCCAACATGACCCTCGTCCGCAATCCCTTCGACGCCGGCGGCTATTCGCTGGCCGAGATGACGCAGGCCATCAACATCCTGCCCAATCTTTACACTCGCCTCGCCCAGCTCGGGCTGTTCCGCTTCGAGGGCGTCAGCCAGCGATCGGTGATCATCGAGCAGCATGAGGGCGTCCTGAACCTGCTGCCCTCGGTGCCGCTGGGCGGTCCCGCGACGGTGGGCACCCGCGAGGGCCGGTCGATGCGCAGCTTCGCCCTGCCGTGGATCCCGCATGATGACGTGATCCTGCCCGCCGACATTCAGGGGCAGCCGGCGCTGGGCGCATTCGACGCCGCCGATCCGCTGGTCGAGGTGATGAACCGCAAGCTGACGCTGATGCGCCGCAAGCACGCCCAGACCCGTGAATACATGGAGATGAACGCGCTCCGCGGCATCGTGAAGGACGGCGCCGGCACCACCCTCTACAACTACTTCACCGAATTCGGGCTGGCGCAGATCTCGGTCGACTTCCTCCTCGGCACCGCCGGTACCAACGTGCAGGGCAAGGTGCGCGAGGTGCTGCGGGCGGTCGAGGACAACCTGCTGGGCGAGAGCATGAGCGATGTGCACGCCCTCGTCAGCCGGGAGTTCTTCGACAAGCTGATCGCCCATCCGAAGACCGAGGAGGCCTACAAGTTCTATGCCGCCACCGGCGCCCAGCCGCTGCGCCAGGACATGCGCCGCAACTTCCCCTTCGCCGGGATCGTCTTCGAGGAATATGCGGGCGCCGTCACCCTCTCCACAAAGGCAGTCGAACGGCTGGTCCCGGCGAAGGAAGGCATCGCCTTCCCGCCCGGCACGATGGACACCTTCACCACCTATGGCGGCCCGGCAAACCTGCTGGAAGCTGCCACCACCATGGGTCTGCCGCTTTATGCCCGCCAGCATCTCGACGAGAAGGGCCGCTGGATCGACCTGATGACGGAAGCCTCGATCCTGCCGGTCAACAAGCGGCCGCGGATCGCGATCCGCCTGCACAGCTCGAACTGACGCGCGGCGGAAATCGTCATGCCCGTCTTTGCCGCCGCCATGGACCGGATCTTCATCCATGCCGCCATGGCGACCCCGGCGCTGTGGATCTCGGCCACCACCTCCGAGGAGCGCCCGATCCGCGTCATTGCCCGCGCGCCCGACCGCATCACCGAGTTCGGCGCCGGGCGCTTCGTCAGCGACACGATGGTGGTGGATGTGCGCCTCAGCGACCTGCCCGCCCCGCATCCGGGCGATCTGATCGTCATCGGCGCGGACAGCTTCATGATTCAGGGAGAGCCGATCCGCGACCGGGAGCGTCTGATCTGGACGCTGGACCTGCGGCCTGCGTGACACGATGAAGCTGAAGCTCCACATCGGACCTGACCTCGTCGCCCTGATGCAGGCCGAAATCCGTGCCGGCGAGAAGGCCGTCGCCACCGCCATGCGTGAGGCGGGCGCCAACCTGAAATCAGCCTGGCGCACCCAGATCACCGGTGCTGGCCTCGGGACGCGGCTCGGCAACTCGATCCGCCTCGCCACCTACCCCAAGGCCAGCGAGAGCCTGAACGCCGCGGCGCTGGTCTGGTCGAACGCCCCGGTGATCATCGGCGCGCATGACGCGGGGCCGCTGATCCGCTCAAAGGACGGCTTCTGGCTGGCGATCCCTACTCCGGCGTCCGGGAAAAGCACGAAGGGCGGCCGGAGCACCCCGGGCGAATGGGAACGCCGCACCGGCCTGCGCCTGCGCTTCGTCTATCGCCGCCGCGGCCCGAGCCTGCTGGTGGCCGAGGGGCGGCTGAACAGCAACGGCCGCGCGGTGGCGTCCCGCGCTAGAACCGGCCGGGGGCTGACCTCCGTCCCGGTCTTCCTGCTGGTGCCGCAGGTCAGGCTGCCCAAACGGGTCGATCTGGACCGCGACGCCGAGCGGGCACTCGACAGCGTACCGGGGCTGATCGTGGCGAACTGGATAGAGGAAAAAGCCAGCTAACGGTCGCGACGCGGCGCTTTCCCGCGTTCGGAAACTGAACTACCGTTGGAAGAGTGAATACCTCTGCCCGGCGAGGATCAGAAAATGCTTGAGATAATCTCCAGCCCCGACCCCACAGTCCTCGTCGCACTGATTGGAGTTCTGTCTGTTGTTCTTAGTGCAGGAATAGGCGCGCTAGTATCGCGCTGGCACACTGCCTCGAAATTTCGGGATGAACTACAGAAGCTTAGGTTAGAGCGCCTGAACGAACAGAGCGACTTGTACTTGAAAAACGCCAGAGAGCAAATCGGAACGGTATATGTTCCGCTAAGCTCCGCGCTTGCTGTATTGAAGGCCTCGTTCCAGAACTACGTGTATCAAGAAAAATCCCCCGAGCAACTAAGATCCTTTCAAGAGCAAATTGAAAGTTTCATTGGAGAATTGCAGTCCCTCGAGCAGCGCGGGGCCACGGCATTCATTACGACAGAGCTTGAAGATGTATTGATAAAATTTGTGGTGTTCCTGCGCGCATCCAAAACCGCAACAGAATCTGTTGTGGATATAACATACAACTTCAGCGTTGGAATCGGTGGGCTCAGGACCAACCAAAGCTCGAAAGTTCAATCGAGGTCCTCGCGTGCTGTACGCCCCAAGTTTTCCGCTTCGGTTTCTGTTGCTGGGATCGGTGCGGATGTCCGTGTGTCGGACGTAATCCAGGCACCGATCGATTCCGACGATTTTCAGGCACGCTTTGAAAGAGATGCATACAGACTCAGTGTTCTGATCAAAGAGGTTACGCTGGGTAAAGCTGCTCGAGAAACGTGACAGATACTTGCGTGCTGGAAGCGCGCAGAATCCGTCGGGTCTCCGTTATGCCCTTGTTCATGTGGAAACATGCCCACCATTCGCGAAACCATCCTCTCCGCGCTGCACGCGCGGCTTGCGGCACTTTCAGCCACGATCCTGCGCGACGAGGTGCTGCCCGAACGAATACCGGCCGCGGGGCTGATCATCCTGCGGGACGGCCAGCCCGGAGAACCCGAGGTGACGCTGTCTCCGCTGCGCTACCACTACCAGCACCGGGCCGAGCTCGAGGTCGTCGTTCAGGCCGGAACCGGCCGGGTCAGCGCTTTCGACAGCCTGATCACCGCCATCGGCGCGGCGCTGGATGCTGACCACACGCTCGGCGGGCTCTGCGACTGGGCCGAGCCGGAAGCCCCGGCCTCGGTGGATCTGCCCGTTGAGGGCGCGGCGGCGCTGAAGGCGGCGGTCATCACCGTCGTGCTGCACTATACGACCGCCGGGCCGCTGGCTTGACGACATGGGATCGCCCTTATCAGCAGGTTCCGTAATAGCCTCGGAAAAAAAAACGGCAACATTCCTGAGCAACGCCCGCGCGGATCATCTCGGCGGCGATGTCGCGACCATCGGGCAGAAAGCACTGTGCGACATAGCGGCCATAGCGGTCCATGTCGCGCACTTCGCAATGCAGTGTCCTGCCGGAAATCAGCCCGCGCATCGTGTCGGTGGCGGCCGAACCGCCTGATGGTCCCACTCCGGCGCATCCAGCCCCCAGACGCGGATGCGCCGTGACTCACCACTGAGCGTGAAGGTGTCGCCATCGAGAACCTTCGAGACCTTGGCTTCGAGCTCCGTCGACTGACGGGCAGCAACGGGCGCCTGCAATTGCAGGGCAGCCAAGGCGACGAGGATGGCAAGAACGCGGGAGAACAGGGTCATCATCGGCTGAAGATGCCCGTGGACACCGGCCGAGCGCAGGGCCCGGGACTTGGGCAAATCACTGGAAAGGATGTGAATAATGGCACGTGCGCAAGGCGCGCGGGCGCAGATGGCGCTTGCGTTCGAGACGGCTTACGGCACCCCGCCTGCCGGCGGCTACCGACTGATGCCCTTCGCCCGGACGACGCTGGGTTCGGAGCAGCCGCTGCTGAACTCGGAACTGCTGGGCTACGGCCGCGATCCGCTGGCGCCGATCAAGGACGCGGTCACCGCCGATGGCGAGGTGGTGGTGCCGATCGACGTGGAAGCCTTCGGCTACTGGCTGAAGGCAGCCTTCGGCGCGCCGGCCACCACCGGCACCACGCTCAAGACCCACAGCTTCCAGTCCGACAACTGGACCCTGCCGTCGATGGCGATCGAGGTTGGCATGCCGGAGGTGCCCCGCTACGCGATGTATGCGGGCTGCGTCCTCGATCAGCTGTCGTGGCAGATGAGCCGCTCCGGACTGCTGACCGCAACCGCCCGGTTGATTGCGCAGGGCGAGGCGATCGGCACCACCTCGGCTGCAGGCACGCCCACGACCCTAGGGCTGCAGCGCTTCGGTCATTTCAACGGGACCGTGAAGCGGAACGGCACGGCACTGGGCAATGTCGTCTCGGCAGAGATCACCTATGCCAACGGCCTCGACCGGATCGAGACCATCCGCAGCGACGGCAGGATCGAAGGCGCCGATCCCGGCATGGCGGCGCTGACCGGCCGGATCGAGGTGCGGTTTGCCGACAACACGCTGGTCACCCAAGCCATCGACGGCAGCCCCTGCGAGCTTGAATTCGCCTACAGCCTCGGGGCCAATGCCAACTTCACCTTCACCGCGCATGCCGTCTACCTGCCGGTCCCGCGCGTCGAGATCGCCGGGCCGCAGGGCATCCAGGCCAGCTTCGACTGGCAGGCGGCGAAAGCCGCCAGCCCCGCCCGCATGTGCACCGCCGTCCTTGTCAACACTGTCACGGGATACTGACCATGATCCGCCTGAACCTGTCGAATTCCCCCGAATGGCTGACACTGCTGCCCGGCCTGCGCATCAAGGTGGCGCCGCTGACGACCGCGCTGATGGTTGCCGCGCGAGTTGATCCGGCGCTGGCGGCGCGGCCGGAAACCGCCACCACCGAGGAGATGGCGCTGGCCATGGCCAAGGCGGTCGCCCGCTTGGCGGTGCTGGACTGGGAAGGTGTCGGCGATGAGCAAGGCGAACCGCTGGCTTTGTCCTCCTCAGGCATCGACGCCCTGCTCGAGGTCTGGCCGGTCTTCGAAGCGTTCCAGAGCCAGTATGTCGCCCGCGGGTTGATGCTGGATGCGGAAAAAAACGTCTTTGCGCCCTCGCCGACTGGTGCTTCGGCGGGGGCGACAGCTACTGCGCGGCCTGTAGCGGACCCTGCCCTGACTGTCCGGCAAAACTGAACCAGCCGCGGACCATCGAGGGCTGGCAGGTCTGGGATCTGGTGCAGCGCCTCGGCGGCCAGCTGCGGGTCATTCCCGGTGCCGTCGTCGGTTGGGACATGGGCGCCGCGCTCGCCATGGCGCAAGCGCTGGGCGTCAACGTCCTGATCGTCGCCGAATTGCTGCCCGAGATCGAGGCCGTGATGGTGCGCAGGCTGAACGAGCGATTGGCCGAAACCGACCGCGGCGGCATCAGCTCTTGAGCTTCTCGATCAGGGAGACGCCCGGCAGGCCTTCAAAATGCCTGTCGCAGCCACGCCGTCGCGAAGATGATGGCGTCGGCGGTGGCGAGCTTGTGTTCTTGGCGGGCATCGGCCGCCGCCAGCGCAATCTCGGTGTCGAGCGGGACGATCTGACAGACCTCTCCGGTCGGCGAGCCACTCGATCCACGCCGACGTGTCCACGAGGACCATCATAACCGGTCCGACCGATCCCGATAGTCCGTGGCGGAGGCGCCGCGTGCGAGCCCCTTGAGTTCCTCCCGCTTCGGCACCGGCACCAGAAGGACGCCGGTGCCCTTGGGGATGAAGGCGAAGGTCAGCCCGGCTTCCCAGTGCCGGGCCGCGCGGATCGCCTTGGGGATCGATATCTGGAACTTCGAGGAGAGGGTGGCGGTCTCGGCCATGGTCATACGCTCACTGGAACGATGTTGCTAACGCAAGACGCCAAACGGGCGGAAGCAAGGAAACCCCGAACATGGCCTGCCCTGACCGGCTCAGCGCACCAGCGTGCGCTGGACGATCTGCGGGTCCTTGTCGATCAGCGCCAGAAGCACCCGCGCGGGTCCCTCAGGGCTGCGCCGCCGCTGCTCCCAGTTCAGGAGCGTGCCCTTCTTCACCCCGATACTGCGGGCAAATTCGGATTGGGAGAGCCCCGTGCGCGAACGGATCGCCTGCACATCCGGCGCGGGCAGCTCGATCTCGTGCACCGTGCCGGGTCCTTCGCCGCGGGCATGCGCCAGCGCTTCCTTCAGGCCCTTCTCGATGCTCGTGAATGCGTCGCTCATCTCGTCCTCCTGTAAGTTGCGGCCAGGGCCGCGCCCAGTTGCTTCACCGCTTCCGTCTCGGCCGGCGTCAGGTTCGCCTTCTCGTTCTTGGCGAAGATCGTGATCAGGAAGATCGGCGTGCCGTCCTCCGGGCTGAAGAAATGGATCACCCGGTAACCGCCGCTCTTGCCGCCACCCTCGCGGGCAAACCGGAACTTCCTGACCCCGCCGCCGATCGACACCCCGGTCAGCGGGTTCCGCGCCACGAAATCGATCAGCTCGAGCCGCTCGGCCTCGGACATGAGGCTGCGTGCGCGCCGCTGGAATTCCGGTGTCTCGACGACGGTCACGATGACCATGCCACCCATATGTGCGTCAATGGCGCATATGTCAATGACGCACACACCCAGGAACAATCGCCATGGCCGAGAAGCGTGTATCCGTCCGCCTCGTTGCGGAGGGCGGCCGGCAGGTGCGTGCCGAGCTGGAGGGTGTCGGTGACGCGGGGGCAAAAGGCTTCGGCCGCCTGTCGCGCGAGATGGAGCTGGCGAACACCCGCCTCGCAGGTTTCGCGCGCCGGGCCGGGCTCGCGCTTTCCGCTGCGGCCGCAGCAGCCACCGCTTCGCTGGGGCTGATCGTGAGGTCCACGGCCGAGAGCGCCGCGGAAATCCGCCAGTTCGCGCAGGTCGCCAACGCCACGCCCGAGGCGCTGCAGCGCTGGTCGGCCGGCGCCCGCACAGTCGGGATCGAGCAGGAAAAACTCGCCGATACCCTCAAGGACGTGAACGACCGGGTCGGCGATTTCCTGCAGACCGGCGGCGGGCCGATGGCCGACTTCTTCGAGAGTGTCGCACCGCGTGTGGGCGTGACGGCAGACCAGTTCGCCCGGCTGTCCGGGCCTGAGGCGCTGCAGCTCTACGTCGACACGCTGGAACGCGCGGGACTGAGCCAGCAGGAGATGACCTTCTATCTCGAGGCGATGGCGTCCGACGCCACGCGCCTGCTGCCGCTCCTGAGGAACGGCGGCGCCGAGATGGCGCGGCTGGGGGACGAGGCGGCTGGCCTTGGTGCTGTGCTGGATAGCGATGCGCTGGAGGCCCTGCGGCGCACACAGGTCGCGCTGGGCACGATGTCCCTCGTCTTCGACGGGTTGCGCAACCGCATCGCCGTGGCGGTCGCGCCGGCAGTCGAGGCGCTGGCCTCGGCTTTCTTGGCGCTCGCGTCCGATGGCGGGGTCCTGCGGACGGCCATCGATGCCGTGATCGGCAATCTCGGCCGGCTGGCCACCTATGCCGTGTCCTTCGCCACCTTCATGGCCGGGCGCTGGGTCGCGGGGATGGCGGCGGCGGCACTCTCCGTCCGAGGCCTTGCCACGGCGCTGGTCGTCCTGCGTGGCGCCCTGATCCGCACCGGCATCGGGGCGCGGATCGTCGGCGCAGGCGAGCTGGTCTATCAGTTCTCCCGCTTCGTCGAACGGGTGGGCGGCGTCGGCGAAGCCTTCCGCCTGCTCGGCGACCTGGCCAGGGAAGTCTGGTCGCGCATGGGCCTGTCGCTCGACGCGGCCCTCGCCCGCATGGCGGCGGGCTGGGAAGGGCTGAAGGCCGCCAGCCTCTCTGCCCTCGAGGGCACCATCGCCGGCGTGGTCAGCTTCGGTGATCGGACCGCGGCGGTGTTCCACGGCGCGTATGACGCGGCCGTCGCCATCTGGGCTCGGCTTCCCGGCGCCATCGGCGACTTCGCCTTCCAGGCCGCGAACGGGTTGATCAGCGGGGTCGAGGCGATGCTGAACGGGGTCGTCAGCCGCATCAACCTCTTCATCACCGCCCTGAACGGCGCGCTGGCGCTGCTGCCCGACTGGGCGGTGGGCGAAGGCGGCGTGAAGATCGGCACGCTGGATTCGCTGACGCTCGGCCGGATCGGAAACCCGTTCGAAGGTGCGGCGACAGTGGCCGGCACTACGGCAGCCGATGCTTTCTCGGCGGCGCTGGCGCGGACATATGTCGAGCCGCCCGACCTGGGCCTCGGCACCATGGCCGATGACGCCCGCGCCCGGGCGGACGCGTATCGCGAGGCGGCGGGCATGCTCTCCGATGCGGCAGGTCGGCCGCTCGTCAGCTGGCAGGCGCTGAAGGACGCGGTGACCCGGACAGGATCCGAGGCAGAAACGGCCCTCGGGGATGCCGCGTCGTCGGCGGGCGCGCTGACAGCCGGTCTGAATGACACCGCGGCAGCCGCGGACGGCGCCGGGGGTGCGGCGCGGACGGCGGGGACTGCGGCGGCTGATAGTGCCGAGACCGCCCTCACCGGTTGGCGCGCGGTCACCGCGGCGCTCGCCGACTATGCCGCCAAGGCGCGCGACATCGGCGGCGACATCGGCCAGGCGCTGGTCGGGGCGTTCACCTCGGCCGAGACCGCCATCGGCGAGTTCGTCAAATCCGGCAAGCTCGACTTCCGCGATCTGGTCACATCGATGATCGCCGATCTCGCCAAGCTCGCCGCCCGGCGCTTTATCCTCGGCCCGATCGCGAATGCGCTCTCCGGCGCGCTGGGCGGCACGGCCGCCGTGTCCGCGAGCATTCTGCACGCCGGCGGCGTGGTCGGCGCACCGGACCTGCACCGGTTCCGTTCCGGTCAGGTGCTCATGTTAAGCGGCCCTCTGTTC
>ENA-UOUJ01001310-UOUJ01001310.1-activated-sludge-metagenome-genome-assembly--contig:-NODE-1310-length-13419-cov-3.157887_pt1 | contig 13419 bp, 11 predicted proteins | sample MGYA00249839_ERZ747224 | MGnify/ENA primary metagenome ERZ747224 (study PRJEB28782, sample SAMN03220277) | activated sludge metagenome | biome: wastewater; feature: sewage sludge; material... | reverse complement strand
GCCGTGGCAGTTCGATACTTCGGTCGACAAGGCCAATAAGGCGGCTGTCCTCGATATGATCGAGCGCAAGAAGGGCGGCTATTACGACGGCTTCAGCACTACCGTAAACAATTACAGCAACACCAATATCGGCACGCAGATCAACTGCAACAACGTGGCCGATGCCACGGGCAATGAAGCAGCGAACAGCCAGGTCGCCAACTCGCCCAATGTCAACAATTCATCCGGCGTCGATTCCTCTGCCACCGGCAACCAGTCGGACAGCTCTGTCGAAGGTGGTGGCAAGGGATACGGTTACGGGCGAAGCGGCGTCGGTAGCGATCAGGATAATTCCGGCGACATCTCTTCAGGTGTGACCGATTCCGACAGCACTTCGAGCAGCGGTCCCATCAATGCCGGGAAGAGCGATCAGAGCCTTGGCAACCGCCAGGGAAATAGCGGCGATCAGGTCGCCAGCATCGATAGCAGCACAGCCTGCGACATGACTGGCGGCACGGTAAATGGCCACGTGAAGTCCAATATCGCCGGCCCGCTGAATTGAGGTATGTGTCGATGAATCCTCCAAAGACACGGCCTTGCACAGCCATTCGTTCGCGCCTTCTCGCAGCGATCTTCGCCTTTCCGCTCATTCTTGGCGGGTGTGTGGCGTCGACCGATAATCTCGGCACGGTTCGCAATAGCAAGAAGGAAGCGCCGATCATCTATTCGGCCCCCGTACGCAGCAACGTCACTCCGATGAGCGAGCCGCTGGCTTGCTTTGCCCGCACGCTGAAAGCGTCGAACAAGAAGCCGCTCGGCATAGCTGTCGGTGATGTCAAGGATTATACGGGCAAGCAGGGGCAGGATGAGGGCTTCGCCATCACTCAAGGCGGAGCGCTAATGGCCTATTCGGCGCTTGGCAAGCTCGGCGATGCAGTCCGGCTGCATGAGCGCTTCGACACCCGCATTGCCGAGGCCGAACTGGTTTACATGGACCGGCGCCAGCTCGGGGACGGCAGCTATCATTCGATCGATGACCCGAACCAGGCCGGGGAGACGGCGAGCGTGCCGTGGAAGCCGTATTTCGGCGGCTCGATCCGCCAGTCCGACTATTTCATCGTCGGCGGCATCACCGAGCTCAATTACAACATCCAGTCCGGCGGTGCCGAGATAGCGATCAGCAATGTCGGCCCGAAAGCGCGTGTCTACACGATGAACATCGCTGTCGACCTCAGGATCGTGGGTTCCCAAAGTCTCATGGTCTACGACACGGTCAGCATCGAGAAGCAGCTGACGGGCTATGAAGTCGGCTTCGGCGTATTCCGCTTCTTTGGAAGCAATCTCTTCGATATCAATATCGGCGCCAAGAATGCCGAGCCGCTTCAACTCGGGGTGCGTACGGCCATCGAAGCGGGCGTGCTGCAGCTGGTTGCGTCCGTCGCTGGCGTTGATCCCGCATCCTGCGTTCCACCTGAACTTGGGCCTGTCAGATGGGATGGCGCCAATGCAGCCGCCGTGCGTGCCGAAGTTGTCGAAACGACCGCCAGCATCGACCTGCCCCCGCCCGCAAAGCCGGCTGGTGGCTTGCCGGCCTCTTCGGAAGGGCTTTTGGGTCAGGCCGATGCAGCAGCCGAACTGGACGCCGGGGCTATTCTGGATCTTGAGCCGGCAAATGTGACCGAGCGGTCGCAGGCTGCCGATGGCGGAGAGTTCGCCGTCCTCTTTTCTGGTTCGGCCAAGGAACTGGACGGGCTGTCCCAGGCTACGATCCGCCGGGTTGCGGATCTCGTGCAAGGCGGTCGACGCGTAAATCTCACCATCAGCGGACGTTCGGAAAGCGATCTTTCGGGGCAAGAGCGTGCTGCGCTCGAGAGGGATCGCATCCGTACGGTCGTGGCCCTGCTTTTGCGCCACGGCATTTCCAAGGCGCAAGCAAGTCTCCTTTGGAAGTCCTTCCCGGACCAGGCGCAGATCAACCAGGCAACGCTCGCCGACAACGCCACGGAACTTCGTGAAATCGCGAGGATCCGTGTCGGATGAGCAGGCTGCGCACGCCTCGAATTTCCCTCGACCGAGGTCAGTACCGGCCTCTGCCCTGGGCTCATCCCGAGAGTTTTTTCGGGTTCATGCAAATGACCGAGCCTTCGACCGAGGCGGTCCAAACGAAACAGAAAGAGGAATAGAAAGCATGTCTATCAAGAACGCTACGAAGAAGAAGCTACTGGCAGGTGCGGGAACAACGGTGCTCGCAACCTTGATCGCGGGCGGTGCATACGCGGCTGAGGTCACCATTCTACGGCATCCGGACACGAGACGGGCGAAGCGGTGACCACGAATTCAGGCAGTGTCGCGGCCTCCGTGTCAGACGCGCATGGCAAGCTTGGGGTGACCGGCGATCAATCCGGAACGAGCAACGCAGTCACCACCAACACCATCCGCGCGGGCGCAATCGGGACGACCTTCACCAACGATCTCGACCTCTCCCTGATCGAGGACAACGATGTGGAGGGCAATTCCGGCGTCGCTGCCCTGGGCGTTGCCACAAATATGGGCGTTGTCACCTCGAGCGTAACCGACAGCTTGCTGTCGATCGACCTTGCTGGTGCCGCAAGCGATGTCGTGGCGGTCAACACCGACAATACCATCCGCTCCCAGTCCACCGTCAACGCGGGCAAAACCACTGTCGCCGGTGCGATCCCGAATGGCTACGTATCGCAAACCGAAGGAAGGTCGGCGGTTTCATTCCCAACGGGACTTATCCACGCGGCGGATGGCAGTGTCGTGGCAAGCTCGGTGCAGTTGAACAGTGCCGCCGGTCATGCTGCTTCGGTGGAAGACAATGGAATCGGGCTGGCGCTGCGGTCGGATACGATCGATGGTGAGGCCGAGGCGTCCCCCACACTTGACCGCAATACCATTGATGCCACGATGGCGGTTAACAGCGCAGGCACCACGGCCGACCTGAAAAATGGCGGAGCTCCGGCCTTCGAAGGCTCGGCGGTGGTCTCCAATCTCCAGTCCAACTTGAATGGCTCGGCAAGTGCGGCCAACTCCGGTTCAGAGATTGCGGCAGTGGTCACCGGGATCGGCGGCAGCGCTCTCAACAAGCTCGAAGGCGGCCTTTCGGTTCAGGACAATGCGATTTCCAGTTCCGTGTCCGGCAACCAGTCCACGGGCATGGAGGGCAAGGCCGGCAATCGCATCCTGATCGGCGACCAGCTCGCTGTCCGCGGCGCTGGAACCACTGGCCCGCTGCAGCCCGGATCGGCGGTCGCCTACGATGCCGGCGAGATGGATGCCGGTGCGATTGCCGATCTGGTCATCATGAACAGCCAGGGCAATTCCGGCCTGTCTGATCTGAGCATTATGACTCTCTCCAGCACCACCGCGAATGGCACCGTCGGCGCCGTGGTCGACTCGCTCGATGGGGGCTCGGTCACGCTCGCCGGCAATGCCGTGACATCGCAGGCGCTCGGTAACAGTGCCTCGAGTGAGGTGCAGAGCGGGAAAGACTCAGCGGAGTTCGACGCGACAGTCGCCCTGCTTAGCCAGCAGATCAACCACAACGCCAATGTCATGGCGACGATGAGCCAGACGGCTGTGACGGCGGTGGTCGGCAGCGCCACCGGCGGCGTCACCAATGAAAGCACGGTCACCGTCTCGGACAACATCAGTGCGGCACGGGCCTATGGCAACGATGTGGGTCAAAAAATTGCGCTGGATGCCAATACGCTGAATGGCGCTGCCGGATTTGTCGATCTGACGGGCGGCACGACCGGCCCGAGCAACGACGGCAATGCGTCTGCATCCGGAGCGGTGACGATCACCAACCTGCAATCGATCTATAACGGCAACGTCACTGCGGCGAATGACGGTTCGACCATTGGTCTCGATGCAGATACAAGGATCGCCACGCCCGACGATCTGATCGGGTCCAGTTCGCTGTCAACCGGTGCCAACAAGCAGGAAGCTGTGGCGCTTGGAAGCAGTGCCTCCAGCGGTATCTCGCTCACCGGCAATACGGTCGGCAGCGGAGCAGGCATCGCCAGCGTCCAGATCGGCGACGCGGAATCGGCCGTATCATCTACCTTGTCAAATGCTTCGGTCGGTCTGATCGCGAGCACTCATGTGGCAGACAGCACGCTGTCGGTCGCCGGCAACCTGCAGCGCGCGATTGGTTACGGCACGATGGCGGGTAACACCCTGTCGGTCGAGGCCAACAACGTGAACGTTGCTGTCGGGGGAGCAGGCGCAGGCGGTGCCTACGATCCGGATGGCAACGACCCATTCCATCAATACACGGATGCAATCGACTACAGCCAGCCGACGATCGAAGCCGCGTTCGCCGTGCTGAATGACCAGTCGATCCAAGGGCCCGTGACGGCTGCTGCCGAGGGGATGACGGGGCTGAGTGTCGAAGGCGACGTCCGCGCCAGTGCGGCGACAAACAATGGCAATGCGCTCGTGGCCGCTGCCTATGGCAACGACGCGGCCAATGGCATTGCTCTCGACGCTGGTACGCTGGACACGACCGGTTTTGCTTCGGTGGCGCATATCGGCAACGCGCAGGCGGTCTCTGGCGCATCCGCCGGGATTTCCGCAACGGCATCCGGCGGCAACGTGGCATTCACCGACATCGAGGACAATGTGCTCGGTTCGACCGTGTCGACCTCGACAAACCAGGTCCAGGCTCAGGCCTATGGCAGCAAGGCGTCCAACAGCCTCGGTGTGTCGGGCAACGCGATCGACACTTCAGGTGTCGGTGTTCAGTCCGGCCTGTCCCTGGACGGCGGAGAATTGAGCAACGACACTTCCTTCGGCGTAACCAATGCCCAGGCTGGCGCCGGGTCGGTCTCAGCCTCGTTGCTGGACAATCCGATTATCCCGGCAACCTCCGCCAGCGTGCTCACGCGGATCGGCGGCAATGGAACGATCATCGCAGGCTCGTCGGTAGCCTCCGACAACAACAGCCTGTCTGCCCAGGCCACGAGCAATTCCGCCGATAACGCGCTCGGCATCCAGGCCAACGCTATCGCGTCCGCCAGTGGCGTGATGAACTTCCAGATCACGGATGCTGACGTGTCGGCGACGATCGGGATTGCGGGGGCGCCTGATGGTCTGACATCAGTTCCATTCTCCCAGACGGCAAATCTCGTGACTGCTGGCCAGACTGAGGTGGAGGGCGACATCCTGTTTGACTCTGCCTACTATAGAATCGCAAAGACCAGCCTGACCGGGAATCAGATCGACTATCTTCTCGACAATGGTTGGGCTGATTCAGGCCTGTACGTGACTATCGACTACACCGGGCCCAATGAGCTCTCACCAAGCGAATTCGCCAACATTCAAACCTATCTTGCTACGGGAGCAACGCAGGAATGGCAGGCCGGAACGCCCAATATCGGCGGCGTCACCATCATGGCGGAAGGTGCAGCCATCATCGGCTCCACGCTGTCGGTCGACGGCAACAAGGTGAATGGCGCCGTGACGGGCAACGTCGCCACCAACACGCTATCGGTTGCAAGCGGAACGATCGCCAGCGGTAGCGGCTTGACGACGGCCGCTTCGCAGGCCGATGCAAGCCTTACCACGGTGGCTGACCATTCGGTGGTGAACCAGCAGGCAGTCGGCGGCGGCGAGCTCGACAGCACCGTCGCCGGTTCCTTCGGCATCGCTACGGAAGAGGACGCGGTGATCTCCGGCTCCAGTCTCAGCGTGTCGGGGAACAGCCAACGCGCCGCATCCGTTGCCAATACCGCGGCGAACACGCTGAGCCTGGATGGCAATATCGTGGCGGCGGGCTCCGCACTTCTGTCGGCACAGAACAGCTTTGCCGATGTCAGTGCTTACTCCGATATGGAGGTGTTCGCGCCTGCCGCGGTATCAGCGTCCAGCATCGACATCTCCGGCAACTCCAGCACCGCACTCGGCGTGATCAACGATGCGACAAATACCTCGACGATCTCGGCAACCAATATTGCCACGCTTGGTGTCGGAGCGCTGACTGGTGAGGTCGGCAATGCGGTTCTCGACCTGGAGGATTTGTCTGCCACTGGCGACCATGTGCTGCAGAATATGCAAGCCGCGACCACCAGCGTCGAAAGCACCGCAGTCGCGTCTCTCTACAATGTGGACAGGGAAGCTCTGGCTACTTCTGGCCTGAGCGGCGGCAGCTTCACCATGAATGGCAACACGACCTATGCCGAGGCTTCGGCTAACCGGGCTGCCAACGCGATGACGCTCAACGGCAACGCCACGCAAGGGGCGAATGGTGGTGTAGCCAATCTGCAGAACAGCAGTGCTGACGTGACCGCCAATGCCACCACCAGTGCAGGTGTTGCGTTGACCGGTGCTGTCGGGATTGCGGCTCAATCGGGCGGCACGGCTACTGTGGACGGGAACAAAACGACGGCGCTGGCTCAGGGCAACTCCGCCACCAACGTGCTGAATTCGGTGGCCGGAGCCAACTACGGCTCCTCGGTCGGCACGGCAGGGGTCGAATTCTCGGCTATCGGCGACAGCAGCGTGCGGGCTACGGCGACTATGCTCAACGCCCAAAGCAACAGCGGTGACGTCGCCGCGCATAGTGCAGGGACGACCTATGCCGTTGCGCTCAACGCGGTTTCCGCCGGCAATCCTGCCATTGCCAACGGCACCGTTTCAGTGAGCGGTAACAGCGTGGCGGCACAAGCCTTCGGCAACAATGCGGTCAATCGGATCTCGTTGGCGGGCCTGAACACGGGAACCTCAACGGTCGCCCTGGGCAGCACCCAGAGCAACTCCGGCGTCATCACGGCATCCGTGACCGGTGCGAATGTCGGGCTGGACGCGTCCGGTTCGGCGGGAGGCTCATCCTTCAGCGTCGGCAGCAACACGATCAGTGCCAACGCCGTCGGAAACAGCGTGAGCAACGTCATTCGCCGCAAGTAAAAGCGGCGTCTTCCACCGGCTCGCCCCTGCCCGGGCGGGCCGGGACTGGAAGGGAATGGCGGCCGCTCACCCCTGAAACCCCGAGTCAGATCGCCGTTCCCTTCCGCATCTCAAATATTGGGAAAACTCATGGCATTTCGCCAATTACCGAGAACGGTCAGCACGTCTGTTTGGGCGCTGGCAACCTGCCTCACGGCCGCATTCTCAACCGTGCAAGGTCAGGCGGACGCCGCCGCCATTTCCGGCTCTTTCGCCGTCCGTGGGCTTGGGGCACAGAGCTGCGGGGATATCTCGGCGTTGGCCACAGGCGACAAGGCGGACGACCTTATCCAGTTGAGCGCGGCCTGGATCGCTGGTTACCTCAGCCAGTTCAATCGCGGCAATTCCGATACATATGAGGCCGTTCCCATCATCGATAACGTCGTTCTCGGGAAGCTGGCCATAAATATCTGCCGCTCGAACCCCGACATTCTGTTCGAGGCGGTCGTGGCAAGCCTTGTCACGTCATTCTCGCGGGGCGTGCTTGCCGAGGAAAGCCCTATCGTCGAGCTCAAGTCCGGAAAGAACTCGGCAATGTTGCGCCGCGCATCCTTCCGGCTGGTTCAGCAGGAACTGATCGAGCAGGGATATCTGCCGGGGGGCGGCGCCGATGGCGATTATGGCCCTGCCAGCCGGGCTGCCCTGTCAAAGTATCAGGAAGCACGAGGCATCACGACGACTGGCATTCCCGATGCCCAGACGCTTATCCACCTCTTTGCCATGGGCGGGACCGATAGGGAAAGCGGCAGGAACTAACGGCCTTGCAGCCGCCAACCAAGTAAAGGCAGGAACGATGTCGACGGACCTCATTAGCGCATTCACTACCGCGACAGTCCAGGAATTGCTGCGCGAGATCGGCTGGGAAGCAGAACTCGCGGGCACGAAGGAGCAACCACAGGTCGTCAGTGTGGTGGCCGACGTCAAATTCAACATTCGCTTCGGGACGCCCTCGATAGACGGGAATGGCTGGACCGATTTCACGATCTCAGCACCATTCACGGTGGACCAGGAGGTCTCGCCGGTCGTCGGGGCATTCTGGAACCGAAGGAACCGGTTCGCGCGTGTCTACCGGACCCGGGATCAATTGTTGCTGGACATGGAAGTGGTGGCAGCGGGTGGCGTTACCCGCGCCCATGTCAAATATCTGTTTGCCGTGTGGGCCGACGTTGCTCACCTCTTCGTCAGGCATCTCCGGGCCGACCACGCCGTGCTCGCGCGTTACAAGACAGCCAGCACGGGTAAATCGGCGGCTCCGGCGCCAGCCTCACGTCCCGCTGCCGGAGAGCCTACGCGTCAGCGTCAATCGGTACCTGTCTCGCGAGTGAATGGCAGAGCCAGTGATCTAGGGGAAAAGGCGCATGCCGTCGGCTCCAGTTGAAAGGGTAACGGGATTGCCGGTGATCGCGTCCGCCCACGCGTCGCCGGCTTCGAGGGACCCGCACCCCTCGAAGCGGGTTGGAGTGGATTTGTACCGAGTTCCCCCGGCCTGCGCTTCTACGTACCGCCGCTGCCCCCGCCGCGCGAGAATGACCCGCTTGGGCAGGCCGATCTGCTTTCCGACGCCTTCCGCGAAGGCCAGGAGCGGGAAGGCGGTGGCGGGGATCCGGCGATGAGGAAGCGCCAACCTCTTGTTCTCGGTTCTGCCATGGCAGCCGTAGCCCTGGTTGCGGTTACGCTCGGCTACCGCACCTTGTTCGTCGATCAAGGGATTGCAGGTGCCACGCCGGCGCTCGCCCAGACCACAGATGAGACTTCGCCATCTGGGCCACGTGCCGACCGCCTGACCGCCAAGGAGGAGAGGGAGGCTCCCGGGACAATGGTGCCGGGTAATGAGGAGATTGAAGGGCCGGCGCTGCGCAACACCATCTCGAAACAGGCGGCCGAATGGGGTGTCAAAACCTGCCTAGGCCAGATCGAGCAGGTCTCGGAGTTCCTGACGACCGGACAGGCTTACTTCGTGCTTTCACGCAAAGGGCCGGCAAGCGCCGATGCAAGCGCATTTTCCGCTGCCATCGCCGGTACCGACAAGAATGGCTTGGCGAGCATTTCAAACTTTGTTTCGGCTCCCGTGGAGGACGGCAAGTGCAATTCCGCCTACCAGACAGTCGTGGCGTTTCCCGACAGTTGCGATCAGGTTCACAAGTCGCGGTTCACGAGCTTCAGTGGCGCTGTCGAAATGGGCAAGGCCGCAGACAGCTGGACAAATGGGAGGGGAGCCTATCTCCACATGCTGTCGCTAGGCGAACGCGGCTGCGTGGTCGTCAAGACGGAGATGGTTTTCTGACATGAACAGGGCGTCAACCATCTCTGGGGGACGACCGTGCGCTCACGAAGGCGGAACGGTCCCCATGTGGCCGGACAAAGGCGCGGACTTCCCGCCGGTTGCTTATATCCGGCCCGCGAGTCTGCGTGGCGACCACAACATCAGATGCCGGCCCCATAGATTTGGAGGAGTTGGATGTGAACCAGATCGGTTCGTCCCGTAGAGGGGGGACGTTGAGGATGGCCTCGGCTTTCACCATGGCGTTCCAACCCATCGTCGACGTGAACGATGGCTGGCGGCCATTTGCCTACGAAGCGCTGTTACGGGGCACGAACGGCGAAACCGCCGGTACAATACTTGCCAATGTTCCGGCCGACGACATTCTTGCCTTCGATGCTGCCTGCCGCAAGAAGGCGCTCGAACTGGCCCAGTTTCTTGGCCTGCGCTCTCGGCTCAGCCTCAATGTGACGGCCGAGGCAGCCGGGAATTACCGGCATGGACTGCACGCAACGTTGCGCGTGGCCAGGGAGATCGGCTTTCCGGCGTCAAAGCTCATTTTCGAGATCACCGAACAATCGCCTATCGAGCGCGTCCATAAGCTGTCTCGCTGGATGGTGGCAGCGCGCAATCGCGGCATCACGGTGGCGCTGGATGATTTTGGGTCGGGTCATGCCAATATCGGAACGCTGCTGCGCCTGCGCCCGCATATCGTCAAGCTGGACATGGAACTGGTCAGGGGCATCAATGCCGATCGCTCCCGACAGGCCCTGGTCAGGGGGATAGCCTCGGCCTGTGAAGGCTTCGGGAGTCTCGTCATCGCCGAAGGGGTCGAAGCCGAGGAGGAATTTCGAAAGCTGCGCGAACTCGGCATCAGCCTGATGCAGGGCTTTTTCATTGCCCGGCCTGCAATCGCCTCTCTCCCGCAAACCGTTTCACCGTCCCCATCGTTCGCGCGATCCAGGATGACTAGATCGGACGGGCGCCCGCGCGACGAGACGATAGGAGGGGCGCTTTATGGCTGACGAGAAAAAGGAAACAGGACGCAGCCGCCCGGATATCAATCCGCCGGGAGAGATCAGCCCGGCCGACCCAGGCTATCTGCGCCAATGCGGCTTTGCCCTGGAGCCATCCATCGACCGGTTGATCGAACTGGCGGTCAAGGCCGGCTGGGCACATGCCGACGTGGTCGCAGCGATACTCATCAAGGCCGGGCGTCACCTGGAAAGTGCGGCAAAAATCGATGGGAACAATGGCGGGGTGGATCTCGGCGCTCCAGGTATCAATGCCCGTAATGCACCGATCCATGGCACGGATGGTGCCAGGCGCGGGAGGCTTCATTGATGCCTCCGGAAGCTATGTCTCCTCCTATGCGCGGATTCCTATGCCCGTTGGAGCACGATCCTGAAAGATCGCAGGCTTTTAGGACAAGATTGTTATTCAATAACAAAGGCTTGGGTCCCGGTGACGGTTCAAGGAAAAGTCATCTCGATCTGACGGGCAACGCCACCCCAAGTTTTTCTCGCGGCTGTGGCGCACGCGCGAACCTAACCTCTTTCGGTACAGTCCGCCGCATCATGCACCGAAGGAGTAGCAGGAGCATGGTGCCCCCATCTGCTTCTGCGCCATCGAGGGCTCCCTCGATGGAAGCTGGGCCTGGCCCCCTCATGCCGCTCAAGGCCAGGCTTTGCCCCCGGCGCGCCCGTCTGCCCGCAATGACGGGTGCGCCGGATGGCCATCGTCCAGTTCGCAGCACCGCCCGTATTGCCCGCTCGGCTCGATTCTCCGTAAGGCAATTTCGATGAGGTTCTCACCTGCAAAGAGAGAAACGGCAATTCTGTTTGCCGATGACGATCGGACTTTCGTCGCGCAGACCGCGGCCGCGCTTTCCCTGTTCGGATACCGTTGCTTCGAGGCTTGGACGGGCGAAGACGCCATTCGCCTGTTCGAACGTGAACGGCACATCCGCATCGTGCTGAGTTCCCTGCAATTGCCAGACATGGGAGGGCTGGAACTTGTCAGAAAGCTGAATGCATGGTCTGGCGACCGGGAGGCAGCCAGCGTGCTGATCGCTGAATCGCCATCGCTCGATGATGCCATCACCGCGTTGCGATATGGAGCTGCCGACCTGCTGCAAAAACCACTGTCGATCCAGGAAATCAGGCTTTCGTTGCGCAGTGTCGAGATGCGCCTGTCCGAGCCTGCAATCACCAAACCAGCGGAAAGAGCGCCGAACCGTCAATTGATCCTGCGGCACCTTGTCTTGGCTCGCAATGAGCGTGTGAGTCAGGTGGACGCAGGTGAAATCAGCGATATCGCCTGGCATATGCTTCTCGAGACAGCGCTTGGGGAGGAATGTTCGCAGCCCGTCTCAATCACCAATCTCTGCATGTCGACCGGGGCGCCTATCAACACCGCCTTGCGCCACCTGGGCAATCTCGACAGGCACGGCCTGGTGAACCGCGTTCCGGGGCCGGAGGACAAGCGGACCACATTCGTCCATCTGAGCCCCGCAGGTCTCAAGCTGGTCGACGATTTCCTTGGGCGGTTTGCGCGCCGGTGTCGGACAGACACGACGCCGCCCGGAAGGTCGAGGGACGGCCAATCCTTATCGGCCTTTGCCGTTTCCTGTTGAGCCGGGCAGGGCGTCAAGGCATGACCTTGATCACCCTGGCCACGATCGGTAGCAGCACGACGATAAGGATCACGGGAAAGATGCAGGCACCAAGTGGCGCCAGCATCTTGATAGGCAAGGCATTGGCACGCTCTTCGGCAGTCACCATGCGCCGGCTGCGCATCTCGTCGCTGTAAACGCGTAGCGCCTGGGTCATGCTGGTTCCGAGCTCTTCGGATTGCTGGAAAAGGACAGCAAGCGTGCGTGCCTCCGGCAGACCGGTGCGGCGCGCGAGATTGTGGAGCGCCTCGCGCATGGGGCGTCCTGCACGCATCTCGAGGTTCATGACTTCCAGGTGCAGGCCCAGCTCAGGCGAACTGACGCCCAAGTCTCGCGCCACCCTGTTGGCCGCTGCTTCGAGACTTAGGCCGGCGTCGGCACAGACGATCATCATGTCCATGAAATCGGGAAACGCACGTCGATAGGCGGTCTGATTGCGCTTGGCCCGTCGGCCGAGATGGATTCCTGGCAGCATCAGGAAGAGGCAGGCGGCAAGCGTTGCGAAGCCGAAACTGGCCAACGGCGGTAGAGGGGTGAAAGCTGCAAGGAGAATGAAACAAACAACGAAAGCCGCACCGATCAGGCCATATTTGATCGTGTAATAGTAGGCGGCCGCCTGCTTGCCGTAGAACCCGGCCTGCTGCAGTCTTTGCTCGAGCGAATCCTGTTCTCGGTTTTGGACCGTCTCGTAGTAGAGACTGACGCGGTTCGGCCGTCTGTTCTTGTCCTGCTTGGCACGCTCGGCCTTTTCGGCGGCGAGCTTGCGTTGAATGGCCCGGTCGGACTGATAGGCCGGACGCAGGAAAAGGATGATGAAGAAAACAATCGACACGGTTGCCGCGAATACGGCGGCCATCACCGCCCATTCATTGGCAAAAACGAACGATGTGAGCAGGCTGCCATCCATCGTTCAGATCTCGAAATGGACCATGCGATACATGATGTAGTCGCCGATGATCATCAGTATGAGCGCTGCGCCGATGCCGTAGCGGACGATGGGACTGTCGGCGACCGACGTGTAGTAATCTGGCGACATCAGTGTGATGACGCCAGCAAGGAGAAAAGGAAATATCGAAAGAACGATTGCCGACAGGCGGCCCTCGCCCGACAGTGCCTTGATCTTGGAGCGAAGCATGACGCGCTCGCGCAGCACCCTTGAGAGATTGGCAAGTATGTCCGACAGGTTGCCTCCGGTCGTTGCCTGGATGGAAATCGCGATAACAAGCAGGCGCAAATCCTCAAGGCCGACGCGGTTCATCAGGTTGGTCACGGCTTCGGCGAGCGGAAGTCCGTAGGTCATCTCGTCGGAGACCATGCCGAATTCTGAGCCGACCGGGTCCGGCATCTCGCGGGCGACCAATGCGATCGCTACCGGAGTCGGGTGACCGGCCCTCAGTGAACGCACCACGACATCGAGACATTCGGGCAATTGCATCGCAAATGACTTCTGCCGTCGTGAGCGCCTGAACATCAGGAAAAGAAGCGGTACGGACGGTGTGAAAAGCACAAGGATCAAAATCGGGACGAGCAAGGATCC
>ENA-UOUJ01001309-UOUJ01001309.1-activated-sludge-metagenome-genome-assembly--contig:-NODE-1309-length-13425-cov-4.931189_pt1 | contig 13425 bp, 9 predicted proteins | sample MGYA00249839_ERZ747224 | MGnify/ENA primary metagenome ERZ747224 (study PRJEB28782, sample SAMN03220277) | activated sludge metagenome | biome: wastewater; feature: sewage sludge; material... | reverse complement strand
GGCATCGCCATCGACCGCCACGGCAAACCGCTGCCGCCGGCCACGCTCGAGGCCGCGCGCAAGGCCGACGCGGTGCTGCTGGGCGCGGTCGGTGGCCCGAAGTGGTCCGACCCGAACGCCAAGGTGCGCCCCGAGCAGGGCCTGCTGGCGATCCGCAAGGCCCTGGGCCTGTTCGCCAACCTGCGCCCGGTGCGCCCGCATCCGGCTGCGCTGGACGCCTCGCCGATCAAGCCCGCCCTGCTCGAAGGCGTGGACATCATGATCGTGCGCGAGCTGACCGGCGGCATCTACTTCGGCGACAAGACCCGCAGCGACCACGACGCCAGCGACCTGTGCCGCTACACCGTGGTCGAGATCGAGCGCGTAGTGCGCAGCGCGGCCGCCCTGGCCCGCAGCCGCCGCGGCCACCTGACCTCGGTCGACAAGGCCAACGTGCTGGAAACCTCGCGGCTGTGGCGCGACGTCACTTCTCGGGTGATGCGCGAGGAATTCCCCGACGTGACCGTCGAACACCAGCTGGTCGATTCGATGGCCATGCACCTGCTGGCCAAGCCGCGCGCCTACGACGTGGTCGTGACCGAGAACATGTTCGGCGACATCCTCACCGACGAGGCCTCGATGCTGGCCGGTTCGCTCGGCCTGCTTGCGTCGGCGTCGCTGGGCGGTGGCAAGGTCGGCATCTATGAGCCGATCCACGGCTCGGCGCCCGACATCGCCGGCAAGGGCATCGCCAATCCCTATGCCACCATCCTCAGCGCGGCGCTGCTGCTGCGCCACTCGCTGGGGCTGGAGGCCGAAGCGGCTTCGATCGAGGCCGCGGTCTCGGCCGCGCTGGACGCGAAGGTGTTCACCGCCGACCTCGCCGCCCCCGGCCAGGCGGTGGGCACGGAACAGGCGGCGCAGGCGGTGATCGAGCGGCTGGCCTGATGCCGGCGCCTCCCGACACGCCATGTCACGCCCCACGCACTAAGGGAGACAGGATCGATGCAGGACACCAGGGACGCCTTCCTTGAACGGGTCGCACGCCGCGACCCGGGCCAGCCGGAGTTCCTGCAGGCGGTCAGGGAAGTCACGGCCAGCCTGTGGCCCTTCCTGGAGCGGCACCCGGAGTACGCACGGATGGGCCTGCTCGAGCGCCTGGTCGAACCGGAGCGGGCGATCCAGTTCCGCGTGAGCTGGGTCGACGACCAGGGCCGGGTGCAGGTCAACCGCGCCTTCCGCATCCAGCACAGCTCGGCGATCGGCCCGTTCAAGGGCGGCATGCGCTTCCACCCCTCGGTGAACCTGTCGATCCTCAAGTTCCTGGCCTTCGAGCAGACCCTCAAGAACGCGCTGACCACCCTGCCGATGGGCGGTGGCAAGGGCGGCTCGGACTTCGACCCCAAGGGCAAGAGCGACGGCGAGGTGATGCGCTTCTGCCAGGCGCTGATGCTGGAGCTGTACCGCCACCTTGGCCCCGACACCGACGTGCCGGCCGGCGACATCGGCGTCGGCGCGCGCGAGGTCGGCTACATGGCCGGCATGATGAAGAAGCTGTCCAACCAGGCCGGCAGCGTGTTCACCGGCAAGGGCCTGTCCTACGGCGGCAGCCTGATGCGGCCGGAAGCGACCGGCTTCGGCACCGTCTACTTCGTCGAGCAGATGCTGCACCACGCGCGCCGCGAGACCCACGGCGCGAAGGTGCTGATCTCCGGCTCGGGCAACGTGGCGCAGTACGCCGCGGTCAAGGCGCACGAGCTCGGCGGCCAGGTGCTGACCTTCAGCGACTCCGACGGCACCCTGCATGCGCGCGATGGCTTCGACGAGGAAGCGATCGCCGCGGTCGCCGCACTGAAGAACGAGCGCCGCGGCCGCCTCGCCGAACTTGGCGAGGACCCGCGCTTCGAATACCTGCCGGGCCGGCGTCCCTGGCACATCCCGGCCAAGATCGCCCTGCCCTGCGCCACCCAGAACGAACTCGACGGCGACGACGCGCGCACATTGGTCAAGAACGGCGTGGTCTGCGTGGCCGAGGGCGCGAACATGCCGTCGACGCTGGAGGCGGTGGACGTGTTCCTCGCGGCGGGCACGCTGTACGCGCCGGGCAAGGCCTCCAACGCCGGCGGCGTGGCGACCTCGGGCCTGGAGATGAGTCAGAACGCCCTGCGCCTGTCGTGGCACCACGCCGAAGTCGACGAGCGCCTGCACGCGATCATGAAGGACATCCACGCCAACTGCGTGCGCCACGGCAGGCGCAAGGACGGCAGCGTGAACTACGTCGACGGTGCCAACATCGCCGGCTTCGTCAAGGTGGCCGACGCGATCCTGGCGCAGGGTGTGTATTGACGTTGCTTGCGCGCGGCGACGCAACACCGCTGTCATCTCGAACGCAGTGACCTGTCATCTCGAACGCAGTGACCTGTCATCTCGAACGCAGTGAGAGATCTGCTCCTAGCCGCACCGCCAGTAGAGCAGATCTCTCACTGCGTTCGAGATGACAACAGGCAGGCGTGGGACGAGATCCCTCACTGCGTTCGAGATGACAGTGGAACGGACTCGACGACTCAGCCCGCCGCGCCGAACAGCCACGGCTGCGCCGCGCGGTGGCGCGACTCGAACGCGGCGATGGCCTCGCCCTCCTGCAGGGTCAGTCCGATGTCGTCGAGGCCGTTGAGCAGGCAGTGCTTGCGGAACGCGTCGACGTCGAAGGCGTACTGCACACCGTCCGGGCGAGTCACCGTCTGCGTGGCGAGGTCGACGGTCAGCGCATAACCCTCGGCGGCCTCGCACTGCGCGAACAGCGCGTCGACGTCCTCGTCCTTGAGCACGATCGGCAGCAGGCCGTTCTTGAAGCTGTTGTTGTAGAAGATGTCGGCGAAGCTCGGCGCGATCACCGCGCGGAAGCCGTACTCGTCCAGCGCCCAGGGCGCGTGCTCGCGCGAGGAGCCGCAGCCGAAGTTCTCGCGCGCCAACAGCACGCTGGCGCCGGCGTAGCGCGGGAAGTTCAGCACGAAGTCCGGATTGACCGGTCGCGTGCTGTTGTCCATGCCGGGTTCGCCGACATCGAGGTAGCGCCACTCGTCGAACAGGTTCGGGCCGAAGCCGCTGCGCTTGATCGACTTGAGGAACTGCTTGGGGATGATCTGGTCGGTGTCGACGTTGGCGCGGTCGAGCGGAGCGACGAGGCCGGTGTGGGTGGTGAAGGCTTTCATTGAAGTGCCGGGAATGGGGAATGGGGATTCGGGATTGGGCAGGGCGGACGTTCCGGGGCTTCGCTTCTACGAATCCCGAATCCCGAATTCCGAATCCCGGATGTTGCGCACATCGACGAAGTGCCCCGCGACCGCCGCCGCCGCGGCCATCGCCGGGCTGACCAGGTGGGTGCGGCCGCCGGTGCCCTGGCGGCCTTCGAAGTTGCGGTTGGAGGTGGACGCGCAGTGTTCGCCGCTGCCGAGCTTGTCGGGGTTCATCGCCAGGCACATCGAGCAGCCCGGCTCGCGCCACTCGAAGCCGGCGTCGAGGAACACCTGGTCCAGGCCTTCGGCCTCGGCCTGCGCCTTGACCAGGCCCGAGCCCGGCACCACCAGCGCCTGCTTGATGCTCGACGCGACCTTGCGGCCCTTCGCGACTTCCGCCGCGGCGCGCAGGTCCTCGATCCGCGAATTGGTGCACGAGCCGATGAACACGCGGTCGAGCCGGATCGTGGTGATCGGCTGGTTGGCCTGCAGGCCCATGTACTTCAGCGCGCGCTGGATCGAGTCCTTCTTCACCGGATCGGCCTCGCGCTCGGGATCGGGCACGTCCTGATCCACCGCCAGCACCATCTCCGGCGAGGTACCCCAGCTGACCTGCGGCTTGATGTCCTCGGCGCGCAGCTCGACCACGGTGTCGAACACCGCGTCGTCGTCCGACACCAGCGTCTTCCACAGCGCCACGGCCACGTCCCAGTCCGCGCCCTTCGGCGCGAAGGGGCGACCCTGCACGTAGGCGATGGTCTTGTCGTCGACCGCGACCATGCCCACGCGCGCGCCGGCCTCGATCGCCATGTTGCAGACCGTCATGCGGCCTTCCATCGACAGCTCGCGGATCGCGCTGCCGGCGAACTCCAGCGCATGGCCGTTGCCGCCGGCGGTGCCGATCCTGCCGATCACCGCGAGCACGACGTCCTTGGCGGTCACGCCGAACGGCAGCGTGCCTTCGACCCGCACCTGCATGTTCTTCATCTTCTTGGCGACCAGGCACTGCGTCGCCAGCACGTGCTCGACCTCGGAAGTGCCGATGCCGTGCGCCAGCGCGCCGAAGGCACCGTGCGTGGAGGTGTGCGAATCGCCACACACGACGGTCATGCCCGGCAGGGTCGCGCCCTGCTCCGGGCCGACGACGTGGACGATGCCCTGGCGCACGTCGTCCATCTTGAACTCGAGGATGCCGAAGTCGTCGCAGTTCTCGTCCAGCGTCTCCACCTGCAGGCGCGAGACCGGATCGGCGATCGCCATCAGCCCGCCTTCGCGCTCGGCCTTCGTGGTCGGCACGTTGTGGTCGGGGGTGGCGATGTTGGCGTCGATCCGCCACGGCTTGCGACCGGCCAGGCGCAGGCCCTCGAAGGCCTGCGGCGAGGTGACCTCGTGGAGGATGTGGCGGTCGATGTAGATCAGCGAGGAGCCGTCGTCGCGACGCGTGACCTCGTGCATCTCCCACAGCTTGTCGTAGAGGGTCTTGCCTGGCATGGCGCTGGTCCCGGATCCGTTCTGGCGCTGGCTGGAAGCCCCATCCTGGGCCCCTGCATGCAATAACTCCAATTCATATTTTTCATTCTCTGGATTACCATCTGGAATCCATGGACATCGCCAGCCTCGAAGCCTTCCTCGCCATCGCCGAAACCCGCAGCTTCTCCGTGGCCGGCGAGCGCCTGCACCTGACCCAGCCGGCGGTCAGCAAGCGCATCGCGGTGCTGGAGGCCCAGCTCGGGCGCCGGCTGTTCGACCGCATCGGCCGCGAGGTGGCGCTGACCGAGGCCGGGCAGGCGCTGCTGCCGCGGGCGCGGCGGATCCTGGCCGAGCTGGACGACACCCGCCGCGTCCTCGGCAACCTCGACGCCGAGGTCGGCGGCCGGCTCAGCCTCGCCACCAGCCACCACATCGGCCTGCACCGGCTGCCGCCGCTGCTGCGCGCGTTCAGCCGCAGCCATCCGCAGGCCGCGCTCGACCTGCAGTTCCTCGACTCCGAGCAGGCCTGGGCGCAGGTGCTGCACGGCCGCGCCGAGCTGGCGCTGACCACGCTCGGGCCGGCGGCGCCTCCGCTGCGCGCGGTACCGGTCTGGGACGATCCGCTGGAGTTCGTGGTCGCGCCGGACCATCCACTGGCCGCGCGCGGCGAGGTCACGCTCGCCGAACTCGCCGCGCAGCCCGCGGTGCTGCCCGATGCCAACACCTTCACCCACCGCATCGTCGCCGACCGCTTCGCCGCCGCCGGCCTCGCGCCGACCCTGCGCATGACCACCAACGCGATGGAAACGCTGAAGATGCTCGCCAGCGTCGGCCTCGCCTGGAGCGTGCTGCCGCACACCATGCTCGACGCGCAGACCACCGTGCTGCACGTGCCCGGCGTGCAGCTCTCGCGCCAGCTCGGACACGTCACCCACACCGGCCGCACGCTGTCGAACGCGGCGCGCGCGTTCATGGCGCTGCTGGATCGTGTCAGTTGATTCGTAGGAGCGGGCCATGCCCGCGACAGGCTTGCGATGAAACACAAAGATGACGTTGTTTGCCCTCCTCGCGCGTGGCGACGCGTTCACTCGGATCGCATCGTCCAGTGTTTCGCGGCGCGGTCGCGGGCATGGCCCGCTCCTACCCGATTCCCGGTTACGCGCGGGACTCCGCCCGCGGCTCGTCGCGCCGCACCTTGAACCACGCCGCGTACAGCGCCGGCAGGAACAGCAGGGTCAGCACCGTCGCCACCGTCAGCCCACCCATGATCGCCACCGCCATCGGTCCGAAGAAGGCGCTGCGCGAAAGCGGGATCATCGCCAGGATCGCGGCCAGCGCGGTCAGCACGATCGGGCGGAAGCGGCGCACGGTGGCGTCGATGACCGCGTCCCAGCGCGCTTGCCCGGCCGCGATGTCCTGTTCGATCTGGTCGACCAGGATCACCGAGTTGCGCATGATCATGCCGGCCAGCGCGATCGTGCCCAACATCGCCACGAAGCCGAACGGCACCCGGAACACCAGCAGGAACAAGGTCACCCCGATCAGCCCCAGCGGAGCGGTCAGCAGCACCAGCGCGGTGCGCGAGAGGCTGCGCAGCTGCAGCATCAGCAGGGTCACCACCACGAACAGGAACAGCGGCAGGCCGGCCTTGATCGAATCCTGCCCGCGCGCGGAATCCTCGACCGTGCCGCCGGTCTCGAGCAGGTAGCCCTCCGGCAGCGCCGCGCGGATCCCGTCGAGCGTGGGCAGGATCTGCGCAACCACGGTCGGCGGCGTGAGCCCGTCGCGGATGTCGGCGCGCACCGTGATCGTCGGCAGGCGGTCGCGGTGCCAGATGATGCCGTCCTCGAAGCCGTGCTCGATCACCGCGACCTGCGACAGCGGCACCGACTGGCCGCCAGCGAGGGGCACGGCGATGCTGCCGAGCAGGTCCAGCCGCGAGCGCTCGTCGCCGGTGCCGCGCAGCAGCACGCCGATCAGCTCGTTGTCCTCGCGATAGGTGCTCACCCGCAGCCCGCTCAGCGAGCCGGACAGGAACTGCGCCACGTGCTGCGAACTGATCCCGAGCACGCGCGCGCGGTCCTGGTCGACGCGCAGGCGCACGACCTTGCTCGGCTCGTCCCAGTCGAGGTTGACGTTGGCCACGTGAGGATTGGCGCGCACCTGCGCCGCCACCTGCCCGGCCAGCGCGCGCACCTGCTCGACGTGCTCGCCGGAGACGCGGAACTGCAGCGGATAGCCCACCGGCGGGCCGTTCTCGAGCCGGGTCACGCGCAGCTGCAGTTCGGGGAAACGCGGCGCCACTTCGTCGAGCAGCCAGTCGCGCAGAGATTCGCGCGCGTCGAGGTCGCTGGCGCGCACCACGAACTGGGCGAAGTTGGCCTGCGGCAGCTGCTGGTCGAGCGGCAGGTAGAAACGCGGCGAACCGGTGCCGACGTAGGCGACATGGTTGTCGATGCCCTCGCGCCCGGCGAGCATCTCCTCCAGCCGCCGCGCCTGCGCCTCGGTCGCGCGCAGCGAACTGCCCTCGGCCAGTTCCATGTCGACCATCAGTTCCGGCCGCACCGAATCGGGGAAGAACTGCTGCGGCACGAAGCGGAACATGGCCAGCGACAGCGCGAACGTGGCCGCCGTCGCGCCGATCACCAGCCAGCGATGGCGCAGCGACCAGTCGAGCAGGCGGCGGAAGCGGAGGTAGAAGGGGCGCTGGTAGGGATCGTGCGCGACACTGCTTGCGCTTGCGCTCCCTCCCTCGCTGGCGGGAGTTGAAGAGGCGCGCAGGCGGCTCCACAGCGAAGGCTTGCCGCGCTGCTTCGCGAAATCCGGCAGCATCTTGTCGCCCAGCCAAGGGATGAACAACACCGCCGCCACCCACGACACCAGCAGCGCGATCGTCACCACCTCGAACAGCGAACGCGTGTACTCGCCGGTGCTCGAAGCGGCGGTCGCGATCGGCAGGAAGCCCGCCGCGGTGACCAGGGTGCCGGTCAGCATCGGGAACGCGGTGTGGCTCCAGGCGTAGCCGGCCGCGGTCACGCGGTCGTGGCCCTGCTCCATCTTGATCGCCATCATCTCCACCGCGATGATCGCGTCGTCGACCATCAGGCCCAGCGCCAGCACCAGCGCACCGAGCGAGATCTTGTGCAGGCCGACGCCGAACCAGGCCATCACGGTGAAGGTCATCGCCAGCACCAGCGGGATCGACACCGCGACCACCAGCCCGGTGCGGAAACCCAGCGAGAAGAAGCTGACCAGCAGCACGATGGTCACCGCCTCGGCCAGCACGCGCATGAACTCGTCGATCGACTCGTCCACCGCCGCCGGCTGGTCGGCCACCTTGCGCAGCTCCATGCCCGCCGGCAGGCTGCGCTGCAGCCGCGCGAACTCCTGCTCCAGGGTCTTGCCCAGGCGCAGGATGTCGCCGCCCTCGTGCATCGACACGCCCAGGCCGATCGCGTCCTCGCCCATGAAGCGCATCCTCGGCGCGGCCGGGTCGGCGAAGCCGCGGGTGACCGTGGCGATGTCGCCCAGGCGCACCGTGCGGTCGCCGGCGCGCACCGGGAACGCGCGGATCTCGTCCACCGAGGCGAACGCGCCCTCCACGCGCAGCTGCACGCGGTCGCTCGGCGTCTCGAAGAAGCCCGCCGGCGTCACCGCGTTCTGCTGCGCCAGCGCCTCGCGCACCGACAGCAGCGGGATGCCGAGCGTGGCCAGCTTGGTGTTGCTGACCTCGATCCAGACCTTCTCGTCCTGCAGGCCGATCAGCTCGACCTTGCCGACGTCGGGCACGCGCTGCAGCTGCAGCTGGATGCGGTCGGCGTAGTCCTTGAGCACCGCGTAGTCGAAGCCCTCGCCGGTGAGCGCGTAGATGTTGCCGAAGGTGTCGCCGAACTCGTCGTTGAAGAACGGACCGACCACGCCCTCGGGCAGCGTGCCGCGGATGTCGCCGACCTTCTTGCGCACCTCGTACCAGAGCCCGGGCACGTCCTTCGAGCGCATCGAGTCGCGCGCGGCGAAGATGACCATCGACTCGCCCGGCCGCGAGTACGAGCGGATGTACTCGTAGTCGCCGGTCTCCATCAGCTTCTTCTCGATGCGCTCGGTGACCTGGCGCGCCACCTCGCCGGCGGTCGCGCCGGGCCACGAGGTCTGGATCACCATCGCCTTGAAGGTGAACGGCGGGTCCTCCGAGCGCCCCAGCTGCAGGTAGGACAGCGCGCCGGCCACCGCGACCACGAGCATCGCGTACAGCACCAGGCTGCGGTTGCGCAGCGCCCATACCGACAGATTGAAGCGCACGTGTCAGGGCTCCCGCCGCGCGTACGCGCGGAACACGACGCCAGCGGCGCGCGCCAGGCGCGACGGCTGCATCAGGGCCGCGCCTGGTCCGCGGCCGCCACCGGCGCGCCCGCGTCGACCGGCCGGTTGTCGCGATCCACCGGTGCCACCTGCTGGCCTTCGCGCAGCAGGTGCCCACCCGCGGACACCACCCAGTCGCCGGCGGCGAGGCCCGACAGCACCGGTGCGCGCGACTCGCCCAGCGCGCCGACTTCGACCGGCACCGACTTCAGGGTGCGCGTCGCCGGGTCGACCACCCACACCGCGTGGTCGCCGTCCGGCGCGCGCTGCAGCGCCGACAGCGGCACGCTCAGCGCGGTGCGCCCGCCGCTGTCGGTGACGTGGACGCGCGCGCTCTCGCCCAGCTCGACCGCGCCTGCGGCACCTGCATCCAGCGCCACGCGCGCGGCGAAGGTGCGCGCGACCGGGTCGGCGGCGGCGGCGATCTCGCGGATGCGCCCGGGCAGGCGCTGCCCTGGCGCGCTCCACAGTTCGACCTCGACCGGCTGGCCGACAGCGATCTCGCGGATGTGCGATTCGGGCAGCGCGATCGCCACCTCGCGCCCGGCATCGCCGGCGAGGGTGAAGATCACCTGCCCGGCCGCGACCACCTGCCCGGCCTCGGCCTGGCGGCTGGCGATGACGCCGTCGCGCGGCGCGCGCAGCTGCGCATAGGCGGCCTGGTTGCGGGCGACGTCGAGCTGGGCGCGGGCGCTGTGGACCTGCTCCTGCGCGGCCTTCCAGGCGGCGTCCTGGGCGTCCATCGCCGAGCGGCTGACCAGCCGCTCCTGCACCAGCGCGGCGAAGCGGGCGCGGTCGGCGCCTATGCGCGCCAGTTCGGCCTCGGCCGCGACCAGCTGCGCCTGCGCGGCCTGTGCCTGCAGCCGCTGGTCGCCGGGATCGAGCTCGGCCAGCACCTGGCCCTGGCGCACCGCCTGTCCGGCGTCGACGTGGCGCCGCACCAGGTTGCCGCCGATGCGGAACGCCAGCGGGCTCTCCTCGCGCGCGCGGACCTCGCCGGCATAGGTCGCCAGCGCCTCGGCCGGACCGCCCGCAGGATGCTCGACCAGCACCGGACGCGGCGTCTCCGGCGGGGCCTCGCCCGACCCGCAGGCGGCGAGGCCGACGGCGGCCAGGATCCCGAGGCAGGGCAACAAGAGGCGCTTCATCGGCAGGGTCCTTCCTTGCAGGCAAGATGAATGAACCGGGGGCGCAGAGTATAAATAACAAACCGATTAGTCTAGTATTACATCCATGTCGCAGAACTCCCCCGTCCCCGACACGCCCCGGTCCAGCCCCGGCCCGGGACGCCCCAAGGACCTGGCCAAGCGCGCCGCGATCCTCGATGCCGCCAGCCGCATGTTCACCCGGCACGGCTTCGAAGGCGCCAGCATGGACCAGATCGCCTCCGAAGCGGGCGTGTCCAAGCTCACCGTCTACAGCCACTTCGGCGACAAGGAGGCGCTGTTCGCCGAGGCCGTGCGCGCGGTCTGCGCCTCGCTGATGCCCGACGAGCTGTTCACCGCGGACCCAGCCGCGCCGCTGCCCGCGCAGCTGGCCGGCATCGCCCGGGCCTTCTTCGCCCTGGCCACCAGCGACGAAGCGCTGGCCGCCCACCGGATGATGATGACCCCCGGCAGCAACGAACACCTGCGCCACATGTTCTGGCAGGCGGGGCCGGAGCGTACCCAGCGCGCCTTCATGTCCTTCATCGAGGCGCGGATGGCCACCGGCGAGCTCGACGTGCCGGACCCGTCGCGGGCCGCGAAGCAGTTCTTCGCCCTGCTCCAGGGCGACCTGCACACGCGCATGGCCTGCGGGCTGTGCGGCGAGCCGACCGCCGCTGCCGTCGATGCCCACATCGGCGCGACCGTCGACATGTTCCTGCGCGCCTATGCCGCCCGGCCGACGGACGGCCATCGGTCGCGGTGACTTCCGGCACTCAGCCCTGAAACGGCCCGCCGCGATGATCCTCCACGGGAATTTGCGCGATCCGGCCAGTAGAATCGCGTTTCCTCCACCCGAACACCCGGACCGCAAGATGACGTTCGATTTCGCCAAAGCCCGCGAGGCCATGGTCGAGCAGCAGATCCGCCCCTGGGACGTGCTTGATCCGCGCGTGCTCGACGTGCTGGTGCGGCTGCCGCGCGAGCGCTTCGTCGCCGAGCGCCACCGCGCCCTGGCCTACGCCGACCTGGAGCTGCCGCTGGGCCACGGCGAGACCATGCTCAAGCCGGTGATCGAGGGCCGCATCCTGCAGGCGCTGGCGCTGGGCGGCGGCGAGTCGGTGCTCGAGATCGGCACCGGCGGCGGCTACCTGAGCGCGTGCCTGGCCAGACTGGCGCGCGAGGTGGTCAGCGTCGAACGCCACGCCGACCTCGCCGACGCCGCCCGCGGCCGGCTGCAGGCGCAGGGCCTGGGCAACGTCGAGGTCGTGGCCGCCGATGCCTTCGCCTGGGAACCGGACCGCCAGTTCGACGTGGTCTGCGTCACCGGCGCGGTCGACCTGCTGCCGTCACGTTTCGTGCAATGGCTGCGTCCGGAAGGCAGGATGTTCGTCGTCCGCGGCCGCGTCCCGGCGATGGAAGCGGTGCTGCTGCACAACGACGTCAACGTGCAGCGCATCGAATCGTTGTTCGAAACCGAATTGCCCTACCTCGTCGGCGCCGAGCCGCCGCCCGAGTTCAGGTTCTGACCCGTACCGGACTTCCCAAGGATTCCCCGATGCTCCGCCGCCCCCTCGTTCTCTCCCTCGCCCTCGCCCTGACCTCCACCCCGGTCTTCGCCGAAGACCTGATGCAGGCCTATGAGCTGGCGCGGACCAACGATCCGCAGCTGTCGATCGCGGAATCCAGCCGCCTGTCGACCCGCGAGAACGCGGTTCAGGCGCGAGCCGCGCTGCTGCCGCAGATCGACGGCACGGCGAGCCTCGGCCGTGCCCATGACGCCGGCGTCTCCGGCTCCGGGCGCAGCCGCAACTACAACGCGACGCTCAGCCAGAGCGTGTTCGACTGGGCCTCGATCTCGAACCTGCGCGCGCAGCGCAGCTACAGCACCGCCGCCGACTACGACCTCGAGGCCGCCGGCGACGCGCTGGTCTCGCGCACCGCCAACGCCTACTTCGACGTGCTGGTGGCGCTGGAGACGCTGGCTGCGGCCGAGGCGGCCGAGGAAGCGTTCCAGAAGCAGTTCGACTACGCCGACAAGCGCCTCGAGGTCGGCCTGGCGCCGATCACCGACGTGCACGAGGCCCGCGCCCAGTACGACGGCGCGCGCGCCAACACCATCCTCGTGCGCAATGCGCTGCAGGACGCCTACCAGGCGCTGGCCGAGATCACCGGCACCCGGATCCACGCGCTCAGGGCACTGCCGGAAGACTTCCGCCCGGAGCTGCCCACCGGCGGTGACGCCGAGTCGTGGGTGCAGCGTGCGCTGGACACCAACCCCAGCCTGCAGGCCGCGCAATACGACGTGCAGGGCGCCGAGCACGGCGTCTCGACCGCGCGCGCCGGGCACCTGCCCTCGCTCGGCCTCGGCGCGACCTACAGCAACAACACCAGCTGGTACTCGCCGTCGCCGGGCACCGTGTCGGTCAACAACGAGGGCAACAGCATCGGCCTGACCCTGCGCGTGCCGATCTTCGCCGGTGGCGCCACCCAGTCGCGCGTGCGCCAGGCAATCGCCGGCCGCGACATCGCCCAGGACCAGCTGGAGCAGGGCCGCCGTGCGGTCGAACGCAACACCCGCTTCGCCTACCAGGCGCTGGTGGCGGGCATCAGCGAGGTCGAGGCGCGCCGCCTGGCGCAGGTGTCGGCGCAGAGCGCCTACGACGCCTCGCAGGTCGGCCTCGAGGTCGGCACCCGCACCGTCATCGACGTGCTGATCAACCAGCAGAACCTGTTCAGCGCCAAGCAGCAGTACGCCGCCGCGAAGTACAACTACCTGCGCAACCGGCTGCTGCTCGAGCAGGCCGCGGGCACGCTGGACGTGGGCACGGTGCAGGACGTCAACCGCCTGCTCACCGTCGACACCACCGCGCCGGCGCCGCAGCAGTAGGTTTCACGCTCCGATGCGACATCGAAGCCGGCGCCCTGGCGCCGGCTTCGTCGTTTCAACCCCACCGATATGGCGTAGGAGCGGGCCATGCCCGCGACCCGCGGCGGTCGGACATCGTCGCTGCCCGGTCGCGCCCATGGGGCGCTCCTGCGCCATTCCGTATTCTTGATCGCGAATCGGCATGACGCAGGTCGCGGGCATGGCCCGCTCCTACGGCAGGTCGGTCGCGACGATGGCGAGCGTGCGCTGCAGCGCGCCGCGTCCGTCGCGCACCAGCGCCAGCCCGGCCTCGCGCATCGCCGAGCGCGCCGCCTCGTCGTCCAGCAGCTGCTCCAGGATCGTGGCG
>ENA-UOUJ01001306-UOUJ01001306.1-activated-sludge-metagenome-genome-assembly--contig:-NODE-1306-length-13460-cov-3.518165_pt1 | contig 13460 bp, 11 predicted proteins | sample MGYA00249839_ERZ747224 | MGnify/ENA primary metagenome ERZ747224 (study PRJEB28782, sample SAMN03220277) | activated sludge metagenome | biome: wastewater; feature: sewage sludge; material... | reverse complement strand
AACGGGCTCACCGCCATCCATTCCGGGCCAAGGGCGCTCGGCATCTGGGCCGAGGCACGGGCCGAGAATGTCGCCTGTGGAGGCAATCTGCTGGCCAATGACGAGGTGCCCCAAGCCATGGTCGAGGCGTTTCTGGCCAGCGAAGGCCATCTCGGCGACCGCATCGTCGCCACCATGCGCGCCGCGCTCGATGCCGGCGGCGAGGCCGGGCCGGTGCGTTCCGCGGGCATGAAGCTGGTGCGCGACGTGGCCTGGCCGGTCGCCGATCTGCGCTGCGACTGGACGCAGGACTGCCCGATCGAAGAACTGGCGCGGCTTTGGGATATCTACAAGCCGCAGCTCGACGCCTATGTGACGCGCGCCATCAATCCTTCCGATGCGCCAAGCTACGGCGTGCCCGGCGACGAGTAGCCGGGATCGCCGGGTTTATCCCTCCTGCAACTGTCGGCTGCAGCGGCTTGGTGCCGCCGGCCGACCCTCTTCATGACGCGGGGCCGGCCATCTCCATCGCCATCGGCAGCGCCGATGGGACCGGCCTCATCATGTGGACGGACAGCCTGCCGCGTGCGCATGAGTCCGGGGCGCTCAGGCTGCCATGGAACGAATATCGGGAAATGTCCGGCTTGACTGCTTTCTCCGAACCGGTGAAATAGCGCTCCATGCCGCTTCGTTTTACTCTCAGACAACTTGAATATTTCGTCGCTGTGGGCGAGGCCGGCTCCATTGCCAAGGCGGCCGAGCAGGTGAATGTCTCGCCGCCCTCCATCTCCGCTTCGATCGCACAGCTCGAAGTCGAATTCGGCGTCCAGCTTTTCGTGCGCAAGCATTCACATGGCCTGTCGCTGACGACGGGCGGCCGCATGTTCATGAAGGAAGCCGCCCGCCTGCTTGCCGATGCCGATGCGCTGCACGACATTGCCGGCGACATCGCCGAAAAGGTGCGAGGCCCGCTGGCGATCGGTTGCCTGATGACCTTCGCGCAGATCGTGCTTCCGGCCTTGCGGACCGAATTCGAACGCGCTTTCCCGGATGTGCGCTTCAGGCAGTTCGAACGCGACCAGGGCAAGTTGCTGGAGATGCTGCAGAGCGGCGAGATCGACGCTGCCCTGACCTATGACCTCGAATTGTCGCAGGACATGACATTCGAGAAGCTGGTGGAACTACCGGCCTATGTCATGCTGCCGGCCGGCCATCACCTCGCCGCCAAGCCATTCATAACGGCCGCGGAACTGATGGACGAGCCGATGGTGCTTCTCGACCTGCCATATAGCCGGGAATATTTCCTCTCCGCCTTCCAGCAGAAGGGGCTTCGGCCCAACATCGCCGAGCGCACGCCGGATATAGCGGTGATGCGTTCGATGGTGGCCAATGGCTTCGGCTATGGCATCGCCAACATGCGGCCGCTTCACGCCATGTCTCCGGACGGCAAGCCGCTGGTCTTCGTCTCGCTGAAAGGCGATATAAGGCCGCTGACCATGGGGATACTGTTGCCCAATGCCGGGCATCGCACGCAAACCGTCCAGGCCTTCATCGACCATTGTCAACGCTTCGTGGTCGAGCAGAGCGTGTTCGGCACCGAGCGCGCGGTAAAGTAGGTCTCGCTTCGGGCTCAGGTCAGGCCCGGCGGCAAGCGCCGTCCGGGCCAGGGCGTGCCCCGCTTCAAGCGTCGCAGGTCCTTGTCGCGGCCGCCAGCAATTGCTTCACATCGATATTCACGTCCTGGACCAGGGAGCGTTCGACGGTCTGGCCTGCTTCCAGGATGCGCCGTGCCACCATGAAGGATCGCGGATCGTTGATTGCATCGACGGCCAGGAGCTGCTCGCCGCGATAATACCAGATCGAGCGCTGCTCGCCGGCGCCCTGGCGAATGACGACGCTGTCATAGCCCTGGTTCAATCCGGCGATCTGCAGCTTCACATCATATTGATCCGACCAGAACCATGGCTTGGGGATGTATGGTTTCTCGATCCCCAGCATGTTGGAAGCGACGCATTCGGCGTGATCGATTGCGTGCCCGACGCTCTCCAGCCGCAGGCGGCCGTCATTCCAGGGAAAGGATGCGCCGTCTCCGGCCGCCCAGACCGCCGGGTCAGAAGTCCGGCCGTGGACGTCGGTCCATATGCCGTTCTCGACCCTCAGGCCCGCCGCCTCGGCCAGACCTGTAGCCGGCGCAATTCCCACTCCGGCTATGACGAAGTCGACCGACAGGTTCTGGCCATTGCTGAGCAGCGCACCCGTTACGCGGCCGCCATCCTCGACAAGACGCTCAAGGCCCACGCCCTCGAGGATTCGGACCCCATGGCCTTCGTGAAGCTTGCGGAAAAAGGCCGCCGTTTCCGGTGCGGCCACCCGCTGCAGGATCCGGGGCGCCATTTCGATGAGCGTCACCTCAAGGCCCAGCTTCGCGGCCACAGCGGCCGCCTCCAGGCCGATATAGCCGCCGCCGACGATCAGGACGCGCCTTCCCGCCTGAAACTCCTTCGCCATGGCGTCGACATCGGCCAGGTTGCGCACCGTATACACACCCGAAGCATTGGCGGGAGATGGCAGGCGCCTCGGGACCGACCCCGTCGTCAAGGCGAGTTGATGATATTCCACGATCTGGCCGTCTATTTTGACGGTCTTTGCCAGAGGGTCTATCGCCTCCACGCGCTTACCGGACCACAGCTCGATATTCTGGTCCGCATAAAAGCTTTGCGGGCGCAGCAGCAGCTGCTCGACGCTCATGTCGCCGAGAAGGTAGCCTTTCGAAAGAGGGGGCCTTTGATAGGGGGGGCGGGGCTCGTCTCCGATGAGGATGAGTCCGTCGCTGTGCCCAAGCTGCCTCAGCTTGGCGACCAGGGATGCGCCGGCCTGCCCCGCTCCGATGACGACGATAGGTTTCATGCGGCCTCTGTTTCCAGATCACGATGAAGTTGGGTTGAATCCATACAACTTCATAAACGTAACCGATTCTAATAGGTTAAAGCGGGATGCGGGCGGAAAACCGCTATATAATTTTCCTCATCCCGTTCCATGCTCCGAAGGACGATTTTCGAAATCGATCGAGAGTCAATTCTGCTTTTCGGGCAGTTGAACGACCAGCCCATCAAGGAGCGGCTGCACCTTGATCTGGCAGGTCAGACGCGACCGAGCCGGGTCCGGCTCGAAGGCAAAGTCGAGCATGTCGGCCTCGGTCTCGGATATGGGCGGCAGCTTCTCCACCCATTCCGGGGCGACATAGACGTGACAGGTCGAGCAGGCGCAGGCGCCGCCGCAGTCGCCATGGATGCCCGGAACCGCGTTGTCACGCGCACCCTGCATCACGCTGTTGCCATCGGGAACCTCGACGGCATGCGGCGTTCCATTATGCTCGATATAGATTATCGTCGGCATGAATCTTCTGCTCTCTTGAGACGTCAATGCCGGCAAACGGCATTGACGTCGCATTTCGGATCACGACTCCGATCGACTCAGGTGGCGACCAGAGCCAGCGGATGCCGTTCCTGCACCGGCTTGCCGGATATGGGAATCTGCCGCCCCAGATAGCGGTAGAAATCCCAGATCGTGCCCTCATAGTCACGCGGCGCCAACGGACCCGACGGCGCGTGGCGGGAAGAAAGAGCACGCTGCATCTTCTCCAGCTTCTCGCGGTCTTCCCGGTTTACCTCATGCCAAAGCGCGATGCGCGCTTCGAGTTCGTCCTGGGTCAGTTCGTCGCCATAGGTCGACATCGTCCAACGCACGCGGATGCGATCGACCGCCAAAGGCTGGATCGAGAAGGACACCAGCAGGGTTGCCGCCTGGCTGGCTATCTGGGCCGGGAACAGGCAGAACAGGGTCGAGCGCCTCCGCTCTTCATCGCTGAGACCGGGTGCTCCCATGCCGCGCGCGGCGGCGCTTTCAGGATAGTTGGCACAATAGGAAGTGAAGGCGTCATCGGACATCGACTTCCGGCTGAGGCCGGTCGGCGTGTAGGGATGCAATGTTTCCGGATGCACGACCGAGAGGTGATAGGCCTCCATGAAGTTTTCGACCAGACATTTCCAATTCGTGTGCCAGTCTTCCTCGAAGGTCCGCACGATGCGCATCTTTTCCGGCTGGTAATTGCCGAGAAGATTTTCAAGCTGGCCCAGCCCGGAAGAAAGCGGCCGGGCATCGGGGTCGAGATTTGCGTAGATGAAACCGTTCCATACCTCGCTTCGGAACGAAGGGAGGCTGCAGGTCTCTTCAGTCACGCCCTTGTCTTTCATGCGCGGCGCGTTGACGAGTTCCCCCGATCGGCCATAGCTCCAGGCGTGATAGGAACACACGAAGCGGCGCGTGGAGCCCGCGCCCTCGGCAAGCGGCATGCCGCGATGGCGACACAGGTTCGACAGCACGCGGACGGCGTCGTCATCACCCCGCACGACCAGCAGCGGTTCGTCGAAAAGGCGGGTGACGAAATAGTCGCCCGGCCTGGAAATCTCGTCCGCTCGCCCGACGCAATGCCATTCCTTGGAGAGGAACGTGTCGACCTCGTATCGGAAATAGTCCGGGTCGGTATAGAACCGCCCCGGCAGGCATTGCGCTTCATGTTCGGGAAGCGCCGCAACCGCGTGCAACGTGTCGTTCATCGCGGTGATATTGGAAGGGGCCGTCGCCATCCCCTCACTCCGCTGCGACGGAGAGCGGTCGGTCGGAGTTGGAGACCCGGCCCGCAATATAGTTCATGAAGTCGTAGATCGGGCGTTCCAGATAGGACAGATGTCCTGGTCGAGCGGTGTCGGCGCTTAGCCCGCGAAACACCTTCTCCGTGCAGCCCCGGTCTTCGACATTCACTTCGTCGAGCAGCTTCTTCAGCGCCGTGACATATTCCTCGGCGCGCGGATCGGCCATGAATTCCGGCGACAACCCGCCTCCGAACACCATGGCCACCTGGCCGGTGCCCTTGGGATGCAGCGACAGATACCAGAAATAGCCGGGCGTCAGCGTGATGAGGTGGCTTGGATAGATTGCCAGCAGCGCCGTCGTCTTGCGCCAGCGTCCCTCAAGCCGCGTATTGTCCGGATGCGCATTGCCGATCGCCAGGGAGGCTTCCTTGGTGATCCAGTGATAGTTGAAGGCGGGAAGCCCCGGCGGGCATTCCATTTCTTCGAGCTTGGAGTGCCCTCCCACCGTTGCGGCATGGCAAACCGGCAGATGGTAGCTCTCCATGAAATTCTCGGCGAGCACCTTCCAGTTGGTGTCCCAGACATGGGTCTCGCGGAAGCACTCGACATAATCCGCCATCCCGTACTGGGCGATCATCTCTTCCAGAGGGCGCAGCTGCGTGGCGACGCTGGGGCGGTCATTGTCGAGGGTGATGTAGATCCAGCCCAGCCATTCCTCGCACCGAATGGACGGAAGCGCGTAGTCGTCCTTGCAGAAGCCCGTCGTCTCGGTCATGAACGGCGCGCCCCGAAGCTTGCCGTCGAGCCCGTATGTCCAGGCGTGATAGGGACAGACAAGGGTCCGCCGGTTGCCCGATCCTTCGCAAATGGTCGACATGCGATGCAGGCAGACATTGGAAAATGCGCGCAATTGGCCTTCGTTATCGCGCAGGATCACCACGGGCTGTCCTGCCAGGTCGTAGGTGAGATAGTCCCCGGCCTTTGCGAGCCGGCTTGCTCGCCCTACGCAGATCCATTCCTTGGAAAAGATGCTCTCCAGTTCCTGGGCGAGGAATTCAGGGCTGGTATAAACGCTCGGCGGCATCGCACGGGCGTCTTCGAAGGGACGGTGGGCTGCCTCGATCAACTCGGCAACGGGCTGGGACGGCGACATGGCGGCTTTTCCTGGCAATTTATGACCAGGGCATCTTGAACCTTTTTCTAAATAGGTGAAAACTCAATTATCCTAGGTTTAAGATAGGCAGGATATGGTTCGTTTTACCCTGCGCCAATGCACCTATTTTCGCGCGGTGGCCGAGCATGGCGGCATCGCGCAGGCGGCGCGCGTTCTCAGCATCTCGCAGCCATCGGTGGCGCAGGCGCTGGAAAAACTGGAGGATGTGACCGGCCTCATCCTGTTCGACCGGCATCATGCGCGCGGGCTGACGCTGACGCTTCACGGGCGGATATTCCTCCAGCACGTGACACGGCTGGAGCAGCAGGCAAAGCAGGTTGAGCGCGAAGCGGCAATGCTGGCGGCAGAGGCCTCGGGAGAGATACGCCTGGGAGTGTTCTGGACGCTCTCGCCATTTTATGGGGCCGAACTCATCCGCACTTTTCTGGACAGGTTTCCGGAGGTCATCATCCGCCAGACCGAGATGTCATTGGCCGATCTCGCAGCCAAGCTCCGGGAAAGTTCGCTCGACCTGACCTTGACCTATGACCGGGGCGTAGATCCCCAGGGCCTCGACTTTGTCGAACTCGCCTCGCTCAAACCCACTGTGGTCCTTCCCGCCAGCCATCCCAAGGCCGACCGCGAATCGATCGACCTTGCGGAGCTTGCCGACGAGCCATATGTCATGTTGGACGGGCCCGGGAGCCGAAGCTACTTCGAAGAGCTGTTGGCCGAGGTCGGGATCAGCCCCACGATTTCCTATGTCTCGACCTCGATGGAGGCCGTGCGCAGCGCCGTTGCCGCGGGGTTCGGCTTTACCTTGCTGGCGATGCAGCCGCCGTCGTCTGCCACCTATGACGGCGGGGAGGTCAGGACGATCCGGATCGAGAACGATCTTCGTCCGCTGCGGATCGTGCTCGCCTCGCGTGACGGCGCGCATCGCGGCCTGCTGCTGCGGCGCTTCACCGAGCACGCGATAAGCTACTTCGCATCCAAATATCCGGACGGACAGTGAGCAGGCCGGTGCGGTGCGGCGGGCGTTCTGGCGAACGCATATCCCGCTGCCCCGGCCTGGTTTCGTTAGCCGCATTTGTGCAACGTCAGAGGATTCCGCCTGACTGCAAATGCTCTATGGGTGGCTTCCTTACTGCGCGGTCGATGTGTTCCGGCCCTGAAGCCAGCCGATCAGCAGGAACAGCACGACTGCGAAGACGGTGAGCAGGCCGGCCATCGCCAGGATGGTCGGGTTGATCTGGTCGCGAATGCCCGCCCACATCTGCCTTGGAATGGTTCGCTGCTCGGCGCCGCCGATGAACAGGATGACCACGACTTCATCGAAGGAGGTGGCGAAGGCGAAGATGCCGCCGGTGGCGACCCCCGGCAGGATCTGCGGCAACATAACCCGTCGGAAGGAGACAAAGGGCGACGCGCCGAGGCTCGCCGCAGCGCGCGACAATGATTGGTCGAACGCCATCAGCCTGGCGGTGACGATGATGACCACGAAAGGAGTTCCAAGCGCCGCGTGCGCAAGGATCACGCCCAGATGCGTGTTCACAAGCTGCAGGGGAGCAAAGACGAGATAGAGGCTGACCGCGATCACCACGATGGGGATGATCATCGGCGCGATCAGGATTGGGACAATCAGCCCGCGAAACGGAAAGCTCGGCCGGCTGATGCCGATCGCCGCCAGGGTTCCGAGAACGGTGGCGATCGCCGTTGCGCTCAATCCGATCACGAAGCTGTTGGCGATGGCTGCCCGCCACTCGGAGGAGGAGAATATCATCTCATACCAGTTCAGCGTCACTCCGGTCATCGGGTAGGAGAAATACGTGCTCTGATTGAAGGAGAGCGGAATGACCACAAGCACGGGCATGACCAGGAAAATCAGAACCGCCACGGAATATATCCAGACCACGCGCTTTGCGATGCGCTCGGTCAGTACTGCAGTTGTGTGGATGCTCATGGCGAACTCACCTGCTTGTTTTCCTTGCGCCTAGCCGAGCCGGAGCCGATCGACGCCGACCAGGCGATTGAACACGACATAGATCGCCAGGGTGAAGACGACGAGATATACGGAAAGCGCGCCGGCCAGGCCCCAATTGAGCTGACGCTCCATTTGCAGCGCCACCAGCTGGCTGATCATTTCGTCACCCGCACCGCCCAGCAATGCAGGGGTGATGTAGTAGCCAAGCGCCAATACGAATACGAGGAAGGAGCCCGTGCCGATCCCCGCCATCGTCTGCGGGACGTAAACTCTCAGGAATGCCACCGCGGGATGCGCACCCAAAGAGACCGCCGCGCGTTGATAGGCAGGTGAAATTCCCCGCATCACGGCATAATTCGCAAGGATCATGAAGGGCAGCAGCACATGGGTCATGCCGATCAGCACGCCGGTGCGGTTGAACATCAGGGCAAGGGGTCCCGAGGTCAGGCCGCTGCCGACAAGCAGTGAATTGACCACGCCATTGGGCTGCAGCAGGACATACCAGGCAGTCGTCCGGACCAGCAGCGAGGTCCAGAACGGCACGATCACCAGGATCATCAGCAGATTGCTTTGCCTGGCCGGCAAGGTCGCCAGCAGATAGGCAACCGGATAGCCGAGAATGAGGCATAGCAGCGTCACGGACACGCTGATCGAAAAGGTCCGCAGGAACGCGTCGACATAGATCGCCTGCGACGGTTCGACCGGGGTGATGGCCTGATCCTGCCCGACCTGACGGTCGAATGCGGTCAACAGATAGTCCGGCGTGTAGCGAGCGGCGGCCCGCTTGAGGAGACGCCAGGTTTCCGCCTCTCCCCATCGCTTGTCTATTTCCGGCAGTTCCTCGCTATACGAACGACCGGTCTCGGCTGGAAGATGCCGAACCGTCTTCAGCAGGAGCGACCTGAACCCGGCTTCGTAATTGTTCAGGCGACGCGCGGCCGCAGCCAGCGAACCTTCCTCCTGTGCTTTCTGGAGGTCGGCCGCCAATGCATCGAAAACATCCGCCGAGGGCAGGGCCGGCGGCCCTTGCCAGTCGGAGAGAAGGACAGCCGTTCGCGGTAGGGCATTGGCGACTTCCTCGCTCTGCACGCTCATGAAAAGGAGCTTGCCTATGGGAAAGATGAAAGTCGCGATGAGAAAGAACAGCAGCGGGACCGCGAGCAGAAACGCCCGTGTCGCCTCACGCCGCCGGGCGGCACGAAATCCGGCGCTGGGATCGGCCACACGGCTTTGTAGCGAGTCCAGTTTCGTACCCTCCGTAGCACTCATACTCACGTCAGCGCCCCTTTCGGTCAACGCAGCGCCTGTCAATGTCATTGAAGCACACGTCGGGCTTGCCTTGTAGGTGGGAAAATCCGGGCGATCGTCGGATCGCCCGGATGCGGGATCATTGCGCCAGCCAGCTTATGAACTGGCTGTTGATGCTGTCGAAATTATCCGCCCAGAATTCGGAACTGATCTTCAGGCCGTTCTTGAAGTTTTCGGGTGCTGTCGGCAGGTGCGGGAGCACTTCCTTGTCCACATGCACGAGGGCCGATTCCCGCGGAGGCGCATAGGGGATGTAGTTGGACAGCTTCCAGATATTGTCCGGGCTGGACGCGTATTCGATCAATTTGGCGGCTGCCGCCTCGTTCTTCGCGCCCTTGGGAATGCCCCACCATTCATAATCGTAGACCTGGCCGTCCCAGACGATCTGGAAGGGCCGCTTGTCCTCGAGTTGCGCGACACGGATACGGCCGTTGTAAGCCATGGTCATCGCCACGGCTCCGTCGGCGAGCAGCTGCGGCGGCTGCGAACCTGCCTCCCACCAGACGATCTCGCTCTTGATGGTCGAGAGCTTCTTGAAGGCTCTTTCAATTCCCTCGGGCGTTTCCAGGGTTTCGTAGACGTCGGCTGCGGGCACGCCGTCGGCCATCAACGACCATTCCAGCGCGCCTTTCGGGCTCTTCCGAAGGCCACGCTTGCCGGGGAATTTCGAAAGATCGAAGAAGTCGCTTATCGTCGTCGGCGCTTCTTTCATTCGCGACGTGTCATAGGCGTAGACCGTCGACCAGACCATCGAAGCGACGGAGCAGGGGAGCACGGCGCCGGGGATGAAGTCCGATGTATCTCCCAGGAGAGCCGGATCGAGCTTTTCAAGAAGGCCCTCGTCGCAGCCGGCGATCGCATCGTTCGATTCCAGGTCGATCAGATCCCAGGTCGTATTGCCGGACTCCACCATGCCGCGAAGCTTGGCCAATCCGCCGTCATATTGCTCCCGGACGATATTGGTGCCGGTTTCGGCGGTGAAGGGGTCGAAATATGCGTTGATGACAGCACTCTCATAGGCGCCGCCGAAGGTCACGACCGTCAGGCTGCCCTCGGCCGATGCAGGCAAGGAAAGGGTCCCCAGGCTGGTTGCGACAAGTAAAGCTCTTACCGTCAATTTCGGAAATTTAGGCATAGTCCATCCTCTGTAGGTTTAAGATTCGGCCCGGTCAGGCACTTTCCAGGGCGACGATCTTGCAGTCGTCTTGACCCCAGGAAATGGTCGCGGTCTTCCTCGGCGTAGGGGGAGTGGCCGCCGTTTTGTTGGGAAGCTTTATGATGAAGCCTTCGTGCCCGGCAGTCGTGAGATGCAGGCGCCAATGGTCACCGCAATAGATCACCTCGTCGATCGTGCCCGTCAGCCGATTGTCATTGTCTGAAACCGCCGCATCGAAGGCCACATTCTCGGGCCGAAGCGCCAGAACCGCATTGCTGCCTGGCGAAATTCCCTCGCCGGCACGTCCGCGTACCGACACGTCGGCGCTCAAGGCCAGCGTCGCATAGGACCCGTCGCATTCGACGACCTGTCCCTGCATGCTGTTGTTCTCCCCGATGAAATTCGCCACGAACGCATTGGTGGGGTCTTCGTAGAGTTCCTTGGGCTTTGCGATCTGCTGGATCCTGCCGTTATGGAAAACCGCGACACGATCGGACATGGTGAGGGCTTCGGACTGGTCGTGCGTGACATAGACGATCGTCACGCCAAGCCTCGTATGCAGCCGCTTGATCTCATACTGCATCGCTTCGCGAAGGTTCTTGTCCAGCGCGCCCAACGGCTCGTCCATCAGCACCAGCCTGGGCTCGAATACCAGCGCTCGCGCCAGGGCAACGCGCTGCTGCTGTCCCCCGGACAGTTGCGCGGGACGGCGTTCGGCCAGATGGGAGAGCTCGACCATCGCCAGCGCATTGTCCACCCTGCTTTTCTGCTCGGCTTTCGAAACTTTGCGGACCGACAGCGGAAAGGCGACGTTCTGCGCAACCGTCATGTGCGGAAACAGCGCGTAATTCTGAAACACCATGCCGATGTCACGGCGATGGGGCGGTGTCTCGTTCAGGCGGTTCTTGCCCAGCAGGATCGTGCCGTTGCTGGGAGCCTCGAACCCCGCCAGCATCATCAGCGTCGTTGTCTTGCCGGACCCGGACGGTCCCAGCAGGGACAGGAATTCCCCGTCCTCGATCGCGAAATTGAGATTTCGGGTGACGAAAACCTCTCCGTCATAGGTTTTGTCGATCCCCGAAAACGTCACGAGCGGGTTCAACGCAGACGCTAACATCAGGTGGCTATCCTCCGTCACCAGGTGGCAAAACGCTTCCGGCATGCGCCACTGCGACGGCAGAAACGCACAAGAGACGTGCAGAACCGATTATGCGCGACAGCCGGCATCTGAAAAAGTTGGATTTCCTGAAGCATGGCCGAGAAAAATCCGACGATCACCGCGGCGGCGCATCCGCGCATGCCGTTATATGCGAGGAGAGGTGCACCCAATTCCTGCCCGTCGTCTGTCTTTTGGCAGGTCCGGATTGCATTGCAAACCTCACGCGAAAAACTGTCAGCAGGTCCACGCGACGTTACGGCTCCTCAGCGTGAAGGGTCACAATAAAGCATCTTGATTTCGAGCGCTTCCAAAAACCGAGCGTTGCGCCGAACGGACGCGAGGCCGTCAGGAGCGGCTTTCTGTCCTGCCGATCCGGCAGGGATCGGCAGTTGAGATATGACCGAATTGACTTGAATTTTCCTGCATCATAACCTTTTGAAATATGCAGGAGGTGCTATGGCCAGTATCAATCTGTTCATGAAGAACAGTCTCACTATTCGGCATATGCGGCTGTTGATAGCGATAGACGATCATCGCAGCGTGGTGCGCGCCGCGACCTATCTCAACCTCACGCAGCCTGCGATTTCGAAGGCCCTGGCAGGACTTGAGACCGGATTCGGGACGCCTCTGTTCCGCCGCAGCAAGAACGGGCTGGTGGCGACGCAGGCCGGCGCCTGCCTGATCCGCCATTCCCGCCGCGTCCTGTTGCGCATCGAAATGGCCGAACGCGAGTTGAACGAGATAATCGGTTCGGGGTTCAGCCATGTCTCGCTCGGCACGCTGCCGGCATCGGCGGTCTATCTGGTGCCGCGTTTCATCGCCCGCCTGGAAAGCCAGACCGAAAACACCACCATCTCGCTGCGCGAGGGGACGATGGACAATCTGCTGCCCGCGCTCCGGACCGGACAGATCGACCTGGCGGTAGGGCTGCTGTCCAGCCCGCAACTGGGCTCCGATATCTCGACCGAAATCCTGTTGGTCGATCCCGTCATCGCTGCGGTGCGCAAGGGCCATCCGCTGCTCGACCAAGGGCCGCTGGAATGGCCGCATTTGAAGACCCTGCCGCTGGTGCTGCCGCCGCCCAACACGCTGGCGCGCGGCGCGATCGAATCGCTGTTCCGGGGCCACGGCATCGATATCTCGCATCACCGGATCGATTCCGTGTCGACCATGGCCAATGTCGGCACGCTGCAGATGACGGATTCCGTCGGGTTCATGTCGCGTTCGCTGGTCGAGCATTTTCGCCGGATGGACATACTGGATGTTCTGCCGCTGGCGATCCCGCCCGAGGTGACGCTGGAAATCGGGCTGGTCTGGGTAACGGATCGTGACCGAACCGATGCGCAGATACTGGCCCACCGCCTGTTGCAGGAAGTCGCGCAAGAACTTGCTGCCGACTGAACGCCGGAGAATAACTTTTCATCATATTGCTGGTCAGCATAAGTCAATTGACTTCATGTCTGGCGAAAATGAAATTTGCTCCCGGGGCTTGGCACAGGATCAGCCCCAGGGAGAGAAGCACATGTCATTTCGTATCAAGCCGGCGCTGGCCAGCCTTGCCGCCGGTTTCATCGTGGCCTGCACGGCGGCATCCGCCCAGGACGCCAAATGGTATCCGCTGCCCTTCGACGGCAAGACCGTCGCGGGAGAAACAGGCCGTTTCGACTATGTTCCGCTGAGCGATTCGACCAAGGCCACCAAGCCGTGGAACATCTGCGTATCGCTGCCGCATATGAAGGACCCGTTCTTCCTGGCGATGAACTACGGAATGGTTGAAGAGGCCAAGGCGCTGGGCGTTGCGGTACAGTCCTTCGATGCGGGCGGATATACGCAGCTGGCCAATCAGATTTCGCAGATCGAGAACTGCGTTGCCGGGGGAGCCCAGGCCGTCGTCATGGTCGCCATCGCCCGCGAGGGAATGGAAAACCTCTTGGCCGAACTGAAGGCCAAGAACATCCCGGTCATCGACGCCATCAATGGCGTCGCTTCTTCCGACACCGCCGTGCGCGTGTTGACCAGCCCGCGTGACGAAGGCTTGCGCGCCGCCAAATACCTGGCCGAAAAACATC
>ENA-UOUJ01001305-UOUJ01001305.1-activated-sludge-metagenome-genome-assembly--contig:-NODE-1305-length-13481-cov-4.358558_pt1 | contig 13481 bp, 13 predicted proteins | sample MGYA00249839_ERZ747224 | MGnify/ENA primary metagenome ERZ747224 (study PRJEB28782, sample SAMN03220277) | activated sludge metagenome | biome: wastewater; feature: sewage sludge; material... | reverse complement strand
CGTCTGGCCGGGACCCCCGATCCGGCGCAGCAGGCGGTGACCGGCCCCGCCGCAAGCCTTGGGCCCGGCCTGCTGTCGCGCCTGCGCGGCACCCAGACGGCGCCCCCGCAACCCGAAATGGAATCCGAACTGGTCGAGGCCGAACCGCGCTTTGACGACAGCCCGGCCCTTGAGGCCGAGGTCCTGAACGCGCGCATCAGCGATGCGATCCGCAGCCGGTCCGAACCGGTCCGGGACGTTCCGGCAGAGGACGCGCCCGCCCCCCGGTCGGTCCTGTCGGCCGTCACCGCCCGTCTGGCGGGCCGCAGCCAGCCCCCTGATACGGCCGAGGACCCCGGCAGCATCATGCCGCCGATGCGCCGCCCGTAGCCCGATTTTGCCCTCCCGCCGCCCGCGCCCCGTGCCGAGATCCTGCCCGCGCCTGACAGCCCGGCCCAGGCCTATGAACCGCCGCCGCTGTCGTTGCTGGCCGCACCCGGCAGCGTCGAGCGTCACCAGCTGCCGTCCGAGGTGCTGTCCGAAAACGCCCGGATGCTGGAGGCGGTGCTGGACGATTATGGCGTCAAGGGCCAGATCACCGCCGTCCATCCGGGGCCGGTGGTCACGCTTTACGAACTGGAACCCGCGCCGGGGCTGAAGGCCAGCCGCGTCATCGGCCTGTCCGACGACATCGCGCGTTCCATGTCGGCGCTGTCGGCGCGCGTATCCACCGTGCCCGGCCGCACCGTCATCGGGATCGAACTTCCGAACCAGCGCCGCGAAAAGGTCGTGCTGCGCGAGATCCTCGCCGCGCGCGCCTTCGATGACAGCGCGGTGCCGCTGCCGCTGGCGCTGGGCAAGGACATCGGGGGCGAGCCGGTGGTCGCGAACCTTGCCAAGATGCCGCACCTGCTGATCGCGGGGACCACCGGTTCGGGCAAGTCGGTGGCGATCAACACGATGATCCTGTCGCTGCTCTACAAGCTGACGCCGGACGAATGCCGGCTCATCATGATCGATCCCAAGATGCTGGAACTGTCGGTCTATGACGGCATCCCGCATCTTTTGTCTCCGGTCGTCACCGACCCGAAAAAGGCCGTCGTCGCGCTGAAATGGGTCGTCAGCGAGATGGAGGAACGTTACCGCAAGATGTCCAAGATGGGCGTGCGCAACATCGAGGGCTATAACGGCCGCGTCCGCGAGGCGCTGGCGCGGGGCGAGATGTTCCGCCGCACCATGCAGACGGGCTTTGACGAGGATACCGGCGAGCCGATCTTCGAGACCGAGGAATTCCAGCCCGAGGCCTTCCCCTATATCGTCGTGATCGTGGACGAGATGGCCGACCTGATGATGGTCGCCGGCAAGGAAATCGAGGCCTGCATCCAGCGCCTTGCCCAGATGGCGCGGGCATCGGGCATCCACATCGTCATGGCGACCCAGCGCCCGTCCGTCGATGTCATCACCGGCACCATCAAGGCGAACTTCCCGACCCGGATCAGCTTTCAGGTCACGTCCAAGATCGACAGCCGCACCATCCTGGGCGAACAGGGGGCCGAACAGCTGCTGGGCATGGGGGACATGCTCTATATGGCGGGCGGCTCGCGCATCACCCGCGTCCACGGACCGTTCGTGTCCGACGAGGAGGTGGAGGAGGTCGTCACCCATCTGAAATCCTTCGGGCCGCCCCGCTATATGTCCGGCGTGGTCGAGGGGCCGGAAGACGATGTGGCTTCGGACATCGACGCGGTGCTGGGCCTGGGCGGGGGCGAGGGCGGCGACGCCGAGCTTTACGACATGGCCGTGGCCATCGTCGCCAAGGACCGCAAATGTTCGACCAGCTATATCCAACGCAAGCTGGCCATCGGCTATAACAAGGCCGCGCGTCTGGTCGAGCAGATGGAGGAGCAGGGCATCGTCAGCCCTGCCAACCACGTGGGCAAGCGCGAGGTCCTGGTGCCCGAGGTCTGATGTCCTGCGGCATCTCCCTGCCCTGCGCGAGCGGATGCTGATTAATGTGAAGGCGCGCGCGACCGCGGGAACCGGCGTTCCCGGTTCCGTGTTTCCCCCCGTCACCTGACCGGGCGGAGAATTCACCTTGCACTTGCCTTTCAGCCGACCGGGCTGCCCTGCACGCCCGACCGGCAGCCGTGCCTCCCGGCAGGCGGCGCGTGCCGCACTGCTGCCGGAACGGTGCCTTGCCCTTGCAGTCCGGATCGCCAGCGCCCTGCCCGCGCAGGGGCGCGCCATGCCGCGCCTTTTTCCTGTTCCGCAGGACCTGACCGCGTGGGGGCAAGTCCCGCACCTGCACGGTGTCCGGCAAGGCACACGCCCTGCATGCCCCGGTCATCACAAGCCAGACATCCACAGAGAGGACTTCAGCAATGACCAGGATTTCCGGCAGGACGGAACCCGACGCCCCGACGGCGCCGCCCAATCCCGCCGAACAGCGCCCCCATCATGACGGCACGAACAGCGATGCGCTGACCGCATCCTTTGCCGAACTGACCGGCCAGGGCGGCGAACGCCAGGAGGCCGTGGAGCCCGGCGCCAGCGAAACCCGGCTGACCACGAACATGGGCATCCCCGTCAGCGACAACCAGAACAGCCTGCGCCTGGGCGAACGTGGCCCGACGCTGCTGGAAGATTTCGTCCTGCGGGAAAAGATCTTTCATTTCGACCACGAACGCATCCCGGAACGCATCGTCCATGCCCGCGGCTCGGGCGCGCATGGCGTGTTCGAGGTGACGAAGGCCATCCCCGAACTGACCCGCGCCGCGCTGTTCCAGAAGGAAGGCAGCCGCTGCGACGTGTTCGCCCGCATCTCGACCGTCGCGGGCGGTGCGGGATCGGTGGATCTTGCGCGCGACATCCGCGGCTTTGCCGTCAAGTTCTATACCCAGGAAGGCAACTGGGATCTGGTGTCGAACAACACGCCGGTCTTCTTCATCCAGGACGCGATGAAGTTTCCCGACCTGGTCCATGCGGTGAAGATGGAGGCCGACCGCGCCTATCCGCAGGCGGCGTCCGCCCATGACACCTTCTGGGATTTCGTGTCGCTGATGCCCGAAACCCTGCACAACGTCTTCTGGCAGATGTCAGACCGGACGATCCCGCGCAGCCTGCGGATGATCGAGGGCTTCGGCATCCACACCTTCCGCATGGTGAACGCGAAGGGCAGATCCACCTTCGTCCGCTTTCACTGGAAACCGCGGCTGGGCATCCAGTCCGTGCTGTGGGACGAGGCGGTCAAGATTCAGGGCGCCGACAACGACTTTCACCGCCGCGACCTGTTCGAATCGATCGCGATGGGCAGCTTTCCCCAGTGGGATCTGGGCATTCAGGTGTTCGATGCCGATTTCGCGGAAAAGCAGCCCTATGACGTGCTGGACGCCACCAAGCTGATCCCGGAAGAGGACGTTCCGGTCCAGTTGATCGGGACGATGACGCTGAACCGCAATCCCGACAACTTCTTTGCGGAAACCGAACAGATCGCCTTCTGCCCGGCCAACATCGTGCCGGGGATCGATTTCACCGACGACCCCTTGCTGCAAGGGCGGCTGTTCAGTTACCTCGACACGCAGAAATCGCGGCTGGGGACGGTCAATTTCCACCAGATCCCGATCAACGCGCCGCGCTGTCCGATGCACAACTTCAACCGCGACGGGATGATGCAGACGCAGATCCCCAAGGGGCGCGCGAATTATGAGCCGAATTCGCTGCACATGGCGGGCGAGCCGGGCGGCCCCCGCGCCGATCCGGCGGGCGGCTTTGTCACCCATGCGGATGCGACCGATCTGGGCAACCGGCCGACCGAAAAGCTGCGGGTGCGGGCGGAACGCTTTGCCGACCATTACAGTCAGCCGCGGATGTTCTGGCGCTCGCTGACGGCGGTCGAACAGGGCCATCTGGTCAGCACCTTCGTGTTCGAACTGTCCAAGGTGATGATCGAGCATGTCCGCGCGCGGATGGCCTCGCATCTGCTGGTGGTGGACGAGGATCTGGGCAGGCGGGTCGCGAAGGGGCTGGGGATCGACCTGCCCGCCCCTGCGACCCCGGCGCGCGCCCCGGTGGACATGAAGCCGTCGGACAAGGTGTCGATGCTGAAACAGGGACCGTTGCCGCCCAAGGGACGCAAGCTGGGCATCCTGATCACCGACGGCGCCGACCGCGCCACGGTCGAGGCGCTGAAAGCGGCAGCCCAGGCCGCCGAGGCCGCGGTCGAGATCGTGTCCCCCAGGGTCGGCGGCGCGAAGATGGCGGACGGGACGCACATGAAGGCCGACAAGCAACTGGACGGCGGGCCTTCGGTCCTGTTCGACGCGGTGGCGGTCGTGGTGTCGCAGGCAGGATGTCAGGAGTTGCTGGGCCACAAGAAGGCCATCGACTTCGTGTCCGACGCCTTTGCCCATCTGAAGGCCATCGGCGTCACCGCCGAGGCCGGGCCGCTGCTGGAAAAGGCGGGAGTGGTGAAGGACGACTTCGTCATGGATGCCAGCGCCGCCGACCGGATCGTGCAGCGGCTGGCCGAGCGCAACTGGGACCGCGAGGCGAAGATCTGGCCCGCGATGTGACGGGCCGCCCCGGCGACCGCTGCGGAGGATGAAAGAAGGGGGCCGGCGTCCTGCGCCGGTCCCTGTCACGCGCGCCGGCCGCTGCGTATTGCCGCATGGGCCATCCCCATCGCGGCACCGGCCAGCGCGCCCCCCAGATGCGCCTGCCAGGCGATCTGCGGCACCAGCAGGGCAAGGGCCACGTTCAGCCCCACCAGCACGGCCGCCGACCGGGCCAAGGGCGCCAGGGGCTGGTTCCTGCGCCGCAAGGCCACGAAGCAATGCCCGATCAGCGCCCCCGCCAGCCCGAAGATCGCGCCCGACGCCCCGACCATCACCGGTCCCTCAGGCGCAAGCAGCGCCTGCGTTCCGGCGGCGGCCACCTGGGCCACGGCATAGACCAGCAGCGCGAACGCCCCCGACATCAGGCGCGGCAGTTCCCGCGACAGCTGCGCCAGCGCGATCATGTTCATCCCCAGATGCAGCAGCCCCGCGTGCAGGAAGCCGTAGGTGACGAACATCGCCGCCGCCTGTCCCGGAAACAGGCCCTGCCAGCCCTGCAGAAGCTGCGGGAAGAAGCCGCCATACAGGAACGCGGCCTGGCGCAGTCCCGGCAGCCCCAATAGCCCCGCCAGCGTCAGGACGATCTCGACCGCGACGCAAAGGCCGATGATGACCCGAAACACATGCGGCATGGCGTGATCCCCGGTTCGATGACCTGCGTAGTGGAACAGCGGGCGGAACGCAAAGCGGCCGTTACCCGCGCAAGGCGCGGTCAGGCACGACAGATGTCGCGGAACCGCGCGTCATGTCCGGGGCGCAACCTTCCCGCACGGTCCGGCCCGCCGCCGTGGACGCCACGCCCCGCAGATGTATTCGGCTTCCGCCCCCCCCCAGCCGAGATGTTCAGGGCCAGCATCCTCAGCCGAGGTCACCGGCGGGCAAATCTTTCACGGAGTCCGAAGCCGCATCCGGGCCAGCGCATCCTGAAGCCCGCGTCCATGGGGGCCGGCACGCATCGGCCTCCTGTCCCCTGCCCATCAGCCCGCCTTGTCGCGGGACGCCCATCCGCCTGTCCGTTCCCGCCCCGCCAGCGCGGGCGGCACCATGACCCGCGTGCCGGGCGCGGCGCGCGCCGCGATCCAGCGCAGATGCGGCCGGGCCATCGCGATGCAGCCCGCCGTGGGAAAGCCCGGCCTGCGCCACCGGTGCAGGAAGATGGCCGATCCCCGGCCCGGCTGCGCATCCGGCCAGTTCCAGTCGGTGACCAGCACCAGATCATACAGCGGATCGGCGCGGCGCAGGTTTTCGTGGCTGGCGCCGAAGGGCGCGCGGACCAGATGGTTATAGGCCGGATCGTCCGCCGCGTCGCACCACAGATCGCCCGGCGCGATCGGTTCGCCCCAGGGCGCCGGGCGGCCGATGCGGTCGGGGCGGTAAAGCAGCCCCGCGATCCGGTGGATGCCCGCGGGCGTCGCGCCATCGCCTTCGCGTTTCGCCGTGCTGATCCCGCCCCGGCCGGTGGCGCAGGGAAAGACCCGGCCCATGAAGCGCAATCCCGTGGGCGTCAGGACCATGTCCGCGACGCTCACAGCAGATGCCCCGACTTGGATTTCTTGATGTCCAGATAGGCGTCGTTGTGGGGATTGCGCCCGACGATCAGCGGCACCCGTTCGGCGACGCGGATGCCATGCGCCTCCATCATGGCGACCTTGCGGGGGTTGTTGGTCATCAGCCGGACCGCGGAAAACCCCAGGGACCGCAGCATCGCAGCGCCAAGGCGGAAGTCGCGCTCGTCATCCTCGAACCCGAGACGGTGGTTGGCCTCGACCGTGTCGAACCCCTGGTTCTGCAGGCCATAGGCGCGCATCTTGTTGGCCAGCCCGATGCCGCGGCCTTCCTGGTTCAGATACATCAGGACGCCCGCGCCCGCCTGTCCCATCGCCGCCAGCGCCGCGGCCAGTTGCGGGCCGCAGTCGCATTTCAGGCTGCCCAGCACGTCGCCGGTGAAGCAGGCCGAATGCAGCCGCGCCAGCACCGGCCGGTCCCGCGCGGGGCTGCCGATTTCCACGGCGTAATGTTCGGCCCCGCCATCATCGGGGCGCAGGATGTGCAGACGGGCGTTTTCCGCGGCCAGCAACGGCAGCCGCGCGGCAGCGACCGGGGCCAGCGCCGATTCGGCCGCCAGCTGCGTCAGCGTCAGGCCCGCGGGCAGCACGGTCAGCCCCGGCGGGGGCGCGTCCACCGGCACCATCACCAGCGCGGGCAGCAACTCGGCCGATTTCGCAAGCCCGATGCCGGCGCGATGCGCGGTCACGTCGCCGCCGCGCTCGGTGAACAGCGGCCCCTTCATCGGCATCATCAGATCGCCCGAAGGGTCGGCCACCCCCCGCAGCCACGGCACGTCCGCATCGGACGGAATCGTCACCCGTGCCAGATCGCCGTCATAGGCGCGCGCCTTCAGCGTTTCGGCCCGCCGCACCGTGATCGCCAGAACGGGCGCCCCCAGCGCCCGCAGACCGGCCAGCCGCGCAGGCGACAGCGTTTCGACCGCCGCCGCCAGATGCCCGTCGATCACGACCGGCAGCCCCACCCGCAGATCGGTGCGGGCGCGCGAGATCGTCTCGGGCAGGGTGGGCAGAAGGCTCATGATGCGCGAAATCCTGAAACAATCCGTAACATAACCCCGCTGGGCGACAACTGCATGTGAGAAACGTTGCAACCCGCTGGACGCAAGGCAGGGATGCGCCATCTTGTCCCCGATCCCAAGGCAAAAGGAGGCAAGGATGGCCGGTCTGAAAAAGATCCTGCTGGTGGATGACGAGGACGACCTGCGCGAGGCCCTGGCCGAGCAACTGGTCGCGACCGAGGATTTCGACGTGTTCGAGGCGGGTTCCGGGGCCGAGGCCGTGGAAAAGACCAAGGGTGCGATCTTCGACCTGGTGGTGCTGGACGTGGGCCTGCCCGACACCGACGGGCGCGAATTGTGCAAGCGGCTGCGCAAGCAGGGCGTGAAATGTCCCGTGGTCATGCTGACCGGCCACGATACCGACGCCGACACGATCCTGGGGCTCGACAGCGGCGCGAACGACTATATCACCAAGCCGTTCAAGTTCCCGGTCCTTCTGGCCCGGCTGCGCGCGCAACTGCGTACGCATGAACAGTCCGAGGACGCAATCTTCCAGCTTGGGCCCTATACCTTCAAGCCGTCGATGAAGATGCTGATCGACGGCAAGGACCGCAAGATCCGCCTGACCGAGAAGGAAACCAACATCCTGAAATTCCTGTATCGCGCGCAGGACGGGGTGGTGCCGCGCGACGTGCTGCTGCACGAGGTCTGGGGCTATAACGCCGGGGTCACGACCCACACGCTGGAAACCCACATCTATCGCCTGCGCCAGAAGATCGAGCCCGATCCCTCGAATGCGCGGCTGCTGGTGACGGAAAGCGGCGGATACCGTCTGGTGGCGTGATTTTTTTTCGCGGGAGCCGGGAACCCGATCTGCCCCCGCGGGTTGAGCGCACGAAGCCCAGTGGCCGGGGATGCGGCCACCTTCCCTCCCTGTATCGACTTGGCCCCGGTTCGTCCGGGGTCTTTCTTTTTCAGCCCCGCCCGTGGGGCTCGTCCCAGTCGATCACCGGATTGATCGGGATGATCCCGTGCGGGTTCAGGTCCGGATGGCTGCGGTAATAGTGGTGGGTGATGTGGTCCTGCCGCACCGTGTCCCGGATGCCCGGCATCTGGTAAAGCTCGCGCGTCCAGGCCCACAGGTTCGGATAGTCGCGCAGCCACTGACGGTTGCACTTGAAATGGGTGTGGTAAACCGTGTCGAAGCGCACGGCGCTGGTGAACATCCGCCAGTCGGCCTCGGTCAGCCGGTCGCCCGTCAGGTAACGGCTGCGGGACAGGACGTCGTCGGCCCATGCCATCGTCTCGAACACCGGGCCGATCGCCTCGTCATAGGCGTCCTGGGTGGCGGCGAAGCCGGCGCGATAGACCCCGTTGTTGAAGTTCGGATAGACGCGGTCGTTCACCGCCCCGATCTTGTCGCGCAGGTCCTCGGGCCAGAAATGCACGTCGCTGCCGGTCAGCGCGTCGAAGGCGCTGTCGAACATGCGGATGATCTCGCTCGATTCGTTCGAGACGATGGTGTCCTGCTGCTTGTCCCACAGGACCGGCACCGTGACCTTGCCGGTCATGTGCGGGTCGGCGCGCAGATAGACCTCGCGCAGGTATGCGGCCCCGAACAGCGGATCGCCCGTGGCGCCGTCGAAGTCGGTGGCGAAGGCCCAGCCCTCGCCGCCCATCACCGGATGGACGACCGAGACGCCGACATGCGGCGCAAGCCCCTTGAGTTCGCGGAAGATCAGCGTCCGGTGCGCCCAGGGGCAGGCATAGGAGACATACAGGTGATAGCGCCCGCTTTCCGCCTGGAAGCCGCCCTGCCCCGAAGGCCCCGGCGCGCCGTCCGGGGTGCACCAGTTGCGGAACCCCGCGTTCTGGCGCTTGTAGGCGCCGTCCTTCCTGCTGGCCCCGATGCTGCCCTTGGTCCAGACCCCGTCCACAAGCTGGTTCATCGGCTTTCCCTTTCCGGCCTCGCGCGTTAAGTCGCGCCCCATGTTCACCATCGCCACCTGGAACATCAACTCGGTCCGTCTGCGGGCCGGTCTCGTCACCCGCCTGCTGGGCGAGGAAGCGCCCGACATCCTGTGCCTGCAGGAATGCAAGTCGCCCGTGGACAAGATCCCGGTGCAGCTGTTCCACGATCTGGGATACCGCTGGATCGTGGCGCGGGGGCAGCGCGGATACAACGGCGTCGCGATCATGTCGCGCCTGCCGATCCGGGATGCGGGCGACCATGACTGGGCGCGGCTGGGCCACGCCCGCCATGTCGCGGCGACGCTGGACAACGGGGTCACGATCCACAACGTCTATGTTCCCGCAGGCGGCGACACCCCGGATCGCACCGTGAACGTCAAGTTCGGGCAGAAGCTGGATTACCTGACCGACATGCGCGACGCCTTCCGCGCAGACCGCCCGGCACGCTCGATCCTGGTGGGCGACCTGAACGTCGCGCCGCTGGAGGATGACGTCTGGTCGCACAAGTCCATGCTGAAGGTCGTGAGCCACACCCCCGTCGAGGTCGCGCATCTGACCGACGCCCAAGCGGCCGGGGCCTGGGTGGACGTGACCCGCAAGGACATCCCGTCGGGGCGGCTGTTTTCCTGGTGGTCCTATCGCAGCCCGGACTGGCATGCCTCGGACCGGGGGCGCAGGCTCGACCACATCTGGGCCAGCGGCGACATCGCCGGGGCGGGCCACGCCAGCCGCATCCTGCGGCCCGTGCGCGGCTGGGACCGGCCCAGCGACCATGTGCCGGTCCTCGCCAGCTTTGATATTCCCGTCTGAGGGCGGGACCGCCCAGACCGCAGGGGCGTTCCGTGGGGAAACGCCCGAATCCCGCCCCCGCGGGGTTCGCCGCCCCTTCCGGTCCGGCGCGGGCGTGTCCATATTGCGGGCGAACAAGGATATTTCAGGGACGATGGCGATGATGCTTCAGGGCGCTGCCGAACAGCCGAAGACCGGCGATTTCATCAAGGACGTGACCGAGGCCGATTTCATGGCCGAGGTGATCGAGGCATCCATGCAGGCGCCGGTGATCGTCGATTTCTGGGCGCCCTGGTGCGGCCCCTGCAAGACGCTTGGCCCGCAACTGGAATCCGAGGTCGCCCGCCACAAGGGCCGCGTCCGCATGGCCAAGGTCAATGTGGACCAGAACCAGATGATCGCCTCGCAATTGCGGGTGCAGTCGATCCCGACCGTCTATGCCTTCTTCCAGGGCCAGCCCGTCGATGCCTTTCAGGGCGCGATTCCGCCCAGCCAGATCAAGCAGTTCGTCGAAAAGCTGGTCGCGCTTGGCGGTGACGACGGCGGCCTTGGCGCGGCGCTGGAGGCGGCCGAGGCGATGCTGGCCGAGGGCGCCCATCAGGACGCCGCCGAGACCTTTGCCGCGATCCTGGGCGAGGAGCCTGAAAATGCCCAGGGCTGGGGCGGGCTGATCCGCGCCCATCTGGCCGCGGGCGATCCGGAACAGGCCGAGGCCACGCTGGCGCAGGTGCCCGCGGCCGCCACGGCCGCCGCCCCGGTCGAGGCCGCGCGCGCGCAGGTGGCGCTGGCCCGGCAGGCCGCCAAGGCCGGGCCGCTGGCCGAACTGGAAGCCCGCGTCGCGGCCGATCCCGCCGACCATCAGGCCCGTCTCGATTATGCGACCGCGCTGCATGCGGGCGGCCGGGTCGAGGAGGCGATCGACCAGCTGCTCGAATCCTTCCGCCGCGACCGCGACTGGAACGACGGCGCGGCCAAGGCCCAGCTTCTGACCATCTTCGACGCATTGACGCCGAATGACCCCCTGGCGCAGAAGGGTCGGCGGCGGCTGTCCTCGCTGATCTTCGCCTGACATGGTGCGGCGCGACCCGGCCCTGGCGGAGGTGATCCCGCTGTTTCCGCTGCCCGGCGCGCTGCTGCTGCCGCGCACGCGGCTGCCCTTGCAGATCTTCGAGCCGCGTTACCTGCAGATGATGGACGATGTGCTGAAATCGGGGCACCGGCTGATCGGCATGATCCAGCCGGTGGGCGACGGTCTGGCCGACGTCGGCACCGCAGGCCGCGTCACCATGTTTTCGGAAACCGACGACGGGCGGATGATGATCTCGCTGCGCGCGGTGTCGCGTTTCCGGCTGGTCGAGGTGGTCGAGGGCTTCACCCCCTATCTGCGCGGGCGGGTGGACTGGACCCCCTGGCGTGCCGACCGGGACGGCGCGGCGGCTTCCGATCCGGGTTTCGACCGCCCCGCCTTCATGGACCGGCTGGCCCGTTATATGGCGGCGCGGGACCTGTCCACCGACTGGAACGCCGCCGAGGAGGCCGAGGACGAGTTGCTGATCAACAGCCTGTCCATGCTGCTGCCCCTGTCGGTCGAGGAGAAACAGGCGCTGCTGGAAGCCAGAAGCCTGCCCCAGCGGCGCGAGCTGCTGGACGGGCTGCTGGAATATGCCCTGCACGGCGGCGATGACGAGGAGATGGTGCATTGACCGACGCCCCTGACCGCCCGGCGCCGCCGGCCTTCGACCGCCACATGCTGGAGGCGCTGGTCTGCCCCGTGACGCACGGAAGGCTGGACTATGACGCGGCGCGGCAGGAACTGGTGTCGCGCACCGCAGGGCTGGCCTTTCCCATCCGCGCCGGCATCCCGATCATGCTGGTGGCCGAGGCGCGCCAGATCAAGGCGGACTGAACGGATGGCCGGTCCCGGCGTCACGATCCGCGACGAAGGACCGTCTGATGCCGGGGCGATCAGATCGCTGGTCGCTGCCGCCTTTCGCGACGCGCCCCATGCCAGCGGGACCGAGGCGCAGATCGTGGACCGGCTGCGCGCGGCAGGCGCACTGACCCTGTCGCTGGTGGCGGAATCTCAGGGCGCGATCCTTGGCCATGCCGCGGCATCGCCGGTTGCGGTGGGCGGGGCTTCGGGCTGGTGCGCAATCGGCCCGCTGGCAGTGCTGCCCGGCCATCAATCCCGCGGCATCGGATCGGCGCTGAGGCGCGCGACACTGGGCCGGCTGCGGGCGCAGGGTGCTGCGGGCGCGGTTCTTGTGGACGATCCGGGCTTTTACGGGCGCTTCGGATTTGCCGCCGACCCCGGCATCGGCGTGCCCGGCATCCCGGCGGAATATGTGCTGGTCCTGCCATTCGGGGCCTCGCCCGCACAGGGGCCGGTCCGTCATCACCCCGCCTTCGGGCTTGACGAGGGCTGACCTGCCTCCCGTCCCGGCCTTTGCCGATGCGCCGCGGGTCCCGCCGGATGGCGGTGGTTCTGGAAGATCCCCCGCTTTCAGTCCGCGGACGGCAAGCCCGGCATCCCGGCCTGCCCCGGGCGGTTCTCGCCGCCCATGCGCTGGTTCAGTCCCTCGACCTGCCGGGCGATGCGAGCGATGTCGTCGCGCATGCCCATCAACTCGCGGTGGCGCAGCTCGTCCAGCTTTTCGTGCAGGGCCATGATCTCGATCTCGGCCTTCAGATTGACCTCATAGTCATGGGACGCGGCGATCCGGTCGCGGCGGGCCTGCCGGTTCTGGCTCATCATGATGACGGGCGCCTGGATCGCGGCCAGCATCGACAGCACCAGGTTGAGGAAGATGAAGGGATAGGGGTCGAACGCGTCCCGGCCCAGAAGCCAGCCGTTCGCCAGCGTCCATAGGGCCAGCAGGACTCCGAACCACAGGATGAACGGCCAGGACCCGCCGAACCGTGCCACGCCGTCGGCCAGACGCTCGCCGAAGGTCAGCCGCACGCCATCGTCCTGTCCGGTGTCGCGCGAAATGGGCCTGCGCTCCATCGAGCTTTCCAGGACGCGGTGTTCCGTGGCGCTCAGCCCCTCGGGCGGCCGTTTCAGCCAGCGATGCGCCAGATCCTCGACCGTCCTGTTCATGGCCGCTCTCCTGTTCCCGCTGGGGTCCGGGCGGCCGGACCTACAGCCCCGCGCCTTCGTCGGCCCCGATCATCAGGTTCAGGTTCTGCACCGCGGCCCCTGACGCGCCCTTGCCCAGATTGTCCAGCACCGCGACCAGCACCGCGCAGCCATTGTCGTCGCTGCCATGCACGGACAGATGCAGATCGTTGGTGTGGTTCAGCACCGTGGGCACGACCCGCGCGGCGGGATCGACCACGCGCACGAAGCGCGACCCGGCGTAATGGGCGGCCAGCGCGTCCCGCAGGTCGGCCATGCGGCGTCCGCCCAGATGCAGCGGCACCTGCACCGCCATCCCCTGCGCGAACCGCCCGACCGAGGGCGCAAAGACCGGCCGCGCCGTCAGGCCGGAATGCTGCATGATTTCCGGCAGGTGCTTGTGGGACTGGCCCAGCGCATAGGCAAAGAAATCGGGGGCCTCGCC
>ENA-UOUJ01001304-UOUJ01001304.1-activated-sludge-metagenome-genome-assembly--contig:-NODE-1304-length-13501-cov-4.012048_pt1 | contig 13501 bp, 14 predicted proteins | sample MGYA00249839_ERZ747224 | MGnify/ENA primary metagenome ERZ747224 (study PRJEB28782, sample SAMN03220277) | activated sludge metagenome | biome: wastewater; feature: sewage sludge; material... | reverse complement strand
GTATCGGCTCGATAAAAGACCTCGAAGGCTCGGATTGCCTGCTCTTGGGTCATCCCAACCCCGTTGTCCACAACCCGAATCAGGACACGATCCCCCTCTACCCTGGCATGAACTCGAATTTCCAAATCACGTTCTGAGGCGTATTTGACCGAGTTTGAGAAAAGATTGATGAAGATCTGCTTTGTCATCATTTTATCGGCCTTGATGGAAATAGACGAGTCGATATGGCTCGCAAATTTTATCGGTAAATCTTCTTTGAGCTGGCAAGCCATCCGCCCGCACAAATCAACAAGATCGCTTAACGGAAAAGATTCCTTATTCGGAGACGCCCGGCCCGAGCTGAGGTTATGGAATATGGTGACTTTTTCCACGAGCGACTGGATGATCTGCGTGGCTTCTATCATCACATCGAACATTTCGCGCCACTCAGCATCCTCGTTCCTGATCCTCGCCTTGGCTCTAGGCAAGAGTGCCTTCAGCGAAACTAGCGGCGTTTTCAGATCGTGGCTGACCTTTTTGAAAAGAAGCTTCTGCAGTGATAGGCTCTCGATCCTCTCATCTTTTTTTGCCAGGGCTTTGAAGACCCAGACTTCCTTTGGGATGACGATCCATGAAATAACTCCGAGAATCACAACCGCAATCTCGAAGAAAACAAGCATCGAGTAGTCAGGAGCGTCAGAGGTCACGCTCGAACCGGCGTAGGTGATGGCCACGCAGATAGAAAAAAATAGAATCGCCTTCCGAGAAACAAGCATGATGATCGAGGCTACATAGGTCATCGTGCTTGCGATCCAATACCCTGCTGTATCAGGGTTGTATCTTATCGCCACTATAGAGTGAACAATAACGCAAGAAAGAGAGATGAACGCGGCCCATTCGATTCTTCTGCGGATAGAGCGGAATCTGAAACTCGCCCAGAAGAGGCCGGCAAAAATGCTCGTGTTTAAAAGGCAGATGCCCAAGAGTTTTTCTTGAAATAGAGAAGCCCCAAGAAAATCCAGAAGAACAATCGTCAAAGTCCAGAAAATATAGCAGAGGGTCGTCGTTACAAAACAAATCCTAAAATGACGGATTTTGTGACCGACTTCGGAGTCCGCATCAATTCCAGAATCAACGAGATTATTAAAGCGGCTGAGATAACTCATCGCTTTTCCTCGCTTGATGTCGCTTGCTCACGACCCATGTCGGAAAAGAATTTTCTGATTTTCACGATAAGCTCGACGGACAATCCCGCACTCGCTTGAATTTTCTCCGTGGCTTCCAGGGGAGAAAGTTTCGGTTGACCCTCTTGCGGACGCATCAGGTACTCAAACCAGTCGGCAAAGGCCAAAAGCTGCGAAGGCAAAGGAATCTTGTGCGCTGGCAGCGCTGCCGGGAAGCCGATACAAGCTTTTTTGACAAGTCTTCGCATGGTGGACATATCATCGACGATCAAGACCTTAGTGTTTGCATCAAACATTTCTCTTTCGCTGGTTCATTGATTTTTTTGAACGGCTTCTATGTTTTCAACGGGTGAAAGTGCGCTATCCAAACCATCGGCTTTGATCTGAGAAAGAAGGAGGCGTGAAAGATTCACGGAATAGATTCTCTTGTCATTGCTTTTGACGATGGAACGGAACTGAAGGAACGTCTGATAGAACTGGCGCTCAATCAAGACTGTTTTTTTAAAATCCATCACGAAGGTATCGACAGGGGTCAGAAGCCAGCCGCTGATCTGGTTCTTAAAGTCGGCGGCTTCTTTTTCCGTCAACTTTTCCGGAAGTGAAATAATGCTCGTTTTTTCATTCGATTCGACTCTGAATTCGGACATATTTTCCCCTATGCCGCCGCTGATTCTTTTGATTTTTTTCGATAGAGGATCACGCCATCGCTTTCGACCGACTCAAATTCATCTGAAATTCCAATCAAGGTTTCCCCTGCACCAAGTACCAAGAACCCATTTGGCTCCATTTGACTCAGAACACGCTTGAGAATTTCTTTTTTTCCTTCGACGTTCTGGTAGATAAGAACGTTTCGACAAAGAACTAAGTGATATCTATCCAAGGAATGAAAAGACTCTTTGAGATTGACCTTCTTAAATTCAATGTGTTTTGTGAGCTTTTGAGACGCAACCCAATTGTCGCTTTCATTTTTGACAAAATATTTGTTCAAAAGATCGGACGGAAGACCGCGAGAAATTTCTAAAGAAGAGTAAACCGCGCTTTTCGCCTTCTCCAATACACGCTCGGATATGTCTGATGCCAATATCGAGAATGCGAATGGTTTCTTCTGCCTTTCAATAAACTCTTGAATCAACATGGCGACCGACAGCGGTTCCTGCCCCGTCGAACTCGCGGCAGACCAAATTTTCAAATGGGTGGCCGAATCAGAAAAAATCGAAAGAATTGCGTGTTCAATCGCGTTGAAAACTCTCGGGTCGCGGAAGAACGACGTTTCATTGTTTGTTGCCGTATCAAGGAGAAGCTGCTTTAGCTGTCCCGAAACACCGGACTGCGACTGTTTGTAAAGATCATTGATCGAGCAATTCATTGTTGAGGCAATGTCTTCAAGCCTCCTTTTCAATTGGAAAAAATTGTGTTCGGCATAGACGATTCCAAGTTCGGCCTCGATATACTTAGCAAAGAAAATAAGTGTTGAATCTGGAATCATCCGCAGCTCCTAGTCACCATGCGGCCTCCGGCCTTTTCGTTGATAAAAGCAATAATTTCATCCGGAGCTGCGATGCGATCGTATGCTCCGACCCCAAAAACCGCTCCGGGCATCCCGAAGACGACGCAAGATTCCTTGCTTTGAATGACAATAGCGCCGCCTTGTTGCTTGATTGAGACGGCACCATCGCACCCATCAAATCCCATTCCGGTAAGGATGAAGCCGAGGCATCGAGGTCCAAAAATTTCCGCTGCCGTTTGAAAAAGAGGATCGACGGCGGGTCGCACGGAATGAATCAATGGCCCTTGATCCAGGGAGATCACCGCTCTTTCTCGCGTGCCGTGAAGCCGGAGATGGTGATCCCCAGGTGCGATATAAACGTGATTTTTTTCAAGGACCTCACCGTGACGAGCTTCCGTAACGGTGATTCCAGCAATCTTCGACAGACGCTCGGCAAAGCTCGCGGTGAAAACGGGAGGCATGTGCTGGGCAATAACAACAGGGCAAGACAATGGTACGACAATCCCTGAGAAAATTTTCTCCAAAACTGTCGGTCCACCAGTCGATGAGCCGATAACGACAATTTGCGGATTCAGTAGATCCCAGTTCGCTTGATGAAAGGCTTCTTTTTCCGTGGCCTGCGTGGGCTCAGATGGCCGTCCGTGCACATAAGCAGGAAAAAGCTCTTCGAGCTTTGGCACGAGGAGGGAGCGGATTTTATCGACAGGGCTTCGCCCGTCTCCGGCATTCTCGTTGTTTGGCTTGGTGACAAAATCCTTCGCACCCAGATTCAATGCCTCAAGCGTGATCTCCGCACCTCTTTTTGAAAGAGAGGAGAACACGAGCGCTGGGCAAGTCCAGCCACGCCGTTTCATTTCTTTTAAAGTTTGTATCCCATCCATTTCGGGCATTTCCATATCCAAAATCAAAAGATCCGGCATGGAATCTGCCATTCTTTCGATGGCGAGACGCCCATTTGGGAGCGCCGCCACCACATCAATCCAATCGGCGACTTCCAGAGCCGATTGGATTGATTTTCGATAGATCGCCGAATCGTCGGCAATGAGAGCTTTTCACTATTTCGCTCGTTTCACCAAGGCCAATAAATCTTCCGCGAGTTTCGAGAGTCCTCTGGTGGCATCGACCGTCTGCGTGGAATTGGCGCTTGTCGTAGTCGCCGCCTGGGATACGGTTTTGATCGACGACACGATGTTATCCACACCTTTCTTTGATTCGACCACGACGCGAGAAATCTCGTTGGTCGTCGCTGTCTGTTCCTCAACAGCGGCTGCCACCACACCCGAAAGCCCATTGAGACTCTCGACAGCTTTCGAAATCTCACCAATGGCCTGTACGGCATCCTTGGTGTCTGTTTGGATCGCGTTGATTTTGTTCGTGATGTCGTCCGTTGCTTTTGCAGTTTGCTTTGCAAGCTCTTTCACTTCGTTCGCCACAACCGAGAACCCTTTTCCGGCCTCGCCAGCCCGAGCAGCTTCGATCTGGGCATTCAGCGCCAAAAGATTTGTCTGTTGGGCGATAGAGCTGATCGCCTTGATGACCTCGCCAATTTCTTGGCTGCTATCTCCGAGTTTAGTGATGATCTGGTTCGATTTCTGAGCCTTTTCAAGAGTTGTTTTTGCCATCTGCGCAGACTCATTCGTTGAACGGCCAATCTCTTTGATAGATGCGACCATCTCTTCCATATTTGTCGCTACGGTCTGAACGCCGCTTGCCACCTGCTGGGCCGCTGCCGCTGCACCTTGCGACTCTTTCGTCGTATTGCTTGCCGCATTTGACATTTCAAAAGCGGTCGCCGTTAATTCCTCGGCGGTGCTGGCGAGAGTGTTTGCTGCCTCTTGAACTTCATTGATGATTTGTTGTTTCGTAACATCGCTTGCGATCTTAATAACTTTACTGACTTCCCCAACTTCATTCTTGATGGGCGAATAGACTGCCTGAAGATAAATTGTTTTTCCCGAATGCGTTTTTCTTTTAAAGATGCCGCTATGAGCGTGACCCGCCTTTAGATCAGCCCAGAATTTGGCGTACTCAGGACTATTCGTTTCAGCCGTTTCACAGAAAATTCTATGATGTTTCCCTTTGACCTCGTCTTCCGAATACTCCATCGCGGATTGAAAGTTTTTGTTACAAGCTATGACCGTCCCACTTGTATCAAATTCAATGTAAGCAAAGGATGAGTCGACAGCCTGGAAAAGACCTCTCATTTGTTGGCGCTCAATTTCAGTCGCCGTAATATCATAGCGAACCCCTAGATACTTTTTCGGTTTTCCATTTGGTCCCATGATCGGAGCAATAACCGCATCGACATAGTAAGGGGTTCCGTCTTTTGCCTTGTTTTTGATGATCCCACGAAAAATTTTTCCACGCCCGATGGTGCCCCACATCTCCTTGAATACGGACTTCGGCATATCAGGGTGGCGGGTGATATTGTGCGGTTGACCGATCAACTCTTCACGGCTGAATTTCGAGATCTCGATATACTTTTCGTTGATCGTCAGAATGTCACCGCGTAGATCTGCCTCCGAAACGATGCTTGTCATGTTCATAATGTCGGCGCGAGCTTTTAGCTCAACCTTAGAGTCTGTGACATCGGTAGCGAACTTGACGACCTTTTGAACTTTCCCGTCTTGTCCAAAAATTGGCGTATATGAGGCCACGATCCAGATTTCACGGCCATTTTTCCCAATCCGTTTGTACTCGCCTGTATCAGAAGTTCCTGCGCCCAGTCTTTTCCAAAACTCTTTATATTCAGAACTTTTTGCGTATTCAGGCTCACAAAACATCCGATGATGTTTGCCCTGGACCTCATCCAGCTCATATCCCGTGGCGGTTAGGAAGTTCTCGTTGGCGTTTAAGATGGTTCCATCTAAAGAGAATTCAATAACAGCTTGGGTTCTCTTGATTGCTGTAATCCAAGCCTCTGACTCTCCGGTGGACAAATCATGACTATCCACCACTTGAAGATTTTGTTGTTCAATACGTTCTGTTGTGCTCATCCTTGTGCTCCTTATTAGCTGTTTATTCGTGATGAAGTTTCGGTTGCTGGTGACAATTCGCGGGAAATCCTATCCAGATCGAGAATGCTCAAAAATGAACCCTCGGCCTTATAGATTCCCTTAATATACTTTCTAATGTCAGATGGAAGAGTGTGCGGCGGAGGCTCGAACTTAGACTGCTCCATCTCGACCACATCGCCAATCGAATCCACGATCAAAGAAACGAGATTTCCATCCAACTTGCAAATGACGGACATTTCCTCGCTATCTTTTGAATCGCTATGATGATTGAACATCTCCCGCAGGCCTACGGCCGTCGCGATCTGACCACGAAGATTGACAAGCCCCCTGACAAATCCGGGGGCAAGAGGGACCGGAACAATCTGCGATTGCTTTGCGACCTCTTGAACATTCATCACTTCAATACCAAAAAGGTCCGAACCTATTTGAAACGTCGTGATGAGTTCAGTGACCATTTTGCTCATGCCGCCTCCTCTTGCTGTGTGAGGGCACGCACGGCGTGAAGAAGGTCTTCAGCTTTTAGCTTCTCAAGATAAAGATTGAAGCCTGATTTTATACCTTCTTCAGTATAATTCTTATCCGCGCGCGAGCTAATGGCGAGCATTGGGGTTTTAGCGTAGGAGGAATGTTTCCTTACATTTCGCGCGAGTTGGAATCCATTCATTCGTGGCATCTCAATATCAGAAACAATCAGGTCAAACTTTTCGGGACTTCCATTTAGAATCTCCATTGCTTCTTGCCCGTCATTTGCCATGGAAACTTTGTGGCCCGACTTTTCAAGAGTGGCCGCGATGGCTCGGCGGAAGAAAACTGTGTCCTCGACCAAGAGAATTCGACAGGGAGCGGTTTCGCCAATAAGATTCTTTTTAGGAACTTTCGAGGTATGCTGGACCAGATCGGGGAATGCTAATGCGATCAACTCGAAAGGATCAGCAATAACGATCAGCTCATCTTTCGTGTTAAGGCTCCCAAAGAGGCCGGGATGCCGGACCATTGACGGCTCCGCATCCACCGTGGTCGAAAGGGTGTCTATAATGCTATCGACCTCGATCCCGTAAAGTGTTCCGCCACGAAGAATAACGACAACGGGGATCGTATCGCCTTTTTTCTCACTTGCCCCATAACCTAGTACCTCATTGGCAGAAATAATCGGTAGGATCATTTCTCTGTATCGAACGACACGTTGACGCCCAGAAAATTCGATATCTTTCCGCTTAAATTCTTCCAGCCGGTTGACGTAGCCAAGGGCGAAGCAGTGTTTCGTCGGAGAGTTGAGCTGGACGAGCAGAAAATCCTGAATCTCTGACATCTTTTTGACTTCTTCTCCGGCCTTGTTGGCTTCTTGAATTTTGTCATATTTAACTTCAGCAACTTTTGATATTCCGAGAACGTCCAGAATCAAGGCCACCGAGCCATCGCCCAGAATGGTTGCACCAGAGTAAACTTGGAGAGATTTCAGAAGACGATTCAGAGGTTTCACCACGATGTCCGCTGTATCTTGAACTTCGTCGATAATGAGACCGAATGAGCAATGCTCAGCGGTCAGAACTGCAATGTTCGTCACGCGATCTCGATAGTTCGTGGCCTCTGAACTCATTTTCAAAACTTGATTCAGATCGACCAGGGGGAGAATTTTCCCGCGCAGTCGGTAAACGGGTGTGCCGTGCAGAATTTCGATTTTATCTTCAGCACTGGAGCTTTCCACGCGCAGCAGCTCCTCTAACTTCACTTGCGGAATGGCGAAAATCTCGCCTCTATTTTTTACGATCAATGCGGGAACGATGGCTAACGTAAGTGGGATCTTGATCTTGATCGTCGTTCCTTTTCCGGTCACGCTCGAAAGATCCACCGTGCCACCGATGCGTTCGATATTCGTGCGCACAACATCCATTCCCACTCCGCGACCCGATACGTTTGTGACTTTTGCTGCGGTTGAGAATCCAGGTGCGAAAATCAAATTGAAGGCCTCTTTATCAGAAAGAGAGCCAGCCTCGGATTGCTGTAGAATTCCTTTCTCAATGGCCTTTTTGATAAGGATTTCCTTGTTCAATCCTTTACCGTCGTCGGTGATGTCGATCACAACCTGGCCTCCCTCATGGTAGGCTTTGATGTCGATTGTTCCGGCGGCGGGTTTTCCAGCCTGAGTCCGCACATCAGGAGTTTCGATGCCGTGATCGCAAGAATTGCGCACGATATGAGTCAAGGGGTCTTTAACGGATTCCAAAAGAGACTTATCCAACTCCGTTTCGCTGCCCGAAAGATTCAGATGGATAGTTTTTCCAAGGTCATTAGAGAGATCGCGTACAACGCGATTGAACTTGGACAGTACATTTCCGATGGGTTGCATCCGGGTCTTCATCATTTCGCCCTGGATTTCGCTGGTCACAACGTTAAGCCGCTTACTCATGTTCAGAAACTCAAGGTCTTCAGATTTGTTGGAATACTGGAGCACTTGGTTTCTTACCAGAACCATCTCGCCCATCAGGGTCATTAAATTGTCGAGAAGATTCACTGGAACACGAATGGAAGTTGCGCCCTCGGCCTCACGGTCCTTTACGGCAGAAGGCGAAGTCGCAGGGGAAACTACGCTAGGTTGTGTACCTACTGACGCTTGAGGATGGGACGTCTCGATAGACTTATGGATCAGCTCTTCTTTGACGGGAGCGGCGGCGGCCGAAGGCTCGGGCTCATCGTCCACTTGAAACGACGGCAGGTCGCTGTCTGCCCTTGCCGGAGTCGAAGCCTCAGAAGCAAGCTTCTCGAATACATCGGGTTTAAGTTCTGGCTTCGGAGCTTCCGGCAAACGAGATGCGACCGTTGCCAAGGCATGAGACGCTTTGCCTACAAGGGATACATAGGACTCATCTGATGATTTTAATTTGATGTCGGATAAAATGCGCTCTATAACGGTGACACTTTTGAAAAGGACATCGAACAGTTGGCGGATCGGCATATGAGTGCCAGCACGCACGTTTTCTAGCGCCGACTCCATAGCATGGCCGAGGTTGCCGAGAGTTTTAAATGAGAAAAGGTAGGCAGAGCCTTTAAGAGAATGAACATCTCTATAGAGAGCGTCGATGGTTTCTTTAGATGAGTTTTCATTTCCGAAGTCGCTCTCAAAGAGCTGAAGATTTTTTGAAAAACGTTCGAGAATTTCTTCGCATTCCGCGACAAATTCGTTGACTGAGCCTAGTGGGTTATCACCATCATTAAAGGCTGTTGGCTGTTGGCTGTTGGCTGTTGGCTGTTGGCTGTTGGCGATGATGATCCGCCTTCACTTCAACTTGTGCAACATTTTTTTCGTCAATCAAAGCGCTTGCGTGCTTGTGATTAAACTCCACTTGCTCACCGTTCAAGATAGACTTAGCGACATCCACACCTTGCAGAAAAAAACCGATGATCTCTTTCGGAATCGAGTCAGCTTCTTTGTATTTCATCAAAACATTTTCAAGTTCATGTGTGTGGCTCTGGAGCAAGTGCAACTCCATCATGCCGGACGCGCCTTTCAGATTGTGAAAGCTTCTGAAAATTGCATCGAACATGGGACGGAATTCCACCCCGCCGCCGTCGAGAGCCAACAAACTTTTTTCTGCCGTATCAAGTAAGTCCAAAGCTTCCGCTTTAAACTCTTCCAGTTCTTCTTGTGAAAATGACATCTTAACCTCGCATTAAGCTTAGCCTTCGTTAATTCGGCAGAAAATCTGAAAGTCATAAGCTATCTATATGATATTGCAAATGAACTAGACCGTCTAGGGCCTCGCTAGGAAGGTCTAGTCTCATGACATTCGGAAGAAAGAGGTCCGGTCTTGATAAAAAAGACCGACTTTTATCGAGAGATGCACCGGCTTTATCCGGTGCCGGCATTCGCGGCGATTCAGAAGTTGGACGCTCAACTTTTTCGGCTACAGATCGCTCAGCAAACCAATGAGGCCGTCTTTGTATCCAAGAGCGCGGGCTACACGGTCCAAAGTCAAAACGCCGACATTCCTATCGGCGTCGAAAATCCGTCGAACGGTGGCTCTGGATGTTTCGCTCTCAAAAGCCAGCCACTCCACCGGCTTATCGAGATCGTAAAGACGTTTGTGTACACGCTGCCCGATCTTCCTCAGAAAGCGAAATTCAGCATCGGTGCGCGGGGTCGAAGAGCTCTTTTCCCGTGTTTTCATTAACTTAGGGTATTGATCCCTGAAAACAACAAACGGACATATATGAGCCTTTTTTATGAGGTTCACTTGTGGTCTATTTAACAGTTATGCTTAGACTCGTGGAGTCTAGGATTATACGGACCTAGCGATACTAGAGAGGGCACGAATGGCTGCACTAAAGATGACTCCGCTCGACCTCGGGCAGCAGTTGCAAATCAATGAGCGTTTTGGGCTCCTCTTATTAGAAGAGCGCCAAAATGCCGGACGATCAGTGAGGACTATTGCTCGGAGATTTAAAATCAGTCGCCGTCGCCTTCAGCGATGGGAGCAAGGGCTCTCTTCCCCGCCCTCAAAAGTCTTTTGTAAGCTCGTGAGGCACTACGGCCCCGCCGCCTTTGAACGAGCACAGATGCTCGATCTACAGGTCCAGTTAGAAAAATATGAGCTGCTGAGACGTCAAACGACCATTGAGACAGTTCTACCATCGTTCCAAGAGGAAATGCCCATGCAGGCCGCCGCCTAATTACGTTCCGCCGAGATTCGACTCGGCGGTCGCCGGTAGTTTTTGGCATCATACTCGCGGCAGGCGTTTTTATTGAAAACCTGGGGGGCATCTCCAATTGAAGTTGGTCCCTGCCAACGCCTTGCCTCGCAAATCAGCGATCATCTTCCACGGAATATCTGCGCAACCGACCGCCGCGCAGATAAGATAAAAAGAAAGAGAGGCCCCCAAAGGTCGGGACCGGAAAATTAATTTCAACCAAGCCGTTCCCGGAAATCTGGCGTATGGAAATCGGTTTCATTTTAGAGGATTCCAGGCAATCAGCTAAAGTTATTGATGCGGGGTGAAGTCTTTTTAGGTAAGCTTCCCTATGGGGGAAGCTTCCATAAAATTAAACATATATTTAGGAATCCATGCAATGAAAGACCAGCCCATTTTAATTATCAGTCACGAAGATTGTAATGCGATCATGGCCATTTTATCTCGGGCAGAACCCAGCCTTGGTCAGTTGCTTGAAGAAGAGCTAAGCCGTGCAACCTTGGTCGAGAGTTCAAAACTGCCTTCGGACCGGGTGTCCATGAACTCTCGCGTGACATTTCAAGACATGGAGTCTGGGAAAGAATCCACCGTGTCGCTTGTTTTTCCTCATGAGGCGAGTGCCGAAAAGAACTATATTTCCGTCTTAGCTCCTATTGGCTCAGCCCTTATTGGACTGTGCGTGGGACAAGAAATCAAATGGCCTGTTCCGGGCGGGAAAAGCCGGCTTGTAAAAGTGGTTGCGGTTTCAAAGACGTCACACCACGAGTGACGTGATGATCGAGCGCTTAAATCAAATCCAGTCCAACCACATTGTTCTCACGGCGCTGCTGTCGCTTTTACGTGGCGTTTCTCAAGTTTTCTTTCAGAACAATGCGTTTTCTGGCGCAGTTATTTTGGTTGGTCTTTTTTATGCTTCCGTTTTATCGGGCACGGCTGTCGTAGTTGGAGTGATCGTAAGTACTTTGACCGCCTCTGTTTTAGGTGCAAAGACCTCGCAAATAAAAGACGGGCTATATGGGTTCAATGGCGCGCTTGTTGGCCTTGCGCTGATTATTTTTGTTCACGATAATCCTCTCGTCTGGCCCTACCTCATTGTTGCTTCGAGTTTATCAACCATTGTCATGGCAGCAAGCCTTCGGTTTCTGGGGGCTTGGAACATGCCGACTCTGACGTTTCCGTTTGTTGCCACAACCCATATCTTTTTATTAGCCATTCGCCGATTTGAAAATATTCAGTCTTCAAATCCGGTTAGTGCCGTACAAATTGAAACCTTGAAAAAAACGATCACGTTTTCTGAACTAGGAACAGGAGTATTTTCGGGTGTCGCGCAGGTTTTCTTTCAATCTAGCGTGATAACCGGAATTCTTTTTCTGCTGGCCATATTTGTTGGCTCTCGTCGGTCTTTCCTCATGGCAATTGGCGGATCAGTGATCGGGGCTTTGACGGGGTATGCCCTTGGAGCTTCTGCTTCGGATATCGGCTTGGGGGTATTTGGATTTAACTCAAGCCTGACGGCCATCGCACTGGGTAGTATTTTTCTAGCTCCAGGCCGTAGAGCCATTGGGCTGACCGCCTTTGCTGCGATCATCACCGTAGTTTTTCAATCCACACTGGAGACGGCTCTTAAGCCTTTTGAGTTGCCAGCGATGACTTTGCCGTTTGTGCTAACCACTTGGCTATTTTTACTGGCGGCGCCGCTTTTTCGTGGGACGACTGGTGATTTAGAAGGCTGAGGATTAGAGTTTCCCCGATTCCACACGCGTTTGCCTGGTCCCCTTGTAAAAGACTTACCGCTTGAGTCCGTAGCGCTGGGGGTCGTATGTATCACAAGCGTTTTTATTAAATACAGATGGACATCCCCAAGCGGAGTTTTTCTCCGCCAGCGCCTTACTCCGCATCTCACCGATCATCTTCCAGGGAATGTCCGCACGACCGACCGCCACGCAGCCAAGATAAAAAGAAAGAAAAGCTCCAGCCAATGTCGTTAATGCTCCTTGAAAGTTCATAGTTCCCTCCTCGTAAAAAATTTTGATTGATGAGTTCTCTATTCGCCTGCGGGTGATATGAAAAAATCTATATCACCCATATCACCCGGTTTTGATGAAACCGCATGAATGGGCGTGAAAACGCGATGAAGTGTTGTGAAGTAAAATGAAAACAGGAAGTACGCGAAAAGGCTCTAGAATTTCGATAACCCGGCGATTTTGTTTAGTTATTCAATTTCGTCTTTTTGACATCGGGAAGTTCCGGCATGCTTAGTCAAGCCCCGCTTTTCCGTCCGCCCAGTAGGGACGGGTTTTGAGTTTACCGCCAGGAACGCCGGCCTCTTTCAGAAGCGTGCGCAGACGCTGGATCGAACTCGCCCGCCCCGTCAGGAAAAGGGTCGAGAACTCGCCGCTCTTTTCGATGAGTCCCCGCGCGAGCGCGGCAAGATGGGCGCCGTCGGCGACGCGCTCGTGAGTCTGCGCGGCTTCGATCCCCAGTCGCGCGAGAACGTCCCGCCCCTCGACCAAGGAATTCAACTCTAGAAAAATGTGAGCGCGCGGACCGATGACCCCGCGCAAGACGCGCGCGATCCCGAAGGAGGTTTCATCGCCGAACAAGGCGACATTCCCCTCGAGCCGAGAAAAGTCGAGCGAGTCCCGCGGCCCGAAGACTTCGCAAGCCTCACCCACGCGAAGCGCGTCCAGCCAGTCCGTCGCGGGATGCCCCGGACGTCGGTAGCCGATGATCGTGAGGCGCCCTTCTTTCCCACCGAAACGCAGAGGGGTGAACGTCCGAAACTTCAACCCACCGACGTCGATTTGGATTTTTCCGCCAGGAGTCCATTTGGCTTTTTCGATCGGGCTTCCGGAAAGCTCGACCTGCACGAAATTCTCCGAAAGCTTTTCGATGCTCGCGACTTGACTTGGGGTCATGAAAAGACCCAGGAAGGATTTCAAGCCCCTTTTCAGAAACGAAGTTTGATTCCCTTGCATTCATCCCCCACACTTTCCGCGCTCGTTTTACCGAAAAGCGCACACCCCCGCAACCGACACTAAAGCAAGTGTTGCCCCGGACCTTTACGCGCCAGGCGATCTCCGGGATTCTGTAACGGACATTCCTTCATCGACAAACAGCCGCAACCG
>ENA-UOUJ01001303-UOUJ01001303.1-activated-sludge-metagenome-genome-assembly--contig:-NODE-1303-length-13501-cov-4.404284_pt1 | contig 13501 bp, 12 predicted proteins | sample MGYA00249839_ERZ747224 | MGnify/ENA primary metagenome ERZ747224 (study PRJEB28782, sample SAMN03220277) | activated sludge metagenome | biome: wastewater; feature: sewage sludge; material... | reverse complement strand
TTTCGGACAAGATCATGCTCAAACAGAAAGATAAGCGACGAGTCTGATTCAACGCAGTTGAAACAGACTCTAGAGCGGCGGCCGGTCAAATGGAATCAGCGCCGCCGCTCCAGTTAATTGATTGAGCATCGGATTTATCCCGAAACCGGTTCCCACTTTCGGGTCCGATGCTCTAGAGCATGATCCGTTCCAGTTGAATCGGACCATGCGCTGGAAATGATTGTCTGGTCGCGTTTTCTTCACGCGAACAGGTCATCCACCTCGCCGGAGAATCCTCCATCGGCTTTGATCGAGCGCGATGATGATGCGATCGGTGATATCTTTTATGGTCGCGTCGATGTCGACAACAATGGGCCGCTCATCCTCGGTCGGCTCCTCCAGTGTCGCGAACTGGCTATCGAGCAGTCCCCGCGGCATGAAATGCTCACCTCTCGCCGTGAGACGGCTCGCGATCAGGTCCTTGTCGCCGCGCAGGTAGACGATGCGGGTGTCGCTGTGGCCCTGCACGAGAATATCGCGATAGGCGCGCTTGAGCGCGGAGCAGGCCATGATCACGCTCGTGCCGTCCGCGCGCCTGCGGCCGATCTCCGCGGCGACGGCGTGCAGCCACGGCCACCTGTCCTCGTCGGTCAACGCGATGCCGGCGCGCATTTTATCGATATTGCTTTTTGCATGGAAACGGTCGCCATCCTCGACGATCCATCCCAGCCGCCGGCCCAGCGCGCCCGCGATGATGCTTTTGCCCGATCCCGACACGCCCATGACGATCAGCGCGCGAAAGGCGGCGCCTCCGCCGGCATTCATGCCGTCGATCCTGCGGCCGCGGTATCGGTCAACCAGGTCGTGACGCCGTTGGAGCGCGCGCGCGCGCCGGGCAGATCGGCGCCGGCCCTGATCTTCGAGAGGATGCCGTGCTTGGCCTCGCCGCTGACGAGAAACAGCATCTCGCGTGAGGAAGCCAGCGCCGGAAGCGTCAGGGTGACGCGGGGCACGAAAGGCTCGACGGGCGCGCGGTCCACGCCGACGACCCATCGCTTGGTTTCATCGAGCGCTCGATCTTCGGGAAACAGCGAGGCGGTATGCCCGTCCGGCCCAAGCCCCATCAGGACAAGATCGAAAAGCGGCCTGGCCGGGTCAAGTTGGTCCGCCCCGTAAAACGCTTGCAGTTCGCGCTCGTAAAGCCGCGCCGCCGCATCCGGGCCGGATGCGTCCGTTGGCATCGGATGGATGTTGCCCGGCGGGGCGCAACGGTTCAGGAAAAGCTCCCTGGCCATCGCCATGTTGTTGCGCTCGTCGCCTGCGCTCACGAAACGCTCGTCGCCGATGAACCAGTGAACGCGATCCCAGGCGATCCGCGAACGATAGTCCGGGCCGCCCAGCAGCGCATAAAGCGCTTTCGGGCCGGAGCCGCCGGTCAGGCATATCGCCGGCCGCGCCGCATTCGCCGCAATCCGAAGGATGATACGTTCCGCGGCTTCGGTCGCGATCGCCCCGGCGTCCGGCAGCACCTGAAACCTGCGGCCGGCGTCAGCGGATGTCATGTCAGATCGCGCCATTGGTTGCCGTCCCGCGCCAGCAGGTCGTCGGCCTCACTTGGGCCTTCGCTGCCCGCCTCATAGCCGACCAGCCCGTCGGCGCCGGCCTTCTTCCAGGCATCCAGGAACGGCTGCACCGCCTGCCACCCGGCCTCTACGCCGTCCGCGCGCTGAAACAGGATGTTGTCGCCGGTCATGCAATCGTAGATCAGGGTTTCGTAGCCGGTGCTCGGCGCGGCGTGGAAGTAATCCTTGTAGCGGAATTTCATCTCGACGCCGTCGATCGAGATCGAGGGGCCGGGCACCTTGGTGTTGAACTGCATCGTGATGCCTTCGGCCGGTTCGATGCCGATGACCAGATAGTTGTGCGACAGCTGGTCCACCGGCGTGCAGCGAAACATCGCGAACGGCGCCTGCTTGAACTTGATGGCCACCTCGGTGCGCTTGAGGCCGAGCGCCTTGCCGGTCCGCAGGTAGAACGGAACGCCGGCCCATCGCCAGTTATCGATGGTCAGCTTGAGCGCCGCATAGGTCTCGGTGGTGCTGTCGGGCTTGACGTTGGGGGCACTGCGATAATCGACGACCGCCTCGCCGCCGACCTGCCCGGCATGGTATTGTCCGCGCACCGAATTTCTCAGCGCTTCCTCCGGCGTCTGCGTCTGGATGGCGGCCAGCACTTCCGCTTTCTCCGAGCGCACCGCGTGAGCTTCGAACCGTCGCGGCGGCTCCATCGTCACCAGCGACAGCAACTGGAACAGATGGTTCGGCACCATGTCCCTCAGGGCCCCGGTGGCGTCGTAGAAACTGCCGCGATGTCCGACCGACAGTTTTTCGTCGACGGTGATCTGGATATGATCGATGTGGTTGCGATTCCAGATCGGCTCGAACATGCCGTTGGCGAAACGCAGAACAAGGATGTTCTGGACGGTCTCCTTGCCGAGATAGTGATCGATCCGATAGATCTGATTTTCGTCGGCGATCTTGAGCAGCCTTGCATTGAGTGATCTGGCGGATGCGAGATCGGTCCCGAACGGCTTTTCGACCACCAGGCGGCGCCATATGCCGTTTGTCTCTCGCAGCAGCCCGACGCGGGCGAGTTGCTCCGCGATCGGCGCGAAGGCCGTCGGCGGCACGGCGAGATAGAACAGGCGGTTGCCGCATGTCCCCGTTTTCGCCGCGAGTCCTTCACACACCCCGTTCAGCGCATCGAACGAGGACGGATCGGAGGGATCGGCTTCGATGCACGTCAGGCAGTTGAGCACCTTTTCGGCGATGTCGGTTTTGACGGGCCGCGTGGCGTGCTTCTTCAGGCCCTCCATCAGGCTTTGGCGGAGATCGTGGTCCGACATCTGCTTGCGGACGACGCCGACAATGCAAAACGGCTCCGGCAGCAGGTCTGACTCGGCAAGGTTGTAGAGCGCCGGAATGATCAGGCGATGGGTGAGATCGCCGGTGGCGCCGAAGATGACGAAGCAGCATGGCTCCGGTTTGCGCGGTATGTTGCTTGTGACCGTCATCGATTCGCGGTCCTTTCCTTTGCGGAGGGATCGGCTTCTCCGGGCTCCCTGTGCCCTCCGAATCCTTCCCGCATCGCGGAGAGGATTTTTTCCGCGAACGTTTGTTGCTGACGCGAACGAAATCGCGCGAACAGCGCCGCCGTCAGAACTTCGGCGGGAACGGCTTCATCAATGGCGGCGTTGACGGTCCATCGGCCCTCGCCGGAGTCCGCGACAAATCCCGAGTAAGCTTCGAGAGTGTCGCTGCGGGCCAGCGCGGAAGCTGTCAGATCGAGCAGCCAGGATGAAATGACGCTGCCGCGACGCCAGACCTCGGCGATATCCGCGAGGTCAAGGTTGAACCGGTGATGCTCCGACAGCGCAGGGATGTTCGCGTTCCTGAGTATGTCGAAACCTTCGGCATAGGCCTGCATCAGGCCGTATTCGATGCCGTTATGCACCATCTTGACGAAATGGCCGGAGCCGACGGGCCCGGTGTGAAGGTAGCCTTGCTCGACGCGCGGATCGCGGCCATCCCGGCTCGGCGTTCTCGGAATGTCGCCGTGGCCGGGCGCCAGCGATGCGAAAATCGGATCGAGACGATCAACCACCGTCCTGTCGCCGCCGATCATCATGCAGTAGCCGCGTTCGAAGCCCCACACTCCGCCGCTGGTGCCGACATCGACATAATGGACGCCCTTCTCGCGCAATGTTGCGGCGCGCCGGATATCGTCCTGCCAGAAGGTGTTGCCGCCATCGATGATGATATCGTCGCCATCGAGCAGTCCGGCGATCGTCGCGATGGTGGACTCCGTCACCGCTCCGGCGGGCAGCATGATCCAGACGGCGCGCGGCTTTTCGAGCTTGCGGACGAAGTCTTCAAGATCGGTCGCGGCTGCGGCTCCCTCGGCGGCAAGCGCGGCGACGGCCTGCTCGCTGATGTCGTAGACGACGGCGTGATGGCCTCCGTTCTTCATCAGACGGCGAACGATGTTGGCTCCCATCCGTCCCAGCCCGATCATGCCAATCTGCATTCGTCCGATTCCTTCTCCGGGCGCGGGGTCGTGGCTTTAACATTCCGCCCGCGATCCCATGGTTCAATGACGCGTGGGAATCATGATGCTTGAGGATCAAGGTGTGACGCAACACCTCGTGCGTTTCATGGAGGTTGGCGAACGTCGATCGTCGGATGAATGGACGGCGAGGGCAGGGTGCGTCACGTCAAAGCCCGGCTGATGGCCTCGTCGAGCCGCGACAAGCCTGATTTCAGATTTCCCTTGAGATGAACGCGAAGCGCTCGTCGTCCCCGCCGCGTGAGCACATCGAAATCGCCGCGCGCCTGCGCCGCCTTGATGATGCTGAAGCTCATTTTCCGGCCGGGGATCTTCAAATCCCGCGGATCGTCCGCGGTGATCTGAAGGAAGACGCCGCTGTCCGGACCGCCCTTGTAGGCTTGCCCGGTCGAATGCAGGAAGCGCGGGCCGAACTCGGCGCAGGTGGCGACTTTCTTCCGGTCGCGAACGGCGAGGCGCATCCGTTGCAGTTCGCCGATGTGGTCGTCATTGCGCGCGACATAGGCCAGGAGGGCGACATAATCGCCGGCCTCCGCGCGCGAAAGATGCGCCTTGAGCCACGAGGACAGCTCGCCGTCGGCGCCTTTCTCGCGTAGAGCGCGCGCATTGTCGGCGTCGGTGTAAATATCGAAGCCGTCGGCGGAGATCGCCGGCTCTTCGTCCGGAAGCCTGCCTGTCTTTTCGAAGGCCGACGTCAGTTCGCGAGTCCTGATCTTGGCCGCTTCGACATCAGGCTGATCGAACGGATTGATGCCGAGGACCGCACCGGCGACCGCGGCCGCGATCTCGAACCGGAAGAACTCCTGACCGATCTGATCGATCGAATTCATTACGATGCGAACCACCGGGTGTCCGGCGTTCTCGAGCGCGCGCAACTTTTCATCATGGGGGGCATCCTCCTCATCCGCCGTGCGGATATCGATGAAGAAGCGGTCATCGCCGTAGAGGCTGGCATCGCCGAGCGGTTCGCCGTCGATCGGAATCAGGCCCTTGCCCTCCTTGCCGGTCGATTCGGCGATCAGCTGCTCGGTCCATGCGCCGAAATCGGCGATTTTCGGAGACGCCAGGATGGTGACCTTGTCGCGGCCTTCGCGTCCGGCAAGACCCATCGCCAGTCCGAGCTGGACGCCGGGGTTGTCATGCGGCGGAACCTGAGCGCCACAGGATCGCACCATGACGAGTGCGCTCTCAAGCAATCCCGTCACATCGATTCCGGCCGTCGCCGCCGGGACGAGGCCGAAGGGAGACAGGATCGAATAGCGGCCGCCGATCTCGGGATCGCCGTGGAAGGTGCGCGCATAGCCGAGCCTGGCCGCCTCAGCGTCAAGCGAGGAGCCCGGATCGGTGATCGCGATGAAGCGATGGCCGGCCTTGTCAGCGCCGATCGCCTTGGCCACCCGCGCGTGAAAATAGTCCTTCAGCGCGTTCGGCTCCGTCGTTCCGCCGGATTTGCTGGATACGATGAAGACGGTCCTCGCGATGTCGATCGCGGCTTCAAGCGAACGAATCTCGGCCGGATCGGTCGAGTCCAGCACATGGAGCTTCGGGAAACCCGCCGCCTTCGGAAAAGTCTTCGCCAGCACCTCCGGACCGAGGCTTGATCCGCCCATTCCGAGCACGACGGCGTCGGTGAACTTCTGCTTCTTCACGCGCCGCGCATAGTCCGCGTAGTCGGCCGCCCGATCAAATTCGGCGGCGGGACTCGTTAGCCAGCCCAGCCATTTGTCCTCGTCCGCGTCGGTCCAGACCGATTTATCCTTTTGCCATAGCTTGCGGACGGTGCCGGCGGCTCGCCAGTCATCCGCCTTTGTTTCGACGGATTTCACGATCGATGGATCGAGCGACAAGGTCTGCCGGTCGACCGCGGAGCCGAGTATCTTTTCCCGCTTCCGGGCGACGGCGCCGAGCAACTTGTCGGCCGCGTCCTCGAACAGCCTCACGCCTTCCGTCACGAGGTCGCGGGTGATCGCGTCGAGCGAAATTCCAGCGTCCGCGAGCGCTGCGAGCACCTGCCGCGCGTCATCGAGGTTTTCTTCCAGGCTGTCCCGCAGTTCGCCGTGATCGCGAAAACCGTCAAGGGTCGCCGGCGGCACGGTATTGACCGTATCCGGGCCGATCAATTCCTCGATGTAGAGAACGTCGCGGTAGTCCTTGTTCTTGGTCCCGGTCGAAGCCCATAGCAGCCGCTGGGGTCTGGCGCCTTCGGCCTCGCGCTTTTGCCATTCCTCGCCTGCGAACAGTTGCTTGTACTCCTGATAGGCGAGCCTGGCATTGGCGATCGCGACCTTGCCCTTGAGCGACGCAAGGCGCGCTTTCTCCGCGGGATCGTTGGCCTGCGCGATCTTTTCGTCGAGCTGCTTGTCGGCGGCGCTGTCGATCCGGCTGACGAAGAAGCTGGCGACGCTTGCGACATGCGCGGGATCGCCGCCATTTCGGACATAGTCCTGAAGTCCGGCGAGATAGGCCTCGGCCACCTCGACGTAGACCTTCTGCGAGAACAGCAGCGTGATGTTGATGCTGATTCCTTCCGCGATCAGTTGCCGGATCGCGGGCAGGCCATTCGGCGTCGCCGGCACCTTGACCATCAGGTTTTTGCGATTGACCGACTTCCACAACCTCCTGGCCTCGGCGATTGTCCCCTCGGTGTCGTTCGCCAGATACGGCGAGACCTCCAGGCTGACGAAACCATCTGCGCCGTTGAGCCGATCGTAGACCGGCCGCAACACGTCCGCGGCGTGCTGGATGTCCTCTATCGCGAGTTGTTCGTAGAGATCGGCGACCGACCGGTCGCCATTCTTCATCAGGCGGACGATGGCATCGTCATATTCGTCCGAACTCCCGATCGCCTTCTCGAAAATCGAGGGATTGGAGGTGACCCCGCGCAATCCATCGGTGTCGATAAGCTGCTTTAAATCGCCGTTGATGATGAAACCGCGTGCAAGGAAATCGAGCCAGATGGCCTGGCCGTGGTTCTGGAGTTCTCTGACAGGATTCATGACGTTCTTCTCGGTTCGAGGACGCGCCGTTTGGAGAAATTCCATACCTGCGGCAAGCCACGCTGTGTCAACATGACGAAGAAAAGATGGCCTGATCAAGAGCAGGCCCCGTTGCTAACGTTTGAGGTGGAATATTGATCCGTTAAAGGAACGATCGCAGATTGAAGCAGGACGGACGCAATTTTGCGACAAATAAAGCCTATTGCAGGGCGGGCCTGTCGTTCGATAAAGAACTTGTGAGAGCGGCTGGCTGGAAAGTCCGAACTAGGCCGTTATGGGTTCGTTCATGCCCCGATATTTCTTCAATACCCGCATCGGAAACGACCTGATACTCGATCCGGAGGGCGAGGAGTTGCGCGATCCCGATCATGCCTGGCGTGCCGCCCGAAAAACGATTCGCGAAATCCTCAAGTCTGACGGCGAACAGCGGGCGATTCTCAATGCGGTGCTGGAAGTTACCGACGCTACCGGCGAGATCGTGCTCGAATTTCCGTTCACCGAGGCGATCCTCAATCCCGTCGCCCGGTCTTCCACGCGGCATTGACCGGCACGGGACGGTCGCCTGCCTCAGCCTGATCGAAAGGTCGCCGAATGGCCAGCGTTTTTGATTTCTCCGCGAACACGCTGGACGGCGGGTCTTGCGAATTGAAGCGGTTCGAAGGTCGCGTCCTTCTGATCGTGAACACCGCGAGCGCCTGCGGGTTCACGCCGCAGTACAAGGATCTGGAAGAGTTGTACCGCACGATGAGTCCGCGCGGATTTTTCGTGCTGGGCTTCCCCTGCAATCAGTTCGGCAAGCAGGAGCCGGGCTCTTCCGCCGACATTCAAAAGTTCTGCGCCAGCAAGTATGACGTGACCTTTCCGATGTTCGAAAAGATCAATGTCAATGGCGCGGATGCGCATCCGTTGTTCAGGCACCTGAAGAGCGAGAAGCCGGGTTTGCTTGGCGAGTCGATCAAGTGGAATTTCACCAAGTTTCTCGTCGACCGGCAGGGCAGGGTGGTTGCCCGCCATGCTCCGACCACCAATCCCAAGAAACTAACGGAAGAAATCGAGGCCCTGCTTTGAGCGACCCGACCGCGAAGGACCATCTGCCCGACCGCTTGTCCACCGATCCGCGCAGCGCGTATTACAACGCCGAGCTTCTGTCGCGCGATATCGGCATCCGTTTCAAGGGTGTCGAGAAGAGCAACGTCGAGGAGTACTGCGTCAGCGAAGGCTGGATACGTGTCGCCGCCGGCAATGCCAGGGATCGCCACGGCAATCCGCTGACGATCAAGCTCAGCGGCACGGTCGAACCCTATTTCCGGACCGGGGATTAAGCCGCGGACAAAATACGGGCGGTCGACGCCTTCCTTCGGTCACTCCCGAAAGCCGAAAACCATGCCCATCGCGATTCCGTCGTGGCTCCTGCCGATCCTGATGCTGTTCTGCTCGAATGTTTTCATGACTTTCGCCTGGTACGGGCATCTGAAATTCAAGGAGAGCCCGCTTCCCCTGATCGTGCTGGTCAGTTGGGGAATAGCGTTCTTCGAATACTGGCTCGCGGTGCCGGCCAATCGCTGGGGCAGCGCGGTCTATTCGGCGGCCGAGCTCAAAACCATTCAGGAAGTGATCACGCTTGTGGTTTTTGCCGGCTTCTCGGTGCTGTATCTGAAACAGCCGCTGGGCTGGAATCACGGTCTGGGCTTTGCGTTCGTTGCCCTCGGCGCGTTTTTCATTTTCCACAAATGGTGATCGCCGTATTGTCGTGCGACTATAGCGTTTTCGAGCGAAGTGGAATCCGGTTCGCGTGAAGAAAACGCGTCAAATCAATATCATGGAGCTTCGCTTCTGATTCAATCAGAAGCGATAATGCTCTAGATAAGCTGTGTCCGCTGCAATTCGGTGATCTCCCTGCGCTCGATCGCTGCCTGGTCGGCGAAGCCGCGCACCCGCTGCTCGCAGCGCCAGCCGTTCCCGTCCGGCGTGATCGAGAACAGGTTGTAGGCGGCGGGCGGATAATGCCGATGCGGCATCGCGGATGCCGACGGCACGCCGATGGCGGGAATGCGGCCGTGCGGTCCGTCGAACCACATGGTCGAATGGATATGATCATGGCCGTGCAGGATCAGGTTCACGCTGCGACGCTTCAGAAGATCCAGCAGCGCATCGGCATCCGTCAGCCGTTTGTGCGAGTCTTTCGAGGACAGCGGATGATGGATCAGCAGCACGCGAAAGTTCGGATCGCTCTCAAGCTGTGAGAGCCCGCGATCCAGCGCATCGAGCTGTTTGGGGCCCAGCCGGCCGGTCGCCATGAATGGGCGCGTCGGTACCGACGAAGACGCCCCGATCAGCGTCAGCGGCCCTCTGCGCCGCAGGAACGGAAATGAAAGCGGCGTCCCTTCGCGGACGTTATCGCCGCGCATATAGTCTTCCCATTCGGAGATCTGTTTTTGCGTCGGGCGAACATAGGCATCGTGATTGCCGGGCACGAGGGTGACGTCGTGGGGAGCGCCGACCTCGCCTAGCCATGCGCGCGCCTGCGTGAACTCGTCGGGAAGGGCGAGATTGGTGAGATCGCCCGTCACCGCGATGTGGCCGGGCGATTGCGCCTTGATATCGGCGACCAGGGCGTCCAGCACATCGCGCCGATGGATGGCGTGCCGGCCGCGCTTCCAGTTCAGATAGCCGATCGCGCGCTTGCCTGCGAGCTGATGCAGCCGCAGCGGAGGCAGCGGTCCAAGATGCGGATCGGACAGATGCGCGAGCGTGAGCGCAGTCATCAGACGCCGCCGGTCAGAGCGCAGGGGAAAAACACCGTCGTACCGGCGACGACGGCGATCCGGTGCGTTGCCCGCCGCGGTGGCGAGCCGCTTTCCCTGCTATGAAATTCTCTGCCATGAAGCTGCTTCACTTTTACCTCGTATCCGGGAATATTCTGAGGTTTTGGCAAGAGCGCCGCCATGATGCAAGCGATGATGCGAAAGCAGGCGCTCGCTTCGCGCGGTGCCGGGGGCTTACGACATCATGAATTTTTACCGTCTGCGGCGCTTTGAAGAGTCCGCGCGGCGCCGGCTGTTTCACCTGTATTTTCGGTTCGCCCGCGGCATGACGCTGGGCGTGCGCGGCGTGGTGCTCGACGCCGACAACAGGGTTTTTCTGGTCAAGCATGGCTACGTGGCGGGCTGGCATTTGCCCGGAGGCGGCGTCGAGGTCGGCGAGGCGTCGCGTACGGCGCTGGAGCGCGAGCTCATGGAGGAAGGGCGAATCGAAATCCGCGGCGAACCGGTGTTGCACGGCATTTTCTTCAACAGTCATGTTTCGCGGCGCGATCACGTCACCGTCTATGTCGTCCGGGACTTCCGGCAGGATCGCAAGCCCGAACCGAACCGGGAGATCATCGATTGCGGGTTTTTCGCCGCTGATGCCCTGCCGGCCGGCACCACGGTCGGCACAAGGCGGCGGATCGCGGAAGTTCTGCATCACGAAGCGCCGGTGTCCACCTGGCGCAGCTGACCGGGACCGCCCGCAGTCGGCGGCCGCGATCAGTGCAGGCGATGGACCGCGCCGCTGGCAGATGCTATCCGCCTTCCTCATGTCGGATCTGTCCCTTACCCTCCTGACCGAAACCGCCGGTGACGCGCAGGCCATCGAGCGTCTGCACGAACGCACCTTCGGTCCCGGCCGTTTCGTGCTCAGCGCTTACCGCCTGCGCGAGCATGTCGATCATTTGCTTGACCTGTCCCTGACCGCGCACATCGGCACGCTGCTGGTGGGCTCGGTCCGGTTGCTGCCGGTTTGCATCGGCGACACGCCGGCGCTGCTCCTCGGCCCGCTGACGGTCGAGCCGCCGTTCCGGGGTCGGGGAATCGGGCACGCGCTGCTCGAGCGCGCGCTCGAAGGCGCGAAAGCGAAAGGACACCGCCTCGTCGTGCTTGTCGGCGATGAATCCTATTACGGCCGCGCCGGTTTCAGGATGATTCCGAAAGGACAGGCCGACATGCCGGGGCCGGTGGATCGGGCGCGGCTGTTGGTGTGTGAGCTGGCCCCCGGCGCGTTCGAGGGCGTGTCCGGCATGATCCGGCCGGACTGGAGCTTCGCGCGGGAGGCTGCGGGAAGTTGAGACCGACGCTCTCTGCTGTCGGCAATCCGTCGTTTGTTGTTGCCGTCATGGCCGGAATAAATCCGGCCATGATCAGGATGGACTCAATATTTCACGTTCGCGAATAGCCGCACGTTCAGCCCCGGCAGCAATACCTGGTCCTTGTTGTAGGCGGCGGCGTTGCGAATCTGTTCGTTCAGCAGGTTGTCGCCGACCAGACCGACGGTCACCGCCTGTCCGCCCAGCCAGTGGTTTCCGGGCAGCATGGTCGTATAGCTGATCTCGGCTCGCAGCCGGTTGTAGCCGGGGGTGGGCGTCTCCACGTCGCTCACGTTGTTCTGCGCGAAGGCATGGAGCAGGTTGATGCGGGCGAGCCAGTTGGCGTCGCGGTAGAAGAAACCTCCGCCCAGGCGCTGCGGCGTAATCCGCGGCACGTTGGTGCCGTCCGTGAAGGTCGCGCGAACGATGTCGTACTGTCCCTCGATGCCGAACATGCCGTTCCACAACGGAATCGCGTAGTACTGAAACTGTACTTCGCCGCCGCGGAACGTGGCGTCTCGCTGGCTGTAAACCGCCTGATTGAGGTGGTGGCCGTGGCCGTGCGCGTCGTCATGGCCGTGGTCGTCGTGATCATCGTGGTCGTCATGATCGTCGTGATCGTGATGATCGTGGGTGTGGCACGAGGCGAAGTCGTCGTCGCAGAAAGCGCCGGTCAGGCGCCGGTAGATGAAGTTGTTGAAACGTGTGTAGTACCCCGTCGCCTCGAAGCGGAGCGGGCCCTTGGCGCGCCGCAGACCCACTTCGACCGATTGGGCGGTCTCGATCTTCAGATTTGGATTGCCGATGTCGAAAGTGGTGGTGGCATGATGGATGCCGCGGGAGAACAGCTCCGCCGCCTTGGGCGCGCGCTGGACAAACTGGCCGGTGACGCTGGCGACAAGGTCGCCCGGCAGGTCCTGTAGCAGGCCGACGCTGGCGCTGGCCGGTGTGAAGGAGAGATCGCGCGCGATCGGCAGCTGCGCCGATCCGTCCGGCATGAAACTGGCCGGGAAGTCCGGCATCGTTCCGTTCAGCCACACATGCTCCACGCGACCGGCGATCTGCGCGCGCGTCGTGGGCGCGAGCTGTAACTCGTTGAAGATGTAGGTTCCGATCCGGGAGTTCGAGTTCGGCGCAAACAGTCCGTTGTAGAGCGACCCCGCGTTCTCGGGACTGGTCGCTGTGAGATCCTGATGCCCGCCCTGAATGCCGATCGCGGTGGTGACGGGGATGGCCCCGAGCATGTAAGGCGCAAGCTGGACCTCGAGCCGGCCTTCCTGCGAGCGGTCGGTGAAGGTCTGATGGATGCCGTCGCTGGACGGATCGTGGGCGTCTTCCAGTCCGCGTTCGTGGTGCCTGTAGTCCACGGCGCCGAGCCAGATGCGGACGGCATCGATCAGCGCGGAATCGGGGCGGTATTCTCCCTTGACGGTGACGCGGTTCTGGCGGCCGTCGATACGCTCCTTGAAGTCGGCGCCGTGATCGCCGGGGATATGGTAGAGGACGTTGTTGTGAGCGATCGAGGCGCCGATGAAGCCGCCATCGAACAGGTACGACGCTCCGACCGATGCGCCCATGCTGCGATTCGAGGTATTGGCCTGATAGCGGCCGCCGGGAATCGCGTAATCATCGGCGCGGCGGCCATAAGCATCGGCGTGAACCGCCACGTTGTCGGCGCCGGCGTCGATCAGCACGGCTCCTTCGATGCCGTTGTTGACGGACGAAAGCCCCGACCGGGTTTCTGCATTCAGGCAGCCATTGGCGGTGGCCGGTGGCTTGACCCCGAAACCGTAAGCCTGCCACGGCGTCGGGCCGCACGGCATTTGCTCCGGTATGCGATTGTTGCTGGCGCTGACCACGCCGCCGATGGCCGTCGAACCGTAGCGCAGCGCCGCCGGGCCGCGGATCACCTCGACCTGATTGGTCGAAAGCGGATCGATCGGCACGAAATGATCCTCGCCGAGATCGGAGGCGCCATTGCTGCCAATGCCGTTCTCGATGATGCCGACGCGATTGACGTCAAGGCCGCGAATGATGGGTCGGCTCGATGCGCCCGGCGCATAGGAGGAGCCGGTGATGCCGGGCTTGTCGTTGAGAAGGTCGCCCAGCGTCGCGGCTCCGTTGCGGCGAATCTCGTCATTCGGAACCACGGTCACGGTCGCGAACTGATCGGTCACGATGGGGAGCGTGCCCCGAAGATCGGTGGAAGCCGGCTGCGGCGCGCTGGTTATCTCGGGCTGCTGGGGCGCGGAAGGTCTCGTCGTGCCGTGGCGGGGGG
>ENA-UOUJ01001302-UOUJ01001302.1-activated-sludge-metagenome-genome-assembly--contig:-NODE-1302-length-13511-cov-2.778760_pt1 | contig 13511 bp, 13 predicted proteins | sample MGYA00249839_ERZ747224 | MGnify/ENA primary metagenome ERZ747224 (study PRJEB28782, sample SAMN03220277) | activated sludge metagenome | biome: wastewater; feature: sewage sludge; material... | reverse complement strand
CAATATTCTTCGCAATGGCGCCGCCATCAACCGCTTCGGTGATGCGCATGCGGCGCGCTTCGGTGCCGTTCGGGCGATAGACCACCAGCGTCGATTGCCGATCGGGGATGGCGCGCCCGATTTGGTCGCGGATCAGGCCGATCAGGCGCACGCGCTCGCCGGGGCGATAGATGCCGCGCTCTGTATAGAGATACGCATCCACATCGCCGGGCGCGCGGCGGCCATCGACGTTGCGATCGGTGAGATCGAGGCTCGGCCGCTGCAGATCGAGCGCCGCGAAATCGCCCCGCTCGCCATAGGCCATCACATAGCGCGCCCGCGCAGGGCCATCGCCGTTCACCAGCGCATCGGCGAAGCGCACGCGGCCTTCGCTATCGGTGCGGGCGCGGGCGAGCTCTTCGTTGTTCTGCGCAATCAAGGTGACGTTGATATTGCCCAGCGGGCGCGCCGTGCGTAACGAGCGCACCACGACATCAAGCCCGGTGGCGCCGGAGAAGCTCTGCAGCGCCATATCCGTGTAGAGAATCCAGCGATAGGCTGAGGCGGCGCTGTTGGTGTCGTTATTGCCGCGCTGGCCGGCGCTGGGCGAAGCGTCGCGCACCTTTACCACGTAAGCGCCGGGGCGCATTTCCCGCAGGGCCGCGCCCAGCGCGAAAACCGTGGTTTGCGCGGTGTTGCGCATGCCGGTGGTGTCGATTTCGATGCGGCCTTCATAGACCTGCACCCCGACATCTTCGCCCGCGCTGTTGAAACTCCAATAGCCCCAGCCGCCTTCCTCGTTGGTTTCACCCTCTTCGATGCTCTGCTGCGAGAGGATTGCATCGGGCACGCGCAGCACTTCCACGTCGAGGCGCGACACGTTCACGGTTTCAATGGCGATGCCATCGGCCTCGGCGCGCGGCAGGATGACGCCCGAGCCGGCGAAGCCCACATAAGCGGGGCGATCCCCGAACGTGAGCGTGAAGATTTCATCGGCTTCGGTGCGCTGGCCGTCCTGCGAGGGCAGGCCCTGGCGCACGGTGACGCGGCGATCGGGCTCCAACGGCAAGCCGGCGATGCAGAGCAGATTGCCCGAAACGTCGGTCTGGAACGTCGCGGCCGGCTCCATAGAGAGATAGTCGGCATAATTCACGCCCGGATCGAGCGGGCGGGTGAATTCAAGGCAGGCGCGCGGCTCGGCCTGGTTCATCTCAGTGCGCAGGCGATGGAACGCCATGCCTTCCGCGAGGATCACGCCCGCGCGCGGCGCATCGGCGCCCCGCGCACGCTCCTGCGCGCCCACCGTGCCCAGCTGCGCGAAGCTCATCGCCGGCGCCCCGGCCGAAACGCGGCCCAGCACCGCCCCGCCCCACAGGCCGATCAGCAGCGCGATCGAAGTCGCCAGCACCGTCTGCCGGTTAGCGAGCAGATAATCGCGGGCGGGCTTGGCCCAACTCCAATCCCATTTACGCGGATCAAGCTTTGCGAGGGTGGATTTCCAATTGAACGCCATGGCGCGCGTCTCCCGTCCGCCCGGACAGCACATGCTTGCCCGAGGCTCGCGCAGCCGGCAAGCCACCATTAAAATCCGGCAAAGTGTTGTCGTTAGGTGCAGTTGCCGCCGGCGCGGCGACGTGTTTCAACAGCGGAAATAAAAAATGACGCTAGCGGCGCCTTTGCCGGCGCGCGGGAGGAATAGAGACGATGACCGAGGCCGCCAAGCCCGCCTTTCCAGCCATGTCCATTGCCCAGGCGCACGCGCTGATGACGCAGAAGGGCACGTTGCTCGAAATGGGCGAAGGCGAGGTGCGCGGCGTCAAAATGAAAGTGTGGACGGCGGCGCCGCCGACGCTGCACGCCATCTTCGCCATCTCCGCCCCGTTCGCGGGCCGCGACCACCTCGTCCACGAGGACGAGCGCGCCACCATCGGCGCGGCGCGCCAGGCCGGCGCCAAGCTCGCCCAGCAGCTGATCGCCGACGGTGTAAAGCCCGGGGACCGTGTGGCCATCGTCATGCGCAACCTGCCCGAGTGGCCGGCGGCGTTTTGGGCCGGCGTGCTGGCGGGCGCCATCGTCACCCCGCTCAACGCCTGGTGGACGGGGCCTGAACTTGAATACGGCCTGCAAGATAGCCGCGCCTCGATCCTGTTCGTGGACAACGAACGCTATGAGCGCGTGCGCGAGCATCTGCCCAATTGCCCCGATTTGAAAAAAATCTACGTCTCGCGCGCCAAGGAAGAGATTGCCGATCCGAACGTGGCGCGGCTGGAAAGTGTGATCGGCGCCGTGAACGATTGGGGCAAGCTGCCTGAGGCGCCGGACGTGTTTTCCGCCTTCCCCGCGCGCGGGCCCGACGATGATGTGACCATCTTTTATACGTCCGGCACCACCGGAAAGCCGAAGGGCGCGGTGATTTCCCACCGCAATATCATCTCGAATATGTGGAATGGCGCGGCCGCGCAGGCGCGCGCGTTCCTGCGCCGGGGCGAGGCGCCGCCGCTGCCGGATCCGTCGCTGCCGCAAAAATCCTTTCTGATCTCGGTGCCGTTCTTTCACGCCACCGGCTGCTTTGCGATCATGATCCCGGCGCTGATGCGCGGCGATAAGATCGTCATGCAGCGCAAGTTCGACGCGGACCAGGCGCTTGAGCTGATCCAGCGCGAGCGGATCACGCATTTTGGCGGCGTGCCGGCGATCGCCTGGCAGATCATCGAGCATCCGCGCGTGGATGCGTACGATCTCTCCTCGATCGAGGGCGTGGCTTATGGCGGGGCGCCGGCGGCGCCGGAATTGGTCAAGCGCATCAAGGCGCGCTGGCCCGCTTCCACGCCCAGCCAGGGCTGGGGCATGACGGAAACCTCCGCCACGGCCGTCTCCAATGTCGCGGAAGATTATGAGCGCAAGCCCTCCTCCACCGGCGTGCCCGCGCCTACCGGCGAAGCCAAGATCGTAAGCCTTGACGGCAAGGATCTGCCGATCGGCGAAGTGGGCGAGCTTTGGTACAAAGGGCCGATTGTTGTGCGCGGCTATTGGAACAAGCCTGAGGCCACCGCCGAGACGTTCGTGGATGGCTGGATCAAAACCGGCGATCTGGCGAAAATGGATGAGGAAGGCTTCATCTATATCGTCGATCGCGCCAAGGACATGCTGATCCGCGGCGGCGAAAACATCTACTGCGTCGAGGTCGAGAACGCGATCTACGATCATCCCGCGATCATGGACGCCGCCGTGATCGGCAAGCCGCATCACGTGCTGGGCGAAGAGCCGATCGCCATCGTGCACCTGAAGCCTGGGCAAAACGTCTCCAGCGATGAGCTGCGCCATCACGTGGCGCAAAGGCTGGCGGCGTTCAAAGTGCCTGTCGAGGTGATCTTCTGGCCCACCACGCTGCCGCGCAACGCCAACGGCAAGATCGTGAAAAAGGAGCTGAAGGCGCAGTACGAGGCCAAAGCCTAAGCGGCGACGCCGAACAACAGTCCAACGCCCGCCGTGACCGCCATGGCCAGCGCCCCCCAAAACGTCACCCGCAGCACGGGGCGCGCCATGCGCGCGCGGCCCGCGCGTGCGCCAAGGGCGCCCAAAGCCGCCAGATAAATCAAAGACGAAATCGCCACGACTGCGATCACCGCCCCCTCCGGCGCGAAGATCGCGGCCAGCACGGGCATGATCGCGCCGATGGCGAAAGAAAGCGCCGAGGCGAACGCAGCCTGGATCGGCCGCGCCGCCGTCGCGTCGGAAATGCCCAATTCATCGCGCGCATGCGCGGCCAGCGCATCCTTGGCGCTGAGCGATTCCGCCACGCGGCGCGCCAGTTCCGGTTCAAGCCCGCGGTCGATGTAGATGCCGGTGAGTTCCTCGATTTCGAACGCCGGATCTTCGCGCAGCTCACGTTTCTCGCGGGCGAGATCGGCTTTTTCCGCGTCAGCTTGAGAGCTCACCGAAACGTACTCACCGGCCGCCATCGACATCGCCCCCGCCGCCAACGCCGCCACGCCCGCCGTGAGGATTGCATCGCGCCCCGCGTCCGCCGCCGCCACGCCGATGACGAGGCTCGCTGTCGAGACGATGCCGTCATTGGCGCCCAGCACCGCGGCGCGAAGCCAGCCGATGCGCGTGACCACATGGGATTCGTTATGAAAGCGCGGCATGCGGAGTAGAACCTTGTCGAAGAGCCACGGCGGCCCCACACTCAAACCAACGGAGACACGCCATGACCAAGATCGTTTACGAGATTATCCAGCATGATGGGGGCTGGGCATTCAAGCTTGACGACACAATCTCCGAGACGTTCGCCAGCCACGAGGCGGCTTACGCCGCCGCCAGACGCGTCGCGATCGAGCAGCGGCGCCCAGATCAGACAGTCGGCATCTCGTGGGAAGACGCGCGCGGCCGCTGGCACGATGAAATCTCGCCCGGCGATGACCGGCCGGAAGTCGAGATCAAGGACAAGCCATGAAGGCGCTATCATGCGCCCATTCTACGCCCTCGCGCGCGCTGTAGGATACGCCACGCCTATTGCAGATGCGCTTCGATGAACCAAAGGTCTTTATCCATCTGACGCGAAACGCCGGTGAAGAGATCGGCCGTATCCTTATCGCCGGCTTCGTCCGCCGCCTCGATCGCTTCGCGCGCGAGCTTGCCGAAAGCGGCGATCCGATCGGCCACCGCTTGCAGATGCGCTTTCTCGTCGGTCACGTCGGTCGGGTACGGCTCGAGTTTTGAGCCTTTCGCCACCGCTTGCGTGGTGCCGGCCACGACGCCCGCGAGCGTGACGCTGCGCTCGGCGATGTCATCGACGAAGCCGTCCACGCGCGCCTGAATCTGATCAAACAATTCGTGCAGCGCGATGAAGTTCGGCCCCTTCACGTTCCAATGCGCCTGCTTGATGGCGAGGCGCAGATCGATCGCGTCCACGACGCGCGCGTTGAGCAGCGCGATCATGGCTTTGCGGGTGTTGTCGGGCAGGTCGTTACGGGTCTTGGGCATGGGTTTTCCCTCGGATATTCCTCAATGACTATGTGGTTTGCCGCCGGGCCCGCGGCAACACCATCATCCATAGATATAAGCCATACTCGCGATCGACTTGGCCTATGCCTAAAGCGTAGCCAGCCAATCGATCAGATGGCCAGTCGTGGCGGCCGGGTTTTCCTGCTGGGTCCAGTGGCCCACGCCCGGGATGATCCGGGCGCCGCGGAAATCGCTGCAATTCCGTTGCATTTGCGCGATCGAGCCTTCCTCCCCGCCAAACATCTTAAGCACCAGATCTTTCGAGCCGGCGATGAACAGCGAGGGCTGATGAATGACCCGGTCCGCGATCGCGTTCGCGTCGGCCCAATCGCGTTCGAAATTGCGATAGCGATTGAGCGGCCCGCGGAAGCCGGAGCCGGTGAAGGCTTCAACGTAATAATCGATGTCCGCTTCGCTCATCCAGGCCGGGAAAATTTCCGGATCGGGCATGCCGTCAAGCAGCGCATCGCCGTGCTTTTTATCGTCCGTGCTCCAGCCATACCCATCGCCGCTGGCGCCGAAATACATTTTGCGCACGGTCGCGCGCACGTCGGCCTCGAGCGCCGCTTCCGCCACGCCCTCCTCTTGAAAGTAGTTCATGTAGAAGAACTTGCCCTGGTCGGCGAACATCGCCTTGAAGGCGTGGTTCAGCGGCACGGGCGATTGGCCGCCATACGGCACCGAAAGCCCCGCCACCGCGCGCACGCGATCGGGGTGTTGCACGCTCGCCGCGTACACGATCGGCGCGCCCCAATCGTGGCCGATCAGAACGGCGGGCGCAGCCGGCGAAAGCGCGGCGATCAATCCGGCCACATCCGCCGCGATCTCCTTCATCGCGTACGCTTCCACGGCGTGCGGCTTGGAAGAGCCGCCATAGCCGCGCACGTCGATGGCGCAGGCCGTGAAGCCGGCGGCCGCGAGCAGCGCCATTTGATGGCGCCACGAGTACCAGCTCTCAGGAAAGCCGTGCACCATCACGATCAGCGGGCCTTGCCCCTCGATCGCCGCGCGGATCGAAACGCCATTGGTTTCGATGGTGCGAAATTCGTGCGTCATCGTGCTCCCCATTATGTGGCCCCTATTTCGTCATCGTCGATCGCGTCGGCGGCTTCTTCGTTGAGCGCGCGCCCTTCGCGGCGCGGCTTGGTGAAGGGCGTCGGCGTGGGCGTTTGCGCATTGTTGCGCATCAGCGCCCTGCCGGCGTCGAGGCCGCCGGCGAGCTCCAGCTCGATGCGCGCCGCGTCCCGTTCGCGCACTTCTTCGATGGTTTCCGCGATTTGGAAATCTTCGATGCCAAGCTCGCGCATCACTGCGCCGGAGAAGGTCAGCGCGCTCTCGAACACTTCGCGGATCTGATAATCCACGCCGGCGCGGATCAGGCGATGCACGTGGCCGCGATCGAACGCGCGCACCAGCAGCTTGGCGTGCGGAAATTCGGATTTGACCAGCGCGACGATCTTATCCGCCGCGTCCGGCTTATCGACGCATACGAGGATCGCCTCGGCGGTGTGTGCGCCGGAGGCGTGCAGCACATCGAGCCGGGTGCCATCGCCGTAATAGACCTTGAAGCCGAAATCGGCGGCCGCGCGGATCATCTCCACATCGATCTCAATGATCGAAATATCGACCCCTGACCACTTGGGCGAAACGGCCAAAGCCGATGAACAGCACGCGCCCCTCAAGGTCGCGCGCATCCTCGATGCCCTCGTGCGATTCCTCCGGCTTCTTTTCAAAGCGACGCAGCACGATGACCACCAGCGGGGTTAGCGCCATCGAGATAATGACGATCGCCGTCATGATCGCGGAGATGCGCGCATCCATCACCCCGCTCGAAAGCGCGGCGGCGTACAGCACGAAGGCGAACTCGCCGCCCTGCGCAAACAGCGCCGCGCGCTGCACCGCTTCGTGGCGGCCCGCTTTGAAAAGGCGCGCCACGCCGTAGATACCGAGCGCCTTGACGATCATGAAGGCCGCGACGCCCGCCGCGATCAGCGGCCATTCGCGCAGCACCGTGGCGATATCGAGCGACATGCCGACGCTGATGAAGAACAGCGCCAGCAAGATGCCGCGAAACGGCTCGACATCCGCTTCGAGCTGATGGCGGAAGATCGAATCCGAGAGCAGCACGCCTGCGAGGAACGCGCCCATCGCCATCGACAGCCCGCCCCAATCCATCAGCAGCGCCGCGCCCAGCACAACCAGCAACGCCGCCGCCGTCATCGCTTCACGCGCGCCCGAACGCGCCAGCAGCGCGAACAGCGGATTGAGCACGTAGCGCCCCGCCAGAAAAACACCCGCGATCGCGGCCAAGGCGATGGCGATGCTTTGCCAAAGCGGGGGCGCATCGGCGGCCACGCCTACGGTGAGCCCCGCGATCACCGCCACGCCCGCAAGCAGCGGCACGATCATCAGGTCTTCGAACAGAAGGATCGAAACGGCGCGCTGGCCGGCCACGCTCGAGGTTTCGCCCGCGTCGTCCAGCATCTTCATGATGACGGCGGTCGAGGAGAGGACGAAGCCTGAGGCGCCCACGGCGGCGGCGGCCCACGGAATGCCCGCCGCCATGCCCACCAGCGTCAGCAGCACGATGCAGGTCAGCACCTGCGCGGCGCCGAGGCCGAAAATTTCCTTGCGCAGCGCCCATAGCTTCGCGGGGCGCATTTCGAGACCGATGATGAACAAGAACATGACCACGCCGAACTCGGCCACGTGCAGGATGCTGGCCGGGTGCGTGAAAATGCCGATCCCAAACGGGCCGATCACAAGACCGGCCGCGAGGTAGCCCAGCACCGACCCGAGCCCCAGACGCCGAAACAGCGGCGCGGCGATCACCGCCGTCGCCAGCAGCGCCACCGCGTGTTCGAGCCCCAGCCCGACCGCCGCGTGGGCCGCCTCCGCCGTTTCAGCCGCCGCCATGCACATCCACTCCTGTTCTCAGCCTCACTGAATGCACGAAACCCTCCCCGGGGCGCGAATCATTTATGATCGCCCCCTTCCCCAAAGGAGCGCGCGGATGATCGACAACACCAAGCTGACGGCGCTCGTCGCCTCGCGCATCTGCCACGACATGGTCGAGCCCATGAGCGCGATCATCCAGGGCCTTGAAATGATCAAGGACGGCGACGGCAAAACCGATCCCGACGCGCTTTCCCTGCTGGATCACGGCGTCGGCAAGGCATGGGCCAAGCTCGAGTTTTTCCGCTTCGCCATGGCCGGCGCGGTGGCCGAGGGCGAGAGCGAGCTTGAAGAAGGGCGCGCCGTCGCCATCAAGCTCTATTCCGTTCTGAAGCCGGAACTTGTTTGGAGCGCGCCCGCGGTGGCGATGCCGCGCCCGGCGGTGCGGGTGATCGTGAATTTGTTGCTGATCGCCAACGAGTGTCTGCCGCGCGGCGGTACGGTCGAGCTGACAGCCGCGAAGACCGCCGAGGGCGGCGAGGTCGTCGTCACCGCGACGGGACCGCGCGCGAAACTGCGCGAGCCCACCGCGCTCGCCCTGCGCGGCGAAGGCGAGGAGCTGACCGGCCACACCATCCAGCCCACGCTGACCGGACTTTTGGCCCGCCAGGGCGGGGTCGAGCTCGCGGCGCGCGAGAGCGAGGAGAAGGTCGAGCTGATCGCCCGCTCGGCGGCGTTCAAGCTCTCGTAAACTCGCGTTAACCGCAAAGCCGCATCGTGGGCGCGAATCCGACGGAGTTCGCCCCATGAGACGCTGTCTTGTCGTTGACGACAGCCGCGTGATCCGCAAGGTCGCGCGCCGCATTCTTGAAGACATGCGCTTCGAGATCGAAGAGGCCGGCGACGGCCTTGAAGCCTTGCAGGCGTGCCGGCGGCAGATGCCGGATGCGATCCTTCTGGATTGGACCATGCCGGTGATGAGCGGCATCGATTTCTTGAAGCAGCTGCGCCAAGAGCCGGGCGGCGACAAGCCGATCGTCGTGTTCTGCACCACAGAGAACGACGTGGAGCGCATCACCGAAGCGCTGAAAGCGGGCGCCGACGAATACATGATGAAGCCGTTTGACAGCGACATTCTCACCTCCAAATTCGCAGAAGCGGGGCTCGCTTGAGATGCTGACCGAGCCCGAATTCGTGCTGATCGCGCGCGAACTGAAAGCGCGCAGCGGCGCTGTGATCACGCGCGACATGTCGGGCGCGGCCGAGATCAAGCTGCAGCCGCTGGCGCGGCGCGAGGGCTTCGCCGGCGTGTCCGAGATGATCGGCGCAGCGCGGATCAGGCCTGACGGGCGGCTTTGGGCGCAAATCGCAGATCACCTCGTTGCCGTTGAAACCCGTTTCTTCCGCGACAAAGACCAATTCGCCAAACTGCGCGACACAATCATCCCCGAAACGCTGGCGCGGCGCGGGCATGAGCGCATTCGCATTTGGAGCGCCGCGTGCTCCACCGGCCAAGAGCCCTACTCGATCGCCATGCTGGTCGAGGGCTTGCGCCAAGAGCGCAGCATCGCCGCCGAGATTATAGCCACCGACATTTCCGAGCGCCTGATCGAGAAAGCGCGCAGCGGGCTTTACACCCAGTTTGAAGTGCAGCGCGGGCTGCCGATCCGCGCGCTGATCGGCCATTTCGAAAAAGCCGGCGACCTTTGGCGCATCTCAGACCGGCTGCGCGCCGCCGTGCGCTTTGAGCCGCACAATCTAATGAAGCACCCCGGCCAGCTCGGCCAATTCGACATCATCATGCTGGCGCACACGCTGGCGCACTTCGATTCCGAAACGCGGCGCGACGTGATTACGCGCGTGGCCGATGCTTTGGCGCCCGGCGGCGTGCTGCTGCTCGGCGCGGGCGAAAGCCTGCCCGAAGGCGTCAACGGCCTCGCCTGCCGCGACGGCGTGGTGACGCGCGCGGATGCCGCGCGCGTGGCCGCCGCCTGATCGGACCGCCGGTCCGGGGATCACAGCTCGCCGCTGGCGATTTTTTCCAGATAATCGTCGCCGCCGGGGCATGGGCGGATCGGCGCCGGCGGCTCGCGCCCTTCGGAGAGAGCGCGCGCCTGCGCCTCTTCCCAGGCCTCGTAATCAATCTGCCAATCCTCCAGCGCCTGGCGCGCAGCCACCAGCTTTCTGATGCGGCCGAGGATTTCCTCGCGCAGCGCCTCGGTATCTTCTTCCTCGTCCGCCGCGACGGCGAGCTTTTCAGCGGCGGCGGCCATGCGCTCGGCGATTTTGCTCCAGCGCTCGGCTTCGCGCACATCGCCGCGTTTGACGGCGGCGCGCGCTTGCTTCATCGCCGCTTGCGCCTCATCGCGCGGATCATGCTTTCTCATCACGCATCCCTTTCATGCGGGCGCACGCGAACCTTGTTGGCACAGGCGCCGAAAAATTGAGGGCGGGACGCGATGGTGCGCGCCTTTCTAAGTGCGCCGTGTGACGGGCGCTGACCGACGCGGACCATCGCGTCCCGTGATTGTCTGAGGCGCCGGCTCCGTCGCGGAGGGTCTTTCACCTCCGGAGGCGGTTACGCCGACGGCGTGCAGGCTGCGCTTTGCGTGCGCAGACCCCGATTACCCCGCGCTTTTTGCTTCCCGCGGGCTACGCAACCGATGCGCCCGGTAACGGCGCCGGCGGAGTTCGCGCCTCTCGCCGGCTACGCCCGGGCCCCTCTTCCGACGCCGCGACAACGCCGGGGCTGGGGCTCAAACATCGGAGCGTCACGCTCAATTACATCGCTTCGCGCTTGGTGTGCAACTGGCCAATCGCCCTCATGCGGAAACGATGGGGGGATTGTACGGGAGGTTTTGGGGTGTGGGATAAGTTTGGCGTGGGGCGTTGGAAATGCTGGGCGGGAGGGGTGGAGCGTGGGGGATAGAGCTATGCTGCCCAACCCAATTCGCGTAGACGACTCAACGCATCCGCGATCTCTACGGGCGGCATGATTTGTCGCTTCCGCTCGTTCCACTGGGTCACACGACGACTAACTTCATCGACGCTCGTTGTCGCTGGACTCTCGTTTGACGCCCAATGCACTGTGGCAAGCAACTCAAGACCATATGGTGTCTCGTACCCCTCGATGAGGTCGAAAACCCGCTGCACACGCGCCATGGTCTCTTCTTTGCCGCTGCTCCTGAAAAACTCGGCCGCTGCGTCGATTGCACCAGGCAGAACTTCAATCTCGGACTTTGCGTTCAAATCGCCCACGCCCCTGATATAAGCACCATCCATTTTCAGAAGCACGTGCCGAAGCTTCGGAGAATACGGGCCAAATTTGTCTTTCTGATAATCCAAGTTAAGGGGCTCACCGGAAACGGCGAGAAAGTAGGCCAACTTTTGGACCTCAAGCATGCTGAGTGTATAGAGCATTCTCTGATAGGCATAGATCACAGCTATCATTGCCGCTCTGCCTGGCGTCATCGTTGGCGCACGTTCATCCGCCGCCAGCTCACGAAGCCTTGCCGTCTGGTTTGGCTCGAACAAGCGTACATCGACGTCTGTCAAACCACGGAACGCTTCCTCGATGAGTGGACGAACAACTTGCCAATCCAATCCGCCGTTGCCGCACCCCAATGGCGGGATCGCGATAGATCGAATTCCGAGGCGCTGAACAACCGCGACAAGGTCGTCGAGGCCAGCTTGGATGAATTCCACCCGTGATTTCGAGCGCCAATGTTCCTTCGTCGGAAAATTGATTATGAAGTGCGGCGTTACCAGACCACCGTTATCGAACACAAACATCTTCCCGACGCTCACAGCGCCATCGGCCACCGCGCGCTCGTATGCTTTGAAGTTTTCCGGCCATTTGCGCTTGAACTGCAGCGCAATGCCCTTGCCCATCACCCCCACCGTATTGACGGTATTGACGATCGCGTCGACACGTTGCTCAAGCAAGTCGCCGGTGGCGATGCGGACGTTCATGAGCGCTTCCTTAATAGTACCAATTCGGCTTGGCTTTCACAGGAATGTTCCAACCTAATGTCGCCAAGCTGTGACCAACCCTCGCAGCGGTCTCGTCGTCAGCGACCGCTATTCCTCGAATCAAGCCCACAGGGAACTTATCACGAACTAGAAGTTCGGCCTGTCGGGTTTCACTTCGCTTAATGTACTTGGTAGGACTGGCTCGGCTGTGCCACCACTTGCAATAACCATCGAGGAGCGGGTCTTCGAAGAACAACGGCCAATCGATTTTATCGAGGTCGGTCAGATTGCTATAGAATTTCGCGTACGCAACAATGGCATGGTAGTCGGTAAACAGGAAGTCTAGCGCAGCATCGCGCACGCGCTGCGCTGTGCTTACGAGGTGCGCGACCCCGCGTTGACCGCCGACGTAGCCCTTCACAAGCCCGCTATCGATCGCCTTAAGCATGGGCGAGCGGGGAGCGAACATGAACGGCACAAAGTCGTGCAGCGTCTCTCCCTTTCGCACGATACGTCGCGCGCGACGGTCCTGGAGATCGTCGTAGGCGATGCTCTGGTAGCTCTTACCCGTCGCATCAAGCAGCTTCTTGCACTTGATCGCCTGCGTTTGCCAAATCCCCACGAGGTTTTGGATTGCGGTTATATGGAAGATGTGTGTTGGGCTCGGAGCCATCGTCAACTGTCACGCACCTCAACATCTCGCGCTGACGAACGGCAGTCAACCACCTTCCATTTCTCCATTGTCGCCCACCTCCCGCTCCACCCGCAGCGCCGTGATCTGGTTTCGCTGGCGGCGCAGCACCTGAAAGCGATAGCCGTGAAACGCGAAGCGTTGGCCCGGCTCCGGGATGGCTTGGGCTTCGTGGATCACCAGCCCTGCGAGCGTGACGGCTTCATCGTCGGGCAAATCCCAATTCATCGCGCGGTTCAAATCGCGGATCGGCACTACGCCATCGACGTTCACGCTGCCGTCCGGCTGCGGGCGCACGCCTTGGACGGCGATGTCGTGCTCGTCTTTAATGTCGCCGACGATTTCTTCGAGGATGTCCTCCAGCGTCAGCAGGCCCATCAGCGCGCCGTATTCATCCACCACGAGCGCGAAATGCTCGCGCCGGCGCAGGAATTCCGCGAGCTGATCTTCAGCCATCGTCGTGTCGGGCACGAACCAGGCGTCGCGCATGATGTCGCGCACCAGGAAGCCGTCGCGCCCGTGCTCTGAAATGGCGCGCAAGAGATCGCGCGCGTGCAGCACGCCGACGATATTCTCCACCTCGCCCTGATAAAGCGGCAGGCGCGTGTGCGCGCTGGCGAGCGCCTGGGCCAGGATTTCGCGCGGGGGCAAATCGATGTCGAGCATCTTCATGGATTTGCGGTGGATCATCACGTCGCGCACTTCGAGCTCGGAGAGATCGAGCGCGCCGATCAGGCGGTGGCGCTGATCGGTTTCGACCGCGGCTTCGTCGGCGGCGGCGATGTCGGCGCGGGCGGCGGCTAGCACGCTGGCGGAAGGATCGCCGAGGGCGACGAGCGCGCGGTCAATCTGGCGCTGGGTTGCGAGCAGCATGCGCGTCAGCGCGCGGCGCAGGCGCACGCTCATTGCACGGCGCGGGCGAGGAAGGCGCGAAGCTTCTGCTCGTCCGCGCCCTTATGCACGTAAG
>ENA-UOUJ01001301-UOUJ01001301.1-activated-sludge-metagenome-genome-assembly--contig:-NODE-1301-length-13516-cov-6.129262_pt1 | contig 13516 bp, 15 predicted proteins | sample MGYA00249839_ERZ747224 | MGnify/ENA primary metagenome ERZ747224 (study PRJEB28782, sample SAMN03220277) | activated sludge metagenome | biome: wastewater; feature: sewage sludge; material... | reverse complement strand
TAGGCGCTGCTGTTTGGCGAACACGTCCTTGGCCCAGGCCAGCGCCACGAGCCACGGGCTGCCCGGATCAGTGCCAGCGAGGTCGAGCGCGACATACAGCGGCCGAAGATGGCGGCGGATGCGCTCAGCCAGGCCGTCCACCGCCTGCCAGTGCAAAGCCAGCTTGCTCACCGGCTTCACGCTCATGCGCTGCGCGGTGGTTTGCAGCGTATCGCGGGGCATGATTTTGTAGGCGCGCTGGCGCACATCGCCGAACGGCGTGGGATCGGGCACGCTGTCGTCGATGTAAAGCGACAGCAGGCGGCCGACCTGCGGTGTGTCTTGCTGACGGCGCACCTGCTCGGCGACAAAGGATTGCTTTGCGCCCGCACTGCTTTCGTCCTCCAACTGCTTCATGTGGTAGGCCATCGCATCGACCAGGTTGTCGGAAAGCTGCCGGTAGCGCACCCAGGCATAGCAAAGCAGGTAGAGGTAGGTCTGATCGGCCTTCAGGTTGCGTAGATCGTGGACGGTGTAGAAGTTCGCCAGGCTGGCGTAGTACAGCAGATTCTGCTGCGAGACGCCGAGCTTGGGCAGCAGCGCCTTGGCGATCCGGTGCAGCGGCTCCAGCGTGGCGCGCTTTTCGCGTTCGCGGGCCATCTGACGCCAGCCAAAGTCCTTGGCGTCCTGCTTGAGCGCCGCCAATTGCGACAGGGTGTCGTCACGCACTAGAAGCCGACCCAGCGCGGCCTTGGCCGATTCGTCCAACACTTCCGACAGCAGGCCAGCCAGCCGCCGACGCTCGGCGGACAGGGCTTCGCTCACCAGCTCTTGCAGGGTGGTATAGCCGGGCCGGATGATCTTGTGCTCGTTTAGCCAGACGATCAGCTCGGCGGCGATGAACCCCGGCATCACGTCGCGCCGCACGGTCTGCGCGGCCTGCTGCGCGAGCTGCGCCAGGAACTCGGCCGCCCACGGCCGGTAGCCGAACAGATCGGCAATCCACTCGCGCTGGGTGTAGTGCTCGTGCTTGGAGATTGGCTTGTGCTCGAAGGACTCGCCGTGGAAGTAGCGGCTCAGCACGAAGGCGCAATCGTGCTCGACCTCACTCCAGTCGAAGCGGAAGAAGGCATGCTTGGCCTTGAAGTAACCGATCTGCAAGATGCAATAGACCTGTGCATGGAGACCAGGCCGGCTGCTGGCGAGCGCCAGTTCGGTTTCAGTCAACGCCAAGTATTCCAGCCGCTGGGCGTCGTCGAAGTCCGGCAGGCCGTACAGGGCTTCCTGCTCGGCGTCCGACAGGACGGTCAATCGTTCGCTCTTGGTCGTCATCGCGATGACGCTCCACGAGAGCCCGTCCAACCAACCCGTGCCAGGGTCTCGATCAGCGTGGTTCGCTTGACGCCGAAGTTGCGGCACACCGCCGCCTTGGACATGCCGCCATCGAGCGCAGCGACGATGGCCTCCAGCTTCTCGCCGGTGATCGCCTGCGGCCGGCCGCCGATCCGGCCGCGTTTGCGGGCGGCAGCCAGACCGGCGACGACACGTTCCTGGATCAAGGCGCGTTCGTACTGCGCGAGCGCGCCGAACACCTGGAACAGAAACTCGCCCGAGGGCGTCGTGGTATCCAGGTTCTCCGTCAGCGAGCGGAACGCCACCTGCTTTTCCTTGAGCGAGGTCACGATGGCGAGCAAGTGCGACAACGAACGGCCGAGCCGGTCGAGCTTCCACACGACCAACACGTCGCCAGGGCGAACGAATTCGAGCGCCCGCGCCAGGCCCGCGCGGTCGTCCTTCGCGCCGGAAGCATGATCCTCGAACAGATGCCGCGCATCGACGCCGACGGCGAGCAGCGCATCACGCTGCAAGTTCGTGCTCTGGCGGTCGGAGTCCGACGACACGCGCATGTAACCTACCAACATAAGCGGAAAACCATTAAGACGAGGTTTCCGTATGGTAGCGTCTGGCGACAGAGTTTTCCGCACAATTTTGCGGCCACTCGGAGGTTGGTGCAGAGGATCGTTGAAGGCCTGTCGAAAAACAAATGTTTTCCGACAGGCCTTGGCCTAGCGCACGCCCGCCTTGCAGCGTTCTGTGAATAGCGCTTAGTAATGACGGCGTATATACTTTGTTAGTATCAAGTGGCAGGAGGCCCCGATCATGTCAAAACAAGCCGTTTTCACGATGAAGCTGGAGCCTGAGTTGCGCGCCGAGTTTATGGCCGAAGCCGAGGCGGCCCATCGCCCGGCGTCGCAAGTGCTGCGCGAGCTGATGCGCGAGTTCGTTCAGCGCCAGCGCGAGTCGCGCGAGTACGACGAGTTCCTGCGCCGCAAGGTCGAAGCCGGCCGGGCTTCGATGCGCGCTGGATTGGGGCGGTCGAACGATGAAGTTGAGGCCGAATTCGCCGCACGGCGTGCCAGTGTGGCGAGCCAGGCGTGAGGGTTGTTTGGACGCCCGAAGCGCAGCAAGACCGTGCCGATGTGTGGGACTACATCGCAGCCGACAATTCGCGCGCGGCGGCCCGGATGGATGAGATTTTCAGCGACGCGGCCGCCCGCTTGATCCAGCACCCCATGCTGGGCAAGCCGGGAAAGATTCCCGGGACCCGCGAGTTGATCCCGCACGAAAGCTATCGCCTGGTGTATCAGATCGACGGCGAAACGGTGTGGATACTGACGCTGGTTCATACTGCCCGCCTGTGGCCGCCTGTGCGCGATTAAGAAACGATCATGGCAACGATGAAACGGCGCGTTGACAGGCCGCTTTCGAGCCAGACCGCGGTCGGCGGCAGGCGGCCACAAGCCGCCTCTGGAGTCCCAAGCATTCCTGCCGCCAGAATGGCAGCTTCGATTACGAACTTGCCGGAGAGCCAATTCGCGTCGGGATGAGTCGTGCGCAAAGCCTGTCGCACATACGACCTCAACCAACCGAGAGCGCGGCCTACGCGTTACCATCCACCGCTTCACGTCTAGCGGCACGAAGGTGTTGACCCGGCCAATTCACACCCGCCGGGCGTATGATTCGCACCCGATGTGCGTTGTTTTCCGCGCCGCAACATGACTCGAAGGATGGTGCGAATTGAAGATTCGTGAGGTCCAGCACCCGGCTCGGGTCGTTCCGCTGGCGTTCCTGATCACGATCCTGATCGGAACCGGGTTGCTCATGTTGCCGATTGCGCGCGCAGATGCAGTCGCCGCACCCTGGCTGACCGCCCTGTTCACTTCGGTATCGGCGGTATGCGTGACCGGTCTGGTGACGGTGGACACGGGCACTTACTGGTCGTCGTTCGGGCAGTGGGTGATCATGGCGCTGTTCCAGGTCGGCGGCTTTGGCATGATGACGGCCGCCACGCTGCTCGGGCTCATGGTCAATCGCTCGTTCCGACTGCGCACGCGCCTCACGGCGCAGGCTGAAACACACGCCGTCGGTATCGGTGACGTCACCAGCGTGGCCAAGCTCGTGCTGTTGGTGACCCTGACCGTCGAACTGATCGCCGCGCTGACGCTCATGCTGCGTTTGCGCCTCGGTTACGAGTTGCCCTGGACGGATGCAGCCTGGAGCGGTCTCTTCCATGCTGTCTCCGCCTTCAACAACGCGGGATTCTCGATCCATGCGGACGGCCTGGTGCGCCATGCGAGCGATGGCTTCATCCTCGCCCCCATCATGCTTGCGATCGTGATCGGCGGTCTGGGCTTTCCTGTCCTGCATGACTTGCGCCGGAAGCTCACCAGCCCGCACCACTGGTCTGTGCACACCAAGCTGACACTCGTAGGGACAGCCGCGCTGCTGATGGGCGGCACGATCGTGCTGCTTGGCTTCGAGTGGTCGAATCCGCGCACGCTCGGCCCGATGCCCGCCGGGGACAAGCTGCTGTCGGCGATCTTCGCCTCGGTCTCGGCACGCACGGCGGGATTCAACTCGATCGACATCGGCGGGCTGACGCATGAAAGCCTCGGCTTGCATTACCTCCTGATGTTCATCGGCGGCGGCAGTGCCGGCACGGCCGGGGGCGTGAAGGTGGGTACGGCGATGATCCTGGTGATGCTGGTGATCGCCGAGATCCGGGGGCGGATGGATACGGAGGCCTTCGGCCGGCGCATCAGCCATTCGGCCCAGCGCCAGGCCATCACCGTGCTTGTCCTCAGCAGCGCAGTGGTCGTGCTGGGCACGGTGTTCATTCTCCACACGACCGACATCGCGACCGACAGGGTCATCTTCGAGGTGATCTCGGCCTTTGCAACAGTGGGCCTCTCGACCGGCATCACGGCCGAGTTGCCCGAATCCGCCCAGCTGATGCTGGTCCTGCTGATGTATGTTGGCCGAGTCGGCACGATCACATTGGCGGCGTCGCTCGCGCTGGGCGAGCACCGCATGCCGTTCCGCTATCCAGAGGAGCATCCCGTTGTTGGCTAGGCTATTTACAGAGCAGTTCGCCTTCTCGAAGGGCGACAGTGTGGTCGTGGTCGGGCTGGGGCGCTTTGGTGGCGCCGTGGCCAACTCCCTGATGCAGCTTGGGCACGACGTGATGGGGATCGATCGCGATGCCGAGCCGGTGCATGAGTGGGCGGATCTGCTCACGCACGCAGTTCAGGCCGATTCGACCAACGCAATGACCATGCGCCAGCTTGGTGTGGCCGACTTCGCTCACGCCATCGTGGGCATCGGCGGCGATCTCGCGGCCAGCCTGATGACGGTGATGGCACTGACCGAACTCGGAATCCCCGATATCTGGGTCAAGGCGATGACGTCCGAGCATGGAAGGATCGCCGAGCGCATCGGTGCACACCACGTCGTCTACCCCGAAGCCGATATGGGGGAGCGCGTCGCCCACCTCATCAGCGGGCGAATGATGGACTACATTGAATTTGACGACGGCTTTGCAATCGCGAAGATCCAGGCGCCTGCTGCCACGCATGACCTTTCGCTGGCGGAGTCCTTGGTGCGCGAGCGCTTCGGCGTCACGGTGGTCGGTATCAAGCGCGCACACGAGGACTTCCAGCACGGCAAGCCGAGCAGTGTCGTGCTGCCCGGCGATCTGCTGATCGTCTCCGGGCCCACCAAGAAGGTGGAGGCGTTTGCGGCCAGTGGGCGCAGACGTTAGTCGGCCAAGCCGCTGGTGACTGCTGTCCGGCAGTCTGTGGTCCACCTCATAGTGTCGTCTCCGAAATGGCCTCTGCAAAATGCTCAACTGGATCCTGAGTCAATTCAAGCGGCAGTCGGCCGAAGATCTCGAGCGGGCGCGAGAATTGGTCAAGGCAGCCGAGCGGGGAGGAGCACACTTGAACCTATCGAAGGCACATGAGCTTGCGCGGGCGCTCGGGATCGAAGTGGAGGTCCATGCAAGCGCCGATGAGGTCGTTCACGCAATCCGGCGTTACCTCAGTCATCACGGCGAGTCGTGAGTCTGGCAGTGCGTGCCGCTGAACATGGAACCTGGGCGAGCACAGCCGCGCGATTGCGCCTTGTTTTGAAGGTCGTCTCCGCTCAGAAACCCGCCGCTGCACCATCGAGATGACGAATGTCGCTTCCGGGTCGGGTGCCGTCGCGTGCGCAGTGTCAAAGCTGACATGACGAATACGTGAGATGGGTTGATGCTCGCCGTCCGGTCAGGCAGCCGCCCCCCTGCAGGAGTCACAGCAGTTGTATGCCACCCGCCATCCGAGACGTCAGTCGGCCCCGTCCAGACCGGAACAATCTGGACGTGACATCCGGCTGGCATTGCCGTGATCGAAATGGCGGCTAGTGACACGACTGTTGGGTCTACCCCATCGACCGGGCGAGGGACAAGCCACGTTGATCGGCTGACGGAATTTTCGGCGGTTCCGGCTTAGAACCCCTGAACGAACGCTCGAACACGAGCACAGGGAAATCGACGGATGGTGACTTGCATGACTTGGGCCTCCGATGGGAAAGTGAAAACACATCACCATCTTGGCGTCACGACACCACCGGCAGGGAAGCAGCAAGCTGCTTTTCAAGTAGCTCCGGTCATTTTTTAAATGACGAGTAGCCGTAAGGAGGGCGGTGGGTAACTCGCCAGAGTTATCCACGGGCCGACGCGCAGCACCCAAAGGGCGCGAAAGAACCGGGTCAAGGGGTTGGTGCGGCCCGCAGCGCAGCGAGGACACGGCCCCTTGACGCGGATGCTGTTGAATAGCCTCTACGTGTGGGTAGGTTCAAGGGCGTAGCCCACCGAGCCTGCCCACGCGGCCAGTCCGGCAAGATCGGACGCGGGAAGCCCGAAACCGGCAAGGTTTCGCGGTCGCCGAAGGCTTGAAATCCACCACTCAAACGCTGGAAACACGCGAGGACGACAACCGCTTAACCGCCGCAACGAAGTCGAGCCGCAAGAGGTGCATAGCCAGATCAATCGCACCGCCACCACCTTTGTCTGCACGGGTATCGAAAAACTTGGCACCAGTCACCAGCAGCTCGAAAACCTGGCCACCAACTGCAACATGCAACCGGATAGTGGCCGCATCCTTCACCGGCTGAAAATCCGGATCGCGCTTCCAATGCAGCCCGAGGGCATCAAGAGCTTTTGTCGCAGCCATCGACCGAAGCGACTCCAGCAGCTCAGGGCTAAATGATCTCTTTGCCATCACCAACAAACCTCCATCCATCACCCCGAGGGGGAAGCCGCCCGATGGGCGGCAGGGCTACTACTTCGCGCCTTCGGCGCTGCGCGTCGGCCCGTGGATAACTCTGACGAGTTACCCACCGCCCTCCTTACGGCTACTCGCATTTAAAAAATGCTAGGGCTACTCAAAAGCGAAAGCCCCCCGGACTGCACTACGAAGAATCGACAGGCTCCAAATCCAACCCCTTGGCGATCAAATCAACCACCGAGACACGGGGGGCAGATACCTGATGTACACCATGCTTAACATCCGATCTGGGTGCTGCGACCACCTCCAGTACGGCGACAACTGCTGGCTTGAGCACTTCGGTCAGGACATGCTTGTAGGCCGCGACTGTCTGTCGAGAGAGGCCCGCCAGACGCGCAATAGCGGCTTGAGTGAGGGTTTCGCCCTTCTGCTGGAGCTGGCGGCAGGCAGCCCGAACCTTGGACTCTGTGGCCTTCTGCCTGACCTCGTGCGTGCGTGCGGCTGCAAGTCGCTGCCGCTCAACCAGCGGCAAGTCCTTATCGAGCTGCATCACGCCTCGATGGCAGCGGCTATCGCCCCGGTAACGATCCCATGTCCAGCGGGCGACCGATTTCACCGTGGCACGCAGCGAGGACAGGGGCAGGTCGCCGGAGAAGCCGAGCTTCTGGAAACTGTTGCGGTTATGTGCGTAGGCTTCCAGCAAGCGGGTGAAGGTCGAGAATGACCCCTTTTCGCGCTCGCGGTTGACGATGGAATAGGCGTAGTAGCGCAGGTGCTCGAACAAGATGCAGTGCCGCGAATGGCTGACCTCATCGAGCTGCGGCCCTTTACCCCACGGCGAGGACACGGCCAGCTCCACATAGTCGGCCAGCTCGCCCAGCTCATAGATGTGGCTGTGTATCTCCCATGTCAGCCACCACGGATGGCCGGGAGTTTTGGCGACCGGCCCACTGTGGAAGTCTGTGTCAGCGTCCAGACGGGCGGCGAACGCCTCGTAGATCGCCTTCATGTAGGCGATGGGTTTGGAGCGGGCGCTTTCTGTCGTGCAAACGGGGGGGATGGCGTAGTACAGGTGGCTATGGCCACTCTTGCGGTTGCGCACGATCAAGTTGGGGGCTGGCAAGCCCGCATCCTCCCAGATGAGCGCGTTTGAGTGATCGAGGTCGAAGATCAGCCAGCTCACCATGCCCGGTCGATTGACCTGCATGTATGGATAGCGAATCGCGTACTCACGAGGACGGATGCGCGTAGCGGTCTTATCGTCGGAGCACCGGGGCAGGTAAGGAGCTTCAAGCAGCACGCGATTCAGGGCGGTGCCGCCCTGAAAAAACCGCTGTGTCGGTGCTTCGTCGCGTGCTGCGACGGTGGATTGTCGAGCCATACCCCTCCGCTACCCGCGCAAAAACGCGGGCAAAAACTTGCCTACCGGGGGGTTGGGACGTAGAATGAGGGCCTGTGATGGTTCCTTCGGGTGAGACACCGACCGCCAAGTCGATTGCCCCTCCGGCTTTTCCTTCTACGTCTCAACGCCCCCCGAAACTTTGCACAAAGCCCCGCGCCAACGGGGCTTTTGCTTTTTCGGTGCCTGTCCTCTGGTCGCTACTCGATAGCTACTCCTAAACGCCCAGCTTGCCTTGGGCACTACGCCCAAATCCGCGCCGCGCTGATGCTTGCTTGCCGCGAGAGACAAAGCCCCTCGCGTCGAGCTTGAAATCATTGATACCGCAGTCCTGAAATGCCGACACCAAGCCGTCGATGCTCGTGAAATAACGAGGCTCATTGCCTCGTGCTGTCCCGAGAAACAGCTCATCACTACCGACGAGCACAATCCCGACCAAACCTTGGCCGTCATCGTCGAATCGAATCGCCGCGCCTGTCGTAACGACGCCTGTGTCGACCAATTCGCGCAATGTCATAGGGCTGACCGCCGACTTGAGTCCTCTCATGGCCATGTTTATACCGTCCCCGCGCCAATTATGCAAGTTATTCCATCAATATGGAGCAGAGTCCACATTTCTGGTGAAAAGGGAATTAGATATCTATCTATCTTTAATGATAGATATCTATCAATCAATGCCGAAATGCTGCTTGAGCAACCGCTCAACGATCTCGGTTTCCGTCACTCGATGGCCCGGTACTGACTCCGCATTTGCGGCGTCCTTGAGGGCTTTGGCGAGGTCCCACCGGATGCGGAAGAGCTTTTGGACGAGAGCCACGGGCGGCTCATCTGCGGCAGGTGCCGCAGGCTTGGGTGCATCCCGATGTGCCTTGTCAGCAACATCCCCCGCTCCACCTTCCAGAAAAGCGGTCGGGTCTCTCAGTGGGGTGGCAATGCCTGTAAGGTCAGGTTTTCCGCGCATCTTCTTCACGCTGTCACCTCTTTGAAGAAGGCTTCCATTTCCGCAATCGCGGCCTGATCCTTGCCCAGCTCCTGCACGATCGCACCTTCGCCGATGGCGCGGCGGAAGGCCACGCGCTCGCAAACCTTGGTTGGCAGAACAGTCAGCTCCTGCTCGGCGAGAAACTCCAGCATCTCAGCGGCGTCCTTGGTGCGCGGATCGACGCGGGTCAGCAACACGCGCACATCGAGGTCGGGGTTGTAGTCACGGGCCAGCTCGACCACTGTCAGCAGATCGGTCATGGCTGCGGCATCGAGGTTGGAGGCACCAATCGGAATAACTGCGCGTTGGGCGAGCAGCAGAGCGGAACGCAGCCCCACCGAGTCGCGGCCACCGGCATCCACCACGACGTGCGCGAAGCCGCTGGCAAGCTGCTTGCCTTCGGCCAGGATCGCTTTGCCCGCGAGGCACGTCGTCGTCGGGCTGGGCGTGTAGCTCTCGTTCTCTCGCCGCCACGCGGCCCAGCTCGCGGCACTCGCCTGCGGGTCGCCGTCAATCAGCAAGGTCTTGCCCTGCCGGGCCAGCATCGTGGCGAGATGGACGGCGGTCGTGGTCTTTCCCACGCCGCCTTTGGTATTGACCACAGCAAAGATTGTCACGTCATCATCCTCCAGAGTTGAGCTAGATATCTATCACAAGCAAGATTATAGATACAGATAGATATCTAGCTCAATAGACTAGAGAAAATAAATATTTTTATGGTCTATAGTCCATCTTCAAAACCATAAAACCCTTTATTTATGCGGGTTTCGGCGGTTTTTTATGTCCATGCTTTAGATTTTGCATACCGTTGCAGCGATACGCGACAGCGCCTAGAATGACGGCATCTTGACCAATTTTGGGAGCTGGCAGCGATGGCACAGATGCCGTTTTCTCCGTGCGATGACGCAACGAATTGCACCGATCACAGCGTCGATATGCTGCGGCACATCTTCGGCCCGGTGGTCGACGCGCTGGTCACGGGAGCCGACCCGGATACCGTTGCTGCCAGCAGCAACGTCATCGCGACCATGATGGGCTTCTTTAACAGCGGAATTCTGGTCGTGGGCACGCTCATCGTCAGCTACGTCGCAATCATGGGGACGCTGAATACTGCCAACGATGGCGAAGTGATGGGGCGCAATTGGTCATCGCTTTGGACGCCCGTGCGGATCGTGGCAGGCGGGGCCGTCCTGCTGCCCACGGCTAGCGGCTTCAGCTTCATCCAGCTTGTCGTGCTGATGTTCGCGCTGTGGGGGGTGGGCTTTGCCAACGGCACCTACAAGACCGGGATGGCGATTGGCGTGCTGAATCCTGATGGAGTCGTGCAAGGAGTCAATGATCCGGGGAGCTTCTATGGGCTACGCGACTTCGGTAAGTCTTACCTTGCCGCGTCTTATTGCGCCCGCGCTGCAAACCAGATTTATGCCGGAGCGCAGGTTAGTGCAGCCCCCAGCGCCGACAAAACCAGTACCAATGGCGGACGTACCGAATACCTCTTCCAGATTAAGGATCGGAACGCCACGACGAATTTGGGTGGCGGAGAACCGCTGTGCGGCACTGTCAGCATCAGCCAGTACACCGCCCAGCCCGCAAAAGACACAACCGGGATTGAAGCAGCTCTGGAGCAGCTCCGAGTGGCGGCGCAGAACGCAAAGATTCAGGCCGCCACCAAACTCATGGGCGATCTGGAGGCATGGGTAAATACATGGCCGAATGACATCTCGGGCGATTGGTCAAACGTGGATTCAGCAACGTTCAACACACTGGTGAATGCCGCGGAAACCCAAGTCGCAGCGGCCCTCATGGCTGCGCTGAGTGACACAACTTCTGTGAAGTCAGGGTTCCAATCGCTCGCCACGTCACTGACCGACGAAGGTTGGGCGATGTCTGGGGGCTGGTATCAGCGCGTCGGAGAGGTGCGTGGGCGCATCACAGCCATCACATCAGAGTCGGTTGGCTCCGTCAGCGCCCCGTCTCTGTCCGCACTGCCCGCTGATGCAGCGGCCAGCCGACTCATCGGATCGGTGACAACGGTAACTGAGGCCATCAGCAAAAAGTCGGAAGCGAAGGGAAATTACAAGGCACCGACCAGCGGCCCCGGCGATCTCACCAGCGTCATCCCAAAGGACGCTCAGTCCGACATCAACATCGGCTCGATTAACGCCGATTTCGACGCCAAGGTGAGCCTCTGGATCAACAGTTTGATGGAAAGCATGGTCGAGATGGCGACCGGCGCGAACACCTCTGGCACCACGCCATTGTGCGGAACTGCTGGGCAGATGGGTGGCTCGCTCAATCGCATGAAGTGCGTCGGTGACTACCTCACGGTTGCCCGCGCCGGGATCGGCGCAGCAGACGTGGCAATCAAGACGGGAGCAACCGCTTTGCGCGTCGTCGCGGGCACGCTGTCATCCGTCAAAGGCGTCGGCACCGGCCTCGATCTCGACAAGGTGGTGACGCCGATCTGGGATTGGGTGATCGAGGTTCCGGTCAAGCAGCTTGCCATGATGGCCTCGTACATCGAGCCGATGGCTTTCTACTTTGGCGTTTTTCTGCCCAGCCTGCCCTACGTAATTTTCATGACAGTGGTGGTCGGATGGATTCTGGCGGTGCTCCAGTCGATCATTGCCGCGCCCTTGTGGGCGGTTATGCACATGACGCCTGACCGCACTTTCGTCGGCAGCCAGACGCAAGGCTACCTGCTTCTACTCTCGTTGTTCGCCCGCCCGGCGCTGGCCGTGGTCGGCCTGTTTGCAGCCATGCTCGTGTCCGACCCGATCATCGACTTCATTGCCAAGGGGTTCTTTGCAATGCGCGGTGCCGTGGTCACATCGACCGGCACGGTTGGCGCAATCAGCTCGTTCCTTTCGTTTGCATGGTGGTTCATGGTGTTCGGGCTGACACTCCTGCCCGTGCTCTACATGACGTTCGGCCTGCCACAAATCCTGCCGGATCATGTGCTGCGCTGGATCGGCGCTGGCGTGAGCGACCTCGGCGAAACTCAGGCGGTAGGCGAAGCACGTCGCGGAATGGAGCAGGCCGCATCCCGTGGTGCCCTGCCCTCTGGTGGTAGCGGAGCATCACGCCGTATCAGCGGAAATGGCGGCGGAGAACTGCTCCCCGGTGGAGGCAACGGCGGCACGCCGCCCACGGGCAATGGCAGCGGTGGGCGCGGCAACACAACAAACAAGCGGGCGCTACTAAGTGCAGGCGACCAAGGCGTTGCCCCGTCAGCGCCCGATACCACTGCACCCACACCACAGTCAGACACTCGCTCTGGACGCGAAAAGGTCAGTGACGCCGCTGGCGTTGGTTTAGGTCGGGCCGTCACTGGCACCTTGGGGGCAACCGCCCGGAGTGTAGGCCGAGCCGCAGATGCTGCGATCTCAACCGGCAGCGCCGGAGTCACTGCATTCCGAGATGCAGCAGATAGCGGCGCAAGCCTTGGGCAACGTGTCCGAGCAGGTCTGGTTGGTGCAGGTGCAGCCGCCGTTACTGGATTTGGCAGTGCCGCGACCGCCTCCGCCAATGATTACGTCGCGTCCGGCCGCACGGCTCTCGCCGAAGGCAAAGCAGCCTACTCCGAAGGAGCCGACGCACGCATCGCAGCCTACAAGGCGTCGCTGCGCAGCGAAACCGTCAGCACCGGCAGTGAAGGCGTCATTGGCGATTCAGGAAGCATTGACCAGTCGTATGACAGCCGCTACTCCCCTCCCCCAACCGATAACGGCGACATCGCGCCAGAAAAGGAGTGAATGTATGTACAAATCTGCTGATGCGTTCGTTGCCGAGTCGCACGGTCTGGCCGTAGGTAAAGCACACGGACTTCGCCAAGGCTACGACGAAGGCTGGAACGATGCCATCGCTCATGTGCAGCCTCAATTCGACGCAGCACTCCGCGAGCAGCGCGAACTGGCCTATGCACTCAATGCCCTTTCCGTCATCGCATATTCCGCGCTGGCCGCATTGAAGGCAGCTCCTGAGCAGCATCGCCTCATGGCGACCGACATCTACGCGAAGGAGGTCAACCGGCTTATGAAGGCGGGCCCCAAAGCCCCCGGCGCGATTCGCGCTGTGCCGCACACCGACCCAGCACTGCTTGCCCGTGAAAGCGACATTGCTCACCTCATGCAGCAATGGTTCGAGCACTCACTGGCGCTGGCGAAACAGCAGCAGCACCACCACGAAAACGACTCTCCCAGCCCGTAAAGGAGGCCAGATGAACATGATCGACACCACCGTTCCAACCACAGTGCTGGCCATCCTTCTGGCTGTCGCGGACACCGTGCTGGCCCAGCGCAAACGGCGCAAAAACTACCGGAGGGCACACGCATGAGTATCCTGAATGGAGCAAAGAAAGCTGCGAAATTCACTTTCGTTTCAATGCCGCTATCCATTTTGGGCTGGGGGCAGCTCAAGCGGAATCACGGTTTCATCCGTGACCTTTGGCATACCCTGCGGAATCCTCGATGTCCTGAATGTGGGCGTGGAGTCATGCATCGACCAGCCAACGCTCAAGCTGACGACACCGCGCTTTACCCGTGGGAG
>ENA-UOUJ01001299-UOUJ01001299.1-activated-sludge-metagenome-genome-assembly--contig:-NODE-1299-length-13517-cov-153.523028_pt1 | contig 13517 bp, 15 predicted proteins | sample MGYA00249839_ERZ747224 | MGnify/ENA primary metagenome ERZ747224 (study PRJEB28782, sample SAMN03220277) | activated sludge metagenome | biome: wastewater; feature: sewage sludge; material... | reverse complement strand
TGCTTGTTTTGTTTATTCATGGCTCCATTCTCTCAAAAGTTGGAGCCTCCTCAAAGCCCGGGGCGATTCAGTTATCACGGCGATGGTTGAATCGAAAATTAACGCCGGAAAACTGTTCCATCTATGGTGAATTTTCTCGTTTTCGTAATGCTTCATTATGGAATCGGCTTGCGGGTCTGTACCGTACAAGGCTTCATCGGCAGACTCTTGGGGGAAATATCACCCCTGTGGCTGGCTGTATTATTCAAGCGCTTGTAGCAGCGCTACTATGATCATGATTTCCGTTGTCAATCATGGCCAATCAGCTTTGGTTAAATATGGATAGCAAAAACGAAGGTACCAGCCATCCCTCTGCTGTATCGGGTTACTGATATTTTTCTGGATTGCCTCAATCCCTCAAATTTTTGCGATGTACAAAAATTGCTTTATTCAAAACCCAGCAACCATTCACTTGCGGGAATATGCTCCACTTCATCAGGAACACCCACTGAGGAACTGGAATACAGGCTGATCAGCAACTTTCTGGCACCAGCTTCCGCCGGGCTTAAGTTCGCAAAGGGGCGAATTTCCCTTGCCAGGGTGGCTTCATCGCTGATATCCAGACTTACCTGCACCAGCCACAGCTCCCCGCTTGGCAGCCGTGCATGAAAATCAATTTCATATTTATTGGGTGTCAGAAAATAACCGACATCTGCCCCGGTTTTTATGAGTGCATGCAGCACTACCGTTTCCAGGGCATGGCCTAAGTTTACTTTTCTGGCAGGGTCGTAAAGTGCCATCAAGCCCGTATCGACGGGATAAATCTTGCGCGGGTTTACCTGCTGCCTGCGTACAGAATCCGTCGCTAAAGGTAAAGTATGCACCAAAAATGCATCTTCCAAATAGCCAAGCATTTGATACAGGCTGTCTTTACTAATGGCCACGCCACGCGAGCGCAAGTCACCGTGAAATTTATTGATACTGAAACTGCCAGCGGCATTGGCAAGCAACTGCTGCACCAACCAGCGTAACACCTGTGGCTGGCTTAGATTATGGCGTTCAATTACATCACGCAGCAGAACAACATCAATATAACTACGCAACAAGGCCAAACGGCTGCGCTCATCAAGCCCTTGCGCTTCAGGAAAACCACCTTGCCTTAAATATTGAAGTAATTGGGCGTCAAGTTGTGAACGAAGTGCTTTGGTTAAACGCGCGGTATTCCTTGGCTCCAATCCCTGGTGGCGCAAAAACTCACGAAAACAAAAAGGATCAACTGTTGTATCCAGGGCCCGGCCGCGCATAGTGGTGGCCACTTCCCTCGAAAGCATTCTGGCAGAAGAACCCGATAAATAAAGCTGGATATTCTCACTATCCAGTAGTCTTCGGGCAAAAGTCTCCCAGCCTGGTATCACTTGGATTTCATCCAGGAAAAACACCGCACGCTTTTGGTCGCGCCATTGAGGGTTCAGCTGATAAAACTCTTCCAGCACCAACTCCAAATCTTTGGCTTGCATACCTGACAGGCGCTCATCTTCAAAGCTGAAATACAACAGACCTTCTCTTGGTATTCCCTGTTGCACATACTCAGCCAACAGCTGCCACATAAAACTGCTTTTACCAGCCCGGCGTATACCAATAATAGCCAAAGCCTTATTCGGCACGTGTGGCCGCCAGACATTACGCAAAGTGAGCTGTGGCAGAGCTTGCGCTTGCGCATCAATAATCTTTTGGCGAATAACAGATCGGTATTTTTCTTTCATGGCGATACGATATTATCCCTGTAAAAGGGATAATATAAATGAAATATTTCCTGATTAACAGGATAATAAATGATCTGCGATATCAACAGCACACCGCTAATCTGATCGGGAGAAATAGTGGATGTATTGCCAGGTTCAGGCATTTGGATCTGATGCTATTCGGGAGGTATAGACAGTGGAATACGCGCAATATCGAGCCGTTGTCAGGCTTGCGGAGAAACTGACAGCGGAAAATGGGTTCATCTATGACGAATTTTCCCGCTTCCGAAATGCTTCACTGTGGAGCCGGCTGGCGGCGTTATTCAAGCGCCTTTAGCAGTGCTGTTATAACGATGACAGAAATGATGATTCTGCATATCTGCTAACGTTACTACTGGATCACCACGTTCCGCCACTTGTCAGAGTTAAATCCAGCATAGTGAGTCAAAAATCACGAAAAACCAGAATCAAGGATTATCGTGAAATTTGCAGGCTAAGCGAGTCGATACATTGACGATCTGTTAGAAGAAACATATGCTTGACCTATGTTTAGGAATAGGAGTAATACCATGTTATCTGAACGTTATGTCAGATTGTTTCGTAACGGCAAGAATCAGGCTGTGCGTATTCCTCGCGAATTCGAGCTGAATGCGCAGGAGGTAATCATGCGTCGGGAAGGTAATCGTTTGATTATTGAACCGGTACCCCCAAAAGGCTTGCTGGTAGTGTTGGCAGAGTTGGCACCACTTGAGGAAAATTTTTCTGATATTGATACCAGATTGGCACCGTTGGATGACATTGATTTATGATCTCACCGCGTTATTTACTGGATACGAATATTCTTTCTGATCTGGTTCGCTATCCACAAGGAGTTATAGCCCGACGAATTGAGGAAGTTGGTGAAGTAGCGGTATGTACGTCGATTATCATTGCCGCAGAATTGAGGTTTGGAGCTGCCAGGAAAAATTCCTTAAGGCTGACCAGGCAGGTGGAAGCCATTCTGGCGGCAATCGAGGTGTTGCCGCTTGATACGCCAGTGGACCGCGCTTATGCACAATTGCGCTGGGTGCTTGAGCAATCTGGACAGGTCATCGGGCCTAACGATATGCTGATTGCTGCCCAGGCTATGGCAAGTCAATGTGTGCTGATTACTGCCAATCTGGATAAATTTTCCCGGATTGGGGAATTGCAGGTAGAAAACTGGTTAGTGAGGTAAGTTGCGATATTGAGTATCTTTGAGAATGTTGTTACATGATCACTGTTTCTATCGTCAGTCATGGCCAGTCGACCCTGGTCGAGCAATTGCTCGCGGATTTGGTCAGATTGGATATGTCCATGGTTACCGAAGTTCTGGTTACGCTCAATATCCCTGAAGATATTTCATCTAAGCCCGGTGATTATCCTTATCCGGTCAGGATATTAAGAAACACAGCAGCCAGAGGGTTTGGCGCGAACCACAATGCGGCCTTTCGGCAGGCAGAAGGGGAATGGTTCTGTGTGATGAATCCTGATATTCGTTTGGTTGATAATCCTTTTCCGATCCTGATCGAGGAGGGAGCACGTGATTCTGCAGGTGTGATCGCACCGATGGTGGTTACGCCAAGCGGTATGATCGAGGACAGCGTGCGTCGTTTTCCTGTATTGACATCTCTGGCAGCAAAATTGTTCGGGTATGGAGATGGCCGTTACCTCTTTGCTGCCGGTGATGAGGCATTTGCAGCAGATTGGGTGGCGGGTATGTTCATGTTGTTTCGTACTGAGGATTTTCGTGCAGTCGGGGGCTTTGATGAAGGCTTCTTTCTGTATTACGAGGATGTCGATATTTGTGCACGCCTGTGGCAATCAGGGCGGTCAGTATTGGCGTGCCCAAAGGCCAGCGTTATTCACGATGCACAGCGATCGAGCCACCGGAATCTGCGCTACATGAAGTGGCACGCTTTGAGTCTGATCCGTTATTTCTGGAAACATTGGGGGCGTTTGCCTCGAATATTTTAGATTCCATATTTCTCGGAACTGTGGCCGTGATGATCGCTGATTAACAGATATTACTGTTGTATTTCACTTTGTTGAGTATAAGAATACACATTAGGAGATGTATAAGTATGCGCACAAATATTGTTATAGATGATCAATTGGTCGAGGAAGCGATGTCTCTGGCTGGCCTTCATACTAAGCGGGAGCTGGTCGAACTGGCATTGCGTGAGTTTGTGGCATCTCGCAAGCGCCTGAATCTGCGTTGTTTGCGCGGAGCGGATCTGATCGATGAAAACTACGACTATAAGGGTATTCGTGAAAGAAATATGGAGGATTGATGTATCTGGTAGATACCTCGGTATGGATTGATTTTCTCAGGGGTCGGCCTGGAGCTCATGTAGATTTTTTGATCATTTGTTGGATGACCCGCTGGCTACCGGTTTATCAAATGTAATTTATCTGGAGATTCTTCAGGGCGCGCGTGATATGCAGGCTTTTGAACGTTTGCAACATTATTTTTCTACACAGCGTTTCTATGACTTTGCCAATGTCCGCCAGTTTTATGAGGCTGCAGCAATGTTATTCCACCTCTGTCGTCGACAGGGTATTACTGTGCGTTCCACTCTGGATTGTCTGATCGCACAGTGTGCTATTGAACATGATCTGATTTTGCTGCACAACGATCGGGATTATCTTGGGTTAAGTCAAAGTGCATCCACTTTGCGGCAAAAGCATTTTCTGGTTTGAGAACATAGGCATATTTATGCATAGTCCGCTATTACCGGAGATTTTGCGAGCATTTTCTTCGAACGCACTACCTGGATAACAAGTGGAGTAGTTGAAATGAACATTCTGGTTACGGGTGCAAATGGCTTTGTCGGGCAGACGTTATGTCCGGCTCTGGAGAGAGCTGGTTTGCGGGCCGTTCGAGCAGTGCGTATATCCACCAGGTATGAGGAAATTTCAGTTGGTGAGGTGGATGGGGAAACGAGCTGGAACAGAGTGTTCGATGAAGGTATCGATGGTGTCGTTCACCTGGCTGCCAAAGTACCGCTGGCAGAGAAGGAAAAAGAAGCAGCCGATTCATATCACCGGGTGAACACGCTGGGTACCGTTCGTCTGGCTCGGGAATGCGCGGCAAGAGGTATCAGGCGATTTGTTTTTGTCAGCACTGTGAAAGTGCTGGGCGAGGAGTGCGATAAGCCCTTTCAGGTTGATGATTCTGCTGTGCCGAGTGATGCTTATGCCATCTCCAAATGGGAGGCAGAGCAGTCGCTTAGGCAGATATCTGCTGAAACGGGGATGGAAGTGGTCATCCTGCGTCCGCCACTGGTATACGGGCCCGGCGTAGGGGGTAATTTCCTGCGGTTATTGCAGATGGTAGATCGACGAATACCGCTGCCTCTGGGAGCGATTCACAATCGGCGCAGTCTGATTTACCTCGGGAATCTGGTGGATATCATCCGGCTTTGTCTGACACATCCTGATGCTGCCGGCAAAACATTCATGGTGAGTGATGGTGAGGATGTTTCCACCCCGGGCTTGATTCGTCGGATTGGATCTGTGCTGGGGCATGGAAGTTTTCTGCTGCCTGTACCGGCAGCCTGGATGAGACGGGTGGGGGATTTGTTGGGAAAACGATCTGCAATCGACCGTTTGACGGGCTCGCTTTCAGTTGACAGCACGCCCGTACAGAAAGAACTGGGCTGGTTGCCGCCTTACGGCATGCAGGCTGGTCTGGCGCTGACTGTGCAGTGGTATCGTCAGCATAAACCGGAAACGAAGTCGTAGTGTGAGGCAGATGAGCGGCAAAACAAGAGAAAGCCCGATTTTCGTGAACCGAGAGGTAATGTTGCGTTTACTGGATGTCGTGCTGGTAATTCCGGGCATTCTGGTGACTTTGCCGCTTATGGTGGTTCTTTACGTAATCGGGTTGTTTGATACCGGCTCCCCGCTGTTTCGGCAGATACGAGTGGGTCGGCGGCAGCAACCGTTTACTCTGGTCAAATTCCGTACCATGCGGCCAGGGACGGCTTCGGTGGCCACTCATCTGGCCGATGCCTCTGCAGTGACTCCTTTTGGCCATTTTCTGCGCAAAACCAAGCTGGATGAATTGCCCCAGCTATGGAATGTTCTCAAGGGGGAGATGAGTCTGGTGGGCCCCCGCCCGTGCCTGCCAAATCAGCATGAGTTGATCAGGGAACGGCAGCTTCGGGGTGTGTTCGATGTACGCCCTGGTATTACGGGGTTGGCGCAGATTCAGGGGATCGATATGTCTACCCCCGTTTTACTGGCGGAAATCGATGCACAGATGATCAAAACATTATCGCTGACATCCTGTTTCAGATACATCCTGCTGACGGCACTGGGGCGTGGTACAGGTGATCGCGTAAGAAAAAAATCCGGGTAGTGAACATCATGCTGGAAAAATACCTTGCACAGCTTGCATCTCCGGTCCTGGCATTGCCCCGTACGGCAAAACGTATGGTTGTGCTTTCAGTTGATCTCAGTTTATGTATTCTGACGGTATGGCTGGCTTATTACCTGCGCTTGGGTGAATTCATCAGTTTTTCCGGACAGGGCTACTGGGCGACAGGTGCTGTTCGGGCTGCGGCCGCTTCGGTCGTACTGGCGCTGCCCATTTTTATCGTGACCGGTCTTTACCGCGCCATCTTCCGGTACAGCGGCTGGCCGGCGTTGCTGGCCGTGGCACGTGCAATCGGTATTTACGGACTGGCTTATGCATCCATGTTTACGGTGATCGGGCTGCCGGGTGTTCCGCGAACAGTCGGTATCATCCAGCCGATTCTGCTTCTGCTGTTTGTAGGTGCATCGCGCGCAATGGCTCGTGTGTGGCTGGGAGATCAATACCAGAATATCCTGAAGCGCGCCTCCCGGCCCAAAGCCCTTATTTATGGTGTTGGCCGGACGGGTCGTCAGCTGGCCTCGGTCATGACCAACAGCCCGGAAATACAGGTAGTGGGATTTCTGGATGATGACGATCGTTTGCACGGACATGTGCTCAACGGTTTGCCTATCTATAATCCAGGTGATCTGACCGGGCTGGTTCTGACGCTGAACATCAGCGATGTACTGCTGGCGATGCCTGGTATCTCGCGCCGTCGTCGTAATGAAATCCTGAGCCAGATCCGCAGTGCACGTGTCTCGGTGCGCACCCTGCCCAGCATGGCGGATCTGATTCAGGGCAGGGTCAGTATTGCAGATCTGCGCGAGCTGGATATCGATGATTTGCTTGGCCGCGAGCCGGTAATGCCCAACCATATCCTGCTGGCGAAGAATATCCTGGACAAGGTGGTACTGGTAACAGGAGCGGGCGGATCGATCGGCAGCGAGTTGTGTCGCCAGATTCTTGCTGTCGAACCTGCCAGGTTGTTGCTGATCGAGCAGAATGAGTTTGCACTTTATCTGATTCACCAGGAGCTGGAGGAAAAGCTTGCTGGTCGTGAGGTTGTGCTGGTACCTCTTCTGGCTTCGGTGCAGGATGAAGATCGGATGTGCGAGATCATGTCTACCTGGCATCCTGATACCGTTTATCACGCAGCGGCCTATAAACATGTACCGCTGGTGGAGCACAATCCGGCGGAAGGCATCAAGAATAACGCACTGGGTACGCTTTGCCTCGCACAGGCGGCTGAGGAGAACGGTGTGGCGGATTTCGTACTGATCAGTACGGATAAGGCGGTGCGGCCTACCAATATCATGGGTGCGAGCAAGCGTTTGGCTGAAATGGTGCTGCAGGCGCTTGCAGACAGGGGTTCCGCCACCCGATTCTCCATAGTGCGTTTTGGCAATGTACTGGGTTCTTCAGGCTCGGTGGTACCGCGCTTCCGCCGGCAGATCCGTGAAGGTGGCCCGATTACGCTGACTCACCCTGAAATTACCCGCTATTTCATGACTATTCCGGAAGCCGCTCAACTGGTCATTCAGGCGGGAGCCATGGCGAAAGGGGGAGGTGTGTTCGTGCTGGACATGGGACAATCGGTCAAGATCATCGATCTGGCACACCGCATGATTGAGCTCTCCGGACTGAAGATCAGGGATGAGCAGAATCCGGAAGGAGATATCGAAATCGTGATTACTGGTTTACGTCCCGGAGAAAAACTCTATGAAGAGTTGCTGATCGGTGATGACCTGGAACCGACCTCACATCCACGAATCATGAAAGCACGTGAGGAGTTCGTTCCCTGGGCAGATCTGGAAGACAAGCTGAGTGCGCTGGAGGTGGTGCTCGATGTGAACGATGTCAGCGTGATTCGGCTGATGATGGAACAGCTCGTTCCTGGTTATACACCCAGCCAGGAGATCGTGGATTGGGTATATCTTGCGCAGGAAGCTGAAATCCAGGTACCGAGCCTGGGAAATTAATTATTTGGATCAGGCTGCAGAACTGAATTGCCTGCATCCGGGATGCATTAAAGGTTGTTGAGTTCCATTTTGAGTGCTTCGATATTGCGTTCGTGTGCTGCGGCCTGATTGCGCAGCTGCAGAATATCGAAATGATCTGACGTAAAGTACGGGCGGCCTGGTAAGTAGTTATCCGTTTTCTGTTGCGTCAGATCAATGGTTTTCAGGGCATCTTCCAGCAATCTGGTTTCGTTGGCAAGCTCCTGGGAAAGTATCTGCCTGCGTTTGCTGTCTCGCTGGTCCTGCTGGAGCTTGCTGACTCTGGGGTAATTGCTGCCGGTAATGGCGACTGTGATAGGTTCGGTGCTGGTGCCGTTCCGGCGCGAGGGGACTACCAACACTGATTTGGATGACTGTATTTGCCTGGTATTTTTAGCAGGATCATTAGTGAAAATGACGCGCCCGCGTTCATCCACCAGTTTATGGATACCGGAAGCCGTGCAGGCAGTAGAGAGACCGAACGACAGAGCTCCAGTCAGCATGATGGTGCAGTAGGTTCGTTTCATGGAGAACACCCCCGATTCTAAAATGGATAGTTTCAAACCGGAATTCCGTGTTCCACGGTGGTGAAGAGCACGGAATCCGATCCGGGATGTGTCAGATTCTAAGCCTGGCTGCTGGTGTGGTGACTTATGAATAAACGCAGATAAATATCGCTTTTTTACAGGCTGTAATACAGGGCAAATTCAACAGGGTGTGTCGTGGTACGCAATAATATCGCTTCTTCCGACTTGAGCTTGATGAAAGCATCGATCATGTCGTTGGAGAATACGTTGCCGCGTGTCAGGAATTCACGATCGCTATCCAGGCTTGCCAGCGCTTCTTCCAGTGAAGCACAGGTATTGGGCACCATCGAAGCTTCTTCCGGGGGCAGGTCATAAAGGTTTTTATCCATGGGGTCGCCAGGATGGATTTTGTTTTGAATACCATCCAGTCCCGCCATCAGCAGAGCAGTAAAGGTGAGATAAGGGTTGGCGCTGGGATCCGGGAAACGGATTTCGATACGGCGCTGCTTCGGGCTGCTGGCATAGGGGATGCGAACAGCGGCTGACCGGTTGCTGGCGGAGTAGGCGATGTTGACCGGCGCTTCGAAACCGGCCACCAGTCTTTTATACGAATTGGTACCGGGATTGGCAAAGGCATTCAGTGCCTTGGCGTGCCGGATAATGCCGCCGATGTAATACAGCGCGGTTTCCGACATACCGGCATAGCCGTTGCCGGCAAACAGATTTTTGCCTTCTTTCCAGATCGACTGGTGGACGTGCATGCCGGAACCATTGTCACCGACGATCGGTTTGGGCATGAATGTCGCTGTTTTGCCATAGGAAACGGCGATATTGTGGATGACGTATTTCATCAATTGGTTCCAGTCGGCACGTTTTACCAGGCTGCTGAAACGGGTACCAATCTCGCACTGCCCGGCATTGGCGACTTCATGGTGATGAACTTCGACGGGAATGCCCAGTTCATCAAGCACCATGCACATAGCCGAGCGGATGTCGTGCAGGGAATCCACTGGCGGTACCGGCATGTATCCGCCTTTGACTGCGGGCCGATAACCGTTATTGTTTTTCTCATAGCGTTTTTTGGAGCTCCAGGCAGCTTCTTCCGATTCGATTTTGACGAAACATCCGGACATGTCGGTATGCCAGCGGACCGAATCAAAAATGAAAAATTCCAGCTCCGGGCCAAAGTAGGCGATATCGCCGATACCGGTGGATTTCAGATAAATCTCACCGCGTTTGGCCAGTGAGCGCGGATCACGGTTGTATCCCTGCCCGTCAGCAGGATCGACGACATCGCAGGTCAGCAGCAGTGTGGTTTCTTCCATGAAAGGATCCAGTGCGGCGGTTTCCGGGTCGGGCATGAGCAGCATGTCGGACGCGTGAATGTTTTTCCAACCGGCAATAGAGGATCCGTCGAATGCGTGGCCATCTTCAAATTTATCGGTATCGAAGGTATGTGCGGGGACCGTGACATGATGTTCTTTGCCGTTGGTGTCGGTGAAGCGCAGATCAACGAACTTGACTTCATGATCCTGAATCATTTTTAAAACATCAGCTGCCACAGTTTTTCTCCAAAAGGTGTTTATTTACTTGGGAAACGATTTGTATGAATGCATGTGCCCGACTGGGAAAAATCAGGCAAGTACGAAGGATGACATTGTACCGTCGGGCTGGCATCGAATAAATAGGCCGACCGTTTTATTTCGGGCAGAAAACCATGGTTTATCTGCGTTTTGGGCGAAGTTCATGGAGAACAGGTAAACAAATTCCGTTTATAGTGGCCTGGAAACAGAGGAATGAGGCAGATTGCGTATTGCCTGCAATAAAGTGGCCATATCGTCCGGCAGCGGGGATTCCCAAAGCAGAATTTGCCCGCTGTGAGGGTGTGTCAGTTCGAGCTGCCAGGCATGCAGTGCTTGTCTGGGCAGGCGTACAACTGCGTCTGCTGTCGATGGATCAGGGGATGTTCTGCCATATACCGGATCTCCTGCAAGTGGATGGCCGATAGACAGCAGATGTACACGAATCTGGTGTGTGCGCCCGGTTTCCAGGCTGCAGTGCAGCAATGTGCTGGCAGTAAATTTTTCCAGCACCCGGTAATGCGTGCGAGCCGGTTTACCATTCTGAACGACTGCCATGCGGGTACGGTGGATGGGATGTCTGCCGATCGGTGCATCCACCACGCCATCTTTTTCAAGTTTACCCAGCACGAGCGCGAGATAATGGCGTTTGACAGTGCGTTGCTGCAATTGTCTGACCAGATCGAACTGTGCCTCGATCGTTTTGGCGACGACCAGCAGGCCGGTGGTATCCTTGTCCAGCCGGTGAACGATACCGGCGCGTGGTACCTGGCTGAGCTGCGGGGCATGATTGAGCAGTGCGTTCAGCAAGGTTCCATGCCAGTTACCGTTTCCCGGGTGGACGACCAGGCCGGCAGGTTTGTCGATGATAATCAGGTGGTCATCTTCAAACAGGATTTTGAGTGGAATGGCCTCTGCCTGATGGCTTTGATCGTTTTCAGCCTGGCTGGCAAGCACACAAATGGATTCTCCTCCCCATACCTTCTGTTTGCAGGTTGCTGCCGCGCTATCCACGCTGACACATTTTTGTTCGATCCATCCTTGTAACCGGCTGCGTGACCACTGGGGAAGCAGTTGCGCCAAGGCCTGATCCAGGCGCAGCCCTGCGAGATTATCGGGTACAGTCAGTTCGATGGTGTCACTCTCCTGACTGCCGGCTGCGGATGAGTCGGGCTTTGCGCTATAATTGCGCCCATCTTGCTCGTTAATGAGACGGTTCATCATGTTGCGACAATTTTTGGCAGGGTGGTTGGTGGTAATGCTGGCTGCATGCGGCATCTTATCTGAGAAAACAGTTGATCACAGTAAATGGTCTGCGAGCAAGTTCTATGTCGAGGCTAAAAACGAACTCAACGAAGGTAACTATGCAGCTGCGGTCAAACTGTTCGAAGCACTGGAGGCTCGTTACCCCTATGGACGTTATGCCCAACAGGCGCAGCTCGAAATAGCCTATGCCTATTATAAGGATCAGGAGCACGCTTCAGCCATTGCTGCGGCAGAGCGGTTCATCCAGCTTTATCCTCATCACCAGAATATTGATTACGCCTATTATATCAAGGGCCTGGCAAGCTTTAACGATGATCAGGGCTTGATGGGATATATCACTCACAAGATCATCAAACAGGATATGAGTGAACGGGATGCCAAAGCTTCACGGGAGTCGTTCGAAAGTCTGAAGCAACTGGTGACACGTTATCCGGACAGCAAATATACGCCCGATGCGCTTCAGCGTATGGCGTACCTGGTCAATGCACTGGCAAGAGGCGAAATTCACGTCGCACAATATTACATGAAGCGGAAAGCTTATGTGGCTGCCATCAAGCGCGCCCAGTTCATACTGGAGGAATATCCGCAGACCCCTGCCACGGAGGATGCTCTGTATATCATGGCGGTAGCCTACGGTGAACTCGGTATGACCGATTTGCGTGAAGACGTGGAAAAGGTCATCAGAAAAAATTTCCCGGAAAGTATCTATCTCACAGATTCCGGCGCAGTGAAAGGAAAATCTTGGTGGGAAATCTGGTAGCAGGCTGATTTCTTCCTGTTCCGGGAGCAGCTATGGATTTCGTTCACCCGGCATTTTGGCGTAAAATGCAGCCCCCGCCCTGGTAGCTCAGGGGATAGAGCGACCCCCTCCTAAGGGGTAGGTCGGACGTTCGATTCGTCTCCAGGGCGCCAAAAAAACAGCTTTTCGGAATCTGCTTTGCACAAAAACAAAGATTACCCTCTTTGCCAGTCATGCAACCTCCAGCTGTGAGCGATTCTTCTTTTTATACTGCATTTCTTGCCTTCTGTTCTGATGGAATTTTCGATTGATACGAGTATATGTGGTTTAGAAATTTACTGATTTACCGTCTTGCCGGTGAAGTGATTACCTCGGACGAACTTGAAGCGTATCTGGCAAAACAAACCTTGCAGGGTTGTCTGGGGTTGGAACCCCAAAGCCGGGGGTGGGTTCCACCGGGGATCGCAGAGGCCGATCTGGTTTACAGCTATGGACAGCAGATGCTGATTGCGCTGGGAACTGAGAAAAAGCTGCTGCCTGCATCCGTCGTCAATCAGCTGGCCAAAGTGCGTGCTCAGGAAATGGAATCGCATCAGGGTTATGCGCCTGGCCGCAAACAAATGAAAGAAATCAAGGAAGCGGCTTATCGTGAACTGTTGTCGCGTGCGTTTGCCATCCGGCAGCGGAGTCATGCATGGATCGATCCGGTGGGTGGCTGGTTCATTGTTGAAGGCGCAAGTGCTTCTAAAGCGGATGCCCTGATTGAAGCATTCATCAAATCGACTGGTATCGGGCTGAAACGCATCAGGACAACTATGGCACCGACATCCGCCATGACGGCATGGCTTTCAGGCGATGGTCCGCCTGCCATTTTTTCGGTCGATAGTGACAGTATTTTCCGCAGTCGTGAGGATAAGAAGGTTTCAGTGAGCTATATCCGGCAGTCACCCGATCCACAGGAAATCACCCGGCATGTCCGGACGGGTAAGGAAGTCATCAGGCTGGCGATGACCTGGCGAGACAAAATCTCGTTCATTCTGGATGAAAATCTGCAGCTGAAACGGCTGACTTTGCTCGATATCGACCGGGAATCGGCTGAAACAGCTGAAGAGCAGTTTGACAGCAGTTTTTTTCTGATGACGGAAGAATTGCGGCAATTGTTGCCGGACTTGGTTGAGATATTAGGTGGAATGACAGCTGACTAGCGCCCAGAGTAGTGCTTCTCTGATAAAACGTTGTTTCCAGTATTTCTTAGTACTACAGTCGTAGATAATGATGAGAGAATATAGCCTGAATCAACGATGAG